>Ga0335395_10000609_pt1 | contig 22486 bp, 13 predicted proteins | sample MAT02_FD_205744 | JGI IMG/M metagenome (GOLD analysis project Ga0335395, IMG submission 205744) | Freshwater microbial communities from Lake Fryxell liftoff mats and glacier meltwater in Antarctica - MAT-02 (spades assembly) (version 2) ...
TCTTTTACAGTTACTTTCACGGTAAACCTCCTTGACTAAGACGCTGCATAATAGACTTGAGAGCCTCTACTGTGAACTGATTAGAGCGGGATAACTCAACTGTTACATTCGCTGTATTGAGTCTTTCTGGCTGTCCCCGCAGCGACACCCAGTAGGCGCAATACCTCATGCACATTTCGTCTTCAGACTGCTGCAACCAGTTTTCTAGATTTTCCGGTACTAAAACTACCACTAACAGGCGCGGAACCTGGGAATTGATGATCAAATCCCTATAGTTTTTTATCCTCACCGGATATCGGATGAACTGCCCGTCGAGTACATCCCTTGAGGTACATTTCAATTGTAGGTTAAGCTCAGGAGAAAAAACTACTCCCTCACCGCCTCTTGCCACAATCTTCAAATCAATGCTGTCATCATCTACCTCTGGCTGACTGACAGAAAAACCTCCTACTGCTGCAATGGCACGTACATAAGCTTTGCTCAAAAGTTCTTTCTGCTGGTTCAGTTCCATTCCAAAATAAACCTATTGTGAAAATAATTTATTTTACAATAAACCTGTCGCAAAAGTAATGTGAGCCGAGAACCCGCCCTTAAAGCCGATCGATTGGTATAATTTCTTATTCTTAGTCCGCGGAGGCGGACATCGTTTGTGTAGTCGCGGTTTCAACCGCCGAGTCTGATCATGCCGATCGATATAATTTCTTATTCTTAGTCCGCGGAGGCGGACATCGTTTGTGTAGACGCGGTTTCAACCGCCGTGTCTGATCTCTTCGTTTGTGTAGACGCGGTTTCAACCGCCGAGTCTAAAAAAAACCCGGCTTCTTGAATAAACCGGGTTTTTTCACACTCAAACTGCGTGTTTGCGATACCAATCAATCGTATTTCTCAACCCTTCCTTAAACTCCACTTCAGCCACAAAACCAAACCTTTCCTTAGCCCTTTGGGTATCCAAACATCGGCGCGGCTGACCATTCGGTTTATCTGTTTCCCAAACAATTTCGCCTTTAAACTCCATCAATTCGCAAATCAACTCAATCAAATTGCGAATCGGAATTTCAGAATTAGTCCCCAAATTCACTGGATCGGAATCATTGTAATCTTGCGTCGCCATCACAATTCCCCGCGCCGCATCTGTGGAATACAAAAACTCGCGGGTAGGGCTACCGTCGCCCCAAACTGGCAATGTTTTGTCTCCCCTTTCTTGGGCTTCGTAGACTTTGCGAATTAATGCGGGGATTACGTGGGAACTTTTCGGATCAAAGTTATCTTCCGGGCCGTACAAATTCACTGGTAGCAAGTAGATACCGTTGAATCCGTACTGCTGGCGGTAGGATTGCAGTTGCACTAATAGGGCTTTCTTTGCAATGCCGTAAGGTGCGTTAGTTACCTCTGGATAGCCGTTCCAGAGGTCGTCTTCTTTGAAAGGAACTGGGGTTAAGTTGGGATAAGCGCAAATCGTGCCGACGCAAACAAATTTTGCGACTCCTGCTTCGTAGGCGGCGTGGATTAGTTGCGCGCCCATCATCAAATTGTCGTAAAATAACTCTGCCGGTTTGATGAGGTTTAAACCAATGCCACCGACGTGGGCGGCTAAGTGTATGATGATGTCTTGTTGGTCGGCGGCGCGTTTGCAGTTTTCCATGACTCGGAGGTCGCAGTCGATCGATCGCGTTACTGCAATTTTATCAGCATCGGCTCCTGCTTTGACTAATTGGTCGATTACCCGACGGCCCAGGAATCCAGCGCCGCCCGTGACTAGAATGCGTTTGCTGCTTAAATCCAAGCTGGTCATAATTTTATCCTGGGGATTTTCAATAAAGGTCGATCGACAATTTCCATTCTCAAATTGTTGACTTTAGCTAAAAAAGCTTTCAGCTACAGGATGCGCGTGTCAACAAATCCGTTTTAGCTGCTGTAGATAAGCACAATACACCCCGTCCGCACCCAAAAATTAGACTTATGTGCCGCGAGTTCTCAGCGATCATTTTAATGTTTTTGTTAGCTCGCACATCCGAAAATTTTCCTAGCAATTAAGCTGATTCTTTGAATGCCCAAGCTAATAGCTGCAACAATCTTATTATCAGTTATGAACAATTTGTAGAGGAAATCCCCGGTGCACCCCTTTCGCGGCGAATCGGGGCAGACACGGGGCACTATCCTACAAATTGTTAGCAGTGACGGCTAAGTTTTGCGACTTAATCAAATCCGTTACCAGAACCTCGTTCCTGCTTTTCTAGAGCTTTAATGTCAGCATCTACCATTAAATGTACTAACTCCTGAAAAGTTACAGAAGGTTCCCAATTCAACTGCTTGCGGGCCTTTGTCGAATCGCCAATCAACAGTTCGACTTCTGCCGGACGCAAGTAGCGTTCGTCAAACTCCACATATTTTTGCCAATCTAAATTGACATAAGTGAAGGCCAAATCGAGAAATTCTTTAATGGAATGAGTCTCATTTGTAGCAATGACAAAATCGTCAGGCTTATCTTGTTGCAGAATTAGCCACATCGCCCGCACGTAGTCTTTAGCATAACCCCAGTCCCGCTTGGAATCGAGGTTGCCCAAATAAAGTTTTTTCTGTTTGCCTGCGACAATTCTGGCAACAGCGCGAGTAATTTTGCGAGTTACAAAAGTTTCGCCCCGGCGCGGAGATTCGTGATTGAACAAGATGCCGTTGGAGGCAAAAAGTCCGTAGGATTCGCGATAATTTACTGTTTGCCAGTGACCGTAAACTTTGGCGCAGGCGTAAGGACTTCTGGGATAAAAAGGAGTTGTTTCCTTCTGCGGAACTTCCTGCACCAGACCGAACATTTCCGAAGAACCTGCTTGATAAAACCGCACTTCTATGCCTGTGCGGCGCTGGTAGTCCCGAATTGCTTCCAGCAAGCGCAATACTCCCATTCCTACACAGTCAACCGTATATTCCGGCGAGTCAAAACTAACTCGAACGTGAGATTGAGCGCCTAAGTTATAAACTTCTACAGGCTGAACTTGTTCCAATATTCGGCGGAGAGTAGTGCCGTCCGTCAAGTCACCGTAGTGTAGAAATAACTGTGCGCCCTCGCTGTGAGGATCGACATAGATGTGGTCAATGCGATCGGTATTGAAACTAGAACTGCGCCGGATAATACCGTGAACTTCATATCCTTGTTCTAGCAGTAATTCGCTCAAGTAGGAGCCGTCTTGACCTGTAATACCTGTTATTAGCGCTCGCTTGCGTTGCGTCATCTGATTTTCCTTTGACAGGCTGTGTTAATTCGCGTTGGACGTTTCGGACAGAGTTTTTTGTTTGCCGATCGTATTCTTCAGCTCTAGGTTAACTTACAATTCTTCGATCGGCATCAAGGAACTGTGAATGTTTTGGTAAAGAGTTGGTCGCTTGCTGTCAGTAGTCAGCATCAGTGGCTAGTAACAAACAGAACCAACTACTGATTGCTGACTGCGGACAAAAATTAATATGCGCCGTTATTTTTAGGAAAAATCACAACTCCTATTGTTTTGAAAACAATCCACATATCCATCCAAAGGTTTTTGTCATTGGCATAATAGAGGTCGATTTGGACTCGGCGGGGATAGGGAATGTCGTTGCGACCGGAAACTTGCCACAAACCTGTAATTCCAGGTCTAATGGTGAGAATTTTGTTGATGTGATGGCCGTATCTCGGCAGTTCTTCTTCAACTAAAGGTCTCGGCCCGACGACGCTCATATCTCCTTTTAAAACATTCCAAAACTGGGGGAATTCGTCTAAACTGGTCATTCGTAAAAATCTTCCAATCCAGGTAATTCGAGGGTCTTGTTTTAGTTTGAAATTGTCCTCAAACTCTTGACGCAAATGCGGAGAATTTTCCATGATTTCCAGCAATATGTCGTCCGCATTTTCCACCATCGTTCTGAATTTAAGGCAATAAAACATTTTACGGTTTTTGCCTACTCGTTCCTGTACGTAAAAAATAGGCCCGGACGAGCTTAAGGCGATTGAGAGAGCCAAAAGCAGGTAAACCGGAGCAAACAGGATCAGAACCGATAAGGAAAAGAGAATGTCAAATAACCGCTTGAAAAGTTCTCCGTCGAGTCTCTGTAGAGAACGACTGATGCGTCTATCTCCGTCGAGGATAGGCGCAAAACCGCGTCTCGCGATCGCTCGAATTACCTTGCCGGAGATTAGTTGGCTGTCGGCAGTCATCTTACTCCTTCACTTCACACCACACACAGTCATGATCATAAAGCCTCAAGACGCTTTGTTCTCTGAATTATGTTTCAAATACTCAATTTTCTGCATTCAGAAGAAGGAAGAAGGAAGAAGGAAGAAGGAAGAAGGAAGAAGGAAGAATGGACAAGGTACTTATGTAGAGCGGTTTTGAGGGCTTCTGAAGCCAGAAGGAATATTTTCCCACTCTCCCACTCTCCCCCTCTGTCCTTCTCAAGTCCCCGACTTGGAAAAATCGCCGGATAAAAATTCCTGATAGCACTGTTCGACAAAAGCCAGATAGCGCTGCTCAAAGACTTCCGGGGCAAACTTTTCGGCGTGCAACCGTGCCATTTCCGGCTGAAATTTTCCTTGCAACTGCTCAAATTCCTCGACGGCTTCGACTATTGCAGCGGCGGTTTGGGATGGAAAAAATAAACCTGTCCCTGTTTCTGGGTGTTGGCGAATGTCGAGCACTGTCTCCAAAGCGCCTCCTGCTGCATAGGCAATTACGGGTGTGCCGCCAGCTTGAGCTTCTACTAAAGCTATGCCAAAATCTTCGCAAGCTGCATATACAAAGGCTTTGGCTTCTGCCATGTACTTTTCAACTACTTCGGCGGGCTGCCAGCCGAGTAGTTGCACGTTGGGTTTGGCGATTTGCCGAATCATCTCTAATTCTGGGCCGGTGCCGATGACAATGAGAGTATGTCCAAGTTGATTGAATGCTTGGACGATCGCACTTACGTTTTTGTAACTTACCAACCGGCACACTGTCACATAAAAGTCTTGTTTTTGCCGCATCAAGGAAAATCGCTCGATATTGACCGGCGGATAAATTACCTCGGCCCGTCGCCGATAACATCGCCAAATTCGGCGCGCGGTGTGTTGGGAGTTGGCGATGAAATAATCGACGCGGTTGGCAGAAAGTACATCCCACTGCCGGAGTCGGTGCAACAAATATCGCGTCAGCAGGCCTGGGATGCCCCGTCCGGCTTTGCTGCTGCGTAAATAGTCAAAAGTTAAGTCCCAAGCGTAGCGCATGGGTGTATGGCAGTAGCAGACGTGCAGTTGCTGGGGACTGCTGAGGATGCCTTTGGCGACGGCGTGGGATGATGAGAGGATGATGTCGTATTGTCGCAGGTCTAGTTGCTCGATCGCGATCGGCAGAAATGGCAAATATTTTTGCACGCCGCTGCGGGCCTTGGGAAAATGCTGCAAAAATGTTGTGCCAATCTGTCTTTGGAAAAGATAGCTTTCGGGATTGGCTGATTCAAAGTCGATGAGGGCATAGATATCAGCGTCTATATATTTGAGGATTTCTTGTACTACGAGTTCCGAACCGCCGGTAGCTAAGGGCGTCAACCATTCGTGAACTAGGGCGTATTTGAGTTTTTTCACTTTTATGTAGTCGATCGAACGATTTATTTGCGTCAATGCTGTCAATATTAGTCTTACTGAGCAATTACTTACCCAGTATCGAGCTATCAACCGGGTTTCTACGTAAGTATCTAGCTCAAGCTAAGGATTTTGGGAATCAACGGGGTTTTTGTGAAATCTGGGGCGGCAAAATTGCCGAGTGCGGTAAAAATCCGCCCGATTGTTGACAAAAAATACTATTAGGGGCAATAGTGTAAAGGATTTGCGATCGACTGAATTGTTGGAAAGGGCGATCGAATTAACGTGGTGTGAGGAAAAAATGTCAAAATTTTTGTGGAAAGGACTTTTAGTTAGTCCCGCTGTATTAGTAGCAAGTTTAGTCGTATCTTCGACGGCACTAGCAGCAGAGCAACCTGTAGAAATTGCCACTGCTCAAGCCAATCAATTGCAATTAGCAGGTGCTGCCAGCGAGCAGGTACAGCCTGAAACAGCAGCGGTGACAGCCGAACCAACGTCACTAGCTACTAACTTGACTGTAGAAACTATTGATCAAGAAAACCTAGAAGCAACAGTAACCCCAGTTACCGAACAGACAAAAGCGCCGGAAAACCCAGTTGCAGCCGACTCAAGCGCAACGCCACCCGCAGTTGCAGCAGCCGACTTAAGCGCCCAACAACCCGTCGCAGAGGAAATCCCCGCAGTCGCGCCCGCCAACACAAGCGCAACGCCACCCGCCGCACCGGCTAATTTAAGCGTCCAAAAACCTGCCGCACAACCCGAGGAGATTTCCCAATCAACCCCTCCCAGCGCCCAACCTCAAGCACAATCAAATCTTTTAGAACAAATCAACCAATACAGCGCAGAAGACAGCGAAAATGCAGCCGGCCAAGTAACCTCAGTTTCGCAACTTTCCGACGTGCGCCCCACAGATTGGGCGTTCCAAGCTTTGCAATCCCTAGTAGAGCGCTACGGCTGCATAGCTGGCTATCCTGACGGCACTTTCCGCGGCAACCGGGCAATGACTCGCTACGAGTTCGCAGCCGGTTTAAACGCCTGTTTGGATAAAGTTACCGAACTGATTAAAGCCGGTACGACAAATCTGGCAACCAAAGAAGATTTAGCTTCTTTGCAAAGGTTGCAAGAAGAATTTGCTGCGGAATTGGCAACTTTGCGCGGTCGCGTCGATGCTTTGGAAGCGCGCACCTCTGAATTAGAAGCAAATCAGTTTTCGACTACGACTAAACTCAACGGCGAAGTCGTATTTGCTTTGACAGGTATTGCTGGGGGAGATGATGCCGAGGGCGAGAAAGCTGATACAACCACGGCTTTTGGCAGCAGGGTTCGTCTCAATTTCGACACGAGTTTCACTGGCAGAGACTTGCTGAGAACTCGACTGCAAGTTTTGAATCTGGGTTCCTTTTCTACTAATAATACCAAAACTGCTGAAGGGGAATTGCGGTTTAATGCCGGGCCTTTTGGTACTGCTAGCAATACTGTAGCTTTAGATGCGCTGTTTTACCAATTCCCCCTAGGTAAAAACACTACTGTAATTCTAGAAGCCAACGCCGGCGCTGCTGACGATTTTACCAACACTGTTAATCCTTACTTTGACGGAGATGGTGGTAGCGGTGCTCTTTCTAACTTCGGTACTCGCAACCCGATTTACTATTTGACTGCCGGTACTGGTATTGCTCTGCGGCATCAGTTTGGGGAAAAACTGGAACTGAGTTTGGGATATTTGGCAGGCAACGCCGCGAGCCCGACGCGGGGTAACGGTTTGTTCAACGGTTCTTACGGCGGTTTGGCTCAGTTGACTTTCAAACCCAGCGACAGCTTTGCTATAGGTTTAACTTACGTTAATTCCTACAACTTCGTTACCGGTACCGGCAGCAATGCTTCTAATTTCCCGGCGCGTCTCGGTTCCTTCGGCATCGACAGCGACAGCAATCTGCCAGTTTCTAGCAATTCCTACGGCGCGCAAGCTTCGTTGAAACTGGGTCGCCGAATTGCTCTTGGCGGTTGGGCTGGTTACACCAACCAGCGCATTTTATCGAACTTGGCTACTCCTACTGGTTCTGTGCAGCGGGGAGACCAAAAAATCTGGAACTGGGCTGTTACTTTGGCTTTTCCCGATTTGTTGAAAGAGGGAAATGTGGCTGGGATTCTGGTAGGGATGGAGCCTCGGGTGACGAGTTCTACTAATCGGAGTTTGCCGGAAGATAAGGATACTTCGCTGCACATTGAAGGTTTCTATCAGTTTAAGTTGAGCGACAATATCTCGGTCACTCCTGGTGTGATTTGGCTGACTGCTCCGGATCACAATAATGATAACTCTGATTTGGTGATTGGGGTGGTCAGAACTACGTTTACTTTCTAGGTTGTGGGAGTTTTTTAACCGCAGATGGATGCGGATAGACGCAGATGAGGTATTGGGTGTTTGCCATCTGTTTCTATCTGCGTCTATAGCAAGAAACTAAAGCCTAAAGTCTCAAATCTCAAATGGTTCGCGGGAAGATTTGCACTGCACGATCGCTAATGAAAATATTTAGACCTACTGCTGTATTTCTCGGCCCTTCTCTTTGTCAAGATGAAGCTAGGCAAATTCTAGAGGCAGATTACTATCCCCCTGCAAAAAAGGGGGATATTTACCGAATTATTGCTTCTGGTGTTAAAACTATTATTTTAATTGATGGGGTTTTACAGAGTGCGAGGCCTGTTTGGCATCGGGAAATTTTGGAGGCGCGAGCGCTGGGTATTGCAGTGTGGGGTGCTTCGGGAATTGGTGCGTTGAGAGCGGCAGAATTGCAGGCTTTTGGCATGATGGGTTTTGGAACTATTTTTGAATGGTATCGTGATGAAATTATTGACGGAGATGATGAAGTAGCGCTGCAATATGCTGCGGAATCTGATAATTTTTCTCCGCTTTCCGAACCGCTGGTTAATATTCGCTATACTTTGCTCAATGCTGTTAAAGATAATTGTTTAACTGCGGAGCAAGCTGAGGATTCGATCGCCTATGTTAAGGGGTTGTACTATGCCGATCGCTCTTTTGGACAGTTATTGAAAAGTCCTGTTGCAGAAAGTTGGTCTCAGTCCGATCGAGCTAAGCTAGAAAATTATTTGCTAACCAAACAGGTCAACTTAAAAAAGATTGATGCTATTAAAATACTGACTTTAAAAGCTCACGATCGAGAGCCTTTACCTTCGCAGTTTCAATATAGCTTTCTGCCGCCCACACCAGAAATTCAGACAAAAAAACTGGCTATGAGTGGGTTTATTGGTTCGCAGGATATCGTTAGCGGAGCGCAACTTTGGCAAGCGGCGATCGAGGATGCTAGTTTGATAGCTGCTATGCAAGTAGCTTTATCAAAACATTGTTTTATTCGGGAATGGGCAAAAAAAAATGGTGTTTCTGTCCCGGAAGAAAGCTTAGATGATTTGATAAGAGACTGGCAAAGAGAATACAATATAGTTGACAGTCAAGAATGGTTGCAGTCTAATGGTTTAACTCGATGCAGCTACAAAACTTTGCTGGGCGATCGTCTCTTAATTAATTGGGTGACAAAACAAACACCTGAATATTTCGGCATAGATTGGAATTGGCAAACAGCTATTCAGCAAGAATTACAAGTTACTGGAAAAACTGAAAACCTAGCTGTTGATAATGAAAGTGCGAATAGTGTAGAATTGCAAGCGCTCCGAGATACATTATCGCAGCGATGCTTTATTTTAGAATGGGCAAAACACAATGGCATTTATCCGCAAAATATAGATAAAACAAGAGCGATCGCACAAAGAGAGTTGGCAGAGTGGATTGTCAAACAAGGGCCAAACTATTTTGGCATACCTTGGAGTTTTCCCGTTGCTTTGTGCGGGGAATTGCAGATTACTGGGAAAGCAGCGCAAATACTTAATTGATACCGCACAAAAAACTATATCATGTCCGATCGATTAACCATGATTCATGTAGGGGCGGGTTCGCTTAGATATACAATGAAAACGAGAGATTCAGTAAACCCGCCCCGATCGAATTTATAAGTTTGAGTAAACTCCTGGAAAAATAGCTATGGATTTATTAAATAAGCAATACATCAGCGGCACGCATCGATTAATTTCACCAGAACAAACTCTGGCAAACATTCAACCTCACTTAGCGGCAATGGGAATTACTCGCTGTGCGGATATTACTGGTTTAGATAGGCTCGGAATTCCTGTTTACTGTTCTATCAAACCGGGCGGACGCATGGTCCAAGTTCACCAAGGAAAGGGGTTGATTCCTGTTGCTGCTAAAGTCTCAGCACTTATGGAAGCAATTGAGGTTTTTCATTATGAAAATCCTCAGTTAGATTTATTAAAAACTGACTGTTTTAGTAGCCTTTCCCGCAGTGACAAAACAGTAGTTAAACCGGAGATTTTACCTCTATATCTTTCTCAAAACTTTTTCAGCACGGATTTTGTAATTGATTGGATCGAAGCAGAAAATTTGCTAACAAATACTGAAGTTTGGATGCCTGCAAGTGCTGCTTGTATTTGTTCGCCGTCGCTGTACAGTTTCTCTTCTAACGGTTTAGCTAGCGGCAATCATATTGTAGAAGCTACGCTGCACGGATTTTACGAATTAATTGAACGGGATGCGATATCTCGTCTTAGCATTAACGGTCGTTTAAGTCTCAATGGCTGTCAAGTTATCGCTCTAAATACTGTCAAGGATGCAGCAGTCTTAGAATTAATTGATAAATTGAATTTAGCTCATTTAAAATTGGTATTAATCTGGGTAAAAAGCTGTATATCTATTAATACTTTTTGGGCAATTATACTAGATAAAAATCCCCTGAATCCTTCGATAATGGTTAATATGGGTTACGGCACTCATCTTAGCGGTGGTGTGGCGGCTGCGAGGGCTATTACTGAGGCGGCTCAATCTCGCTTGACTTTTATATATGGTGTGAGTGAGGAATTGGCGGAGGAACTCCCTCAAGAACGTAGCAATACTTATTATAAAATTTATAATTTTTTTGATACTTTGGCAGCAACTGCAAATTGGCAAAACCTGAAAAATATGGCGGGAGATAATTTAAGCGAAGATTATACTTATGTTTTGCAAAGTCTGGCGTCAGCGGGTTATCAAAATATTTTTCGCGTCAATCTAACGCGAGATCCGTTTAAGATTCCGGTTGTCAAAGTTTTTGTTTCGGGCTTGGGCTACAATCCCGCTATAACAGGGTAAATAGTTGATAATTGATAGTTGATAGTTGATAGTTGACAGTTGACAGTTAAAGTATGGTGCGTCAGGCGATTTAAGATTGGCGATTGACGATTTTAGATTGATTAATCGAAAATCGAAAATCGAAAATCGAGCGAGCGACGCACCATACCCATCATCAAGGGGGTGGCTAACCCAGAGTTGGGATTAGATGGCTTTTATAAGTCTGCAATCAACCTTGCTTTTCTTAAAATAAAGGTTAATACTGTCTCTTCTTGGGAGATGATGTCTGCTGTTACTTCCATTCCAGGTTGAATGGGATACCGTATATTGTCTTTTAGCAAATAGGTGTTTTCTGGTTCAATTGTTACTTGATAATGCGGTGTTTCTGAGCTAGTATTAGCGGGTTGAGAAATTGCAGTTGTAGTATCAGGCGCGATCGCCCTGACAGCGGCTTTGAGAGTTCCGTAGTCGGGATAGGGATAGGCGGAAATTCGCAGTTGTACTTTACCTTGCGGGCAGTCTGCAACTTTTTTTTGCTGGCAAATTTGCACTTTGCCGATATCTTGGGCGGCAACGCGGGCGATGATGATAGCGGGAGCATTTGTGGGGGCAATTTGGGCGATCGCTTCTGTGGAATTCACTACTTGACCTGAATTTCGCAGTTCTAGTTTGAGAATTGTGCCGTCAGCAGTTGCACGAATGACTGTTTTTTTGAGTTCTGTTTCTACTTGTTGAAGTTCTTTGCGATCGCGATCGAATTGTTGGCCAATCTCTATTTGCTGTTGGATCAAGGCTTCTCTTTCTCTATTTAATGTGGCGATTGTTGATTCTCCAGCGGCTTTTTCTTGGGCAATACGTTCGGAGGCGATCGCGATTTCGGCACTGCTGGGATTGAGGGCTGTTTTAGCTCGCTCCAATCTTGCTTTCGCCACTTCAATTGCTTGTTGTTGCCGTTCGATCGTTTGTTTTTGGGCTTCAATAGCTCCTTTTTGAGCTGCCACTGCTTGTTCTTGCTGCTTGACTGCTAGTTCTGCTTCATCTAATTGATCCTGAGCTAAAGCCCCTGTTTCTTCTAAAGGTTTATATCTGTTCCACTTAGAATTTGCTGCTATTAATGCTGCCTCGCTGGATTTTAAATTCGCCTGACTCGATTGGAAATCGGCCCGAGCTTTTTGCAATTCTTTTTGAGCCAACCTTAAATTTGCCCGAGCTTCTTCTACTTCAGCAGTGCTATTTTGCTGTCGGTCTTGATAATCTCGTTGGCGGCGAATTAGTTCAGATCCAGCAGAGGTTACAGCACGGTTTTTGCGGTCAATTTCTGCCATTTTTTGAGTATCTAAAGCGCGAATTTGTGCTGCTACTTGAGCTAGTTGCAGTTTAAGCTGTCCGATATTTAATTGTAATTTGCTTTTTTGGGTTTGCAGGGCAGAATCGTCGAGAATTGCGATCGCGCTTCCCTGTTTTACTACTTGATTTTCTTTGACTTTAATGCTTTCTACCGTACCCGATAATGCTGCTTGAACGATTCGCACTTCTCCAGCGGGGCGGACATTAGCAGGCGCTCTGACAGTGACATCGTATTTGATAGCTGCTGCGAGGGTAAAAGCAATTCCTACAGCAGTAATTTGCAAGAGTCCTCCCACCGCTATCCACCGGTTAATTGGTGGCAGAAAATCTGTGCTTTTTGCTGTTGGGAGAAAAGCTTCGTTGGAGTCGTTAATTGTCATTTTTAACTAATATTCACTGTCAACTGTCAACTGTCAACTATCAACTGTCAACTGTCAACTATCAACTATTCCTTCTACTTATCTAGAAAGAATGACCCTAAAAGCGCTCGCGATCGCTCGTTGGGTCAACTGCTAAATCGATGTGATTTTTTTGGGATGAGTTGATGAGTTTTAGCTAAAACAGCTAGAGAAATGTTTACGCAAGGCTGATGTCTTCAGCAGCTATGCCGCCGAAATGGTGAACCCGCGAACTGCACCGACTCGTACCGCAAGAACAACCGCCAGATACAGATGACATATCTTCATCTGTTAGTTCGATTAATCCCGCCGGATTTTCGGGCAATTGAGCTTTTTCTTCGTCAGTCAAGCTGTCGCGATAGTCTTCATCCTTCCACGCACGGATGATATCTATATTTGACATTTTTCACCTCCATTAAATCGAGAGTTTAATATCATGTCTTTTCGATCAAGCGCGATCGATCGGACAGGATATAAGTTGGCTTTTTGCCATGAAGCAACTATAGCATTTTATGAGAATGATTATCATTGTAATTTCTTATCAAAACTCCTAAAAATTATATTTACTGCTAATGCAACTAGAAAGTGATAAGTTTTATGAATTATTAATCTAGGACAATATGTCAGATTAACTTATGTTTAATTTATGTAAATTTATGGGTTTAAAAAATCCAAGTGTTCTCCCGCTTGAGAACGGAGTTCTGTCACAGTTCCTTGGAGTTTGACCCGCCCATTGTCTAACAGAACAATCCAATCGGCTCGATTAATAACTCTGGGACGGTGACTGATGAGAATAGTAGTTTTGCCTTGGCGGTGGGAAAGCAAGCGATCGAGAACTTCTGCTTCGCTAATGGGATCGAGATTGGCAGTAGATTCGTCTAAAATTAACACAGGCGGATCTGTAACAATTCCAAGTGCGATCGCCAATCTTTGTCTCTGTCCTCCAGAAAGATTCGCACCTAATTCTCCTAAAATAGTTTGATATTTGCTGGGAAGTTTACTAATAAATTCATCGGCTTTAGCAATCTGACAAGCTTTGACTATTTCCTCAAAACCCACATGAGAATTTCCCAAACGGAGGTTATCAATAATTGAGCGAGTCCAAAAATGAGCATCTTGGGGAATAATGACAATTTGTTGTCTGATGCAATCGAGGGAAAGGTCTTGCAAGTTATAAGCCCCGATCGAAATATTGCCGGATTGAGGCTGATATAAACTAGCAATAATTTTTGCGATCGTGCTTTTACCGCACCCGGATTTGCCAATCAATGCAATAACTTTTCCCCCTGTTATCGTGAGGGAAAAGTTTTCTAATAACTCTACTCTTCCTGCGTGTTGAAAGTTGAGATTGCTGCAAGCAATATCTGCATTGCCACTAATTTTGACAAAAGGCTTGGGATTTTTTTCTTCTATTTCAAGAGTAGAATCAATTACATCAGTTAATCTCTCAATAGCCGATCGGGTAAAAGCCAATTGATTGACCAAGCCGATCGCTGTAGTAATGAATAGCAGAAAATTTCTATTCATGGTACTTAAAGCTAGTAATTGCCCGATGGTTAATTCCCTACTAAAAACTAAATTGCTGCCAAACCAAAGCAAAACAATCTCTCCACCGCTAGACAATAAACCCGAAAATATATTATTAATAATAGCAATCTGACTCGTGTCAAAAGTTAAGCGAGCCTGCCGCCCGTATCGAACTTGAAATTCTTCCCAAAATTCAGGAGCAGCATTTTTGGCTTTAATGACAACCGCACCTTTAAAAGTTTCAATTAACAAAGCAGTATTTTCCGCAGCTACCACTAAAGAATTGGTAATATTCTGCTTGAGTTTAGGCAGCAAAACAATTGTAGATACAGTCGTTGCGCCGCCAATTGTCAGAGTAACTGCAAGTAGTTGAGGGCTGTAAAACATCATTAAACAAATAGAAGCCACAGCGACAAAAAATTGACTCGGCAACAAAATCAGAGCTTGGGATACAATCTGGTTAACTTGTTCGATATCTCGCAATCGACTGGCAATTTCACCGCTGCGGTGCGATTCGTAATACGTTAGCGGCAAACCGAGAATTGTTCTGCCAAATTCCAAAATTAAATCTAATTGCAATCTCTGGGCAAAATGAGTGACTAAATTTAACTGAACAAATTTTAAACTGCTGCTAACTAAATTCATCAACATGACGCCAATTACCACAGCATTGAGAAGTTTAAAATCGCCTCTAACTAGCACGTCATCTGTGAGAATTTGCAGTAAAAATGGAGATGTGAGAGCAAGCAAACCTAAAACTAGATTAATCAGTAAAGCTTCAGCGAGAATGTGCTGGTAATTCCAGAAGCGCTGAAAGAAACGCTGAATGCTGCTAACTTCACCTCTGTCATCTGCTTGCAGTTGAAAGTTAGGGCGAGGTTCTAACAGCAACATTACGCCATTTTTCCAGCATTCTAGCAACTCTTTTTTAGAGACGTAGCGAATCCCAAAACCCGGATCGGCGATGACATATTTGTTGCCTTTTCGCCCGTACAAAACTACCCAGTGAAAGCCTTTCCAATGAATAATTCCCGGTAAAGGTACAACTTTTTGGTTGATTAACTCAAGGGAAGCTTTCACGCCTCGGGCTTCAAATCCCAGCGTTTTAGCCCCTTGTTTGAGGTTGAGCAATGTTGTTCCTAATGCTCCCGTACCCGATACAGCACGAGCGCGACTGAGGGAAAAAAGCCGCCCGTAATATTTGGCGATCGCAACTAAACAAGCTGCGCCGCAATCTTCTTCATTGTGCTGCAAAAACACCGGATATTTCATAAAAAAGTCAGTAGTCAGTAGTCCGTTCAGTAGTCAGCAGTGCGAGCGTCCCCGAAGAGCGAATGTAGTCATTAGTGCGAGCGTCCCCGAAGAGCGAATGTAGTCATTAGTCAGTAGTCAGAATGGGGGTGAAAGTAATAGCAGAGAAGGGACGCGATCGCGCGCCGCCAGCCGCAAAAAACCATAACCAATTCCTGCCAAACCTGTCATCAAACCCAAATTTTCTACCTCCATCGGTACATCGCAAATCCAACCATTTTCTTCAATACTTGCCAACACATCTGCTGCAATTTTGCAAACATCTGAAGCTTGACAAATATTCAACATTTCCCGACAGTCATCGAGAAACTCTAAATTGCCAAGATCGCCATTGCACAAAGAATGATTGTAACCGAATCCGCCCGCGATCGCAGTTTCCATTGCTGTCTCAATTTCAGCGCGAATTTCTGCACCTTCAACATACTTGAGGGAATGCAATCGCGCCATCCCAATTCCCGGCGCACCGTGACTCCAACCCAATCCAAATAATATCTGATTTTCCAGTTCAATTCGCAAATCCGGCCAATTTTTCATTTGCTGCGAAAACAAACTCCGTTCGTAGGCGATCGCACCAATTGCCGCCTCCCGAAAACGCTGTTCTCCGCTGAATGCTGCTAACTCGAACAATGCTCTAGCAATTCCCGCAGCCCCGTGAGAAAATCCTGTTAGCGGTTTGCATTCGGGAAGAGTTATCCAACCGATTCCTTGCTGCATAGTTCGGGCTGTTTTTAACAGGCGATCGCCGCATTTAATCGCAGCAATTTTTAGGCGATCCTCGGGAACGTACTGATACAAACCCGTCAAAACATGAATACACCCTGCCGCACCGCCAATAATATCTAATTGCTCGTCTTTTTCAATTAAAGGCGGTAGTTTTTGCGCCCAGACAACTGCTTGAGACATCAATTCCGGCTGTTCCCACAATTTGCCTAAATGAGTTAGAGTATAAATCAAACCCGCCCACCCATTAAAAGCCCCAATAGAAGTTATTAAATAGCCTTCATACTTGACTTGATGCAGGAGCGATCGCAAAGCTGAACGTGCTAGTTTCGTGTAGCGATTATCTCCCGCAATTGCTCCCAAATAAGCTAAAAACATGGCAATACCGGGCATTCCATCAAACAAATCCCATCCTAAAGCATGGACAGTCCAGCGATTAGTACCAGCAAATACAGGTGCAATCCAACCTGCAAAGTCGCCATGACAAATAGCCAGAGATTCTAACCTTTCAGCAACAGCAACCGCCGCTTGTAAATAAGCTGCATTAGCAGTATTTCGATCGGGGATTTGCAGCGTTGGCGGTACTGCATAAGTTGGCGATTTTTTAGGTTGTGCAACCATTGACATTGCTGTCAGAGAAGTGCGAATAAACCAGAGTTGTTGCGCCAAATCTGCTTCGCTGAATTGCTGGAGGCGATTCCGTACTGATTTCAAGCCAGTTTCCTCAAAAAAATCGGGGATACATTCGCCATTTTCCAGCCATAAATTGCGGGAATTGGGGCGAGTCAAGAATTTGGGTATGTCCCCTTGTTCCAAAGCTGTTTTCTCGGCATTAATTGCCACTTCTAAATAAGGGAAAGTTGGAACTTCAACCCAAAGTCGATCGAACAGGCGATCGCGATCTAAAGCATCCCGCAAAACATCGGGATGGAAACTTTCTCGCAGCAATAATCCGTAACTCCGAGTTTCTCGCAGAATCACCCGCACTTCATCGTTAGCAAAGCGATTTAAAAATTCGCAAAATTCATCGCGGTGCCGTACAATTAATCGATAAATAGCAGTAAATCCATCTGCGATCGCGCCGCAATAATCTAAAACATTTACCGATTCGCCATTTAAACGCGGCTGATTGTCGCCGATATTTTGCATTTTATCCGTACCTAAATCTGCTAAACCCGACTTTTTGGCTTGAGAAAATTCAGCAGAATTGCCGCCGATCGCGCTGACATCAAATCCTCGTTCTTCCCGATTAGCTAATTCTCGTTTCGGTAACAATCCCACCCGCAAAACAGACTGACTCATCCTGTGACGTGCCGGCAGCTTTGCATTAGGTGAATCCGGTGCATTGGGACGCGGATGGAATAGCGATTCTAAGTCAATTAAAACAGGGTGTTCGCCTGCTGCAATGATATTTTCAGCATGAAAATCGGTTCCTTCAATAGCGTACAGTAAAGCCAAGCAGCTACCGAGGCGCTGATAAAAATTTTCGACTTGTTTCGAGTTGTCGCAACTTTTTGCTGCGATGAATTCTACCCAGCCGTAAGTGCCGCGATCGAGAATTTTTAAATTTAAAAATAGTTCGCTGTTGTGAGTCGCATTTATCCAGTTTAAAAGTTCTTGGAAATGGACATCTACGGCGAGGGGTTTTGGTTTGTAAACGACTTGAAAACCGGAGCTGAATTTAGCAATAACAACCGATCGCCCGCCATTATGACTGTCACCAACATTATTATTTATTTCGACCAAAAACCCTGGCTCGATCCCATTATTTAATTCCCTGCAAATTACTGACCAGTCCGCACGCAAGCGTTTGATAAATTCCAGGCTGACTTCAACCCACCGATCGATGCAAATAACTAATTGTCTTGCTAAGACTGGATATTCTTGTAATAGCGAAATGCAGGTTTCCGGGTTTTGCAAGCGTTTTTGGAAATTGTCAAAGCGCTCTTGAGGAGTTTCTCCCGACAACAAACCTTGCAAATGCGCTACGTTAAATTCTAGCATCATTGTCCGATCGAACATCCAAAATAACCGCTCGGGCAAAAAGGCTAATAGGATTGATTCAATAATGCTGTCATCATCGGAAATTGGTAATTTATCTAATTTTTTAATTTCTCGGTACAGGTATTTAAAACCTCGATCGATTAGAGGGGCGATCGCGCACAAAAACCCCTTGTTTTGCCAAATATTTTTCAGACTAGATTCGTCGGAACTAACAAAAACTTGCTTTAATTCTTGCAACCAAACTAAATTACCAATATGTCGTTTTGCCAAGCCCTTAATAGGTTCTCCCAACAGATATCGAAACTCTGATTCTGAGATTTTATCTAAAGCTAGTCGCTTATCAAAATAAGTAGGATTTGTCAAGGGGTATTGACTTCGCCAGCGCTGCCACCGGCGATCGCTCAATTGGGCATCAAACCCATTTTGCACCAATGTTTTACCTGCACCCAAAGACGCAATCCTCTCCGTCAAAGTTAGAGCCCGATACCAAATTGCCTCGAAATTTTCTCGTTCCATAATTGTTGCACCCCTTGTGCTGTTGCGCTTTGAACCTGTTTGACCGCTTGTCTGTTGACTCGTGCGATCGGCCTCAACTAGCCTAGATTGCGAGCCAACTCGATCGAAGACATTCCCTTTTGACTACGCATTCTTACTGACCTTCTTTACTTTAGCGCAAAAATGTGATAATGATTATCATTGTATCGCACAGTGTGAGTAGGAGGCAACCCCAGCAAGCAATAAATCAAGACAGAGCTCGGGCAAGAACATTTGTAAATTGCGTTTCGTAGGGGCAATTCCCCCGCGCTTGCCCGCCGATTGAGGAATGTTGCACAACTTGTAGGGACAATCTCCTTGCGATCGTCCCGCTTGCATCTTGCAGGTTTTGTCAAGGCGAATTAGACACAGCCAACTTAATTTGTGAAAAGGTAAAGGCCCCGACTTCGCGCCCAAGTTTTCGGGAAGCTGAACTATTACAACTTTCACAAACTATTTAGGCTTGCTGCAGCCAATACGAAACCAGTAAGGGAGATTTTTTGTTCAATTATTAGGTGTGAGAGGCAGAAACAATGAATGCGAAAATCAGGTGGAATTTATTTTTAGCAACAACTCTAGGAATTTCTGTTTCAGCAGTGCCATTTGCGGCAGCAGAAACGACAGCAGCAGCCCCACAAACAACCGCAACTACAGCACGAGAAACAGAACAAAATGAGGTACAAGCATCATCTAGCAATCTTTTAAATTTTCAGGAATTAACTCAGGTTCAAGCTAGCGATAGTTATTCTGAAACTGCCAGCAGTTCGACTTTTGATGTTGATTTAGCTGCTAGCGAAGCAGACGCTCGATCGACTGCCAAGAAGCAGGAAACAGAAGATGAAGTAGCGATCGGTTTGGATCGAGCCGAGGGCGATCGACTGAATTCCGACACAACAGAAAACCAAGCAATCCACCAACAAGCAAAGCAGCTACTAGCAGAAGCACCAGCCCCAAAAGACAATCAATTATCCGATCGCACAACCAGAGATACATCTCTTGAAACCGTCAGTTCCGACAGCGATTTAACCGATGAAAATAACTCAATGGAGCAAGTCACATCGGTATCTCAACTCTCCGACGTAAGACCGACAGACTGGGCATTTCAAGCACTGCAATCTCTAGTAGAAAGATACGGCTGCATAGCGGGATATCCCGACGGCACATTTCGAGGAAATCGGGCAATGACTCGCTACGAATTTGCCGCCGGTTTAAACGCTTGCTTGGATAAAGTTAACGAGCTAATTCGATCGGGAACAAACAACTTAGCCACCAAAGAAGACTTAACAGCCTTGCAAAGATTGCAAGAAGAATTTGCCGCCGAACTCGCTACCCTGCGCGGGCGAGTAGATGCCTTAGAAGCCAGAACAGCAGAACTCGAAGCCAACCAATTTTCCACCACAACAAAACTGCGCGGTGAAGTCATTTTTGCCCTGACAGATGTTTTGGCAGGAGACAAGGTATCTACCAGATTGCCAGCCCTACCGCTCGATCCAATTACCGAAGCACCCCAAGGATCGAGACGCTTCGATACAGAAGAACAAAGCACTGTTTTTGCTAACCGCGTGCGCCTCGAATTGCATACTAGCTTTACGGGGACAGACGATTTAAAAATTCGGCTTGTCGCGGGCAATTCAGCACACCCCGCCAGAAGCGCACCCGATAATATTAAAGGATTTGAATATGGCCCCAACCCTGTTATCGGATATATTTCTGTTGCAGATCAAGCTGGAGTTGGCAGAAGTCCTGAAGGACAGCAAACTTTTCAAGACATCGGTACTTTGTCTGCCAATAACTCATTTGGGTTAAACCATTTAAGTTATAAGTTCTCCGTGACTCCCAATCTGCGCGCTGTAATTATGGCGAGGGGCGGCGAACATTTCGATTACGTACCGACAACTTTTAGCAGTTGGGATGACGATAATGGCGGGACTGGTTCTCTATCTCTTTTCGGTCAGAGAAATCCCATCTACGCTATTGGTAATGGTGCGGGTTTGGGTTTGAATTACGACTTAAACAGAAACTTGAGTTTGAGTGTTGGTTACTTGGCGGGAAATGCAGAAAATCCTGCGGAGCAAAATGGTTTGTTTGACGGCAAAAACTCAGTCTTAGCGCAGTTAACATTCCGCCCCAGCAGCAATCTTGCTGTGGGATTGATTTACAACAGAGGCTACTTTACTAACGGCAATATCTTTAATAACGATTTGGGTACGTCTCTGGCAAATAACCCAATTTTTCCGGCTGATAAATACACCACCAATTCTTACGGGTTATCTGGATTGTGGCGGCTTTCCCGCCGATTTGCTGTTAATGCTTGGTTTGCTTATACCGATGCTCAAAGTGCTTCGGGAATTATCGGGCCCGGCACTCCTTTCGAGACTCGTTTTGACAGCAGCAGTGCTGATATTTTGACTTACGGAGTTTCTTTGGCTTTTCCCGACCTTTTTAAAGAAGGAAATCTCGGCGGGATTGTGGTGGGTGCTGTGCCTTACATAACTAGAGCGAGGATACCTTCTCCCTTTGACGCACCTCAGAGTTTTCCTGATAATTTTGCCGGTTTTGGGACTGATGATTCTGTGAAACGGATTCCGAGTCGCGCGACTCCTTTTCATGTAGAAGCTTTCTACGTTCATCGAGTAACAGATAATATCTTGCTGACTCCTGGAGTTATCTGGTTGACTGCGCCCAACCAAACCAATAAAAATCCTGATGTTGTCATTGGGACTTTGAGGGCTACTTTCCTGTTTTAGGATATTTCCCTTGAGGCAGATATGACCAGCTTTAGTTAAAATTCGCTTTAGTTAAAGTTGGTCTGCAAATTAATGTTAATTTGATGCGATCGCCAGCGAACAGTTACGACAAAACCAATACACTTTATCCCAAGAGCTTTTAGCTGTAAATTACATAGAATTTAGACAAGATTGCCTAAATTTTTGATTTAAGTGAGAAACCGCAGATGTAGGCGCTTCGCCTTCCCGAAGGGTACGCGGATTAACGCAGATAATTGCCAGATAGTTTGCAACTTTTGTAAGAGGTCTTTTGTACAATGGGAGCTTGGGTTTAATGTTTCAACAGAAATAACCAGCTTTAGTAAAAGCTGGTCTGCACAAATAGTTAAATCCGTTGTTTGTTGTTCTCACAGTGTTTTTCTCACAGTGAAGAAACCCAAGTTGCACGTTTCTTTGCAGCGGGTTCTAAGAAACATATCATCTGTCTTAAGTGGTACTTTTGCCATAAAATTTATTTTTTTGTAATAAAACTTTACGTTTGACGGTTAAGAGAGTGTCTACAGGTCGATCGACTATTTAACTCACTTTGTATAAATCATGCCGGGGCTTGCTGCGGTCTACCCCAGACAATCCGCTCTTGCTTGTACACAACCATACCAGGCTTCGCACCCTTCGGCTTGTAGACATATTTCGGTTCGGTATAAACCACCGGGACTTGTTCGCTGTGGCGGGCGCGACTGTAGTATGCAGTCATGTCGGCCGCAAATTGCAAATCGGTTTCTTCAGCAACTTTACCTGGTGTGAGACGCAGCAAGGCGTGACTTCCGGGAATCTCTAGGGTGTGAAACCACAAGTCGTAGTCGTTGGCGGTGCGAAAGGTGAGTTGGTCATTTTGGCGGTTATTGCGCCCGATTAGTAATTCAAAGCCGCTGGGGGTTTGGTAGCGGTGAAATTCGATCGCAGCATTTTTGTCACTGCCACGGTAATCTGGTACAACTAGATATTTTTGCTGGATTAGTTCTTCGCGGATTTCGGCGAGGGTTTGCAAATCTTGGGTGTTGCGGTAGGTTTCTAATACCGAAAGTGCAGCTTCGACTTGTTCTAAATAGTCGATTTCTTCTTGTACGGCGGCTAACAAAGGTTCTACTGC
>Ga0335395_10000612_pt1 | contig 22433 bp, 24 predicted proteins | sample MAT02_FD_205744 | JGI IMG/M metagenome (GOLD analysis project Ga0335395, IMG submission 205744) | Freshwater microbial communities from Lake Fryxell liftoff mats and glacier meltwater in Antarctica - MAT-02 (spades assembly) (version 2) ...
AGCCAATAGTTATATTTTAGTTTACAGATTTATATCTTAATCTGATTTCAGGTCAATTTGACAATAATCCTAAAATAAATATCTAATCTGGAGATTCTAGCGATCGCCAACCTCTACTATTATTTCAAAATCAGAGATAAATCAGAAGTAATGGAAGAAGTGATTTAGAGTGATATTTGTACAATGTTATAATGTCAAATAAACTTTGACCTAATTCTATTTAAAAAATATTTATACTCATTACATAAATGAGATGCTCCCCTACCCCCGTTAAATTTATGAGCTTAACTTTAGGAATTGATTTTGGCACATCAGGAGTAAGGGCAATTGTTATTAACTCTCAACGACAAATTATTGCCGAAACTAACTTAATTTTCCCTGCAAATATAAACTTAGAAAACTTACTTAGTATCTGGGAACAAAGTTTATTTCAGTTAATTAGCCAAATTCCTGAAAATATCCGGCAGCAGATTACTAAGATTAGTATTGATGGTACTTCTTCTACGGTTTTATTATGCGATCGCTTAGGTGTACCAGTAGGGATTCCTTTACTTTATAATGACGATCGGGCTAGGGAAATGGTAGGAAATATCCGGGATCAAGCTCCAGAAAATCATCCCGTAATTAGTGCAACTTCTAGTTTAGCAAAACTCCTATGGCTCCTCACTACCTATGGTGATTCACCTAATTATTATCTGCTCCATCAAGCTGATTGGTTAGGCTTTCTGCTGCATCAACAAATTGGGATTAGCGATTACCATAATGCCCTGAAACTTGGTTATGATGTGGTGAATTTATGTTATCCCCAATGGTTATTAAAGATTTTGTCAAGAGAAGGATTGCAAGCTAATTTACCTCAAGTTTTGGCTCCCGGTACGATCGTTGGTGCCATATCCCCAAAAGTGAGCGATCGCCTAGATTTACCCCAGAATTGTCAAATTTGTACCGGAACTACTGATAGTATTGCCGCTTTTCTGGCCAGTGGGGCAAAAACTGTCGGGGAGGCCGTAACATCCCTAGGTTCTACCTTAGTAATCAAGTTATTAAGTCATCACCCAGTGGAACATACAAGGTATGGAATTTATAGTCATCGCCTCGGAGATTTGTGGTTAGTTGGTGGTGCTTCTAACACTGGAGGAGCAGTCCTGAAAAATTATTTTAATAGGGAGGAATTAAAAAATCTTAGTCAAGAAATTAATCCTGAACTTGAGAGTAATTTAGATTACTATCCTTTACTGAAACCGGGCGATCGCTTTCCCTATAATGACCCCAATTTATTACCTAAAATAACTCCAATTCCTGATCATAAAGTTGAGTTTCTCCACGGATTATTAGAAAGCATAGCCAGAATTGAAGCAAGGGGATATAAACTATTAACTAAATTAGGAGCCACCCCTGTGACCCACGTTTATACCAGTGGTGGTGGGGCAGATAATCCTACTTGGACAAAAATTAGAAGCCGCGTATTACAGATTCCTGTTACTAAATCTTTCTGCCCAGAAGCAGCCTACGGTACAGCCCTCTTAGCTAGGTTTGGCTCTCAGATTTTCACCAAACCCTAGGGGATAACCGTAGTATGATAGAAAATATTACTAAAATTAAACTAAAAGTGTACTGAGCCTTGCCCAGTAGACCTTTATCAAAGTCCTTAAGGGACATACATAGAAACCAAGTCATCTAATGGAATTATCCTGTAAAACTTCCTATGCTCTCCTTGCCCTGATAGAACTAGCCGCAGTTTATCATGCTGGAGAAACTATGCAAATTCGGCAAATTGCCGCTATCCAAGATATTCCCGATCGCTACCTAGAACAGCTTTTAGCAACTCTCCGCCGGGGAGATTTAGTCAAAAGTCAGCGGGGAGCCAAGGGAGGTTACCTCCTTGCCAGAGAGCCAAGGCAAATTTCTCTCCTAGATGTAATCACCTGTCTAGAAGGAGCCGACTCTCGCCCAGATGCCAAGGATGCGTGTCCGATAAATCTAGAAATGGCAGTGATTGGAGAAATTTGGCAGGAAGTACACACCACTGCTAATAGTGTTCTTCAGAAATATAGCATTAAGGATTTACTAGAAAAACGAGATGCTAGAAAGCAGTTAGATATCATGTATTACATCTAGTAATAGTTCAGGAGTGGGCGGCGTTGTTGCCCCAAGAACATTTTATTATTTATAAACCTTAAGGAACTCCCATGCGAATAGCGCAAAATATTACAGAATTAATTGGTCGGACTCCCCTAGTACAACTGAATCGCATTCCTCAAGCTGAAGGTTGTCAGGCTCAAATTATCGTCAAACTGGAGGGGATGAATCCTTCTGCTTCCGTTAAAGACCGGATCGGGGCAAATATGATCTTTGTGGCTGAGTCCCAGGGGTTGATCGCACCGGGCAAAACTATCTTGGTGGAACCCACTTCCGGGAATACCGGCATTGCCCTCGCTATGGCTGCCGCAGCTAAGGGCTATAAACTAATTCTGACGATGCCTGACACCATGAGTATGGAGCGACGGGCTATGTTACGGGCTTTTGGGGCGCAGTTGGAGTTGACCCCAGGAATTTTGGGTATGAGTGGCTGTATTCGCCGCGCGCAAGAAATTGTAGACAATACGCCCCATGCTTATATGCTGCAACAGTTTAACAATCCAGCTAATCCGCAAATTCATCGGGAAACTACTGCTGAAGAAATCTGGGAAGACACAGAAGGAAAAGTTGATTTTCTGGTAGCTGGGGTCGGAACTGGAGGAACTATTACTGGTGTAGCTGAAGTGTTGAAGGCTAGAAAACCAGAGTTTCAAGCGATCGCTGTGGAGCCGGCCAATAGTCCTATTCTTTCTGGTGGTAAACCAGGCCCGCATAAAATTCAAGGAATCGGGGCAGGCTTTGTACCAGCGGTTCTCAGATTAGACCTAATTGATGAGGTAATTACCATTACGGATGAAGAAGCGATCGTTTACGGTCGCCGTCTAGCCAAGGAAGAAGGGATACTTTCCGGGATTTCCAGTGGTGCAGCTTTGGCTGCTGCTATTAAATTAGCCCAGCGCCCAGAAAATGCCGGTAAATTAATCGTCATGATCCAACCCAGTTTTGGGGAGAGATACTTAAGTACGCCTTTATTCCAAGATCCGGAGCAAAGAGTACTTAGCTTATTGAGTTGATCGCTAAAATTACCAAAATTATAAATAGCTTTGCTGTAGGGTGTGTTAGCGTAGCGTAACGCACCAAAAAAGATTTTAAATCGATTCAAGAGGTGCGTTACATTTCATTAATGCACCCTACAGCAAAGATTCCCAATGGGTTCTATAGCTAAGATGCTCTCCCTAAAAACTCCCCTGCGATCGCAGTCCATCTATTTACCCCAATTTATTCCCCATCCCTTGACTGTTAGTTATCGGGATAGCTTAGATAATGACCTAAATAATTATCCAAATAATGACCTAGATAATGACCTAAATACTAATAAAAAATTGACTTTGGTATTTTTGCATGGATTTTTAAGTAATCAGCACTGTTGGGATGAATTAATTTCTTTACTTCAGCCAGATTACCGTTGTATTACTTTGGATTTATTAGGATTTGGCGCATCGAGTAAACCCCAAATTCGCTATGATGTACCAACGATGGTAGCTTTTGTGGTGGAGTTTCTTAAAAAGATGGGAATCGATCGCACCTTAATTGTCGGTCATTCCTTCGGTGCTTGGGTCGGGGCAGCCACAGCTTTACATACCTTAGATCATTTGGATGATCCAAACAATCTGCAAGTTGTGGGTTTAGGCTTAATTGGGGCGGCGGGAATCCGGGATGATAGCTTCTGTGGCAAATATGATCAGTATCGCCCTCTGCTGTGGTCAACTCCTGTAGTAGATTGGGCTTTGAACCTAGCAACTCCCTTGGCAAGGCTAACTAACCAACAGGCAGAATTAGAAAAAGTGCGCTGGTTTCGGGCAGAATTAATGGATAATCCGGCAGCGAGGTCTTTTGTGGTCGATCGCATCCGTCCTGAAGATGCGGTAGATACAGTAGAGAAGGAAATTCATCGCCTAAATTTACCAACCTTGGTCATTGCTGGTGAAGAAGATGAGACAATTCCTCTATGGCATAGTCAAACTTATGCTAGGGAAATTACTGGAGCAAAACTGGCAATCATTCCCAAGGCTGACCATTCTCTGCCCCAAAGCTATCCCCAAGAAATCTATCAACTCTTCCAAGATTTTCTGGCGATCATTAACAAATAAAAATTTAAACGCTATGGGCAGTGCAATCTTATACTATCTGACGAAAATAGCGATATTTATGATTCCTAATCTTGCTGAGGGCGCAAAGCCTTACGCCCCTACAAAAATTTCTATTGGTAGCAGATTAGCTATGGCTAACAAGCTGAAATTTAAGCAATTAGCACCTATTTTTCTCATCTTAATTACCTGTTGTCTAACTTATTTAGTAACAGCTTGTAGCGATCGCTTGCTGGTTAATAGTTCTACTGCCGTGCCTCAAGTAGTCATGAGCATTTTGAGTGATGTAAAAACTTTTAATTATGCCTTAAGTCAAGAATCACCCAACATTTTTGGCTTAACCTATGCAGGGCTAGTTACAGAAAATCCTTTGACGGGAAAAATAGAGCCGGAATTAGCAGAATCTTGGCAAATTGCTGATAATAAAAAGCAAATTACTTTTATTCTTAAGAAAGATTTAAAATGGTCAGATGGGCAGCCCTTAACTGTTGATGATGTGGTTTTTACCTATAATGAAATTTATTTTAATGAAGCTATTCCTAGTAATATTATTGATAGTTTTAAGATTGGAGTTGAGCGAAAACTACCAGTCGTAAAAAAACTGGACGATCGCCGGATAGAATTTACCGTCCCTGAACCCTTTGCCCCCTTCCTAGGTAATTTAAGTACAGCTATTTTACCCGCCCATGCTCTCCAAGAATCTGTAAAAAAGAAAGATCAAGAAGGCAAACCTTTATTTTTAAGTAAGTGGGGTGTGGATACTAATCCGCAAGAAATTATTACTAATGGGCCTTATACACTAGCTAGTTATGCCACTAGTCAACGGATTATTTTTGAGCGCAATCCCTATTTTTGGCGCAAGGATGAGCAGGGAAATCAGCAGCCATATATTCAACGAATTATCTGGCAAATAGTTGAATCTACTGATACTGCTTTATTGCAATTTAGATCTGGGGGCTTAGATACGATCGGGGTCAGTCCAGAATATTTTTCGCTGCTAAAAAAAGAAGAAGAACGGGGAAAGTTTAATATTTATAATGGTGGAGCGGCTCCGGGAGTTACTTTTCTTTCTTTTAATTTGAATCAAGGTAAAAGAGATGGAAAACCCTTGGTAGACCCGATAAAATCTCGCTGGTTTAATAATCTCCAATTTCGCCAAGCTGTGGCCTATGGGATCGATCGCCAGAGAATGATTAATAATATTTTCCGGGGTTTAGGAGATTTTCAAGATTCCCCTTTATCGGTGCAGAGTCCTTTCTTTTTCAAACCAGAACAAGGCTTACCTGTATATAAATATGACCCTAACAAATCTAAAGAACTCCTCAAAAGTGCGGGGTTTAAATATAATGATCAAGAACAATTACTAGATCAAGAAGGGAACCAAGTACGCTTTAGTTTAATTACTAACGGCGGGAATAAAATTCGGGAGGCTGTGGCAACTCAAATTAAGCAAGATTTAGCAACAATTGGCATTACTGTAGATGTGGATACGATCGCCTTTGGAGTTTTAGTAGATAAATTAACCAATAGTTTGAATTGGGATTCCCATGTTTTAGGTTTTACGGGGGGAACTGAACCCAATGATGGCTCAAATATTTGGACAGTTAAGGGAGCCTTGCATTCTTTTAATCAAAAACCTCAACAGGGTAAACCAAGTATTGAAGGGCAGGTCGTCCTAGATTGGGAGCAAAGAATTTCTGATCTCTATATCAAAGCCGCTGGAGAATTAGATGAGGCGAAGCGTCGGGAAATTTATATCGAAACTCAGAAAATTACCCAAGAAAACCTACCCTATATTTATTTAGTTAATCCTTTATCTTTGTCAGCAGTTAGAGATAAAATTCAAGGGATAAAATTTTCGGCATTGGGGGGAGCTTTTTGGAATATTTACGAACTAAAAATAGCAGAGTAATGTCTATTATTTATATTATTAATTTAGAAATAATGCAGATACTGTAATTTAACACTATGGTAGGGGCGCAAGGCTTTGCGCCCTTATTAATTGAAATATCAAATATTAACCAAGAATTTATGAATAAAGGAGAATTTCAGTCGGTTGGTGATTTTGCCAAAATTGATTATCAGCGGCAACGGCGTACGGGGTTTCCAGAAGTAATTTTTGGGCAGGGGAAGACTCCAGATCAACTAGAACAAATCCTCAACGCTATGCAGGAAAACCATCCTGTGGTTATGGCCACTCGTATCGCCCCGGAAGTATATTCCCTTTTGACAGACCGCGTACGGGGCTTAGATTATTACCCAGCAGCGAGAATTTGTGCGATCGTCCATCATCTAGTTCCCCAGCCGGGAGCGATCGCTATCCTTTGTGCCGGAACAGCGGATTTACCTGTAGCAGAGGAAGCAGCAATTACAGCGGAACTTATGGGCTATCAGGTATTACGAATCTGGGATGTAGGAGTGGCGGGGATTCATCGCCTATTAAGCTATCAAACCGAAATGACTCAGGCTGATGTGTTGATCGTGGTAGCGGGGATGGAGGGGGCTTTACCTAGTGTGGTGGCAGGGCTGGTGGATAGTCCGGTGATTGCGGTGCCAACTAGTGTGGGCTATGGGGCAAGTTTTGGCGGGCTGGCTCCCTTGTTAACCATGCTTAATTCCTGTGCCACGGGAATCGGCGTAGTGAATATTGATAATGGCTTCGGGGCAGCTATTCTGGCGGGACAAATCTTGCGGACTGCCCAAAAGTTGCAAGACAAACATCGCTAATTTTTTGGTAAAACAGTGACCCAGATTTAGGTAGACTAGAATTTAAGTTTCTGGTGATCCAATAGTAGGTGAATTTTTGTGGGTATTAAAGTTGGTTTACTCGGTTTAGGGACAGTGGGAGCAGGGACAGCAGCAATTTTACTTGCGCCCCAAGGTCGTCACCCTTTGTTACAAGAGATTGAACTATGCCGGGTGGGAGTCCGATCGCTGATCAAACCCCGTTCTATAGCTCTGCCACCAGAGATTATGACTACAGACCTGGAGCAGATTGTGCGGGATCCAGAAGTAGATATTGTGGTGGAAGTTATGGGGGGAATTGAACCCGCCCGGAGTTTGATTTTAGAAGCGATCGCTCATGGCAAACATATTGTTACAGCCAATAAATCTCTTATCGCTCGTCATGGTGATGAAATCTATACAGCAGCTAACCATGCCGGGGTTTACGTCATGCTAGAAGCGGCAGTGGCTGGCGGCATCCCTATTATCCAGACTTTGAAACAAAGCCTAGGGGTGAACCAAATTCAATCCATTTCTGGGATTATTAACGGCACAACCAACTATATTTTGACCCGGATGCGGGAGGAAGGAGGAGAATTTGCCGATATTCTGCTAGATGCTCAAAAATTGGGCTATGCCGAGGCAGATCCTACGGCAGATGTGGAGGGATTAGATGCTGCGGATAAGATTTCTATTCTGGCATCCTTAGCCTTTGGGGGCAGAATTAAATTAAAACAAGTCCACTGTGAAGGCATTCGATCGATTACCAAAACAGATATTGCCTACGCAGAACAATTAGGCTTTGTAATCAAACTCTTAGCGATCGCCGCCAAAGATAAAGCCTACCCCGACCAATCTCCGCCCCGCCTCTCGGTACGAGTCCACCCGACCCTAATTCCTAAGTCCCATCCCCTTGCTAGTATTAATGGGGTATACAATGCTGTCTGTGTAATTGGGGAACCCCTAGGGCAAGTAGTTCTTGAGGGGCTGGGGGCAGGTGCTGGAGCTACTGCTAGTTCTGTAGTTGCCGATATTCTCCAAATCACAGCAGTCCTCAAAACTCAAGCTGTATGGAGTCTTGGAGGAACCCCGAATACAGGAGATGGCTCAAAAATTAGTCTGCTCCATCCCCTTTTAAGTTGTTCCCATCAGGAATATTGTGAAGTTTCTCCGATGGAAGATGTAAATACACGTTTTTATAGCCGATTCATCACCAGTGAGCAACCGGGGGTAATTGGCAAGTTGGGGACAATTTTTGGTACCCATCAAGTTAGTATTGAATCGATCGTTCAGAAAGATATTCATGATACAGCAGCAGAGATTGTCGTAGTTACCCACAAAGTCCGAGAGGGCAATTTCCGGGCAGCTATTGCTGAAATTCTTCAGCTTTCTAGTGTGCAAAGTATTCCGAGTATTTTGAGGACTTTAGAGCAATAGTTACAGCATTTTGCAGTTATATTTTGTAGTTACCTAAGAACATATTTAGGACTTACGCAAAAATGTCTAAAAGCCTTGATTTATCGTAGGGGTAATTTATGAATTGCCCCTACTTATTTGTAATCACTACTTTAAGAATTTGCTAGTTCTCCAGTTGTGACGTTTTGGAGTTTCTCCTGATCTCGTTTACGCTTTTTGGCATACAGGTTGATTGTCACCATCATTAACAAAACCGAGGCGATTACCACTAAGGTTGCCATATCTGTCGGTAAATTATCTTTGAATATCGCTAGTAGGACAATTAATAGTAGTAAGACAGTGGGAGCCTCATTTAATGCCCGCAGAGTTTGGCTAGTCCACTGACAAGTTCCTGCGGCTAGTTGCTTCATCAATCTGCCACAGTAGAAGTGATAGCCGATTAAGACAGCCACAAACCCCAATTTGGCATGGAGCCAGCCCTGTTTTAGAACTTCTGGCTCTGTCCAAAGAATCCCGATCGCCATAGCGATCGTTACCACCATCCCCGGCATCGTAATAATGTGATACAAGCGCTTTTCCATAATCCCGTACTGCTGCTTGAGAATCCCTTGGGCAGGTTCTGGTTGGGTATTCGCCTCTACATGGTAGATAAACAACCGTACCAGATAAAACAATCCTGCAAACCAAACTACAAAACCAATGACGTGAAACGCCTTAAACCATAGATAAGCCATACACTTTTATTGACCTTTATTAAAAATTATGGGAACTAATTCAAGAAATTAATAATTACTATTGTGCCTGATGTTGAAACAAACTTTCTAGGTAAACTTTAGCGCAGGCTCGATAATTACTGGCTGTAGCTGTAGTTTTCCCCGCCCCGTTTTGTAGCAAAAACTGAGATAGGGCAGCAGCAAACACTCGGTCTTGATCCCAACTGGGGTGGCTTTCTAGGTAGCTTTTTAGAGAAGTGTGGAGTTCTTCAGGTATTTCCGTCAAAATACTAATTGTAGGAGTCATAGAGGTAGTTTTTAGGGTGAAGGGATGATTCTTTGTAGATGATCATTTTCAGCTAAGATTCCCAAATTAGCAACCCTCCCCCCAACCAAAATTTTTGTCTAAAGAAAAAAAACTTCACGACATAATCAGGTTTTAAGCCTGTTTTTTGTTACAAAACTTTGTGAAATCTAAGGATTGATCATGGCCGGCAGGGATCGATCGCAAGATCCCCAGATCAACGTTAACTTAACCTCTTAGTCCAAATAGCTGGGGAAAACCTGTGGATATCTAGGGAATAACTCCAGTATCTCTGGGGAAACTGTGGGGAATAAGTGGGGGATAATTCCTAGGAAGATAAGAATTGCAAAGACGAAAATATCTTTTAAATAGATGTTAGTTGACTCGATCTCGCCTCTAAACCTCTTGGATGAATATCAAAAAAATCGGGATGCTAGTAAGCTACCTGCCCCTAGAATCCCGATCAATGGCTCTAATTTACGTTTATGAAATCTAAGTTAAGAATCAGCCTAGGTTAAAGGTTTACCATCATTGCGGCGGATCGCCACGATCGCTGGTTTAGGAGGATCGTTGGGTTTCATGCCAGGCCAGTTGGAGCCGATCGGCACTTGTCTAGTCTGCATAAACTCCTGACCATCGGTAGTCTGCATGGAATACTCACGAGTTTCTGCCTTGTTATCACGCCGGACTCCGTTAATTTCTCCGGGATGTTGGACAGACACAAACAAGGTAGTTTCATCAGGACTCAAATAAGGCCCTGTCATTTCGCTCTCCATAGGCGCACTGGCAAGGAGAAAAGCCTGACCTGCATTAGCTCCAGAGGTAGGCATATACCATAGAGTATTATTGCCGTAGATACCCCGGAGATCAGACTGGGAAGTGGCTTTGCCTTGACTGTCCTTACGTCCTGCAGGAACAGCTTTATTATGGCGATCGGTAGACATATCGGTCACCATCCACACGCTACCTTTGCTATCCACCATCAAGTTATCAGGGTTGGCAAAACCTAAACCCCCATCAGCAGGTTCCCCACCCGTAGCCAAAAGACTCCATTTGAAGGTCCTAGCGGCGGGATCATTGCCATCTTCAAATAAGCGCATAACCCAGCCGTATTCCCATACACCACCCTTAGGACCTTTGAATACAGCCTTGTCAGCACCACCATCAGAGCCAGAAGTCCCAGAGGTGAACGCAATTAGTAGAGAACCATCAGGCATTAAGTCTGTATCTTCAGGGCGACCTGTGGCGGTAATTCCAGCAGCATTAGCAGCAAAGTGAGCATCAATTAAAATTGCGCCCTGTTTTTCTGTAGCGGTTCCTTCGTAGATATCCCCCAAAGTGCGGAATTTTTGTTTGAAAGCCATAGCTTCGGCATCGGTTTTGATCCCGACTACACCGCCCTCAGGACGCTTGGGCAAATTCACCAAATCACCAAAAACTGTACTAGGCATAATGGGGTTAACCGGAGTTTCTGGATTCAGAGCTACCCAACGTCCAGTACCATCGGGGTTAAACATTGCCCCGTAGAGCATTCCGTTTTCCATCAGGCGGGAATTAGCTTTGTCCTTGGGGTTGGTCATGGTATCCCGGCTGACGAATTTGTAGAGGTGTCCACCCCGGCGATCGCAACCCGAATACACTGCTATCTGTTTACCGGGAGCGGTCTTAAACTCCACAGCTTCATGGCGGAATCTGCCCAACCAAGTATGTTTTGTGCCGTAGTCGGTGGGGTTAGCTGGATCAACTTCTACCATCCAGCCTTGTTTATTGCCAGCTAGACCAAAGACATTGCCCAAGCCCAAAATCTCATCGGGAGCGAACCGGAAGGTGACAGTGCCGGGATCAAAAGAAGTTCCATCGGCGTAGACTGGCTCTGGAACTTGACCTTGGAAGTTTTCTTCGGCACTAAATATGGTTCCCCAAGGGCTAGTCCCCCCAGAGCAATTGTTCATACTGCCGACAACTTTTTCCCCTAGGCCATCTAAGTAGCCCTTGCCAGTGGTTTTGCGAAAAATGCTCACGGCTGGGCCAGTAGCTTTGAGGTAGCGACCATCTTCTAGACCAGTAATCCCGGTGGTGCGGCGATCGCTAGAGCTATTTGTCCGCATCCATTGACCGTTAGCTCCCATTTTCAGGGACATAACTCCAAAACCTTGATCGATCAATCCTTCTTTGGAGACTTCCCGGATTAGGGCTTTTATGGGGTCATTAGCAGGTAGGGCAAAAGCGTTGATACCCTTGTTGCCAGCAGCTTTGACGGCGGCTTCTACTTGGGCAATGGGCAAAGATTTGCCAATTACCTGAGCAAAAGTTTGATTCCAAGGAGCAGCACTGACGTATTCAAAGTTCATGACCAAGAAACCTTCATTATTTCCTGTAGGAATAAAAGAAAGATAGTCATGGTTGTAGCCAACACGAGAATCTCCTAAAGCCTCTCCCCAAGCTGCCAAGACTTGGTAGCTATAGCCTTCTGGGAGGATTACATTATCTTTGACTTCAAAGCGACCATAGACACTTTTTTGTTGGTTGAGGTTCACGCCGTCATTTTTTAGGGGCATGACTCCAGAAATGGGTTTAAATCCTAGGGATTGGGCATTAGCCGGCTCTATAAAAGATAAGGGTAGGGTATCGTTATCCCAAGTGCCGAGGGCGATCGAACCAGCACTAGCACCGAGAAACAATAGGAATTGACGACGTTTAAGCTGCATAATTTATAAATGACAAAGTTAGTGTTCTTTTCTAGATGTAGGAAAGGTGCAACTAGCTATAAACCCAACATTATGGAGGTAGGAGGTTAGGCCATCTAGTCAGAGCTACAAGTGAATATTGCTTGCCAAAGAGCCAAAAGAAACGGTCTAGCGAGTTGCACCCCAAAGATTGCTACTTTGAATAGATTATGAGCAAATCCTTAGGAATTCTTAAAGGTTAGATGAAGGTATGGTTAACATGACTGGGGAAGGAGATACAGAGAGGTAGGGAGGAGCTAAAGGGGATCGATCAGGAGTACTTGTTGGGAATTAATAGCAGTTTTTATTTTTGAGCAGGTAGATATATCCTAGAATAAGCACCTAGTTAAGTTATCCTTATGGAAAAAGTATTTCCCTGAGATTGTTGCCAGTATTGACTTATAAGATTTTGATTTGAAGCCCGTGACGAGGATTGAACTCGTGACCTCATCCTTACCAAGGATGTGCTCTACCACTGAGCCACACGGGCATTTTATCTGTGGTGGTGGGCCGAGCTGGATTTGAACCAGCGTAGGCGTAAGCCAGCGGATTTACAGTCCGCCCCCATTAACCACTCGGGCACCGACCCATTTATCACCACAGTCACCAACTCTAACATCAATTGAAAAAAAATGCTACCCTGATTTTATTTTTTTTGAATCTAGGCAGAAAGGAGTTAGATAACCCCTATCTCCTAGAATCAAACCAGCTCACCTGTTTCTTGGAGGGAGTGGAGACGATGATAAATACCCTGATGATTAAGGAGTTCTCGGTGGTTGCCCACTTCGAGAATTTTTCCTTGATCTAATACTACAATCTTATCTGCTTCTCGGACTGTACTTAGGCGATGGGCAATGACGATCGTGGTACAAGTTCCTTGGATATTACGCATAGCTAACTGGATCGATCGCTCCGATTCGTAATCAAGGCTAGAAGTCGCTTCATCAAAAATCAGAACATCTGGCTTTACCAACAAGGCACGGGCAATGCCGAGGCGCTGGCGCTGACCTCCAGAGAGGCGTACACCCCTTTCCCCAACAATTGTAGAATATCCCTTAGGGAGTTGAGAAATAAAATCTTCTACCTTGGCAATCCGGCAGGCATCTTGGACTTCTGCCCAGGTAGCTTGGGGATTACCGTAGGTAAGATTATCAAAAATACTGCCATTGAAAACATCAACTTCTTGGTGGACGATCGCTAATCTCCGCCGATAGCCGGTGATATCTAATTTGCGAATATCTTCTCCATCTATGAGGATTTTCCCTTGACTGGGTTCAAAGTACCGAAATAATAGCTTGACTAGGGTTGATTTGCCAGAACCCGATCGTCCTACTAGGGCTACGGTTTGGCGGGGTTCAATCAGAAGTTGAATATTTTCTAGTACCGGGCGATCAGCGTCATAACCAAAACTGAGATTATCAAACTGCACTTTCCCGGTAAATTCGTATTGTCGGGGCTGCTCGGTAGTTTTGAGGACAATTCCCGCTCCATCCAAACCCAAGGGATGTTTCATAAATTCATGAAACCGGAGCATAGAAGCATAGCGGCGAGCAAATACTTCAGCTAGGTTAGTGATAGGTTCTAGTTCGGCATAAGCCATGCTAGAAATAGTCAGGGTAGTAATAAAATGTCCTAGAGAAATTTGCCCGTTTAGGGTAGCAAGTAGAGTCAGGCTTAATACTAGAAAAACACAGCTTTGGACTACTGTTCTTTGGAAGGTTCCTAGTTTTACATAGCCTAAATGAATCCGGTATAAAACTACCTTAAGCTCTCGATCGAGTCGCTGTTCTTGACGGGCTAATTCCTTAGCTTCAGTGGCAAAAGCCTTGACAGTTTTGATGTTGGTGACTAATTCTGATGTGCGACTCTCCGTATCTTCGATGTAGCGATCGAGTTTTTCTTCCTGATCGCTTAAGTTCTTAAGATTACTAAAACTAAAGCTAAGAATAAACAGAAAAGAAATTAAAAATAATCCAGCAATTTTCCATTCAATTACCCAAATAATTAAGAAAATTGCCAAGACTCGAAAGATTTTAGGAATTAACTGCCCGGCAATTTCTGGATAAGTCCAAGTATGGTTAGATAGACCTCTGGCCACCCGACCAGCAATTCTGCCCGGATTGTTTTCATCATAAAACTCTATGGGCAAGGTAAGAATTTTCTGAATTGAGTTTCTGGAGTGGTCACGCCTAGTCCGTAGGGCAATTTCCCAGTGAAACCAAGGGCCAATCCAGGGTTGAATCGGCGATCGAACGACTGTGACTATAAAGATCATTACCAATAGGACAATGAGAGAGGGTTTCTGGCTCTCTAGTTGGGGGGCAATTCTAAGCAGTTGAGATGTCAAAGCCCGCACGGGGCTATCTAGGGGCTGTTCAGATAGAATGTTGATAATTTGCCCGATCGAGTAGGGAACTACCAGATCAATAATTTCGAAGATGCTGGAAGCCAAAATACTAAAGATGGCTATACCCCAGTAATTTTTGAAATATTTAATTAGGTCACTAAATTTCGCCATAAAGTCTCCTCGCGGTCATCTATAAATACAGATTCCCGTTTTTCTAGTCTCATTTGCAGATTGCTACAGCGATCGCTAAGGAGTTTAGGAAATTGAGAGACGAGAACAAGGCACTTAAGCCCCTTAATCTACCCTAATCCCAGCGGCGAGTGCTGCATATTTTTAGACTAGTTTTGTGTAATACGAAACATACTACATAGTATTACAAGCAAAGTAAACCCCACACCAAAAAACATCTTGAAAATATCTTAAAGATGCAAAAGACGCAGCATTAGTGCGTCCCGAAAATGTGCCATAGATTTTTGATTTAGTAGGCAGTTTGTAAAGCCCACCAGAGGAGAAAACCAATTCCACCAAGAACAAGAATAGAAGAGATGGCGATCGCTAAAGGAGTATCAGCACCCTTAAACTTCATAATGCCGCGATTTAGATCTGACATAGAATCTTAATAATCCTTAACATAATGTTTCTTATCTAGAGTAACCTAATTAGCCTCACTCTGCCATAGAAATCTGCCCTAATCAAATTATATTTGTCAAGATATCTCAGATTAGCTAGTTTAATTTGCGAGTAAGTGCTGCTCAGATAGCACAGCCTCACCGTGGTCTGGAATCCAAACAACCCATTGATTTTCTCCTTGAGGACAAAGCAGCAGAGCTTCAGAGAAACTATAGGGACTGGGCAATTCTTGTAGATGTACCCAAGTATTTGCTTCGAGGGGCTGGAGATTGCGATCGATGGGGAATACCTGCCGCTGGTTCTTGAAGGGATTTTTATCTTGGACTATGGTTTTTAAGGGCATTTTCTTGACCTACTAATTTTAACATCTACATAAAAGTATTTTAATCTGTATCTAAATATACCATTTGTTAAAAATTAAGAGGCTAACCTGTCGTATAACTTTATATTTACTAAATTTAGATAGTCAATATAAATCTAACCAGGTTGCAAAGCCTTGTACCCCTAGCCCTACTGAATTAATGACAGTACATGTTTAAGAGGATGTCTAAGAAGTGTCTGGCGGTTAAAACTGCGACTATAAGAACAAAGTCCGCACTTCGACAAAGCTCAGTGACCACCGGTGCGGACTAAGAAAAATCTGGGACTTTCTGCAACCTGCGTAGGCAGGTTTTGCTCCTGTAGCTGCGACTTTAGTCGCCAAGCTACCTTTTCAGACATCATCTAAACGATTAAATTACCCAAGGATAAGCAAAAAGCCCAACTTCTATAAGAAACTGGGCTTTTCAATATATGTTTTTCATACCAAATCCTAGCTTGTAGCTTGAGCAGGTCTTTGGGCAACATTTTCCATGGTAGTGCTAGTAGAAATAGAGGTATCTACAGGGGTTATTTCAATGTGATTTAATAAAGTTGTCACGAAAGCAAATAAGAGGAAAGGCAAAGAAAGGATTAGGACTAAACCCACTGTAGCAAGGGCATAAATCTGTCTTGTACTACTCCAGAGAGCAAAAGCAGAGGCGAGGCTGATGAAGATCACAATCAACCAAACCATAATTTGAGCGTAAATATCTCCAAAGGAAAGGGTACAATTAATCCGGTATTTTTGGAGATTGTTTAGATTGGTCATAGTTTTCACGGTAATTTTTTAGTGTGGGAGGCTTGTCAGGAATTGATATGTAGATCTAAACGTTAAGGCTAATATTATAAATTGGGATATTGCTCAACATTTTTTTAACTCTCTCAACACAACTTTACAAAAAATGACGATAAAAGTAGGCATCATCGGCACAGGATTTGTCGGCAAACTCCGGGCTGAGGCAATTAGTCAAGATAATCGATCGCACTTAGTTGCCATTACGGGTCATAGCCAAGCCAAAACTAGGGAATTAGCCAGCAAATATCAAGCTCAGGTAATTAACTCTTGGCAGGAATTGGTGACACTGCCAGAATTAGATTTAATCATCATCTGTAGCATTAATCGTGACCACGGAATAATGACAGAAGCAGCCCTCAGGGCTAATAAACATGTCGTTGTTGAATATCCCCTAGCTTTAGAACCTGCCCATGCTGCTGCCTTGCTAGACTTGGCGGCTAAACAAAACCTGATGCTGCATGTGGAGCATATTGAACTGTTGGGAGGGCTACATCAGGCTCTGAAGGAACATATTTCGGTGATCGGCAAAAGTTTCCTCGCTCGTTATGTCACTATTAATCCCCAACACCCCGCCCCTAGTAAGTGGACTTATAATCAAGAAACCTTTGGTTTTCCCTTTAGTGGAGCTTTATCTAGACTAAATCGACTGACAGATCTATTTGGCTTAGTAGATTCGGTAAGTTCTCAGTTGCGCTATTGGGGTGAGGGAGAATACTACCAAGCCTGTTTGTGTACTGCCCAGTTAGCTTTTGTCAATGGCACGATCGCCGAGGTGACCTACGGAAAGGGGGAAGTTTTTTGGCAAGAGGCGAGGAATTTTGAAGTGCAGGGCGATCGGGGTATTCTATCTTTTGTGGGGGATTCGGGCAGCTTAATCAACGCTGAGGGGACTACTTCTATTGCGATCGGTGGTCGCAAGGGCTTATTTGCCCTAGATACCAAATATTTCCTTGACTACCTTACCGAGAGTAAACCTCTATATGCTAACCCCCAAGCCAGCTATTACACCCTCAAAGTTGCTGAAGCTGCTCACCAGTCTGCCACAACCGGCAAGACTATTTTTGTTAGCAATTCCCATGTCTGAGAAACATTGCTAAAGTTAGACAGTCGTTATACTTAATCATTCCTAATCAGTAATAACCATTTCAATACTATGAACAAACATTTTCTTAACCTAAGCCTAGCTGCGGCAGCAACAATTATTGGCTTCACTCCTGTGCTGATCCTGCCTACCCATGCCCAAACTAGCCCTGTACCAGTGGAAATTACTCGGAGAATAGATTGCGGTCGGGGTTTTGCGGTAGAAACCAATAGCTATGTGGTGAGTATTTGTCCTAATGCCAATGGTTCTTTTTATGTTGGGGAAGCTAAAGATGGCAGTGGGTACATCACCTTGAATGTTACTTCTACTAGTAATCAAGTGTATACATCTAAAAATGCTGGTTTTACCTACACCGTAAACATGAATGATAAGCTTTTAATCATTACTACCCCTAATGGAGAAAGTTACTTTGAAAATATTATTAGGGTTATTAATTCTTAGGCTTAATCCCTTTTTGTAAATATCGACAAAGATTTGCCTGTACCTCCCTGCTTAACTTTGAGGATTTCTGCACAAATACTTATAGCAATTTCCTCTGGAGTTAAAGCTCCAATATCTAAACCAATGGGGGCATAAATATAGGGGAGGTTTTGAAAACTATAGCCCAAATCTTCTAGATGTTGTTTAACTATTTTAATCCGTTTAATGCTGCCAATGATTCCTAAATAACTCAGATAAATATGATCAGAAAAATCAAGAAGCGATCGCACTGCTGCCACATCTTGTTGATAGTTTCTGGTTAATAAAGCAACGTAGAGATTTTCTATCTTTTCTACCTGATTGAGGATATTAGTAACAGTATCAGCAATCACCACGGCCTCAGAGGGAAATTGATCAGCATCAGCAAAGTCCGGGCGATCGTCCACTACTATAATTCTCATGCCTATGAAGTGCGCTACCTTGGCTAGGGCTATGCCACAATGTCCCGCTCCGACGATTAATAAAGTTGGGGGGGGAATGATTTTTTCGATAAATTCAAGATGATCCCCCTTAGCCCCCCTTAAAAAGGGGGGGATTAGATTATTCTCTCGTAAAAAAGGGGGGACTTGGCTTAATTTTGAATCAAGTAATAAATGGGGCGATCGATCTTGACTTAAAGGAGTGGCAAGAATAATAGATTGGCCGGTTTTGAGATAGTTAAGAATTTGCTGGATTAAGGCGATCGCTTCTTCTCCCTGCCATTTTTCTAGCCACACTTCCATTACCCCGCCACAAACCCCTTGAGAGTCTTCTTCATTCCCCCGCAGATTAATTTCCACCAGTTGCTTTTTCCCTGTAGCTAAAACCTCTAAAGCTTGCTGATAAACTTTTGCCTCTCCAGCCCCGCCGCCAATGGTGCCTACTTGCCCTTGGGCTGTCACTAACATTTTTGCCCCCACTTCTCGGGGAGTAGAACCCTTTACAGAAATAATTGTTGCTAATACCAATGGAGACACTAACAACAACTCTGCCATATTTGTGACAACTTGCATAGTTTTGACCTTGATAATGGTTCAAGAGGGTTTAGTGGTTACTCGCTATAGACAAGCAACACGAATTCTATAGCAAGCCTAGGGAAAGTATCTATAAATTTCTTTCCGATGCAAAACTCTAATAATGATATTATACTACCGTCAAATTTAATCCCAATTCGGTGATTTCCTACTCTGATTCGGTAGTGGTTTGCTTCACCTTTTAGTTTTTTAACATTACTAACTTCGCTTAATTTCTGTGCTTGTTTAACTTCTTTAATAACTTCCTCAATTTTTGTTAACAAATTATTATCAAGAATTGTAAGCAAGTCCTTAGCAAAACTCTTTCTAAATTCAATTTCCATTATTGTCTATGCAAAATTTTGAGAATTTCTTCATAGCTAACTATTTCAGTGTCTTCTCCTTCTTTGATTGCATTTTCCATCCCAATATCTTCTATAATCTCTGCAAAAAGTTCGGAAAATATTTCTTTTTTTTCTTGCATCAGCTCGAAAATAGCTGTTTTAACTAATTCTTTGATTTTGGTCTCATCTAGGGTAATTTCAGTTATTTTTTGATGTGTATTTGCAGGGTTTCCTCGATATGTCAGGCTATTTGTTGGCTTTGGATATATTCCAATAGTAGAAAATTTGCTTACTTTGGAGTTCTGATAGGGATTAGAAGAACCTGCTATTGTACTCTCTGATAAACTTAGGATAGCTTTATTTTCAGGTTTCAATGAATTTATTCGCATCATAATTACCTTCAATTCTCAGGAATAATTTCTTCAACGGCAGTATTTAGAAATGAGGAAAGTCTTTCTATCAGTTGTTCAGCCGTATCACGAGTAATTAGGATTCTGGATCTAGATTGAACTTTATTTTTTTCTTCCGAAATAGCCAAGGGATCAACAAAACCGAAGTCCAATAGAAATGTCCCGTCTGCAATTATATTTATCAAAACAGCATTACTGTAAGCAGGAAATTTGCCTTCTTCATAGGAAAAGAGACTTGAATCTGTTGTTGTTCTGTCATGTTATTAGCGAGATAATGACTAAAGTATTATTTTTTAGATAAAGCGATGATAGCCTATTTTAAGCAACCCTGAGGAGGATTTAGCTTCTCAGCTCATAAATAATGCTTCATATTAACCAATCTTATTTTCATTCTGCAACGATACTTGCTCGTCATCTTTCCTCTCCAAGAGAGCATCAATAGCATTAGCAGTATTCCCACAAGCTACCCCAACCAACACTGTAGCTAAAGTAGTACCCCAAATAATTGCCTCTCCGGTAGAATAAAGGATTAAGCACCAAACCACCCAAGACAACCGCACTACCAACGGTTAGTTTAACAAGCGATCGTCCTAAATTCATCCCCCTGATCCTCAATCTATATTAGGGTTGATTCTAGGGCTTTTTTTAGAGTTTTGCAAAACTCTTCGATCGCCGCCAGCCCCTCTTTAGGCTCTACTCCGGCTAATCTTTTGACCATCGCACTGCCGACAATCACCGCATCGGCTCCCCATGCTTTTACCTGTTGTGCTTGATCAGGATCAGAAATTCCAAAACCTACGCCGATGGGTTTGGTGGTTGTAGTGCGAATTTCTTGGAGTAGTTCAGGAATTCTGGTAGCTAAGGCTGTGCGGGTTCCTGTAACCCCAGTGACACTAACTAAATAAATAAAACCTTGGGATACTTGAGCGATCGCCGCCATTCTCTCTGGAGAGCTAGTGGGGGCAATTAACATAACTACCTCGATTCCATACTTAGCTGCGGGAGTAATTAAGCTCCCGGCTTCTTCTAGGGGCAGATCTGGCACAACCAAACCGCTTACCCCTGCTTGAGATATCTGCTGAAGAAATTTATCAATGCCCCGATACAAAATTGGGTTGTAGTAGGTAAACAAAATTAAGGGAGCTTTGAGTTCTGGGGTAACTTTCCTGACTAGTTCTAACACGTCATCTAAACGGACTCCCTTGGCCAAAGCTCTCGTAGCTGCGGCTTGGATTGTGGGGCCATCAGCAAGGGGATCAGAATAGGGAACACCCAGTTCAATGATATCTGCCCCGGAGCGATCGAGTAATTTCAGCGCCTCAATAGTGGTGGCTAAATCTGGGTCGCCAGCGGTAATGAAGGGAATCAACGCACACTCTTGACGACTACGTAACTGCTCAAAGCACTGAGAGATGGAGATTTTAGCCATAAATATTTAATAATTTTTTGCCGACAATCCCGCCGATACAACCGAGTAGGACTAGTTTCATTCTTTTTTTGCCTTTTCCTGTTCAACTTCGGCCTGTAGTTTTGCCAATTCTTCAGGGGTCATTTCTGCTAAACGTTTTTCTAGCATTGCCTCTTCATAAGCATTGCGCTGCTGATTATAGGTCGTGTTTTTATTCCCCACCCGCACTAGATAGGTAAGTAGCCAGATTATTAACCCGACTACCAAAATTCCTTGGCTCCAGATTCCTGCTTGGGTACTGTCTAGCCCAAAAACCTGTAACAGTCCGTAGGCTAGACCACCAAAGAGAAATATCCCTATACTGATTGCGATCGCATCAATTCGCCGCATTAGATTAACTCACAAACTTTAACGTACACTTAACCAGCAAAATTAGCCTAACTAGGCATTTGCCGCCGCTGGGGACGGAAATTTAGAAAAGGCGAGAATAGCAGCAATCCGGGGAAGAAAAAGAACACCAGAAAGTACATAAAACCCCGTTCCCAAGCACTAGCTACATACCACCGAGCTTGGAGATAGGCATAGACTAGGAGGGGAACAACCACCAGATAGGCTCCGGCAAGAGCAGCATAAAGTAACAACGCAATTTCCATAGACTTGTAAGATATCTAGTTGTGATTAATTGTTAAGGCTAATTTTAACCCCATTTGTGTAACAATATAAATCTACCCAAATTAACCACGGGGGTGTGGCGGAATGGTAGACGCAACGGACTTAAAATCCGTTGAGGGCAACCTCATGCGAGTTCGAGTCTCGCCACCCCCATTTAAATTTCTTACTGAATCTCTGGATATTTCAGGCATGACCCCATCTCAATACCAACAGGGCGCAGAGGGGATGCTAATTAAATACACAGTAAAGCCTTGCTGGTTGGGCTGGGTGTTGGTGGCCGCAACCCTCCGGGGAGTATGTGCGATCGCTTTAGGGGATACGGCGGAAATTCTCACCACTCAATTTCGGGCAAAGTTTCCTCTGGCGCAGCTTTGTGGAGATGATCAAGAGTTTGCAGCTTGGGTTAAGCAGGTTATTGAATTGATTAAAGCTCCCCACACATCAGTTGACCTGCCCTTAGATATTCAGGGAACTGCTTTTCAGCAGCAAGTATGGCAAGCTCTACAAACGATCGCCCCAAGAACCACCCTCAGCTATGCAGAGATAGCAAAAAAAATTGGGAAACCCAAAGCAGTGCGGGCTGTAGCTAATGCCTGTGCGAATAATCCTGTGGCGGTTGTTATTCCCTGTCACCGAGTTATCGGCAGTGATGGCAATCTGCGGGGCTATAGGTGGGGGTGCGATCGTAAACAATCTCTTTTGACCCAAGAGGCAGAACTAAAAATAGACCTTACCCAAAAAATATAAATGAAAATTCTCCTATTTCTAACAAAAGAGCCTTTT
>Ga0335395_10000613_pt1 | contig 22433 bp, 16 predicted proteins | sample MAT02_FD_205744 | JGI IMG/M metagenome (GOLD analysis project Ga0335395, IMG submission 205744) | Freshwater microbial communities from Lake Fryxell liftoff mats and glacier meltwater in Antarctica - MAT-02 (spades assembly) (version 2) ...
CGATCCCATCGAGCAAAATTGCGAGGATCTGCTGCCCACGCTCTAAATCGATCGTACCGACTCCGGGCTTGCTTCTCGAAGCAATACAGCGACAGCGTCCCCCCGCAAACTATCGGTTCAAAGAAGCTCCAGAAGGCGTCGGTCTGGTCGCACACGCCCGCGCCACCGAGCTCGAAGGGGTCCCCCCCGTCCCAGTCCTCGCAGAACGACGAGCCGAAGGCCGCCTGACCATTGGGCAGCGTGCCCGTCCACGCGAGACCACCCGCCTGTCGAGCGGGCCCCCCGTACGAGCCCCCGCACGGCGGCGAGATCCCCGGGTTCCGGCCCGATCCTGTCCCGATTTTGTCGCGATCCGGGTCTGTCTCGAGACAACCCCCCGAATTCGGGCTCGCACGGCCCCCTAGGCGACCACACGCACCTTATCAGCAACATCATCATCACCAAGTTGCTGCGGCGCGGTCGCGAAAGAAGCCGCCGGTCGGGCCCTCGGGGGCCTGGGTGGCCAGCCACACGGCGGTGTCGGCCCCCTCGCTGACCTCGCGCTCGGCCCCCTCGCCGCCCATCGCGGTCTTCACCCATCCGGGGCACAGCGCGTTGAAGCGGAGTCGTCGCGGGTCGTCGGCGAGCTCGCGCGCGAGCACCTGCGCCAGCATGGTGGCGCCGATCTTCGAGACTGCATATGCATGCGATGGCCAGCCGGCGGCCTCGTGATCTCCGGCGGCGACGTGGGCGAGGAAGTCGTCCATGAGGGTCGTGAGCGCGGGGCGGTCGAGCGCACCGTCGGCGAAGCGGGCTCGCAATGCCGGGCCGAGGGCGCTGCGATCTCCGAGGCCGCTCGAGAGGATGACGACGCGGGCGTGCGGGTTCAAGAACGGCAGGAGGGCCTGCGTGAGGCGCAGCGGGCCGTAGTAGTTGACGGCGAGGGTGTCGCGCGCGACCTCGAGGTCGAAGTGGCGAAACATGACGCCGGCGTTGTGGACCAGGATATCGAGGGTGAGCTTGCGGCGCGCGAGGCTCTCGGCGAGGCGGTCGATGCTGGCCTGCGAGGTGATGTCGAGGGGGGTGAACTCGTGGGCGAGCTCGCGGGCGGCGGCGATGCCCTGGGCGGCGTCGCGGGCGGCGAGCATCACGTGATAGCCGCGTTCGCCGAGCTGACGGGCGATCTCCCGGCCGATGCCGCGGTTGCCTCCGGTGACCAGCGCGATCGGTTGCTCCTGCATAACGCCGACGATAGTGGCCCGCGCCCGAGAACACCAGACGCGCGGGGTCAGCGCAGCACGAGCGGGGCGGCGGCCTCGTGGGCGAGTAACCAGCGCTTGTTGTCGGGGCCGCCGGCGTAGCCGGTGAGCGCACCGTGATGGCCGATGACGCGGTGGCAAGGCACGACGATGCCGAGCGGGTTCTTGCCGTTGGCGCCGCCGACGGCCCGGCACGCGGTCGGTCGACCGATCGCGGTCGCAAGCTGGGCGTAGCTGCGGGTGACGCCGTAGGGGATCTCGGCGAGCGCGCGCCACACGGTCTGCTGGAATTCGGTGCCGCGCGGGCGCAGCGGGAGGTCGAAGTCGCGGCGCGTGCCGGCGAAGTACTCGCGCAGTTGCTGGGCGGCGCGCAGCAGGACGGGCTCGTCAGGGCCAGGGGCGGCGGGCGGGGCGTTCTGAAGGTTCATGTAGACGCCACACAGCGCGCCGTCGCGGGCGAGCAGGCGCAGGGGTCCGAGCGGGCTCGAGATCTGGAGGGTGAGCAGGGCGTCGCGTGGAGCGGTGTGCGTGGGCATGAGCATGGGGGTCCTTGGTGGTGAACGAAGCGCTCGGCCTCGGCCGCGGAGCGGTGGAAGCTGCAGCGATCTCGGCGCGGCGTGCGGGCGACGCAGACCGGCCGGCAGTAGATGCCGGTGGTCGCGACGCCGACGAAGAACATGCCGTCGAAGCGGGCGTCGCGGGCGGTGAGCGCGGCGTAGCAGGCGTCGAGGTCGAACATGCGAGCCGCCTTGTAGCGCGGGGCCACGGCGGGGTCTGGCCGTTTTCGGACGTGGCGACGAGAAGCCCGCGGGCGACCGCTTCGCGGGCGTTTCGTGGGCCGAGCCGGGGCGCATAGGTCGGCGGCCCCGGGATCGGGGCGGGGTGTGGCGCGGCGGTCGGGGGTCGTGGTAAGGCTGACCCCCATGTTCGTGCACGGCGCAAACGGCGCAGGAGGAAAATTGCCATGCGTTGCCTGGTGACCGGCGCTGCGGGATTCATCGGCTCGAGCCTGTCGGAGCGGCTGCTGGCGCTCGGCCACGAGGTCGTCGGGGTCGACCGCTTTAGCGATTATTATCCGCGCAGCTACAAAGATAATAATTTGGTCCGCCTGCGCGACGAGCCGAAGTTCACGCTGGTGGTGGAGGACCTCGCCGAGTGTGCGATGGAGCCGCTGCTGGAAGGCGTCGAGGTCGTGTTTCATCAGGCGGCGCAGGCGGGCGTGCGCGCGAGCTGGGGGCACAGCTTCGAGGCGTACCTGCGGGACAACGTGCTGTCGACGCAGCGCCTGCTGGAGGCGGTGCGCCGCTCGAGCGTACGCAAGGTGGTGTATGCGTCATCGTCCTCGGTGTACGGCGAGGCGCACGAGCTGCCGATGACGGAGGCGAGCCCGACGCAGCCGTTCTCGCCGTACGGGGTGACCAAGCTGGCGGCCGAGCACCTGGCGGAGCTTTATCGCCACAACTTCGGGCTGGCGACCGCGTCGCTGCGCTACTTCACGGTCTACGGGCCCAGGCAGCGGCCGGACATGGCGTTTCACAAGTTCATCGAGGCGACCCTGGACGGCGGCGCGATCAATGTGTTCGGGGACGGCGAGCAGACGCGAGACTTCACGTTCATCGCGGATATCGTCGAGGCGAACATCGCGGCGGCGGCCGAGGGCGTGCTCGGGGTGTTTAATATTGGCGGCGGCTCGCGCGTGACGCTGCGCGACGTGCTCGGCACGCTCGCCGAGGTGGCGGGTCCGGTGCAGCAGAACCGGCAAGAGCGCGAGGCCGGGGACGTGCTCGACACCTGGGCGAGCGTCGCGGCGGCGCAGCAGGCGTGGGGTTACGCGCCGAAGGTGGCGCTGCGCGAGGGTCTCGCGGCGCAGGTGGCGTGGCACCGCGAGCGCCGGGCGAAGCTGGCGCGCTGACGGAGCCTGCCATGAGCCCGCAAAAGCCCCCAGAGACGCTGGTACCGGCCGCGATGTCGATGTCGATGGCGCGCAGCCGCAGCGACGTCAACGGCCCGGTGTTGCACCGCCCGGGTCAGCCGGAGCGCGACCCGTACATTTCGGTGGTGGTCCCGATCTACAACGAGGTCGAGAGCATCGACGCGTTGCTGGCCGAGCTGATGGCCGGGATGGACCGCACCGGTCGCACCTACGAGATCATCTGCGTCGACGACGGCAGCGTCGACGGCAGCTTCGAGCTGCTCCGCAAGGCGCACGAGCGCGACCCCCGGGTGATAGCGATCCGGTTCCGGCGAAACTTTGGGCAGACGCCGGCGTTCGCGGCCGGCTTCGACCGCGCGCGCGGCGAGTGGGTCATCACGATCGACGCCGACCTGCAAAACGACCCGGCCGATATTCCGATGCTGCTGGCCAAGGCCGAGGAGGGCTACGACGTCGTCAGCGGCTGGCGGGTCCAGCGACAGGACGCGTTCGTCAGCCGCAAGCTGCCGTCGCGGGTCGCCAATTGGCTGATCGGTCGCGTCACCGGGGTGGCGCTGCACGACTACGGCTGCTCGCTCAAGGTCTATCACCGCGACGTCGTCAAGAACGTCAAGCTCTACGGCGAGCTGCACCGCTTCGTGCCGGCGGTGGCGTCGAGCCTCGGGATCCGCTGGACGGAGATGGGCGTCAATCACCGGGCCCGCAAGGCCGGCGTGTCGAAGTACACCGGCTTCATGCGGACGATCGCCCGCACGATGAAGGTGGCGCTCGACCTGATGACGGTCCGCTTCCTGCTGAGCTACAGCACCCGACCGGCCCACGTGTTCGGCGGCGTCGGCCTGCTCTCGGGCGGCCTCGGCGTGTTGATCGGCCTATACCTGACCGTCGACAAATTCGTCCTCGGCGAGGACATCGGCGACCGCCCGCTGCTGATGCTGGCGGCGCTGCTGGTGATGGTCGGCGTGCAGTTCGTGAGCCTCGGCCTGGTCGGCGAGTTCGTGATCCGCACATATCACGAGTCGCAGCGCAAGCCGATCTACATGGTCCGCGAGGTGCTCGCCGACCCCACGGCGCAGGCGCAACACGCGGCCGAAGTGGCCAACGTCGATATCGATTAAAGACTCTGGAGACCGCATGGATCGAAGCGCGTACGACCGCTGGTTTGATCTCGAAGACCGACACTTCTGGCGGATCGCCAAGCGCGAGCTGATCCTCGAGCTGGTCGAGAAGTGGCAGCCACAGCCGGCGCCAGGCGAGCCGCTCAAGCTGCTCGACATCGGCGGCGCCTGCACGCTGCTGACCCGCGAGCTCGGCCGCTTCGGCGAGATCACGCTGGTCGAACACGACGAGGCGACCGCGAAGTTCGCCGCCGAGACCCTCGGGCTCGAGGTGCTCCACGGCAGCCTGCCCGATCGACTGCCCGTGTCCGGTCCCTTCGATGTCGTGACGTTGATCGATGTGCTCGAGCATATCGACGACGACGTCGCCGCGGCGCGGGCCGTACATGACATCATGCGCCCCGGCGGCCTGCTGGTCGCCAGCGTGCCAGCAGTGCCGCTGCTGTGGGGCGAGCACGACATCTCGGTGCATCACAAGCGCCGCTATATGGCCAACACGCTGCGACCGGTGCTCGAGCGGGCGGGCCTCATCATCGAACGTATGACCTACCATACGTCGCTGCTGTTCCCGGCGGTGTTCGCCGAGCGCATGTGGAGCCGGCTGCGCAAGGGCATCCAGGAGCACGCGGAGTACCCGGTGAAGGTGCCCCCGGCGTTCATCAATCGGCCGTTTTATGCGATCATGAACCTGGAGCGGCGGTTGATGCGACACTTCGATATGCCGATCGGTTCGTCGGTGGTTGCGATCTGCCGACGGCCGGGGTGAGCCGGGGTGCGGGCTCATGGGGCGGCGGTGAAGGAGAGCGCGGGGCGGGTGAGGCTTTGGCGGAGGGGGCCGCTGGCGGCGGGTCCCTAACCCGACGGCGGTTCCTCCCCGGCACGTGCTCGGCGCCATCTCGAGGCGAATGACGTCAGACCACTCGCGTCGGCCGGCGCGGCGAAGTTAAACACGAGGCGCCTGCGCGCGAGCCGGGGGCCCCCCCGCCTGGGTCCCGAGCCAGCGGCCTCGCCCCTCCGTGTGGATTGTCGGCGCCCCGCTGGTCGTCCGGGGTGGAGCGACCGCGAGTTCGACGGCCTTCATTTGCCTCGCTGCGAGGCATTTCCTGCGCGAGCCTGTACCGCAGCCTTATCCGAACGCGAGGGTTCGGGCGAGCTTGCGGCGAAATGCCAGGCCTTGATCGCCAGCGTCGAGGCTGGCCGCGAGCTCGAGCAATGGGACGGGCCGCAGATACAGCGAGGCGTGCGGCGCGGAGTGCAGCGCGGAGTGCAGATCGAGGCGCTCCTGCGCGAGCGCGGAGGCCTCTTGCCGCGGGTAGATCATCGCCGCCGCGCCACCCGGTCCCTGGCTCGCGGCGTACATGGTGAGCTGGTACAGGATCTCGCGGGGCAGCGGACCGACCGAGAGGTCGCGGTACTTGGCGTCGAGGAGGAAATGCCGACCCTGACTGGCGACGGTGATGTCCGGGCGCGGCGTCGGTCGTCGTCGGCCCGGGAGATGCGGTGCTGCCCACCGATAGGCCCGGCGAAGCGGCTTCTCGTGCTCCACCGTGCAGTCGGGCAGACCCTCCTCGAGCAGACGCAGGACCAGCGCCTGGAAGAACCGATTCATGTCGAACAGGAATCCCGCGGCCGTGAACGTCGGCTGGTGCGTGCTCAGGTCGAGGCCCGCACCCGCGTACAACAGCTCAATGAGGTGCAGCGCCGGACGATAGTGGTCGACGAGACGATGCAGCGCTCGACGACCCGCTGCGAGCAGCGCCCGCGTCAACGGCTGGTCCGTGACATCGTCGGTGAGCCGCGCGGCCAGCTCCCGAAGGCGCCGGCGTAGCGGCTCGTGCGCGACGACGCGGGCGGCCAGGAGGAGCCCGGCATACAACAGACGATTGAGCGCATGGTCGACGCTGCGGTCATGCGTGACGCACGGAAGGACCGGCCGGAGCAGCGGCATGCGCCGGGCCAGCGCAGCGGCGTCGAGCCGCCCGCGCGGCGCGGACAGGTCGAGTGTGACGCGCTGATAACTGCGGTGCAGACCGCGATCGACGATGGCCTGGACCTGACGACGGAGCTGCTCGGCGAGGATGTCCTGCAGCAGCGCTCCACCGGGATAAGCGGCGGGATCGGCGGGTCTCAGATCTCCGAGGTTGTGGGCATACGTAAAGAGACCGAGCAGGGTGCGCTCGGCGAGCTTCGGTAATACTGTGATCGTCAGTCGGCCGAGCTGGACCCGACCGACGTGGGCGCGTGCCCGCAGCTCGAGCTGTCCGCCTCGCTCGCGCAGGTGAAACGCGTGCCCCGGCAGCCGCAGCAGCGCCGCGTGTTCGTCCGCGCCGAAGTCCGCGCGTGGGAGCAGGACACGTTGCCACTCCCGGAGCTCGATCTCGGTCAAGACTCGTCCTCGGGCCCCTCGTTGCGAGCGAGTAGATCGACGATCTCCGGGGCCCTGAGGCGCTCGGCGAAGTGCTCACGTAGCGCTGAGCCGAGCCGCTCACGGTTGGCCGGCTCGAACAGAGAGGCATCGATCTCGAGGCTGCTGCCGCGGAATAAGCCGGCGCCCACGATGCTGCGCAGGTGCGGGCGCTGGTCGTGGCAGTACTCCTCGAGCAGCGGGAGAATATCGTTGCGCAACGCGGCAGCGAGGCGGGCCGGGTCGGAGATCGGCTGACGGTTGTGCATGAGGTAGGCGTGCCCGACCTGCAGGTGGCGCATGCCCTCGCCGAGCGCACGCACCAGCGCCTCGTTGATCCACCCGAGCATATGCCCGAGCGGGAGGCCGAGCACGATGCTGTCACCCAAGGCGGCCGGATCGGGCATCAATTCGTGGAACGCGAAGCGCCGACGCAGGGCCGCGTCGAGCAGGGCGATCGAGCGATCGGCGGTGTTCATGGTCGCGAGGATCACCACGTTCGGCGGGACGATGAAGCGATCCTGGCTGAGCGCGAGCGTGACGGCCCAGCCGCGCTTGTCGGCCTCGAGCAGGGTCAGCAACTCGCCGAAGATGCGCGGCAGGTCGCCGCGGTTGATCTCGTCGATCACGAGGAAGAACCGCCGGTCGAGGCGCTGGGCGGCGCGTCGACACAGACGCTTGAACAGGCCGTCCCGCAGCTCGAAGGCGAGCTGCCCCTGCGCCACCGTCGGCCGCAGACCCTCGATGAAGTCCTCGTAACCGTAGCCGGGATGGAAGGTACACAGCTCGATCGCACCGCCCGGTCCCGTCAGCGCGGTGCGCTCGGCGTCGGTCAGCCCGGCGAAGCGGCGGCCGTACCAGTCGCGGGCGGCGAGCTCGTGCGCGGCCAACTCGGCCCAGTGCGACTTCCCGGTCCCGGGTGGCCCGTGCAGCACGATCTGAGGCTTGTGCTCGAGCAGTTCGGCGATCCGCTGGACGAACGCGGGCAGCGGCTGCTCGGGGGCTGTCGGTGGCGCGGGGCGCCGGATCATCGGGGTGGTGGACCGCAGCTCGATCGCCAGCAAGTTGTCGACGTCGGTCAGCTCGGCGATCGTCTGGCGCGGCTTCTCGTTGATCGGCAGCTTCCATTCGTCGACGTCGAGCCAGCGGACCGCGCGGCAGTGCGGGAACTCGACCGCGTCGCGGTATGTGTAGTCGCCGGTGACCTCGCCGACGCCACGAATGGTCAGACCGCGAACGGCGACGACAGTGTCGCCGAGCTCGACGTCACGGATGAAGCGGGCGATCTGGTTGACCGCGCGGGTGCGCACGGCCGGCTCGGCGTCGGGATATTCCTGCTGGTGGAGCTGTTGCAGACGGTCTCTGAGGTCGGAGGCCTCGAGGTGCGCACGCAGGTCGCCCAGCTCGAGCCAGCCGATCGCGGCATAGTTCCCGTCGCGCATCGCCGACCACTGGTCCTGATCATGACGATCGCTGGTGGTGCCGATCTTCCACACGCGCTTGGGGTAGCGGTGGCGGTGGTTGAGCAGCTCCGAAAATTGGTTGATCGGCAGGCCGAGCTCGCGGGCCGCGGCCAGCAGGAGCCCGGCGTTGACGTAGAGGCCCTCGCCGAGCGGGCGCAGTCGCAGCTTGATCAGGTGATAGCGCTGGTAGGATGGGTGGTGAAAGTCGTCTAGCACCTCGGGCGCGAGCAGAGAGAAGTACTTGTGGACCCATCCCAGGTGGTGCAGCGTCGGGACCGCGGCCTCGAGGGCGGCTTGCAGCGCGGGATAGTCGAGCGTCGACGGGTCGCGGCGAGCCTGGTCGAGGATCCGGGCGCCGGCCACGAACTCGTCGCGCTGCTTGCCAGCGATGACGGCCGCTTCCTCGGGGGTGATCACGAGCTGGCGCGCGGCTGTGCCGGTCATCCACTGCCCCGTCTCGGCGCGGCGGTAGAGTCCGAACTTGAGCGCACTCCCGCCGCCGATGCCACCGAGACGAGTGGTGGGGAACTCGTCGTCGTTCTGGAACTCGAGCCAGTACGCCAGGCTGTCGCGGGTTTCGCCGCGTCCATGCATTTTTAATAGAAGGTCTTGTCCGTCGAGGCCGGCGAGGACTTCGGGCCCGAAACGGGCCCGAAACAGGGAATACACGCGCTCGAGGCGTTCGACGGGCAGGAACTCGCCGCGCGCCTGCAGTTCGGCGGCGAGACTGCGCAGGTCCGCGAGGAGCCGGGGGTCGAGTGACATCGTGGAATGCTACCCGAACTCCCGTGGCGCGGTGACGCGCCATCGATGTTCTTGCAATTGATCGGGCGGTGACCGTCACTACTGCGCGGGCGCCCACGGTCCGTGGGCGGCGAGCTTTTGGAAGGGGTCTCATGACTACAGGCAATGTTCATCGCGGTTTTTTCGCTGGTTCGGCGGGGTTGTGCATCTCGCTCGCGCTGCCGGCTGTGGCGGGTGCGAAGGGTCTCTCGACCGAGGAGACGGTCGCCGCGGTCAAGAGTTCGCCGCTGCATCGCCGCGAGCTCAAGCGCGACCAGTTGCAGGCGGCGGGGCTCGGCGAGTTGACGCTGAGTCCGGGGGTCAAGCTCGATGTACAGGGCTTCGTCAAGGCGACGGCCCTCGACACGCGGCCCGAGCTGGCGCCGCTGTTCGACCCCAAGCTGCCGGCCGGTCTGCTCGCGGGTGTGCCGGTATATCTCGAGACGATCCACGAGCTCGAGGACCGTCTGGTGGTCGACCGCAAGTTGACGGTCGTGCTGGCTCCGGGCGCGTGCAACAAGCCGGGCAAGATCCAGGCGGTGGCGGACCTGTGCTTCACGCGCAACCCGAACGGGAAGTCGACGAAGGGGGTGCAGCAGGAGCTCAGGGCGGTGCGGGCCAAGCTCGCCAAGGCGGCGGACGACACGATCGTGCGCGGCACGGTGACGGCGGCGCAGGCCCGGCAACTGGACGACGAGGCGCTGCTCGACCTGCTGCTCAACAGCGGTGCGCGCACGATCCATCAGGTCAGCGTGGTGCCGCGGGTGGGAGGCAAGCCGGCGGCCGCGGACGTGGACGCGCTGCGCAAGTTCGGCAGCAAGCTGGACTTCGTCGGCAATGACGGCCTGCTGGTGCCCGCGAAGCCGGGTGTGCCGGGCCCGAAGATCGACGTCGGCGGGGTGGTCGGCGCGCAGAAGACCTTCGGCCGCGCGTACTTCCTGACCGGCTTCACGTACGGCCGCGAGATCGAGGACAGTTGGGAGTACACCTTTGCCAGTTCGACCTGGCTGACGGACCGCTACTTCGTGCGGGTCGACTATCACCTCGGCCTCGGCTTTGGTCTGCGCGCGCCGTTCTCGGTCGACGTCAAGGCGAGCGCGTCCGGCACGGACAGCCGCAGGGTCGAGCTGTCGGTGGCGCCGGTCGACGTCGACACGTCGGGCAGCCCGGCGTACCAGGCGGTGGGTTTGCCGGCCAACAAGACCTTCGACGGCAAGGAGTTCGTGCTCGAGTTCAAGGCCAGTTGCGGCCTCTACGTGTCGATCCCCGGGCCGAACATCGACAAGAAGTGCCCGAGCATCAACGTCAGCTACAGCCGCGACGTAAACCCGGTGCTCGGTGCCGAGAGCAGCAGCATCGGCGACTGGTGGCTCAACGGCGCGGTGACGGGGCTCGCGGCCCAGCTCGCGGTCGCGAGCGTGTCGCTCGACGTCGGCCTCGGCGCGGACGTCACGAAGGGCGTGATCGGGATGCGGGCGAGCGCGCTGCCGGGCTCGGGCTTCGCGGGCTGGAGCGCGGGCACCCTGGCGTTCACCCAGCGCAACCCGCTGTCGTTCACGGTGACGCGCACGCCCGGGACCACGAACGCCGGCTTTCGCCTCGAGGACCCGACCTACGGCTTCGACCTGCGGGTGATGCCGAAGCTGCGCGCGAAGGTCGAGGTGGACGTCGCGGTCTATGAAAAGACGTGGATCCTCGGGCCGTGGGCGCTCGGGTTCCTGTCGATCTCGCAGAGCTTCCAGCTCGGCCATCACGCGGGCACGGTGGCCTCGCACGACTATCCGGTGTTTGCGACCGAGGAGCTGATGCTCGACCCCTCGGCGGACCAGGCGACGCCGCCGCCGAAGCAGCCGCCGACCAAGACGCCGACCAAGTCGCCGACCAATTTGCCCAAGAGCAAGATGGACCCGATGACGCCGGTGCCGGGCAAGCTGGAGAAGTAGCGTTTAGCGCCGCTCAGGCCGGGGTGGCGGGTGGTGGCGGGTCGCCGACGGGGGGCGGGGCGATCTGCCAACTGACGAAGCCCATGGCGACCGCGGCGACATAAATGACGAGGAACACGCCGAGCCCGTAGATTACGCCGGCCTCGGCGCTCAGGCCGAGCAGCGGGAAGGCCAGCGAGAAGAACAGCTCACGCACGCCGAGGCCCGAGATCGAGATCGGCAACAGGCCCAGTACGCTGGCGATCGCGAGCAGACACATGACGTGGAAGACGCCGAGGTCGATGTGCAGGGCGCGGGCCAGCAGCCAGCCCTGGAGGTAGTTGATGCCGAACGCGAGCACCGTCCAGAACACGGCGCGCACGACGTGGTGTATTTTTTGCTGCTTGAGGCCGGCGAGGAAGCGGTCGAAGCCGGCGATGTCGGGCTCGCCGGGCATCTTGCGCATCTTGCGGTAAATGAAAGCGGCGGCGCGGCGCAGGAGGCCGGGCCAGAACAGCAGCAGGGGGCCGAGGGCGGTGGCGGCGACGCCGAGCCAGAGCACCAGCGCGAGGTCGCCGGTGAGCGCGGCGCCGAAGAAGGCGAGGCCGACGCCGGCGAACGCGAGCAGCACGTAGATGTCACACAGGCGGTCGACGGCGAGCAGGGCGATGCCGTCGGCGTAGGGCATGCCGAGGTCGTGGCGCAGGTATTGGGTGCGCAGGAGGTCGCCGACGCGGCCGGGGGTCATGAGGCCGACGTAGCCGGACGACAGGAACGAGGTCCAGGCGCGCAGGCGGTTGTATTGATAGCCGCGGGCCTTGAGCAGCACGTCCCAGCGCAGGACCTTGAAGTAGTAGTTCACGGCGTTGAGCAGCATCGCCACGACGATCGGCGCGGCGTCGGCGAGGCGCAGTGAGGCCAGCACCGCGCCCGAGTCCTGCAGACGCACGAGCACGAACACCAGCAGCGCGGGGCCCACCAGGCGGATCGCCCACTTGTAGCGCCTGTGGGCCACGGCGGGAGTATACGGGAAGCCCAAGGCCCAAGGTACGCAGGCCCAAGGCCGAAGGTACGCGGGCCCGGAGGGTTCTTGGGCCGCGGCCGCGTGCATTGCGCTATGGACGCAGGTCCGCTCGTGGGCCTAAGGTGTTCCGTGGATAGGTAAGCATGCGGATCGTCCTCGGGTTTCTCGCTTGTTGTCTCGCCATCGGCTCCGGCCTCGCCGTCGGTGCGTGCGACGACGACGGCGAGGACTCCGAGCGCCCGCCGCTGCTCTCGCCCTACTTCAACGCCCGCGACGCGCGCACGTCGACCTTTTGCGGCTGCTTCCACCAGTTGCTCGGTCACCGCGACGCGGTCGGCTGCGAGGAGGCGCAGGCGCTCAAGAGCGTGCAGCGCGGCTGCATCAGCGGGATCTTCGTCGAGGACGGCTCGGCCACCTACGCGTACTTCGCCTCGCCGATCGAGTGCCTGACCGACGCCGAGTCGGGGTTCTCCGGCTGCCTCAACAGCCTGATGTGCGCCGACATGGACGGGCTCGACGCGTGCATCAGCGCGTACAACGAGGCGGTCGTCGACTGCCCGCGCCTGAGCAAGGGCGACACCGAGGACTTCGAGAAGTGCCTGCAGATCTGACTCGGTTGGCGCGGCGGCTGGCGGTCGCGCTGGTCGGCCTCGGCGGCTGCAATGACGCCGCCGAGTTCCAGCCGCGCCTGCCGGTCAGCTACACCGGCGACCTCGCGCTCGACATCCCGATGACCGGCGACCCGGGCCCGTTGTTCTCGGAGCTCGACACGGCGATGCGCCAGTTTCTCAAGTGGCGGTGCGTCGGCGCCGGCACCCTGGCGATCTCCTACAAAGGCCGGCGCGTGTACAAGCGGGGCTTCGGGCGCATGCGCGGCCGCGCCAGCGAGACCGCCTATCCCGGGTGTGGCGACGACAAGGCGGACCCCTTCTTCGCCGCGGCGGCGCTGGTCCAGCCCGACACGCCGATGTACATCGGCAGCAACTCCAAGCCGATCGCGGCCGCGGTGCTGCGGTGGTTGTTAGACCAGCGCATCGCGGAGCGCCCGGAGATGATGCCGCCGCCGTGTGAAGGCGCGCTGTGTAGCTGTGGTACGCCGCCGTGTCCGGCGAGCGTCACCGATATGCGGCTGCTCGACGCCGCCAACGACCTGTTGCCCGCGCGGCTGCTCGAGCTGTACCGCGGCGACGTCCCGTTGCTGGTGCCGCAGTCGGAGGAGCCGTGTACCCGCGGTCACGACCCGAAGTTCGCCGACCCACGCTGGCATGCGGTCACGATCGGCAACTTGATCTCGCATCAGGCTGGGCTGGGCCGCAGCGCGGTGCACTACTTCGACGACAACGGGATCGTCCGCAACTTCGCGGCGCTGCGTGGTCACCGTGACGGCGACCAGGCCGCCTGGATCGCGGAGGATGCATCGCTGCGGGCGGCCAACCCCGAGCTCGCGCCGGCGATCGACGCCGCCGGGGACTGGCTCTCGGCGCGTGAGGGCGACCAGCCGGTGTACTTCGTCAACCGCTACAACGTCCTCGGCGGCGAGCAGCCGGTCGACGAGGGCCTCAAGGTCACCGCGGGCGCCTGCCTGGCATACACGCCGGGCGTGGAGGGGGTGTACACCGAAGAAGGGCTCTACGACCCGCTCGGCCGGAGCGGGGGGTACTCGAACTTCGGCTACACGATGGCCGGGCGGATCATCGATCATCTGTACGAGGCGCGCACCGGCGGCCACTACCACGCGGAGTACGGGCGCCCGGAGACCCACTGGAACAGCGCGCTCGCGGGCTTCTTCGCCGAGCAGCTCGGCATCCACGAGGGCGTCGAGACGCCCGAGGGGGTCTTCGCGGTTCAGGGCGACTACACGAACCTCGCCACGCTCGGCCACCCGGTGCCGCGGATCTACAACCGGTCGTGGGAGCCGGCCGGCTACGAGACCAAGCGACCGTTCTGCGTGTGGCGAGGCGAGCGCTGCGACTTCGAGCCGTGGCTGCTGCGCAAAGACGGCCCGGCCGTGCTCTGCCCTGACCTGAAATTTCGGCTGCAGGCCGATGACAAGGGCTTCCCGCTGGTCCCGTTCTGGGCCGGCAGCAACCCACAGATCGGCCACGCCGCGGGCGGGCTGGTCAGCGAGGCGCCGGTGTACCTCGAGTTCTCGCGCAAGTACTTCATCTCCGGCCGTAGCTCGCGCTTCGACAACGGCAGCGGCAAGCCGCGCACCGGCTCGCTCGCGGGCCGCAGCGGCGGCCACGTCGGCTCGCTCTCGGGCGGTCACTCGTTCGTCGCGCAGTTGGTCGGCGACGCCGGGATCCACGTCCTGCCGCCCCTGGTGAACGACCACATGGTCGACGACTTCGATCACTTGCAGATGCATCGCCTCGAGATCCCCGGCGAGGTCGACTTCGTGGTCTCGATCAACCAAAACGCGGACCCTCGCTGCACTCGCCGGTTCTCCGAGAGCTGCGACGACGAGTACGGCATGCTCCGCAAGTTCGTGTTGTTTGGGCTGTCGCGCGTCGACTGGGCGGCGATGGACCAGCAGCTCGAAGCGCAGCGCGACCAGGTGGTCGGCATGGCGATCGCCGGGGAGGCCTCGCACTTCTGGTTCGCCGATGACCACCACGTCGCCTGGAACGGCGCTCCGGATGGTTTCCCGGGCCGCGGCGAGGGCGGCGATCCCGAGGCGGTGATCCCCGGTCCGCTCGAGCTCGAGTACGCCTTGCCCTCGACGCGCATCGGCCCGGACGTGCTCGCCGTGGCGGTCGCCCCCGACGGTCAGATCCACGCCTGGTTCAACGACGGCCGCTTCAGCGTCGGCGAGGTCCTGGATCTGTCCTCGGTTTCTGCGCCTGATCGCTTCGCTGTCGCCGCGGATCACACGGCGATGGACATCGTCGCCGTGGCGATCGCGGGGGACGGCGTCGTGCATGCCTGGTACGCCGACGGCACCTGGAGCGCCGGGACCGCGAGCGACCTCGCCGCGACCGCGACCGGCAGCTTCGAGCTGCCGAGCGGTCGGGCGCCCGCCGACATCGCGGCGATCAGCTTCGATCCCGCCGCCAGCGAGCGCGTCTGGACCCGCTTCCACGACGCCAGCAGCTTGGCCGGCACCGTCACGCAGCCCGCCTCGCTGTAGTCCGCCGTCGCGTATTCGAGCCCGAGCGCGACGACCGCTGGCCTGGTCTCGCGGTTAGTTCGCGCGAAAGGTGACCGGGCTGTAACAATGCTGTCACCGCGGGTATCATGTTCGGCCGGGGCTTCGACCACCGGGCGCGCCCGTCCTTGCTTGTTTGTCTTACCGGGGTCTCATGTCGGCTGCCACGGCGAATCTCATCGATCGACGCGAGTTCAAGTACCTGATCGACGCGGCGACGGCGGCCGGCGTACGTGCTGCGATCCAGCCGTTTTGTGAGCGGGACCCGTGGGCCGCGAGGAACCCGCGCGGGGTCTACACGATCGAGAGCATCTACCTCGACAACCCCGGCCTGTCGCTGTTCTGGGCCAACGAGCACGAGCAGGTCGACCGCATCAAGATGCGGGTGCGCGGCTACGCGGGGGCGCCCGGCAGCCCGGTGTTCTTCGAGGTCAAGCGCCGGATCAACGACGTGATCTCGAAGGCGCGGGGCAAGGTCCCGCGCGCGCTGTACAGCGAGCTGCTCACGAACCCGGCCGCGGCGATCCCCGAGGCGATCGGCGGCAAGGACCGCGGCGCCGTCGAGCGCTTCCTGGCGATCCATCGCGGCATGCAACTGCGGCCGTTCACGGTGGTCCGCTACGAGCGTGAGCCGTACTTCAGCCGCATCGACGACTACGCCCGCGTCACCTTCGACACCGCGATCCGGGCCCAGGCGACCGACCATTACTCGCTCGACCTGCCGGCCCGCGGCTGGCGAGCGCTCGACGACGCGGTCACCCAGCGCACCCTCGAGTCGCTGGTCGTGCTCGAGCTCAAGTTCACCGCCGCGGTGCCGCGGTGGCTGGTCAACATCGTCGAGCGCCTGGGCCTGGCGCGGCGGTCGTTCTCGAAGTACGGCACGTCGATCCGCGCGCACTATCAACAGGTCGACACCCGCACGGCGCGGTACGTCGGGGGGTGGCGTTGAACGGGCTCGACTTGTGGTCGCACGGCGTCAGCGAGCCGCTGGCGTTCAAGGCGGCCGGGCTGTCGCTGCTGCTGGCCTTCGGGCTCACGCAGGCGCTCGGCGCCGTGTACGTGTGGACCTTCCGCGGGATGTCGTACTCGCAGGGCCTGGTCCACGCGATCGTGCTCGGCAGCATCGTCGCCTGCATGCTGATGCTGGCGATCGGCAACAGCATCGCGGCCGGCCTCGGCATCGCCGGCGGTCTGGCGATCATCCGCTTTCGTACGGCGCTGCGTGACCCCAGGGACATGATGTTCGTGTTCGCGGGCCTCGGCGCCGGCATCGCCTCGGGCCTCGGCGCCCACGCGGCGGCGGTCTCCGGGACGCTGCTGTTCTGCGTCGCGGTCGTGCTGCTGACCTTTAGCGAGTTCGGCAGCCAGCGCCGCTTCGACGGCCTGCTGCGCTTCCAACTGCCGACCGACGCCGACGAGGCCGCGGTGATGGCGATGCTGCGCCAACACACCCGCTTCGTCGCGCTGGTGACCCTGCGCGAGGTGGCCCAGGGCGCGGCGATGGAGCACGCGTATCAGGTGCGCCTGGGGGACAACAAGCAGCGCGTCGCGCTGGTGCGCGCGCTCGAGACCCTGCCGGGCGTGCAAGACGTCTCGTTGCTGCTGCAAGAGCCGACGGTGGAGCTGTAGTCGATGCCTGAGTGGGTCAGGACCAGGCTGCTGCCGTGCGCGGTGTGGGGCGCGACGATGCTGGCGGCGGCGTGGCTGTGGCAGGACGTGCGCCGCGAGAGCGCCGTCGGCTTCGCGCTCGGGGTCGAGTACACGGTGGCGCCGTCGGAGGCGGGCCGGCTCGGGGCCGTCGCGGTCGCCCCGGGTCAACGGGTGCGCGCCGGCGACGTGGTCGCGACCCTCGACGCCCACACGATCGACGCGGAGCTGGTGATCCTCGCGGCCGAGCGCGACCGCCTCGAGGCCGAGCTGGTGGCGGTCCGCTCCGAGAGCTCAATGCGCCTCGGCGACTCGACCCGCGCGTTCGATGAGTCGGTCGAGGACGCCGAGCTGGCCCTGCGTAACGCGAAGGCCGACCGCTCCGTGCGGGCCGCCGAATTCAAGGCGCTCACCGTACAGACCACGGCGCTCACGGACCTCGTCGAGCAGCGTATGGCCGACCGCCGCGAGCTCGACGCCCTGACCGTCAAGCACGCGGCGCTCGCCAAAGAATTGCAACTGACCGACACGCTGGTGGCCCAGCTCGCCAGCCAGGGCGCGGCGGCGCGGGCCCGGCGGGCGCTGGTGCCGAGCGACGCGACCGAGCTGGCGTTGCAGCCGGTGCGCGCGGAGCTGGCGGTGCTGTCGGGCCAGGCGCAACTGCTGGCGGTCCGCCGCGAGGCCACGCTGCTGCGCGCGCCGGCCGACGGCGAGGTGATCGCCGTGCATCTGCATCCGGGCGAGGTCGCGGCCGCCGGCGCCGCGGTGATGACGATCGTCAGCCGCGGGCCAGGCGTCGAGGACGAGGTCCAGGTGTGCCTGAGCGAGGCGCAGGCTGGACAGGTCCGCCTGGGCGAGGCCGTGAACCTGCTGCCGCGCGGCGCCAGCGGGCCGGGCTTCGCGGGCCACGTCAGCCGACTCGGCCCGCAGATCTCGGAGCTGCCGCTGCGCTGCCGGCATAACCCGGCGATCCCCGAGTGGGGCCGCGAGGTCGCGGTGGCGCTCGACGAGCGGCTGCCGCTGCTGCCGGGCCAGGCGTTTAGCGTCGCGTTCCTCGGCCGGCCCGCCGAGCACGTGACGCCGGCGCCGGAGCCAACCCCCGCGCCGGAGCCGAAGTCCACCGCGCCGGTGATAGCGACCGCCCCGACGCCGATCGATGTGCCGCCCGAGCTGGCCGCGCGCACGCGCTTCGAGCCGTCGGCGATCGCGTGGTCGACGAGCCGCGAGCGCTTCGTGATCGCCAGCGACGACACCGGCACGCCCGAACGCGACGAGCACGCGCCGTGGCTGTTCACGATGGACGGCCGCGGCCACGTCGATCCTGAGCCGCTGGTGATCGCCGGGCTCGCCGGCTTTAGCGACATCGAGGCGATCGCGGCGGGCCCCGGCGACAGCATGTACCTGCTCGCGTCGCAGAGCTTCAGCCGCAAGGGCAAGCGCAACCCGGCGCGCCAGGTGTTCGCGAGGATCATCATCGACCGCGCCGGCGCGCGCGCGGAGGCCTCGATCAAGCTCGCCGAACGCATCGATGCCGGCGGCGCCGACGTCCTGGCGAGCCTCGGCCTGCCGGACACCCGCGGCCTCGACCTCGAGGGCATGACCGCGACCGCGGGCGGCGGCCTGCTGATCGGGCTCAAGGAGCCGCTGGGCGCCGATGAGCAGGCGGTGATCTGGGCGCTCGCGCGTCCGGGTCCGCTGCTCGCCAGCGGCGACGTCGCGGGCGGTGGATTGAGCCGCTGGGGTAGCGTCCCCATGTCGATCACGGCCGACGGCGCGGCACGGCCCGCGGGGATCTCCGATCTGCTCGAGCTCCCGGATGGCTCGCTGCTGATCGCCGGCACCGCCTCGGGTACCGAGCCTGCCAGCCAGGACGGCGCGCTGTGGCACGCGAGCGGACGCGACGGCCTGGCCAGCCCACGCAGGCTGCGGAGCTTCCCGGGCCTCAAGCCGGAGGGCCTCGCGCTGCGCCCGGACGGCGCCGCGATCGTGATCGTGTTCGACACCGGCGCCGCGCCGCCACAGTGGATGGAGCTGCCGTGGCCCGCCCCGTGATCGCGGCGCTGCTGGTGTGTGGCTGCTTCCACGCGCCCGGCTACTCGCCGCAGCGGTCGCTCGCGACCTGGCGCGAGATGCAAGCCGCGACGCCCGCGAAGGCCGCGACGAGGCCCGCGAGCACGAACACGGCCGACGACGCGTTGACGGCCGATCAGGCCTACGCGCTCGCGCTGCACAACAACCCCGGGCTGGCGGTCGCCGAGGCCGAGGCCGAGGTCGCCGCGGCCGAGGTCGGCGCGGCCAAACAGATCGAGAACCCGCAACTGCGTCTGACCAACTTCGGGGTCGACGACGCGGTGCGCGGCACGCCGGGCCTCAACATGGCCCTGCGCGCGCCGATCCCCCGACCCGGTACGGTGCGCGCGCGGGCGCAGGGGGCCCGCCTCGCCGCCGAGGCCGCGCAGGGCCAGACAGAGGCCGCCAGGCGCCTGTTGCGGGCCGAGATCGATCGCCTCTACGCGCGCCTGGCGATGCTGCACGCCGACCTCGAGGAGGTCATCCGCGCGGCTGCTCTCGGCGATCTGCGGCAGCAGCAGATCCGCGAGCGAGTCGAGCGCGCCGTCGGCACGCGCATGGACCTCGCGCTCGCCGAGCTGGCGCGCGCCGAGGCGTCTGACGACGCGAGCCGCCTGCGCGACGACATGGCCGACACCGAGGCCGAGCTTGCGCGCTTGATCGGGCCGGGCGCGCCGCGCAACTATCGGGTCGACCCGGCGGCGCTGCGCGTCTCGGACCTCGTGCTCGACGCCGACGCGCTCACCGAGCGGGCGCTGCGGTCGCGACCCGAGCTGCGCGCGACCCAGACGCGGGTCGGCGAGGCGGCGGCGGCCGTGTACCTCGAGCGCAGCAAGGCGTGGCCGTGGCTGAGCTGGGCGCAGGTCGGCTACGGGCTCGGCAGCGCGGCCTCGACGATCCCCGTCAGCTTCGGCCTCGCCCTCGACCTGCCGATCTTCAGTTGGAACCGCGGCGAGATCCGGGCAGCGCGGGCCCGGCAGCGCCAGCGTGAGCTCGAGGACCGGGCCGGGGTGGCGAGCGTCGCGGCCGAGGTCGGTGAGGCGCTCGCGCGCGTCGAGCGGGCCACCGCGCGGATCGCCGAGCTCGAGAAGACGCTGCTGCCGACCGTCGACGAGGCGGTGCGTGAGGCGGAGGCGGCCCTGGCCGCGGGCGCGCTCGATCCGCTGACGGCTGGCGAGGTCGCGGCCCGCCGGGTCGCGGCTCGCCGCCTGCACCTCGCGGCGCTATACGAGCGGCGCGAGGCGGTCATTTCGCTCGAGGCCGCGATCGGCGGCCGACTATCCCGGCCATGAAGTTACAATCCCGACCGCTCATGTCCGTTCGCGTCGCGCCCCTGTCCCTCTCGCTCACGCTCCTCTATCTCCTGGGCACGACCGCGTGCAGCGGGGCCAGCGGGGGCGAGACCACGACCGTCGAGACCGGCGACGCGACCAGCGAGCCGACCACGAGCACGCCGACGACGCCGACGAGCAGCAGCGAGCCCGGTGCATGCGGCGACGGTCAGCTCGGCGCTGGCGAGGTCTGCGACGGTGACGACCTCGGAGGCAAGCAGTGCGCCGACCTCGACGCCGCCTACATCGGCGGCACGCTGGCCTGCGCGGCCGACTGCGGGTCCTACGACGTCTCGGGCTGCGAGCAGGACCCCGCGGCCGCGCTGGTGGTGCTCAACGAGGTCAGCGCCAAGGGGGCGAGCGACGGCCCCTACGCCGACCTTGGTGATGCGATCGAGCTGTACAACGCTGGTGGCGCGATGGCGCAACTGGACGGCTGGAAGCTGTCCGACGATCCCACCTTTCCGGTCGAGAAGACCTACGTGTTCCCGCCCGGCACCTCGCTGGCGGCCGGCGCCTTCCTCGTGCTGGTGACCTACGACGACGTCGCCATGACCGGCCAGCTCCCGTTCGGCATCAGCACCACGAAGGAGGAGACCCTGACGCTCGCCAGAGCGGACGACATGACGGTCGACCAGCTCATCGTCGAGGGCGCCGACGCGGCGGTGTCGTATTGCCGCCTGCCCGATGGGACAGGTGCGTGGCAGACCTGCGACCTGACGCTCGGCGGCCCCAACGTGACGGCCAGCCAGACCTGCGGCGACGGCATGATCGACGGCACCGAGGTGTGTGACGGCGCGCAGCTCGGCGTCGCGACGTGTAAGTCGCTCGGGTTCACCGGCGGGACTCTGGCCTGCTCGGCCGCTTGCCAGCTCGATGCATCGATGTGCGACTCGGGCAGCATGGTCGCGATCAACGAGCTCGAGTCCACCGACGATAAGATCGAGCTGCACAACGCCGGCGCGCAGGAGATCGACATCTCCGGCTGGATCTTGACCGACGACACCGTCGACGCGAACTACGACCCCGACGCCGACCTCGAGAAGCTGACCTTCCCGCAAGGCAGCAAGCTGGCCGCCAAGGAGTTCCTGGTGGTCGCCAAGGGCATGCTCGCCGGCCAGCACCCGTTCGGCCTCGGGGCTGCGGGTGACACGGTGACGCTGTTGGACGCCAGCGCCGCGCTGATCAGCCAGGTCACATACGGTGATGGACAGGCCGCACTCTCGTACTGCCGGATCCCCGACGGCCCGGGCGGCGCGTGGGCGGCGGACTGCGTGCCGACGCTCGGCCTGCCCAACATGCCCTAATACGGCTGCATCGCGTCGCAGTAGAGGGCGGGGCCGGGGTCGACCGCGAGCACCGTGGTGAAGCGCTGGTAAAAGCCGACCCGGTCCTCGACCTTGGCGTTGGTCGGTTGCCCGCACTCGAGCCCGCCGTTGATGATGTTGATCGTCATGCCGAAGCCGGGCGCGCGGCCCTTGGCCTGGTCGTCGGGGCTCGGCTGCCAGGCGTCGATCATCACGTCGTGCGCGGAGGGCTTGGGCGCCTGCGCGGTCATCCAGAACCATAGAGCCGTGCGAAACGCGATCGCGCCGTCGCTGGTGATGAGCTCCGGCTGGGTCAGCAAGGGCTCGCCGATCGCCGCGCCGGCCGGACCGTAGTTGTAATTCCAACTGAGCTGGATCGGGCCGCGACCGTGGTAGGTCTTGCCCGGCGCGCACGGGTACTCCACGTTGTTGGGGTCGCAGTAACCGACGCACTGGCCGCCCTCGCAGCCGACCTCCTCCTTGAAGTAGAGACCCCACGCGTACGGACCCCCGGGCGCCTCGGGCCACCCGCCGGTGGTCTCGTGGCCGATGTTGGCGAGGAAGGCCGCGAGCTCGCGGCGGCGCTGCTCCGCCGTGCCCTCGCAGGCGAACAGCGGATACTCGGCCGCGGCGGTCATCAGCGCCTCGTGGGTGAACAGCGCGTTGCGGTTCGGGAACATCTCCGCGTACAGCTCGGCGCTCAGCAGTTCGCCGAGGCAGGACTCGCCGGTGCTCGTCTCACTGGTCTCGCCGGTGCTCGTCGTGGTGGGATCTCCGGTGGTGCCGGGGTCGGTGGCAGGAGACGTGGTGGCTGCGCTCGGGTCGGTCGTCGCCTGGCTCGCGTCCGTGGTCGGCGCGCTCGGGTCTGCGCCCGTGTCGGTGGCCTCGCCGGTCGCGTCCCCGCCAGTCGCCGCCTGTGTGGTGGCGCCGCCAGTGCCCGCGGGCGTGGTCGCGTCGGTGGCCGCGGTCCCCGATCCGCCCGGTCCCGCGTCGCCGCACCCGAGGCCCAGACAGATCACGATCATCGGTCCCGGTCGTCGCATGT
>Ga0335395_10000614_pt1 | contig 22386 bp, 14 predicted proteins | sample MAT02_FD_205744 | JGI IMG/M metagenome (GOLD analysis project Ga0335395, IMG submission 205744) | Freshwater microbial communities from Lake Fryxell liftoff mats and glacier meltwater in Antarctica - MAT-02 (spades assembly) (version 2) ...
GTTATGATAGTGTGATATTTAAACGAATAATAGGTGATAACTACATGTATGAAAGTTATACGAACGCTTTGTTTGATTCTGTACGGCTTTCTAACCTGTTGAGGTACATTCTATCGATCATCACAGTATAACACCTAGAAAACGATCCTTGCCGTCGCTGCGTAGGTTTATGATCGATAACTTCTTTCCATCAAACTCGATCGAGCCTTTCGTGTAACTTTCGTTATCAGTAAACTTTCAGTATTTTTTTGTAACTTCTGCAACCTCCTTTCTATAATTAATGACTTCTTCTTTTAGCTCAATGTTGGATATGCGCATTTCGTGTATCTCCTGAGTCAGCGCTTCGCTAATGTCGATAGACTTACGAATAACCTCTGTGTTGTTGTTTACTACCTCCCGAATAAGAGAAATCTCTTGTATGAGGGTAGCCATCAATTGAAAGCTTTCAGATGTTGCGCTCGACTGTCCAGCAGCCATTTGTTTGTTACTGTCGTTCATGCCTTTCAGCATGTTCTCTAGAGAGGCAAACATTGAGTCATAGACTTTGTCTTCACGTCGGCGCTCAGTCTCGAGAGATTTGACTTTCTCTGTGGCAGCTAACTTTAAAAGCTGAGGTGCACCCAAGAATGTGAGTATACTCAGACAAGCGGCTAGCATCACCTCAACTGGAGAGAACCCTTGTGATGGTTGGACTGGTGGTTGTACTGGTGTTTGCGATTGCGTAACTTGCGCGACAGTGTTTTTCATTACTTTTTAGTTTTTCTAGCTCTATTTTTTGACGCTGACTCAAACCCTGATATAAGACCGCCTTTATGCGAGGCATCCAGACCATCACCGTTGCCATAAGTACCCTTCTTCCGATTATAGGCATTAAGCTCGGCACGGTACTTTTTGCGCTTGGTGGTCTTCTGGTACTTCTTGTCATAAGTGTAATCTCGACCTGTGGACTTGTTATGGACTCGTTTTGCCTTTGCCATATTGGGGTATACTCCATTCTTGTCTGAACTTCATAAGCTGTTGCGCTTGGTTTTGGATGGCGGCATCAATAGGTGATACACCCATCTGCTGTATCTGGTTGAGGTACATCTCTTTCTGCTTAATTTCTTTGTCAGTAAGAGTGCCACGTTCGCGCAAGTAGAGGTAGATACGGTCTTCGTCAATCTGCAACTGAGTGCGTGTGATAAGCAGTTTCTCCATATTCTGCACCCTCTCGGTATACGACTTAGTATTTTTGATACTTCCAGCGCGGGTGTCAGACAGTAAACTCTCCTTTTCACGGTCAAGCTGCTTAGTCACCACATCAAGAGAGCGCGAGACATCGTTGTAGGTAATCTTGTTTTGCTTCACCATATCGATAACGCGCAAATTACCACCAATCGTACCCATTATACGGTATGCCCAATCTGACTCTACCTCTTTGCTCCGCAGCATACGACCAGTTGCGTCAGGTACTGCACCTCCAAGACCGCGCTTGCCTTGTTGGATAATCTCGCCATTGTTGTCGCGGATTTCGGGACTACCACTCAACCACTCCAAGTCTAGTCTGTCGAGCGCTCCAGCGTATGGTACAGCGTTGTTAATAAGACTGTACAACTCTGGCGGTACTTTGAATCCGAGCAGTGGGATGGCATTTTCACCACTTCGCAACGCTTTACCTGTGCGGAGGTTTGTGTTTGATGCGAGCTCATAAAGTATCTTTGCAGGTGCATAGGTGGATTGTAGCGCACGAACGAGAGTGGCATTACGCGCATCACCTTGCAGTTTAGCGCGACGGTCAGCGACTGTCTCATTCATGTTGAGAGTTTCGCGCAGAAATTCAAATGTGGAGGTAGTAGGATTGTAAGAGGCATCGTTCCAGAAGACAAGTTTGTTGTCGTCTCTACCCCTACCAATGTAATAAGGCATACCCTTCAAGATGTCGGGCGATATACCTGCTTCAGTTATGGAGTCGTCTTCACGCAACGGTTCGGCGGTAAACTGGCGCAACTTCTCATAAGCAGCATACCTCCATGGACGACGCACAACATCGCGCAATACACGCGGCATCATTGACGCTTGCCAAGAGAAGTACATGATGGCGTACTTATCGACAGCGTATGTCGCACTACCAACGTCGCGCATGTCTGGAAAGTAGTTGCGAATGTGCTTGTTAAGCGTTTCAGTTGTGTCAAACTGTTTCATGCTTTGTGAAAACATGTAAGTCATGCCTTTGTCAAAAGTATCTGCACCATCAATGCGCTTAACTACAGACCGTAGGGTAGTGTACTTCGCTGCGAAGTCAATCATATTAGCAGTGTAGAATACAGGTGCAGACAGACCATCAATAACAGCACCAGACTTTTGCATAAAATAGTCTACACCTCCCAAGACGCGCTCCATTGAGTTCAGCGCCTTACCTCCAGTCAGTTCACCACTACCAAACATATACATCATCAGTTGGTACATTGACGAACTACTGTTGCCGAGCATTTCACGCGCAGCATCTTTAGGGTTAAATGATGAGGGTTTACCGCGCTCACCAAAGATTGCAGTACTAGATGTGCCATGCTCTTGATAAACATGGTCAAGAAAGAGTTCGCGCTCAGTCAGTTGCTTACCATCTATCTCGTACTTTTTGATGGTATTATCTAAGTGGTCAAGTCCTTCACCACTAACTACCCTACGGACATCGTTGAATGTAGGCATGTACAAAAGAACGTTCGCACCAGCAGCGTGCATCTGGTGGTAGTTTCCGCGCACTTGGTTAGCGAGGTACACAGGTGCGTTAGCAACAAGATTACCGCCTTTCAGCTTTGAGTAGAAAGTATTGATTGCACCAATAGCACCTCCAAGCTGTCCAAGCAACGCTGGAGATTTAGTGATGTCGAGAATGGCAACAACTTGGTCAGCCACTACAGGGTTCATGAGTATATCACCCAAAGCAGATTGCGTTTCAGCAGTTATACCTAAGCGCGAAGTCCACTCAAGCATCTTGTCTTCCATCTTAACGTAATTGGCATACTTACGCTGCCCGACTGGGAGTAGTGCGTCATTTTCGTACACACCCTTCGGTATACTCCAACCGAGGCGCACGCCATCTTCTGCAAGTATGCCAGTTAACATCATTGAGATATTAGCTTGGTCGCCGATAGCTCTGGAGTAGCTCTGCATAAGCACCACAGGGTCAAGCTCAAACATATCAGCCGCGCTGTTGAAGGGTAGCTGATACTGAGTTTTTAGATAGTCGAACACCTCTGAGGTGCTCATGGGTAACTTCTGGAAAAAGCCAAGATTAAGAAGTGTATCTATTTGGGCAACAGATAGGTTAGCTTCTACAAACAACTGCATCTGTAATGGATTGTCGATGAGTGCCATCAAATCTGGAGGTGCAACTTGCATTATCTCAGATGCGAGGTCAAGGTCAGTTGGTACGAGGTAATCGTACTTACGTGCAATGTCAAACTTAAACTTCGCATCTTTACCAACAGGTAGAACACTACCTTGTTTAGCTTCTGCTTCAATAATGCGCCTACGCCATATCTTACCATCCATGTTAAAGATGCGTGTAATGTACCCCAAGAATGGCTCCATCTTGTCGATGTCCACCCCAAAGGCTACAGACATCTTGCGAATATCATCAGAGATGCGCGACACATCTACAGCTTGGTTTATTAGTTGGTCAATCTGTGGTTGTGTGAAACCAGCGCGAATCATTTGTGTTTGGTACTGCTGATAACGCGCCTCTTGAACGTGGCGAACTGCAAAGTTGTCAGGGTCAAAGTACTCCAAGAAGTTAGGTATCTGACCTTTCTCAATTGTGTCTACCATCAACACACGGCGCTGGTTGGGTGCAATACCAAGTGCGTCTGCTGCTTTAGTGAACTCAGTGCGGAAGTCAATGAGCTTCTTAATCTCTACTACATCAGAGATTTTGTTAACAGCGTTCTCAGCAATAGTACCAGCACGCTGCAAGCCAAGGCGCACCTTGATAGCAGGACTCATGCTTTTAATTAGCTCCATTGTAATACCAAACTTCGACACAGCCCAATCCATGACACCTCTACCCTGTCTTGGGTCAAGGTCAATTGCTTCAGTGAGGTTTGCGTGGTAAGCATCGCGGTTAAGTCGCGTTTGCGCTAAATCGTCGACGTTAGAACGGCGTTGCGCTTCGTAGCGATTTTGTACATCGCGAGTCATGTCGAGCTTGAATTGTGCACCATCAAGCTCTGCCTGTGCTTTAGTGTAGTCTGATGATAGTTGCTTGTCTACCTTCGCAGCAGCTTCACCCCACTGTTTCTCCGCTTTTACTACCCTCTGTTGCGCCTTTGTAGTTGTTAGAACTTGCTTGTTTTGCTGACTCACAAGACCATCGCGCGTCTTGTAAAGTTTCTTCAATTCACCTGCTACTCCCTTTGCTTCTTTCTCAAGAGCTTTCTCCATCTGCACAAGAGCAGAATCAATCTTCTTGAGTGCATCAGGGTCAGTAGTTTTCTTTGCAAGGTAGAAGAGGTTCTCGTAAGACTTGATGAGGCTAGGGTCAACGTCAGAGTTAGCTTTGTTAAAAGCAGTGTCGAGCTTGTCAATAGAAGTCTGGATGTTTTGTTCAACTTTCTTACTGGCTTTGACGGCTACCTCTTCTGCGGTGACAACTTTGCGCCGTGATACAAGATTGGCAGTAACAGACTTGTCGTTGAGTACAAGGTTCTCAATACGTGTGCGAAGTTTGTTGGTAGCGTTTTGAGCGGTGACTACTGCATTTTCAGCGTCAGTCAGCATTTTGACAGTCTCAGGAGTGTCGAGCATTTTGACATAATCAATAGCCATCTTGCGCTCTTTCATAACAGCAGCAGTACGCGCTTTGATGGTGTTGCTTTCATCTTGACTAAACGCCGCTTTAGCGCGTCCAGAAGGTAGAGGGCAGGGATTTAGCATGGTGTATCAAACAGTCCTTCTTTAGGTAAATGGTCATCAATAACATTAGAACGCGAAATCCGTTCAAGTCCGAGGTACTCCAAGTCGTTAGCTTTCATGGTATCGATGATGTTAGCCTTTTGCGCTGGAGTAGCTACCTCCCATATGTCTTTCAGCATTTTACTACTCCAATTGCGCTCTACTGGAGTAGTGACAGATAACTCTCTGTTTTTCAGTAGTTGGTCAAGAGAGGTGTCGCTCACTCTGCCAGTGGTGATAATTTCTTCTGATAGAGGGTGCACCTTCATAGAAGAAGCCTCACGACCGCTAAAGCCTTGTTCACGCAACGCAGCGACTCGCAGATTTTCTATAGACTGTGAAGAGTTGTTAACTACTTGGTATGCATCGACAACTTCGGGTGTAACTGTGGAAGCTTTGACGTAAGACAATGCGGGTAGGTCAGGAGGTGGTGGTAGCTTAGTCTGCACCTTCTCCAGACCTAACTCACCAAGTCGCGTAGCAGTGATGTTCTCGACAACAATCTTACGCTGTTCAAGAGTAGACTTGCGCCAAAGAGTGTTAAAAATATTGTGCAGAACATTCTTAGATTCTTTAGTGACTGCCATATCATTTAAGATGTTAGAGACAGCTTCTATAGACTTGTTCGTTATCTTACCTTTTCTTACACCACCACCAATAACGTTCATGACAGCAGGAGCAGTGAGCGCGTCTAATTCGAGGTCTTCGATGATGTCGCGTATCTCTATAATGGTCAACTCAAAGACATCTTCACCACTCTTTGTCAGCGGTGTGATGTAAGCTGGCATCCACTCACGGATTTCTTTCGTAGAGATAAAACTGTCAATTCGCACCTCATCTTTCAAGTCTGCAATGTTGGTGATGAGAGACTCACCCAACACAATAGGGTTAGCTGTTGGAGTGGGTATAGACTCGTCTAGCAAGTCTAACTGTGCGAGTAATGCGCGCTCTTTAGAAGCATCAGTAATAAATGCACGTACACCAGTAAATTGAGGGTTTATCTCAGACGCACGTTTAGCAGCGAGATACTCTAGATGACCGCGTATGACTTCAAAATCAGTAGGGCTAGTACGACGTACCACAATAGGACGAACATTATCACCTGTCTCCAATAGACGTTGTGCAAGCTTCTCTACCGCTTCAGGATTGTAGTTACCAGAACGGTAAGATTTTATACTCTCTAAATCAAGAGTCTTTGTACCAACAGCGTCTTGTGCAGATTGTCGTGCATTTGGTTTAAATTCAGGTTCTGCGGTAGCTGTACCCTTTAACTCGACGGTGTCGCTCAGTTGCGCTATCTCCTTATACACTTCTTCTTGGCGCAAGAAGTTATCATACGCGGGAGTACCCTTCTTTATGATGGTAGCGCGTGGCTCAAAGTTAGGGTTAATCTCAGCAGCGCGAATAGAGGCGGAATACTCTTTTTCACCTCTAAGAACTTTGAACTCTACAGGACTTACACGCTCTAATAAGATAGGACGCGCAACATCGTTAGCGGCTACCATTTCGTTAGCCAGCTTCTCAATATCTGCACCCACAAACTGGGTAGGTCTGGGAGTAGAGATAGACTCAAGCGCAACGCTGTTAGTGGGTGTAGGGTCAGGTATGAAACTGTTGACGTTATTACGCGCTGGTTGGCGTTGTACCTGCTCAACAATGTTATACTCTAATCTTGGCACCTCTCTTGGAAGTTCTATCTGCAATTTAGGTACAACGAAAGGAGTCTCTTTTATGAGTTCAAGTCTGTCAGCGACAATAGCTTCAATCTCTGACTTTGTTGCGCCTTGGAGTACAGCAATATTTGGAGTGATGTCGCCAGTACGCGCAAACTCCAGCACATCTTGTATTATTGGGTTATTTCGCACTACCACAGAAAGAGCGCGTTCATCAGGTATGGCGCGATACTCGATAACTTCGCGCATTAACTGTTGTACCTCTGGAAGAGAAGGTAAGTCGTTAAATGCGGAAGTTACATTGTTGTAGAGGTTTACTTCTGGAACGGTAGGTACAATTGCGCGACTATCAGGGATTGGAGTGAAAGGCTGCTTTGGTTCAATGAACACGCGCTCTACTGGTTTTACTGTAGCAAGCTCCTGACTGCGTGCAATCTCACGCTCTATTACTACCTCAGATGGTGGGTTTAATCTAGAGAGAGGTTTAGTATTCTCTGGAATAGCTGTGGCTAATTCACGTTGCACCCTAAAACGTTCTGGCTCAGGTAGGCGCGGTACATCTGGTGTTCTTACTGGCACGTCTACTTTAGGTAGTTCAGCAATTACGTCTGCTACTTTGTTAGCTCTACCCAATGGTCGGAGTAGTCTACCAACAAGAGCGTCACTATTGAGAGGGTCAGCAAGTATATCTAACCCAAAACCAAGACCAACTTGGAAGATGTTCCTGTCGTCACCAACAGCAGCAAGAGGGTTAAAAGGCTTACCTTTCTCATCTATCTGTGCGAGAGAACTAAATTGCTCACCGAGAATAGCAGCACCTGTAAAAGTGCCACCATTAGTAGGTCGCATAGCGTCATACGCTTTCTTCACCTCTTCTACATTTAAACCACCAGAAACAACAGCAGCCGCTGGTCGTAGTACATCTAAGCCAATACCTTTGAACAAGTTGGCAGGGTATGACAGAGCAGCAAATAATGTCTCCAACTCACTCCTATTTTCACCACCAGAGAGAGGTAGAAAAGACATGTTGAAGTTGCGCCGTCCAGAGAGGTAGCCAGTCTTCTTAGACATTTCAGCACGAATCTGCGCCGCCGTCCAGCCGTTCCATGTTGTGAAAGAATCACGAACACCCTGTAGTGCAGGTATGTTACTCTTTCTATCAACTATACTCCCAAATCCTTGGTCATCACCCGCAGCAGAAGCATCGCGAATGTACGCAATATACTCCTCTTTGGAGATACCAGCAGCAATAGCTGCCCTAGCGTTAGGGTCAGAGAATGGGTTTGCCATTCCATTAGCAAGTATTGGCGGTTCAAACGCCATACGCTCAGATGCATTTTGCGGTGAGTTCGCCTTACTTGCTGCAAATGGATTGTTCTGTGATGATAGTTGAGGGTTTATCTGTACTGGTGCTTGTAGTGGGTTGAGCACTCCAGCGACATTGTTAGGCTTTGGGGTAGTATCCGCCAGCACCCTCGCAGTCTCAGCAGCAGATTCAGCCGACATCTTGGAGATAGTGTCACCATAAGACAGAGCATCAATGACAGGTACTTGCGATACTGGTGAACCTGTGGATGGTACAGCTTCAAGAGGCTGTGACTGTGAGGGAGACGGTAGAACAGGAGTTAGTTCTGGAGGTGCGATAGGAGGCGCAATCTTCGTCACATCTACTGGAGGTGCAGAAGGAATAGTGACTGGCGCAATGTCAATCTTTAAAGGTGGAACATCATTGAGAGACTGTTCAATTTCTGTGATTATGTTTGGCATTGTTTATTACGGTGCTTGATGTGGTATAAATCCCATACCTGCTCTAGTAAGACCTTGACAGGCTGTGCAAGAAGAACGGTAACGTTGGTGTACTGGCGCAACCTTTGGGGTGTAAGATGTTTCGTAAGAACGACCAGCATGTTCACCCACTCTAGCAACATAAGAAGAGAACGTGATATCACCATCAGTTACGTTTGCAATACTTTGAGGGTCGCGCACATAATTAGTGATGTCTTGATTCCTACCCCATATAGCAAGAATAATGGTTTCTGGTTTATTGAACTTTAAACCACCAGCCTCACTTCGTTGCTTTAGAAAGCGCTCTACATACTTCAACTGCTCTACATTACTCATACGAGCTAGTGCAGCTTTAGTAGTACCAACGTCGATGGCGGCTTCATCACCAAACTGTATAAGACCAGTGTAGCCTAAATAATTAGTTATACTTGATGAGAATGTACCACCAGTCTCAAATGCCATTGCGTCTGCTAACCATTGTGTAGGTACTCCAAGACGTTTCGCTGTATTGTGCAACTCTCTACGGAATGGTGCGTCTTTCGCCAATACCGCGTAACCGTAGTTCTTGTCAGGACTGGAGGTATAAGCACTCTTATCTGTTGTTAAGCGCTGGTTGGTAATAGGGTTACGCGCAGAGTAATTGGGCGTGCTCGATGTACCGTCATTGCGAACTATCTTACCGTCTGAGAGGTACGCGCCATTAAGAGGGTAAGCATTTGGCGGCATGTTATTTGGCACCCCATTGCCGCGCTTAGCATTAATACCACGATTTGCGTTAGATAAGTTTTTTACACTCCAAGCAATAGGGTCTTCTGTTTTATCATAACCGCCATACATATCGTTACGAACTTCAAAGTGAAGGTGCGGTCCAGTACTACCACCAGTATTGCCAGTAAGACCGAGTAGACTTCCAGCCATCACCTCTTGACCTTCTTTTACACTCATACTGTTAAGATGAGCAAAACGGAGATACTTACCATCAGGAGTGCGCAAGTCAACATAATACCCATAACCATCATCCCATCGTGCTGTAGTGACTTTACCTCCTAGAGGTGCAATAAGGCGCGTATTTGATGCAACTGCAATATCTATACCTGCATGAGGTCTACCGTTACGGTCGGGTGACCTATCTGATGTAAACGTAACTGGTGTACCAACAGCAAATGGTAGTGGTAGTTTGACATCCCCAACCTGTAGCTCGGCAAGTTGGGGCATGTTAAAATTTGGGTTAGTTCCTTGTTGCATTGACTGGCGTGACAACTGTCGAGAAGCTTCTAAATTAGTAAACACTGTAGAAGCGTCACGTTCAATGTTTTGACGTTGTTGCGGGTCATTCATCAACTTCTCTACTTTTGTCCAAGGAGAAGATAGGTTACCGAGTTCGGTCTGTAGAGCTTTGAGACTGTCATTAGAAGCATTTAAAACCACCTTACTAAATGCTTCTACATCTTGCTGCGCTTTCTGTACCTCTATTGGAGTACCTTGTGCTTGAGCTTTTGCCCACTGCTGAGAAAGCTGTGCAAGCTCCGCTACAATGTTAGTATTTAAAGAAATGTTAGGAAGTTTGAACGCTTGCTGAATCCACCCTAAGCGGTCTTTTGCATCACCTTTTCCAAGGTTAGCAATTGTGACAGCGTATGCGTTAATCTTCTCTGAGAGTGTAACTTTTTTATCTCTGTCAGACAGGTACTGGTCGCCAGCGTTTATTGCTGACTCCAATGCTGGCACACCTTTAGCACGTTCTTTCATCATCGCTCTTTGCACCCCATCAGCATTGAGGTATGAAGCAGTTAGAGAGTTAGTTAAACCGTCAGTGATGGTGAATGACTTATCAGAACTTAATTCGTTGCGTCGTTGCGCTGCATCAAGTTCACCAGTACGTTTGAGCATTTCAAAGGCACGGTCATCAGCAGCGTAAGGATTAAGCAAATCTTTGTAAGCACTTGCAAACTGTGGAGGTACAGTTGCTTGGATAGCAGACAGAACAGCAGCACGTTGTTCTGGAGGTAGTCTATTTGCTTCGTCAATTTGCTGGTTAATCATGACCACTTGACGCAAACTGTCTTGAACTTTTGCACCAACTTCACTACCTTTCGCGGAAGACTTGCCGAGTGTGGTGAGAAACAGATTAGTAGCGTATAGCCGTTCTTCTGGTCTTAACTTACTATTCACTAAAGAGTCAGTGAATATTTTAGTAATGTTGTTTAACTTCGTTTGACGCTCTTCTGGATTAGACACCATTTCAAGGTCTGCAAGTTGGGTATCAAGATTTAATGTCTGTGTCTTTACAAACACCTCTGTAGAAGACTCACGAACTTTGTCACCCTCTTTGCGGAGTGCAGTAACGCTTGCTTCTTGGTTCTGCTGAACAGGGTTGTACAGTCGCAGAAGTTGTGTCTGTAACTGCGCAGCGTCTACACTACCAGCGTATCGAGCAGCTAAAGCTTCGACTTGTTTCTGGTAACCAATACCTCCTTGGTCAGTCTTGTTAATTAAGTCAGGTGCATTAGCGGCAAGCTTATTAGCTTCTAAAATAAATTCTTTCTCAGCCGCCGCCGCTTCTGCTTTCTTCTGTGCATCTATATACCCCAAACCAACTTTAGCAATCTCAGCTATACCTCCAAAGATATTACCTCCAGATTGAGGTTGCACCACAACTTTACGACCAGTCGCTTCTGCGTCTGCATTAGACGCGGTACTGTTAATCCGCTGCACATCTGCGACAGACTGGCGAATACTATTAAACGATGCACTAGCAATGTCAGGCACGTCGAGCATTTTGCCATCTTGCATCTGCGTGTTGACTGGTTCAATTTTAAAATCACTTCCAATGTACTTCATGCAGAGAAACCTCCTCTAAAATTATAATTAGGGTCATAGCGCGAATCGGACACTCTTAAACCAGTAGGTTGTGAAATAGGTGAAACAGGCGCTCGTTGTTGCTGTTGACTACCAAAGCTGTTAAACAGTGATATACCAGCGCTTGCTATAGGCGCAAGGTGGTCAAACATGGAGAAGCTCCTGTTATTGCGCGATACGTCAACATTCTTTGCGCTTGTTGCACTCCTAATATTAGACTCTTGAGCGCCAGCAAGATTCTCATTACCAACAACTTTACGGTAAGCAGACAGTTGTTCTATCTGACTGTTAAGCGCTTGCATTTCTTGAGTAGTGCCAAAAAGTGAATCATTTGCTTGGAAAGCATTACGCTGCATTGCGTCAGAAGCACTCAAGGCATTTTGCGCGGCTGCTGTTTGAATTGACGCATTAGTGTCGCCAGATTGTTGGGTAAGTTCGCCAAACCCTTGTAGCAAATCGCCATACTGTTGCGCGTAATCTAACTGCTGCATCTGGTCACCATCTGCACCACGAAGCTGGTCGAATTGTGACAACACTTTATCTTCTTCGCCAGTACGGTACATGTCCGCCATCATAGGGTTTAGCGCCGCCATGATAGCTGCGCGTTGTGTCACCACATTGCTAGCGAGTTTATCAAATGGCACCCCTTGGATATCTATACCTCTAGCTTGCGCCGCTTGTGACAGACTATTCTGGAGGGTGTTAGACCTGTCGACTTCACCCTTCTTTGCACCCACATCAATAGCGGATTGTGCGCTAGTTATCTGAGTGTTCTGGAGGGTGCGCTGTGTTTGAGCGTCTAGTCGTGCTATCTGTGCAGAAGAGAGTGAAGCTGCTAGTTGCGCCAACCGTTGTTGCGAGCCAAGCTCAAAGTCAATCTGGTTAGACTGACGCTGCGCTTGAACGTCGAGTAGACGTATTTGCTCTTCGCGGTTGTTAGCTTCTATCTGCATTGCGTTAGCTGCGTTTTGCGCCGACGCTGCGCTTGAAGCAGACATCATACCACTAACAGCGGACACAATACCTATGACTGGAGCGATAAATCCCATTATGTTGTACCTGATAAATAACGCTTACCTTTTAATTTAGTCTCTACATCAATGGCGGTAAGTTTGAAGTAGCCACTTGTGTTGTTCCATACGCAGACTTGGTGACTATACCCCAATCCTTGGAGTTGCTCCTTGAACACCCAATAGTCGTCATTCTCATCTTCGACGTATGAGAACAACTCTTCGGCAGTTACTGAGTTTTCTTTGTGTTGGAGTATAAGAGTTACGTTAGCGTCTAGTTGATTCTTGTACTGACCAACTAGCGCCGAGTACGGTTGAGTGAGTAGGTTTACGTCAGATGCAATGTAGCGCGACTTATCATCGCGGTCAATTACAACGTAGACGTGTTTGATTCCTTTCATGCGCTGGAGGTGCATAACACCTTTTTGCGCTGCATCTTCGATATCGAGTGGTGTAATGTACCAAGTAGGGTAGGCGTAACCTACTATAAACTTCTCTCCTACCGCGACAGTTATAGTCATGGTTGTCTCACTCCTCCTGTATATACGATGTTTGGTTTTGTTGCTACAGGTGTCTTTGAGAGTATTGCACTGGTGATAAAGTTTGGTACAACATTAAAACCGATAGGAGCAATATACCTAAAGAGTCCATTAGGTTGTAAAACACCAACAGACGACCTATCCGCAGGGTTACCACCAAACAATACATAACTCCTTGCTGGTAGAGTTGCGTCATTACCAAACAACAAATCTCTGTTTTGACCTATAAACACAAGCAGTCTACTGAGTGGTAGATTTCCTACATTACTCCAAAGCTCCAAAAATACTCTAGAGTTAGCATCATTAATTATATCTTTGCCAAAAGAAGTTATATCTAACGCAATTTCACCTAATCTCAGTATGCTGTTGGTATTACTACCCGATGTCCGTACAGTTGTAGTACCATCTGTTCTTACAAAGTCATCAGTATTACCAACTGGAATTGTACCAAAGTTTACCAAGTTGGAGTATGAAGGGTAGTCGCTCTGTGCTAGAACAAAGGTAGTGGCATCAGTGTAGAACACAGTACCATAAGCAAAAGCAGCTAAAATGATACTGTCATTAGTAGGTAGATATACAATAGGTAAACCTTCATCTTGTGGAATCTCACCTGTCGCGGGGTCTGTTGTGCCAGTACCGACATCACCGTTATAATCAAAACGAGTGCAGGAATTTGTTGGTGAGACTAAACCTAAAGAAGCACCATCTAACAACTGCTCAACATTGTCTTTAAAAACAACTGCACCATTAAAAGAACCAGCAAGCCTGTAGAAAATCTGTAATTCACCTGCAACAGGACTCGTGAGCTTTATATTATCACCCTCAATCTTGAACCAATCTTGACCAAAAATAAGTCTTTCATTATTCTGGAGTACAAAGATGTCTTGTTCAGTTACTATAGGAGATAATGGAAAAGGCGACTTGTACACGCTGACACCTGCAAAGGTAGGTACGTTAGCGACGGCAGGTTGCACGTAAAGTTCACCTTCAGTAAAAACTTTAGCAAAGTCAATGTACTTTTCATACTCTGTCTTTACCATCTGAAAGTCGCACAAGAGCTTACAGCACAGTATCATAGAGTCACGCCAAGACATAAGAGAGCTTATACCCCACTCTAGCACCGAACGGTACTCACTCCAGACTTTAATATCAGTAAAGAAAACTAACAGTCTTTTATCGTAGATATACAGCTTGTTGTTAGCAGAGTCATAAGCAATTTTAGTGTTACTTGTTAGTAAACTCACGACATCCCTTATGGGTAGACTTACTTCACTAGCGCGATACTCATTTTGCAACACAACTGCTAAATCAAATACACCAGAGTAAGACACAAAGTATATAGTGCTTTCAGTTGTGACCACACCATCCCTACTTATACATCCAACACTAGCTACTAAAGAAATGTTTTGTGTAGTAGCATTGAATAAACCATTTTCACCTAATGCAGTTTTAAAAACCTCACTGTTAGTAAAAATAAATAAGAACTGCTGCCACTGGCGCAAAGCAGTAATAGAGTCAGACTGTGAGAAAGGTATGCGAATACGGAAAGGGTCTAAAAGAGGGTTCTCTAAATCATCTGTTATTTGGAAGTACCTGTATGGTGCGTCCTCTACGAGTTTGTCATACACACCACTAATTAACACAGTCGTATCTAAACCCGACAAGCACAACCTGTTTTGGTAAAGTGCGCCAAACGTTGGGAATACTCCAGTGAGGTAATCTGCGTAGTCGCCAAAACCGTAGGCTGGTACATACGAACCATTATCGAAGTTAAATTTAGAACTTAACGCAGCGCTACCACACCAAGAGGTCTGCGTGTTTATTAATTCTACGAGTGAATCTTTATCTACCCCAATAGGAGTGTCCGCCGAGAAAGAAATAAACTTCTGTATTGCGGTAGTACCAATGTAGGGAGTGAGGGACTCTGCTTCGTGGGTGTAATAAGAAGGTGAAACTGTTGACTCTAACAGTGTGTTGTTGCGCGTAGCGAGAACACCATCTACAAACACAGAAAGATTAGCAACAGTCAAACCACTTTCGTCATTAAAGCGCAACTGTCGCAAACGTATAAAAGAAACAGTATCGTAAGCAACGCGCAACACAGTTGTTACTAGACCGTCCGCGACAACGTTGTGTACACCACCATCCAGATAAAGAAATATATCACCAGCAAGACCAGTGTAATTTGGAACGATTGTAGTAAGTGCAGAATCTGAGTAAAGCCTAATTGCACCAGCAGTAAGAGCGAGAACATAATAAACACTCGTTGCGACTAAAGTAGCAGGTAGTGTGCCATTAGTAGTTTTCACCCTAATAGCATCACCTGTAAACAAATTGTGCTGAGGTATGTTTAGCACATTACCAGCAACGTTTGTGGTGTTAAAGAACAGTTCGGTGCGATACACAAAGATAACTCTCTTTCGCAGCTTCTGGTCAAAGAAGATACTGAAAGCATTTGCATTAAGAACTGACGCATAGTAAGTAGTGTTTTCACTCATGCCAACTGGAAGAGTCCCACTAGAAGTAAATCTTATAGGTTGACCCGAAATGAACCCATGTGCAGTTATCGCAAGAAAGTTGTCAGTGTAATCTACTGCCAAGTCTGTGAAAGACCTTGTGTTACGCGCCGTTATGGGTACAATAGTTGTGAGTGCAACATCAGAGTACAACTCTATAACATCATCATTAATCTTGCTGACGAAATAAGAGCTACCCTCTACAGTTCCGTTTGGTACATCACCATCGGTATTCCTGAAAGAGATTATATCGAAGCTTTCATACTTATGCTTAAGTATTGTAATCTGGTTAGCAGTAATATCTTTGTCAGAGAAGGTGCGCTCATTCTCGCTTGCGATACCACCAAACGTTATAAAGAACTTCGACGGACTTGTGAACGTCTCCGCGGAGGGTGTATAATTTGCACCATCAGAGAAAGAATAGTCTAACGAAATCTGTGGTTGGTTATTAGATTGGTACGCATACACTCTATTGAAAGCATCTGTCTGGTAGGCGAACACGCCATAACGAGTTGCATCTGGTATTTCATCCGTAACAATACTGTTAGGGATTTTAACGTGGATATCTTCATCGGATGCGCCAAAGCGCGACACTCGTTGGTAGAAGCTATCACCAAACCAGATTAAAGCTTCTGCCCACCACTGCCAAGAGAAGGTGCAAACGTAAACACTATCACCAACCAGAAGAGTCATGGCGGTAAGCGTGAGTACACCAGCAGAGTAACTCCTCGTTGCAGTTCGGCGCTGACCGTTAACATAAACAACAGCGTCAACAAAAGTGTTAACCCACTCAACACCGACATTGATAGCAATGCTTGTGCCAGCAGTGACGACACTCTGTCTAAACTCCTGAAAGCGTACCTGTATTGGCGCATGTTTTTCACACAGCAAAAGATTAATATTGTCATCTAAAGGTACACTGAAGGGTGTAAGAGTAACGTCACGAAAGACATTAGTTTTTGCCCACACAACAGTTGAAACGTCATCAACTAAATCAAGCACCCTTAAGGTGCTATCATATTTGCTAATGATAAATGCAAATCCAAGTATGGTCACAAAGCGACTTGCGAACACTGGATTTAGAGTGGCACTGTCTTTGTAAATTGTCAGCGTACCTTTGCGCTTCTTTACTGCACCGCTAATGTCAAAATCCACATTCAGTAGAGAGGGTGAGTCTTTCTCAGGTAGTGAGAGAGAACCGCTTACTGTGTTTAGACCGCCAAATTCCCTCTTCATTATCTTCTACCTCCTCGGAACATATTAGGTCGTGCGCTATCTATGCGCTGGTCTTTCTGCATTGCTCTCTTCACCCTCATCATGTACTCCTGCATAAACGACTGGTGTGAACCTTGGTCGTCTAGCATTTGTAAAGCAAGTTTTGCAGACATAAGGTGCTGCATAATTGCAACGTAATTGTCAGTGAAGGGTATGAGCGCTGCTTGAGTAAATACTGGCAAAGGTAATTCAGAAACGTAATCTATTCTAATTAATGCTCTGTCTGTTACTTTTGGTAGTGCGTAGAACTTTATAGTTACGTTATCAACCAAGTGGTAATAGCTTACTGTACCCTCTCTGGTCTGGTCTACTCCAAGCATCTCCACTTCGTAAGTTGCGGTAAGCTTCTTTAAACCCAAAAACACAGACTGCACAGTTTCATACTGTGGGACTGTCGCGACATTACCTACCCAAGATGTCGGCACACCCACCCTACGAAGAAAGCTCCACCCATATTCATGAATGAAGCTTTCGTAAGTATCTTTAAATATTCTGTAAGCGCGACGTTGAGCAGCAGAAACAATAATTGCTTTCATGTAGTCGCGCTCACCGATGGAGAGTAGGCAAGAGTTAATAAAATCTAATTGAGTGGTCACAACTTCTTGTACTCATAGTCGTTCTTTATGTTTCTTGCGAAATAGCTGCCTACAGACTTTGCTTCTAAAAACTCAGAAGCAACCTCTGGTTCTACTCCAATGTACTGGTACAATGAATTAGAGGTAAACTCAACTTCCAGCGTTCTAGAAGTTGAGTCGTAACCAACAGCTTTTATGTTCGATGACTTAACAGCTGTTCTTTTCATCTACACCTCTACCCAATCTTCAGAAAGCATATCAGTCTGGCTGGCAAGCCAAGGAACCAAGCTTTTAGGAGCGTCAGGATTGTCAGTCTGCAAACCTGTAGTGTCGATGTAGATGTAAGGATGTGTCATCTTAGAGTGAGCATCGGGTACTTGTAGCTTGATAAAAATACCTTTACCATTCCATCCTTTACGAGCCACCTTCTCACCACTCTTCAAGAGTTCTATTGCATCACCAAAATTTAACATATAAATCACCTTAAGGTTAGAAGTCAAAATATTGTTAGGTAACCGAAGTTACCTAATTGTTTAGATTGCAGTGTGCACGATTACACAGTGGTCAGGACGGTAGACGCGAGTACCATAAACGTGGGTGTTTACGATGGCATCTGCTTGTAGTAAGTTCTCGCGAGACATTTCACTGTTAGGCATTTTTTGCATAGCAAGTTTTGCCCAACCTTTCTGCACCAACATACAAGATACAAATGGTTGCGCAACTTCAAAGCTCGTTCTACCGCGAGGCAGACCAGCAAGCACGAAGCCTACATTTGGGTCTTGCTTAGAACGGTAAGGTGAACCAGCTACAGCAGGAGTAGGTTGAGGAACACCATTAAAGCCATTGATGTACCCTAACAAAGAGTTAGCCATCATCTGTGTGGTGGACATCACAGGAATACCGTAGAGGCTCCCAATAATACCATTACTCACAGGTGAACCATTAACGAAATCAGCTGAAACAAACTTGGCAATACCAAGCAAGTCGGTGTACTGACCTTCACTAACAATCCACATACGGTCGCGCTTCGGTGCTTTAGCTTCATTGAGCAACTGTAGACCAGCGAGGATAGCCGCGTCATTTAGCGCCAAAGGATTACCAGTAATCAAGCCATTGTCAGAAACAACAATCTGCTGTGTGAGAGGAATACTGTCGCGCAAAGCAAGAACAGTATTATCGATGTCGATAGATAAAGCGTAGGCAGCTTCTTCGATGTACGGCTGACGCAGCGAATACGCCGATTGCAAGTCAAGAATATCTTCGACAAGAAATGAAACTTCTTTGTAGGTGTCTACTTTTAATTCCCAAATCTCGTCTTGAAATGCTTGCAACTGAACTGGAGTTTCCGCCAGCTTTTCATTTACAGCCATTCTGCGAATTAGCGGGTACTTCAGCGTATCACCCTTCTTACCCATGAAAGGAACTTTCTCTACACACTGCGACAAAATGATGTTTGCGTCTAGTTCACGTTTGAACTCAGACTGCCACATCTTTGGAATGAAGTTGGGATTAGCCGCAACTGTCATTGCAGCGCCGTTATAAGGTTGTGGCAGAGCCATTCTGTTTTATTCTCCGACTAGATTTTTGTTGTAAGCAGCAGTGATTCTGTCTGCATGTTTTTCGTACTCTGCTTTAGGCATAGCGTCTATTTCACTTTGGGAGTATAAGAAACGCTTGCCTGTGGGTGAGGTAGTACCCTTCGATGTCTTTGTCTTAGCACCACCAGTCTGACGCTGAACAGAGCGCCACAGTACATCTGCACCCTTTGGATTGTCGTAAAGCTTTTGGTCTGATTTGGACAAACGGTCAAAGTAGGGTTTAATTACTTCAAGGCGTTTGTTAGTCTCTGCGCGGTCTACATTCCACAGTTTGTCCGCTTCAGAGCGCACCTCCTCAATCTGCTGTGCAAGGCGCGCAGCACGGATAAAAGCAATACCCTCTTTTAAACCATCTGCACCAATCTCTCGAACGACTGTTTTAATTTCGTGCATTGTTTCGCCGAACTCAGCCATAGGCATACCTGTGCTTTTCTCAAAGTAAGCTGCAAACTTCTCATCAAGCTTTACCTCTTCTGGAGGTACCTCTTCTTCTGGAGGTGCCTCTTCAACGAGTGGCTCTTCGATGTTGGGTAGTTCTACCAAGTCTGTGTCGTCTTCGTCGTCTTCTTCTGGTTCACTTACAGGCACATCTAAATCTTCGTCAACGAAGACTTCTTTACCTTCACTGTTGAGGAACGTCGATGCTCTGTCCGAGACTCGGGTCAAGTCCTGCGCTGGCGACTGTGGGGCTTGTGGGGTCGATTGTGGTTGCTGGTCTGCCATAACTATCCTTTAACATATTTACAAGTGAATTTCCGCCATCTGTTTGCAACTGCTGATTAATTGCATTTGCACCACTCTGACCGCCAATTTGCGCTAGAGGGTCATCGGCTGGTTTTGCCTCTTTCTTCAAGAACTCTTGAGGGTCATCGAAGGGTAGGTGTCGCATCACTCGTCTTAGCACAGCTTCCTTATCAATGAGTGCACCCATAGCCTCATCTTGATTTACTGCTGCAAGAAAATCATAAAGGTCTTGGAGTGCTTTGCGCTTCTCAATAACATGGTCAGAGCCTTTTGCGTCAATACGCACATCCATGATGTCTGATGGTGAGATTTCAGCATAGTTAAATTCGCCAGCTTTATCACCAGCATAGCGAACAACAGAGTCTTCACTCTTATACTGCTGGTAAATTTTAACAATCTTATTGAGTGCGCCAGTCAATCCGCGCTTCTCAAGTCGGCGGTGTACACTGCTCAATCTGTTACCACCAGCTTCACGAACTGCTGCAATTTCAGCCGCCGTTACGCGCTCACCTGCTCTACCACCACCTGCACCCACTAGCGGACCAGTTCCACAGTTCTTGTCGACGGCTCTTTCTGCTCTATCTGCCTCTTCATACGAGATATTTACGTTAAATTGAGCAGGAGTCATCGGTTGAATGTCAGCATGGTCGTCCACTTCCAGCACTTTTCCTGGTTCGGCGAACAATTCTTCTGACGTGAGGTTAGAAGTTGACTTCTTTGTCCACATTGGGTTGGTGACAAGCTCAATACCATCTAAACGCTGGTTTTGCAGAATGTTTAATACATGTATAAGACCGAGCGAAGATTGCAAAGAACCAATTCCATACACAGTGTCGAGCATCGGTATGTAATTGCAGTACACCATTGGTACACCGCAATAATACTCATTTTGCTGGACGCTTAAGAGCTTGTCAGTGCAAAAAGTGATGACCATGTTCTTATATTCGTCACCGTCTATAATTACACTACCCCAATATTCGTACACCTCAATAATGTCGCCATTATCCATCTGTGTTTTGGTTAAACCTTGGAAAGATTTAACTCTGTCAAACGTGTTAAAGGAGCGAAAACCAATAACGTGCACCACATCAAGCTCGTCAATTAATTCGTACTGCTCTCTACGCGCTCTTTCCTCTAACTCTGAGCGATTTACATACATTCGACGCACAAAGTCAGAGTTCATAGGGTCTTTACCTATTGCGTCTAACCAACAGTCGAATACATTAATGACTTCGAGGTCAACTCTGTCATTATCTTCGTCCCAAGGAAAGAACAAACAAGAGTTACCTGTTATCACCATCTGACGCACAAAGTCGTCCATGACAATCTCGAACTCTAATTCCTTGAGTTCGTCACGCATGAACTTCTTGACAATACGAACAGCGTCCATGTCTGCTGGCATACGCGGAACTGCGTCAAACCAGTTTTCATTAGGAAATAGCGCACCAAGAAGGTAGGCATGAATAGTCTCTACTACCTCAAATGCCTTACCCACATCAATATTGTGCCGCCAGTCTGTACCAACATTGCCAACTGTTTCCAACTGCTTAGAGCGCAACTCACCTTGTGCTTCGCTAGACGCAATATATTGCGCGTAGGTCTCTACCCAAGTCTCTTCGATTGTGGTGCGACAATCTTTCATAGAAGAAAGGCGCGTCACCATGTACTGCAAAACTTTGTCGCGCTCTTCGGTGGTGTCTACAGAGAGCCGCCGTACTTTTTGTTTATTCTTAGATGTCTGCATCGCTTATCACTATTTGATTTACCTTGTCGAGTGCCTGAAGAAATTGTCACCAAACCAGTGACCACATCAAGACAGTCATCTTGTGTACCCTCTGGATGCTGGCGCAACTCTTTTATAAATGGTGTGTGCAGTTGCACCCATGAGGTAGCATAGAGTTTACCAAGTTTAATTATTGGCTGTAACGCATTTGTGATGCGCAGCTTTTTGTTACCAGTTTCGTGCACTGGTTTAACGACAATGTTTTTGTTATACGTCGCACGTTCGCGCGTTATCGCGTGGGGTAGAAGTTCACCCACACCGCGTATAAGAACAAAGCAAGCCACCAACCCATACTTACTTGATAGCTCATAAATCAGTTTAATTGTTTCGTGTGTGAGTGTGCGCTTTGCGTACAAATGTAAGACATACAAATTGAGCGCCTCATCTTGACCACCTACAGCAATTGCGGTGTTGTCGATTGCACCTTTTGTTTTACCCGATGATGGGTCTACCACCATGTAGAGTCGTATCCTCTTCTGGAGACCACCACCAATATTTACAGTTGCAAAACCGTCACCCGTAAAGTGTACTTGTGCAGGTGAAACATAATTGATGAGGCTTTCGTCAAGTATGACATCCTCGTCAGAAATGTGGCGCAGAAGGTATTGTGCGGAAAACTTCTTGCGCGACATTCTACCCATCAATGATGTCACATAAGCATCATTAAACTTCTCGGGGTAGGTGTAGCCGTCTTCGCCGTTTATACCATTAATGTAAAGGTTTGCCTCGAAGGTGCAAAAGCCAAGTGCGTTAGTGTTTTGTTCAATGAAGGAGTAGTAATCCCAAGGGTAGTAGGGTGTACCAATTACATACATTGAGTTACCTACCCACTCCCCGAATGTGGGTGTAATCTGGTCAAACATTGGAGGGTCAAGAACACTGTACGCGTCCATCGCCCAATCTTTAATTTTGTCGGCTTTCTCTTCTGTGTCAGAGTTTTGGAAGTCGACAGCATCATCGTTAATAATTAAATCGTAATGCTCACCAGTATTGGTAGATAAAATAGAAGCAGCGACAAGAGTAGGCTCTTTAAGTTTCTTTGGTCGTATTACTTGAATTGCTTCACGCGACCAAATTATCTTTTTGTCTGCTGCTTCTGT
>Ga0335395_10000615_pt1 | contig 22363 bp, 11 predicted proteins | sample MAT02_FD_205744 | JGI IMG/M metagenome (GOLD analysis project Ga0335395, IMG submission 205744) | Freshwater microbial communities from Lake Fryxell liftoff mats and glacier meltwater in Antarctica - MAT-02 (spades assembly) (version 2) ...
ATTCAGTTTCAGAGGTACATTAGCTGTTGGAGAGGTATTTATCAAAAGTGCCGATCGATTTAAGCCAGCTTCCGATAATTTAGCGATAAAAGTGTTAATAGGAATCGCTGAATTAAATCCTGTTTTAGTAATTGCTAAACCTGTGACAACTTTTCTGTCCGTATCTGTAACGCGATCGTAATCGCGATCGCCCTCTCCATGAACTCCAACTACGCGCCCTTCTCCATCAAAGACCGGCCCTCCACTCATTCCCCCTTTCGTGACAGCATTGTAGCGCAAAGTATAACCGTCTGCATGATTCGGGAGACGGCTGGTAACAAAGCCTGGTGAAAACTCAAAATTGCGTTCAGTTTGACCTTTTCTGCTAGCCGGAATACCTGGATAGCCAAACACAAAAATTGGTGTAGCGACTGCCGCTTGTTCGGAATCACCTAAAGTTACAACTGGATAAGATTCTGCACTGTTAAATGTTACGACTGCTATATCTGGAGCATTCTGGCCTTTCTGCAATAGTACACTTCTGGTTACTTGATAGTCTTTTCCTGTAGATGTGCGAATCTTATAGGTATCCTTAGTATTAGCAACAACATGGTTAGATGTCAAAACCGTGTAAGTTGTGCCTTGTTTGGCAATAATAAATCCAGACCCGCCACCATGAAGTGTTGCATTAATTTGAACTGTGACTGATTCAGCTAATTTTGCAATTTCTGGCGAAGACATAGCGAAAATCGGTGCAGGCGCAAACATGACTATTCCTGCTACCGTTACTGTTCCTGCTAGGATGCTGGCGAGGGAATCAAACCGCGAATAATCCCTATTCATAGGTAATTGCACAAGAGTGAGATTTTTTATACTGCGAATAGTATACGCGAAAATGAAATGTCCGCAGGCTAGAAACGGTGGAGTTTTTCAGAGAATTGCGATCGTTCTGACAATTCGTACATTTCGTACATTTTCGGTATTAAAGTGGCGCACATTTAATTTTGAAAATCCTGTTTCTTTAAACTCTTGTGGGGTGGGCTTCTAGCCCGCCCTAAGTAACAGGCAAGATGCCTGTTCCACAATAATGATTATTTGTTGTGGGGTGGGCCGGAGAGCCCGCCCGAAAATTTAAATCTAAATTAAAAACCACATCCTGCAAAAATATTAGCAACCTCGAACAGCATTCCGAAACAATTTCAAAGCTTCTTTTTCTTCCGACATTTGCAAGCACTGACTCAGCAATTCTATATCCAAATCCGGCAACAGCGTACTCCGAGAAACCAGATCGTAACCCTCCGAGTTGAGTTGGTAAAGCGAAAATACTCCATCTTCCCAAAACCAAACTTCCGCAATGTTAAATCGCCGATAATATTCCAACTTATTGATAGTCCCGCTGGTAAAAACAACTTCGATCGCCAAATCGGGCGTTTCCCGCTGCCGCCTGTCTTCCCCAAAGTAATAAGATAAATCTGGTTCTTTGCTGCTGCCTTTTGTTTCCGATTTGAGTGTAGCACTCCCGGTTGGCATAAAACTAATATCCTTTTCCAAACAAAACAAGCCTAGCAGCAATGCCAGCAGACATTTAATTATTTCATGTTCCCGCGAAAGTGTCATAATTTCTACATATCCGTCCAGGTAAGACAAGCGAACACTGCGAGTATACTCTAGCAAGGAATCAAGGGCTTCAAACTGCTCCCAAGTCATCGACAGTGGCAAAATTAACCGCTGTTCTGGGAGTGCAGTCAATTTGGGGTGGGTGGCAATAGTCATATATACTTTCCCCAGGTTGGAGTTGATGTTTCTAGGTTAGCTTAAAAAGTAAAAAACTGTTTTGAGAATTGGGCGATCGCCCTTTTAAATTAAACACAACTCAGACAAATAAATCTTGGTAAACGCTATATTTACGGGTAAGAAGACCGGGCGGTTTCAACCGCGTCTATACAGACAAAACCCACTCAAGAGCGGGTTGAAGAAGACCAGCCAGTTGAAATTATCTTACTTTCTTCAGTCCGCGGAGGCGGACTTCGTTTGTGTAGGCGCGGTTTCAACCGCCGTCTCATCTTTGAAACGCGATGTTTACAGGTTAGGTGCGCATTGCGCACCATACAAAAAACTAAGCCAAAAACTGGAACTGAGTACCGTTAATTGCCAAAGCAAACGGACTTGCTTCTTCAAAGGAACCGAGAAGTTCAAAGTTATCCGTGTTTAAAACAATCCCCAAAATCTGTCCGTTTCTTCCGTTCAAAACCACCATATCGTTGATAATTCCATCGTTGTCGTAAGCGATCAGATTGTCATCTGTGAAGAGGAGGTCTAATTCTGTTAAACCGTCTGTCAAACCGATACGATCGCCCTCGTCAAAATTAAAATCGGTAATGACATCGGCTCCATTGACTCCAAATGTTTCATTGCCTCTGAGCGCAAATATGTCAGCACCGGGGCCTCCTGTGAGCACGTCAATCCCCCGATCGCCCACCAAGAAATCGTTGCCGTCATTGCCGTCTAAATCGTCGTCTCCTTGCCCTCCGCGCAGGATATCGTTCCCGAACCCTCCAAAAATAATGTCGTTTCCCGCGTCGCCCCTAACTAAATCGTTGCCATCATTTCCATCCAGGAGATCGTTCTCTTTGCCGCCGTAAATTATGTCATTTCCACCGCCACCGCCGATAACATCATTGCCGTTATTTCCTAACAGCCGTTCGTTGGAATCTGACGAACCTCCTATGGTATCGTTACCATCGAGTCCCCAAACTCCCCAAGGGAAAGATGACAAATTTCCATCCTCTACATCAATTTCATCTGATGTAGCGAATCCCAAAAAGCGCGGCCCGCCGCCGGCAAACACAGGAAATCCAGTTAGATCGCCGATGAGATTGTTAATAGTTAAAGCCATAAGTATGTCCTTTGAAAGATACTGCTGTTTGTATTATATATTTTAGTTATTGCATTGCCAAGCAGCAAATTTATTTTGATTATTGTCGGAACTTTTGTTTGCTAAATTAGATCGTTTGTGGTTGCATCGTAATAATCTATTTGGATGATATCAGTTCGAGGGTCTCGATCGCGATTTATGCCGCGAGGAAGACTCTAGGACTCGACAATTCCGATGCCGCCGGATTTGATATTAGTCGCTAGCAATCTGTTTGTTAATTACCAAGGGCTAATTACTAATTGCCAGGATTGTGCCTCGTTCAACCCAAAGCTACTATATATTTCGCCTCTGAGTCTATTAGTCGCTGACACTATCCGCTACGATTTACCGCTTATAATAGATGTTACCCGCCAAGTCGGAAAAACGTTCATATCACCTATAACGTCAAGACTGAGAGGTTGTTTGTGAAGAAAAGTAAAAGTTTTTGGGTCGATCGTCGGAGAAAATACCCGGTTTCCGATACTATGCACAAACTTTACAAATAGGATCTAAATTCTTTACAAATTTCTAAATCCCCGATCGCTGACATTATCTGGCAAAATCTACTGCTTTCAGGTATTTTACTCATGTCCACCCCAAAATCGTCTTCGCGTCAAAATAACAATCAATCCGTAAATTCACTGATGCCCGCAGATATGGACTCAACTGAGCAAGACAATCACAGCGTGCAAAGCGAAGTTAATATGGAACAACTACTGCAAGCTTTGGCGGCAGGAGTACCGACTGAATCTGCCGAAATTGAACGCTTAAAAACATGGAAACAAGACTTGCAGTGGGTGTTTCAATTTCTCGGAAACCGCCGCGTTTTAATCGCGGTAATTGAGCCGGGAACTTTTGCCCTGCGCTACGCTAACGCCGCTTTTTGCCGTTTGGCTGGCTGGGAAGGAACGCCCCTGGGAAGTGGGCAAATTGGCGGTTTGTTTGCCGGAATGGGCATTACTCTGCTGGAACTATTCGAGGAGTGGGACGGCCAAACAGCCGAACAGTTGTACCGCCGCCACATTTTGCACTGGGTATTCAAGCAATCCTATCAAATTGACCTCGCAGCTTTGCGAGTGCTCGACGAACCCGTGATGGCTACGGTAAAAAGTCGCATACATCCAGAACCGAGATATGTTGAATTTTGGCTGGGTTCGGAACAGTTGAAAGTCGATCGCATTGACTCGAAAATAGATGAATTTGCGGATTTACATTTGCCGTTAATGCCAGTCTCTGAACGGGAAGCTTGGTTGATGCAGCCGAATCAATTGGCGATTTTAGCCGATCGCTTGCAGTTAGATAATTACCAAGTAGAAGGTTTACTGGTACTCGAAGGTTTTGATGTCACTATGCAGGAGCAAATTCGGCGGCTGACGCAGTTATTAATCGATCGCGATTCCATGCTGCGCCCCGACAAATTTGAGAGAATAGACGGTTGTTTACGATCGCTCTTTAATGCTGACGGTACTTTGCTACTGCGCCCTGACGGCGAACAGGTACAGATATTAGTAGCTAAAGGCGGCGAAAATTTGCAACCAATTGTTTATTCGATGACTTCCTTAGAAGATTCTCATTTCTTGAAAGCAACGACGGCAAATCAAGTCTGGAATGTCCCCGATTTGCGACGAGAATGCGATACCGAGTGCGATCGGGCTTTGCGGAAAATGGGCGTGCGATCGATGTTGCTAGTACCGCTGGTGGTGAAAACCGTCACCCGCGATGGCTGCGTGCAGCGGATTTTGGGTCTTGTGGGGCTGCTGTGCGATCGGCCAAACCACTTCAACGGCATTGACTCCCAGCACGCCCAAGAACTGATCCCCGCCTTCATTGCAGCCCTGCGGCAAGCCATGCAGCAGCGGTTCAGCCACATTCACAACATCCACCCCGCCGTCGAATGGCGCTTCGTCCAAGAAGCAGAAAGACGCAGTTGGGGACTACAGCAAGAAACTATTGTATTTGCTGACGTTTATCCGCTATTTGGAATTTCCGATATTCGCGGTTCTAGCGACGAGCGAAATCGAGCCATTCAAACTGATTTACTGGAACAATTTCGCTTGGGTTTAGCCATAATTGATGCTGTTTGTGAAACAAAAACTACTCATCTTGGTCAGCAACTGCGACTTGATTTACTCGACTACATCGAGCATTTAAAAGAAAAAGTAACAGTGGATATGGAGGTACGAGCTGCCGAGTATTTGAACGAGAAACTAGAAGTATATTTTGACTATTTTATGCAGTGCGGGCCGAAAGTTCACGAAGCCGTTGAAGCTTACCGAGCCGCTTGTGAAAACGAACACAACTGCGTTTATAGCGATCGGACTCGCTACGACGAAATGCTGCATTTAATCAGCACCAAACTCCAAGAAACTTGGGCACGTTGGCAAGAAAAAATGCAGAAAATTTTACCCCACTACTGCGACATAGAATGCACCGACGGCATGGATCACATGATTTATGTCGGAAAATCAGTTGATAGCAGATTCAGTCAATTTCATCTCCACAGTTTGCGGTACGAACAACTGCGGGCAATTTGCGATTGCGGGCGCACAGTTTTTCGCTTGCAAGCCGACTCGCACATTAATATGGAACTGGCACATTTAGTGTTAGTTCAAAATACCACGATCGACATTTTTCACAACGAAAACACCGAAAAAATGTTTGATGTCAAAGGCACTCGCGACATCCGCTACGAACTCGTCAAAAAGCGGATCGAAAAAGCCGTTGACAAAGACGCACAAGAACGAATTACCCAGTCAGGAATGCTAACCGTAGTTTATTCAACCGAAGACGAATGGGAAGAGTACCAACAATACTTGCGCTACTTGTCTCGCGAAGGTTGGGTAGAGGCAAAAGTGCAGACCGGCATGGTAGAATCGCTGCAAGGAGTCAGCGGTTTAAAATTCGCCCGCGTCCGTATTTTGCCGGATACAAAAGCTCTTGCCGAATATCGCGAAGTTACAGTGGTCACCGATTGAGAACCCCTCCCCCCAAATTCCCTTAAAACCGGGACTTTCCTCCCTCCAGTCCCCCCCTTTTTAAGGGGGGTTAGGGGGGATCGAAAGCATTCTGGACTCACACACAAGACCGATATTACACTTAAGATTTTTGTTGATACCGACGAGCACAGCCGTGTTCTCACTTAGTGTATGTTGCGTGTGATTTATGACCGCAAAATACACGATCCAAATCACACAAATCAAGACCAAGTAGTGTTAATTTACTGATAATTAAATCCGAAAATTTTTCAGTAAACTTATGTTAACATTATCAGAATACCAAATCAATTCTACTCTGCACGAAGGCGTGGAAACAGTTATCTATCGCGGACAAATACCGACAGACAGACACGCCACAATCCTCAAAGTCCTCAAAGCCGAATATCCCACACTCGAAGCCATTACCAGGCTCAAACACGAATATCAAATCCGCCAAAATTTAGACAGCGAACAAATCGTCAAAGCCATCAGTATCGAAACATTTGACCACCGATTAGGAATGGTTTTAGAAGACTTTGGCGGCGAATCCCTCGCCCAACTCCTAGAAACAGAAACATTAAGCCTGCAAGCAAATTTAAACATCGCCATCCAAATAGTCAAAGCCTTACAATACCTGCATTTTCAGCACATAATCCACAAAGACATCAAACCCAGCAACATCATAATCAACTCCCAAACAAAACAAGTAAAACTCACCGACTTCGGCATCGCCACAAAACTCAACAAAGAAAATCCACAATTCAACAATCCCAACTCAGTCGAAGGCACATTAGCCTATATGTCACCCGAACAAACCGGGAGAATGAACCGCACCCTCGACTACCGCACCGACTTTTATTCCCTCGGCATCACCTTGTATGAAATGCTGACCGGAAAATTGCCTTTCCCCAGCAACGACCCTTTAGAAATAGTTTACAGCCACATCGCAGTTCAAGCAATAGAACCGCATCAAATCAACCCAGAAATCCCCGCCACCATCTCCGAGATTGTGATGAAATTGATGGCAAAAAACGCCGAAGACAGATATCAAAGTGCGGCCGGATTGTTAGCAGATTTAGAAACTTGTTTGCATCAGCTAGAAACCACAGGCGAAATAGCAGATTTCTTTCCCGGCAGCTTAGATATTCTCAGCCAACTGTTAATACCCCAAAAATTGTACGGGCGGGAACAACAAGTCAACGAACTATTAGCAGCATTTGAACGTGTAGGGGCGGGTTTAGCCAACAATTTGTTAGAAAAACCAACAACCTCAGAACAAAACCCGCCCTTATTAGGAACCAGCGAATTAATGCTAGTGTCCGGCTACTCAGGCATCGGAAAATCCGCCGTAGTCAACGAAGTTAGCAAACCCATAACCAAGTCAAAAGGTTACTTCATCAGCGGCAAGTTCGACCAATTCAAACGCAACATTCCCTATGCCTCATTAATCCAAGCATTTAACTCATTGCTGCGGCAATTGCTAACAGAAAGTGCAGCTTCTTTGGAAACATGGCGCACGAAAATATTAACAGCATTGGGAACAGACGGCCACGTAATTGCCGAAGTAATTCCAGAACTTGAATTAATCATCGGCAAACAGCCAGAAGTGCCGGAAGTCGGCCCGACAGCAGCACAAAATCGGTTCAATCGACTTTTCAAAGAATTTCTGCGCGTTTTCGCGCAACAAGAACACCCGCTAGTCATATTTTTAGACGATTTGCAATGGGCTGATTCAGCAACCTTGAAATTAATGCAACTGCTGATTACTGACCCGGAACAGCAATATCTGTTGGTAATTGGTGCGTATCGAGATAATGAAGTTAGTCCGACTCACCCGTTAATTCAGACTGTAGAAGAAGTTGAAAAAACTGGTACGATTGTCAACAATATTGTGCTGCAACCGCTGGATTTAGCAGATGTGACTGAATTAATCGCTGATACGCTTAATGCCAGCACCAAAAAAGTCATAAATCTAGCAGAGTTGATTTGCAATAAAACGGGTGGCAATCCTTTTTTCTTGACGCAATTACTCCAAGCACTTTATCAAGACAATCTTTTAAAATTTGATTTTACTGCCATTGCAAATGAGGGAAGTAAATGTGGCTGGGATTGGAATATTGATGAAATTCAAGCGATTGGTATCACCGATAAAAGTGTAGTAGAACTCGTAGCTTCTCGGATTGAAAAATTGCCAGAATCTACGCAGAAAATATTAAAATTAGCAGCTTGTGTGGGTGATAAATTTGCTCTCGATGTGCTGTCTATTGTCAGCGAACAATCGGCTAATGCTACAGCCACCGAACTTTATTCGGCTTTGCAATCCGGGTTAATTCTGCCCTTGAGCGATGCCTATCGCATCCCTTTACTATTTACGCAAGCAGAGGCGGTTAATCTGAGTTTTGACACGTCGCGGGTGGGATATCGATTTTTGCACGATCGCGTCCAGCAAGCTGCCTATTCGCTAATTCCCGAAGCTCAGAAGCAATCCACCCATTTAAAAATCGGTCAATTACTATTACAAAACACTCCACCCGAAAAGCTCGAAGAAAACATCTTTGATATTGTCAATCAGTTGAATATCGGAATTGACACGATTAGCCAACTGTCAGAAAAAACCCAGTTAGCACAATTAAATTTAACTGCTGGACGCAAGGCAAAAGCTGCTGCTGCTTATGAAGCTGCTGTTAGGTACTTGCGCGTAGCTATGGAATTATTACCAGCGGATAGCTGGGAGAGTCAGTATGAATTAACCCTCTCTATCTACGAATCAACAGCAGAAGCTGAATACTTAAATATCAACTTTGAATCATCAAAACAACTCATTGATATTATCCTGGCAAAAGCTAAAAAGTTACTGGAAAAGGTGAATAGTTATGAACTCCACATCCAGTCTTACAATGCTCAAAATAGGCTAGCAGAATCACTCAAGACAGGACTGGAAGTGCTGAAACTTTTAGGCATTTCTTTTCCTGAAAACCCAAACACGCTAAACATTATGGCGGGACTGATTAACACAAAATTGAGTTTGGGAATGAAACGAGTTGAGGAGTTAGATAACTTGCCAGAAATGACCGATCCTCATAAACAAGCAATCATGCGGATTTCATCAGGGATTCTCAGCAGTGCTATTCAGACAAAGCCGCAAATGCTACCGCTGCTGACATTTATGATGATCCAGCAGTGCATTAAATATGGCAACTCACTTTATGCTAGTATCGCCTACGTTCATTATGGCCTCATTTTGTGCAGGCTAGGGGAGATCAATTCGGGATACCAATTCGGCGAACTGGCAATTAGGCTGTTAGATAAATTTCAATCCCGTTCGATCAAAAGTAAAATTTATACACCCTTTAGTTGTTTGATTAAACATTGGAAATCCGACCTCAAATCAGTATTAGGCTATCTTATGGAAGGTTTTCAAACCGGGATAGAAACTGGAGACTTAGAATATGCAGGTTATGCTATAGGCGAATATTGCAATTACAAACTATGGATGGGAGAGCCTCTAGAATTGGTTGAACAGGAGACTGGCAAGTATGTGAAATTAATGGAGAAACTTCAATTACAAACGGCTGTACCTTATATAGGTATATTCAGGCAGACGGGTCTCAATTTGTGCGGAAAATCTGTCGAACCATGCCATTTAGTGGGCGAGAGCTTTAATGAAGTCGAAACGCTCCCGGCTTTAATAGAATCTAACAACTTTTTTTTAGTTTGTTTGATTTATAGCGCCAAAGCTCAGCTTAATTTTTGGTTCAGAAACTACGTGCAAGCCTTGGATAATTCAAGGTTATTTGCAAAATATGAAGAGGCCGCCGCCGGATTTTATGTGGTTTCCATCAGTAACTTCTATTACTCTCTCAGTCTCCTCGCTTTGTTTCCCCAAGCTGGCAAAGGTGAGCAAAAGCAATATCTGAAAAAAGTGATAGAATTACAGAAAAAGATGAAAAAATGGGCTAGTCACGCTCCCATGAATCACCAGCATAAGTATGATTTGGTAGAAGCCGAAAAAGCACGGGTGTTAGGGCAGAATGAGCGAGCAATGGATTATTACGATCGCGCTATTGCCGGAGCTCAAAAAAACAAATATACCCAAGAAGAAGCATTAGCCTATGAATTAGCCGGAGAATTCTATGAATCTTTGGGCAAAGAAATCATCTCTCAAGCATACCTTACCAAAGCATATTATGCCTACATCCGCTGGGGAGCTTTAGCCAAAGTTAAAGACTTAGAATTCAGATATCCTTTCTTAGTGGTACAAACGCGCACAACAGAAACCCGAACCCTCGATATCACCAGCACCACCACGGGAAGCACTACCACTAATGGTTTCGGCCATTTCTTAGATTTGAGCGCTTTTGTCAAAGCTTCCCAAGCTATTACCAGTGAAATTGTTCTGGAAAAGTTACTGACTAAGTTAATCAATATTTTGTTGGAAAATGCGGCGGCTCAAAAAGTAGTGCTGCTGCTGCTGAAAAACGATGTTCTCTGTATAGAAGCTACTGGCACTTCTGGGGAGCATAAGGTGACACTTTTACCCTCTATTCCAGTAGAAAATTGTCAAGATGTACCCCTGTCTGTGATTAATTACGTGCACCGCAGTCAAAAGCATCTGGTTTTAGACAATGCGACTGTTGCAGAACCTTTTAATGCGGATGCTTACATTGAGAAATATCAACCAAAATCAATTTTCTGTTTGCCGATTATTTATCAATCTCAGCGGCGCGGCATTATTTACTTGGAAAATGCTTTGACGGTAGGAGCTTTTACAGCAGAGAGGGTAGAAGTATTCAATGTGTTAGTTTCTCAAGTTGCGATTGCCGTAGAAAATGCTGGTTTGTACGCGCGGGAGCAAGAAAAATCTCAACAGTTAGAAAAATCTTTCAATGAACTGCAAGAGGCGCAACTGCAACTCATTCAAGGCGAAAAAATGTCGGCTTTGGGAAATTTGATTGCAGGGGTTGCTCACGAAATTAATAATCCGCTGGGTTTTATTGCGGGGAATGTTGATGCTGCTGCTGAGGCTAGTTCGGATTTGATTGATTATTTGCAACTTTACCAGGAAAAGTTCCCGAATCCGGGTGATGAATTGGTGGATAAAGCGTCGGATATTGATTTGGAATATTTGATGGAAGATTTGCCGAAAATGCTGTTATCGATGAAATCTGGTACGGATCGCATCCGCAATATTAGCACGTCTCTCCGCACTTTTTCCCGCGCTGATACTGCGAATAAGGTGTCAGCAAATATTCATGAGGGTATTGATAGCACTTTGCTGATTTTGCAGTATCGCCTGAAAGCTAATGATTCTCGCCCCGCGATTCAAATCATCAAGGAATATGGATATGTGCCGCCTATTAAGTGTTATTTTGGGCAGTTGAATCAGGTGTTTATGAATTTGTTGGCAAATGCGATCGACTGTTTTGACGAATTTAATCAGGGTCGTAGTTATGCTGAGGTTGAGGCTGTACCGAATACGATCGCCATTATCACCCATGTCTCGCCCGATAACAACAGTGTGGTGATTCGCATCAAAGATAACGGGCAAGGGATGTCAACCGAGGTTAAGTCGAAAATATTTGACCATTTATTTACTACGAAAGGTGTTGGAAAGGGTACGGGGTTGGGGTTGTCTATCAGTCGGCAAATTGTGGAGGAAACTCACGGTGGTAAGCTGATTTGCGAGTCTGTGTTGGGTGCAGGTACGGAATTTGCGATCGCACTTCCTTTGAATTAAGGGACTCGGCGTGTTTGATTGCCCCGGAGATCCCCCCTAACCCCCCTTAATAAGGGGGGGACAAGAGCATTCTCAAAGTCCCCCTTTTTAAGGGGGATTTAGGGGGATCTCCGGGGCAATCAAACACGGACTCGGCGGTTGAAACCGCGTCTACACGAACGAAGTCCGCCTGCGCGGACTAAGAGTGGTTAACATAAATTTTAAAATTTGTCAATGTCTAATTATCTCTGAAAAAGTCCGCTGTTCACAGTTTATATTCCAATACGGTTCACTTAAGACGATCCAGGCGGTAAAAAACTATGAAAAATAAACACTGCGATTGCTTCGTTCCTCGCAATGACAATCTTAAGTGAACCGTATTGGTTTATATTCGGCAATATACAGTTACATTATTAGCTAAATGTAATAAATGTATTTGATAGGAGTTTTGCCAGTGAATGCTGCCGAACAAGCCAGAAATATAGAAGTTGCTAGCAAAATTGCTGCGGTTGTTAATTTATTCAAATCCCAATTCCCGGATGCGAAAGTTGATTTGAAACCTTGGATGAATGATCAGGATACTAGGGAACTTGTCGATCCGGATTCGATCGACATTGGCTTTCATTTTCCCGGTAGAAGCCGTTTGTTGCAAAGCCGCAGCATTTTGATTCAAATCCGATTTTACCAAGATCCGGTGGAAGGATACCGTCGCGCGATCGGGGTTGAGGCCGCTGGTTACGATCATACTGGTCAACAGTGGCGCTTTTCTACGGTGGAAAATTGGGGTTTTGTGGGTGAAACTGAGCCCGCAGCGGAATCTGGCGAAAAGCTCAAACACTTTTGCCGCGAGATGTTCGGTTTGTTTAATGGCTGAGAATAATTACGGTGTCGGTAAATAAGTCGGCGGTTGAAACCGCCCCTACACCAACGATGTCCGAGCTCAGAGGGACTAAAGAATTAGCTTTGAGTGTCGCAATTGTCGATCGCCCGACAGCCCACTGCATAAACCGATTTGTAAGTGGTAGAACGCTTGCCAAATAAAGTATAGCGGTTGTCGCGCACTTGTTCGTACACGCGATCGCCCATCCACTTCATCCCCGGCATCGCCCGGTAAGCAGCCACAAACACCTCGCCAACAGGCAATATCCGCCCGATTTCCTCCGCTGCATCGCTACCTTGCCAGCGTTTTTCGGGATTATTCTTATCTATCAAAATCATCCCCATTTCGCAGTCTTCAGAAGTTATCCCAAAGCGCTGTAATTGCTCTAAATCTTGCATTGAAATATACTCAAAATTCTGGCCTTGGTCTAAGGTTTCGAGTAGCTGCACCAAGGTGACGCAGAGATTACAATTGCCGTCGTAAATTACTTTATAATTCATTGTTGTTTTTCAATATTAAACAAATTATAACTCAATACCGCTCAGTTAACACTGTTTACTCCCCGGAGATCCCCCTAAATCCCCCTTAAAAAGGGGGAGTTTGATCAAGTTCTTGTCCCCCCCTTTTTTAAGGGGGGCTAGGGGGGATCATCCTGATCTGAACCGTATTGAATTATAACTCATAATTCCTAATTTTACCGCTCATTTCTAGCGATCGGAATCTCGATCGCAAATTCCGTTCCTTGGCCCGGCGCTGAATTGCAATGCAACTGTCCGCCGTGTTTATCTACCACAATTTGATAGCTAATCGACAGCCCCAAACCAGTACCTTTCCCCGGTTCTTTCGTGGTAAAAAACGGGTCAAATAGCCTTTGGTGCACTTCTGCTGGAATCCCTGGGCCGTTGTCAGCAATCCGAATCACAATGTGAGTTGGATTCTCACTAGACTTATTATAAACAATATTTTCTGTTTGGATCGAAGCATCTTCTTCGTACTTTACCTCCGTACAAATCCGCAGCGTCGGCGAAGGACAATAAGGAATAGGCGCCTGTTCCCCCTCCGCCCACTGTCCAGTCTCCATTGCCTCTTCCAAAGCATCAATTGCATTGCCAATAATATTCATAAAAACCTGATTCAACTGTCCTGCATAACACTGTACGCGGGGCAAATTGCTGAACTCTTTGAGCAGCGTAATTTTCGGATGTCCTGCCGTTTCTTTTAACCTGTGCTGCAAAATCAACAAAGTGCTTTCAATCCCTTCGTGAATGTCAACCTGTTTTTGTTCGGCTTCATCCAATCGCGAAAAATTCTTCAGTGACAGCACAATTTGGCGAATTCGCTCGGCTCCCATTTTCATCGAATTTAACAGGTTCGGCAAATCTGTGAGCAGAAAATTCAAATCGACATCATCTATTTCTTGTTGAATTGCTGGTGTTGGGTGCGGGTATTCCTGCTGGTAAAGTTGCAGCATTTTTAGCAAGTCTTTAAAGTAATCGTCAGCGTGCATGACGTTGCCGTAAATAAAGCTAACTGGATTGTTGATTTCGTGAGCAACGCCAGCAACTAATTGCCCCAAACTTACCATTTTTTCATTTTGAACCATCATGCTTTGAGTTTTATGCACGTCCCGTAGGGCTTTTGCCAATTCTTGATTTTTAGCCCTCAATTGACTTTCGGAAAGTCGCACCGCTTCTTCTGCGTGTTTGCGATCGGTAATATCTTTGCGAATTGCTACATATTGATGGGGTTCGCCGTTCGTATTTAAGAAAGGTACAATCGTAGTATCCAACCAAAATAATGTGCCGTCTTTAGCTTGATTTTTCATTTCTCCTCGCCAAACCTTTCCCTGGCGGATGGTTGACCAAAGCTGCTTGAAAAAATCGGCTGAGTGATAGCCAGAATTGACAAGTTTGTGAGTTTTGCCGATTAGTTCTTCTCGGGAATATTTCAAGAGTTCGGAAAATTGATCATTGACATAGGTAATGGCTCCGAATTCGTCGGTATTCGAGACAATTGCCGATTGATCCAAAGCAAATTTTTCAAATTCCAACTCTTGGAGAGTTTGGCGCAATTCTGCTTCTGCTTGTTTGCGATCGCTAATATCGGTAATCATCCGCAAAACCCCGGAAAATTCGCCCTCAGCGTCGAACATCGGCGTCGCCGAGACGATCGCCCACAAGTGAGATCCGTCTTTGCGAGTAAACTTAAAATCGTGGCGTTCGCGAATGCCTAGCCGCCTGCGCTGCACGTAACTTTCTGCTATTTTCCTAGACTCGCAGTCTATAAACTCAAATAGCGATCGCCCCAGCATTTCCTCCACAGTATACCCCAGCATTTCGCCCATCCGAGAGTTAGCAAAAGTCGTGATACTTTCGCTGTCAAACATCCAAACGCCCTCCGAAGCCGTCTCGACAATGCAGCGGTAATAACTCTCACTCTCCCTGACTGTTGCCTCTGCTTGCTTGCGATCGGTAATATCAGTTTGCACCGCAATAAAACCTTCGAGTTCCCCGGTTTCTTGATAAATTGGGGCGATCGAAAGCGCCACCCAGTAACCCTTTCCATCCTTGTTGTAATTGTAAATTTCCTGATTGAACGGCACGCCCGTAGCCAAAGCCGCTCGCAGTTGAGCAATAGTTAGCGGGTCTGTTTGAGAGCCTTGCAGTACATCACCCGGTTTTTTTCCCTGCATTTCTGCCAGCACATAACCACTAATCCGAGTAAATCCTTCATTTACCCATTCAATGCAGCCTTGAGCATCAGTAATAATCACACCATTTTGCGTTTTTTGAGCCACAATAGCCAACCGCGACAATTCGGTTTCATTTTTTTTGCTTTCCGTAATATCTTCAGCAATACCCAGAATGTACTTAGGCGCGCCAGAATCGTCAAACAAAGGAACTTTTTTCGTGTGCAAAATCCGCTTTCCCCGGTGGGGAAGTTGGATAGTTTCTTCAGGCAAATCGACACCTTTTCTCGTTGCCAGCACTTCTAAATCTTGTGCTTGCAAGTAATTTGCCTCCTCTGACTTCAACAAGTCAGCAGCATTGTTTAAGATAACTTCATCCCTCGAATAGCCAAACAATTCTTCGCTAGCAGTATTCCAATAAATAAATCTTTGCTCTACAGCATCTTTAATAAAGACACTAATCGGCAGATTTTGCAGTACCGCATTCAGAAAATCTTGAGTGTTTCGCAGATTTTCCTCAGCTCGCTTTCGCTCAGTAATATCCAAAATCACTCCGTCGAGATAAACAACCCGAGACAGAGAATTTGCGATCGGCGAAACCACAGCCGACAAAAAGCCCTCAATTTCCCCTTGTCCCTCTTGTTTTCCTCTAGCCTCTTCCGCCTCGCAGCAAACAGCTTTGCCTTTTTCGTAAACCCAGCTAATTTCGCCGTCAGCCCGGACAATCCGGTATTCAAGGATGTACGGAGTTCTAGTTGCTACACTTTTTTTGACAGTAGCATCCACATTTTTGCGGTCTTGAGGATGGATAATGCTGGAAAAAGAACGGACGCGATCGTTGATAAAATCAGAAGAGGGATAGCCTGATATTTCTTGAACAGCCTCGCTCAAAAACGCCATTGTCCGTGTTAATTCCCCGTCGTCCGTATACTCGCAGGTACAGCGGTAGACAGCACCGGGAATATTAGCTACTAAATTTTTATATCGTTCTTCGCTTTTTAACAAAGATGAGCCGTCTTCGTTATTGTGATCGCCGTTCTTAAATTTAGAAGAATTGGAAGAAATTTGCATGGTTTTTTTTCACTTGTGAGTGCGAGGGCAAGTGGTAGAGTAGATGACCCTATAAAAAGTGAATTTAACGTGCGAAATAATTCGTTATAAACTAATATAGTACAAAATTAGTTCTGCGAACATTCAGAAAATTTGAGGGCGGGTAATAGGTAAAGCTAATCAAGGCTAGAGATTTAGAAAATAGTTCGGAAACGCATTGTCTAACGGATTTAATGGATTTAACTCACGCCCAGAGCACCATTCTCGCTTAACAGGCTTTCCGGCCTGTTCCACAACAAGTGCATTTTCTTGTGGGGAGTAGGGGTTGGGCAGGAGATCCCGCCCATAAAAAGCTTATTGAGAATGGTGTTCTGGGTGTGAGTTTAACGGATTTAACAGATGGATGTTGAGGTTGGAGGGAAAGAGGGAAGGTTTTCCCAGTCTCCCACTCTCCGACTCCCCCACTCTCCCCCTTCCCCACTCCCTCACTCTCGTTAGAATAAGATAAGTTTCCTTGCTACCGATCGCCCCTCAAACCAAACACTATGACTCAACAACAACGGATTTGCATTCTCGGCGGAGGCTTCGGCGGACTCTACACAGCCCTGCGCTTGAGTCAATTACCCTTCTCCAAAGCCGAAAAACCCGAAATCGTCCTAGTCGATCGCCGCGATCGATTCCTGTTCGTTCCCCTGCTGTACGAGCTCCTGACAGGCGAGCTCCAAACTTGGGAAATTGCTCCCCCGTTTGCCGAAGTTTTGCAAAACACAGGTGTACGCTTTTGTCAAGGCACTGTTTCCGGCATCGATGTAGAAGCAAAGCGAGTGCAATTACACGATGGGCCAGAAATTCCGTGCGATCGACTCGTTTTAGCTTTAGGCGGCGAAACCCCGCTAGATATGGTTAAAGGTGCCCTTGAATATGCTTACTCGTTCCGCAGCCTCGACGACGCTTACCGTTTAGAAGAAAGACTGCGATTTTTAGAAGCCAGCAATACTGACAAAATTCGAGTGGCGATCGTCGGCGCCGGTTATTCGGGAGTAGAATTAGCTTGCAAATTAGCCGATCGGCTCGGAGACAAAGGTCGCGTGCGGTTAATCGAGCAAGGCGACACGATATTGCGGACATCGCCGGAGTTCAACCGCGAAGCCGCCAACAAAGCTTTAGAAAAACGAAAAGTGTGGATCGACCTAGAAACCGCAGTAGAGGCGATCGAAGCGGACACAATATCCTTAGTTTACAAAGGACAATTAGATGTTCTCCCCGTAGACATAGTATTGTGGACTGTAGGAACGCAAGTTAGTCAAGCATTGCGATCGCTCCCGCTCAAACAAAACCAGCGCGGTCAATTAATCGTGAATCCGCAGATGCAAATTATCGACCATCCAGACATATTTGCCCTAGGAGACATAGCCGAATGTCACGACGCAACTGGTCAAAAAGTCCCCGCCACCGCCCAAACAGCCTTCCAGCAAGCGGATTATACCGCGTGGAACATTTGGGCCTCGTTGAGCGATCGACCATTACTACCTTTCCGGTACCAGCCGCTAGGAGAAATGATGACATTGGGCATTGACAATGCTACTCTTTCTGGTTTAGGAATTAAACTTGATGGACAATTAGCACATATTGCTCGCCGCTTAGCTTATCTCTATCGGATGCCAACATTCGATCATCAACTAAAAGTTGGTTTTAATTGGATTAGCAAACCGATTCAAGAGTTGCTTTTGAAGTAATCAATACTTCTTTAAATAGATCCGTAACAGGCAAGATGCCTATTCCACAAAGATTTAGTTTTATTGTGGAATGGGTAACAACAGGCAAGATGCCTATTCCACAAAGATTTAGTTTTATTGTGGAATGGGCAAGATGCCCATTCCAATAGAGAATCTTAATCACAATAAAAAATGCAAAATATAACAGTTCAAAATCCAAAAACCGAACTTCCAGTCCTAATTGAACGGGAGATTCTTTTCGGCAACCCCGAAAGAACTAGCCCAAAACTTTCACCAGATGGCAAGTATCTCGCCTACATTGCGCCCGACGAAAACAACGTTTTGCAAGTGCAATTGCGTACAGTCGGTCAAGCAGATGACCGCCCAATCACAACCGACCAAAAACGCGGCATCCGCATCTTTTTTTGGACTTACAGCGGCGAAGAACTGATTTATCTCCAAGATACCGACGGTGACGAAAACTGGCATTTATTCTCAGTCAATATCCAGTCAAAGCTGGTTCGCGACTTGACACCATTTCAAGGTGTTCAAGCTCAGCCGATCGCCCTTGACCACAACTTCCCCAATCAAATCTTAGTGGGAATGAACATCAGCGATCGCCGCAAACACGATGTTTATCGCATCAACCTGCAAAACGGTGCCGTTGAACTCGACACCGAAAATCCAGGTAAGATCCAGGAATGGACTGTTGATACCCAATTTCAAGTGCGTGCGGCCATAGCCACAACTGCCGACGGCGGTTTAGAATTGCTGTTTCGGGAAACTGCGGACAAATCTTGGGAAAGCCTTCGATATTGGGGGCCGGATGACGAAGGCAGTGCCGTCATGTTCTCAGAAAACGGTAAAATTCTTTACATCATCGCCAATCACGATGTTAACGTCCACCACTTGATCGCACTCGATTTAGAAACCAAACAAGAAACGACGATCGCCTCTGATGCTGAATATGATGTTGGCGGCACTCTCATACACCCTACCAAGCGAGAAATTCAGGCGGTTTCCTTCTACAAAGACAAACAAGAATGGCAGATTTTAGACCAAAGCATAGCAGAAGATTTTGAGGCGATCGGCAAATTTCGCCCCGGCGAATACTCCATCACCAGCCGCAACCTTGCAGACACCACGTGGCTGGTCGCTTACATGACAGACGACGGCCCAGTTTACTATTATGTGTTCGATCGCACTTCCAAAACTTTCACCTTCCTGTTTAGCAACCAACCAAAACTCGAAGGTTTGCCGCTGTCATCAATGGAACCAATTGTTTACACCGCCAGAGATGGTTTAACCATTCACGGCTACCTGACAAAACCTGTCGGAGTCGCCACACCCGTACCGACAGTCTTGCTAGTTCACGGCGGCCCCTGGGTACGCGATTTTTGGCGTTACGATCCACAAGCCCAATGGCTAGCAAACCGAGGTTACGCCGTCCTGCAAATCAATTTTCGCAGTTCCACTGGCTACGGCAAAGCCTTTGCCAATGCCGGCAATCGCGAATGGGGTGCTAAAATGCACGACGACTGGCTAGATGGGGTGAATTGGCTAGTAGAAACAGGAATTTCCCAACCGGATAAAATTGCGATTATGGGCGCTTCCTACGGTGGTTATGCCGCTTTGGTGGGATTGACTTTTAGTCCCGATGTTTTTGCCTGCGCCGTCGATATTGTCGGGCCAAGCAGTTTGATAACACTACTGCAAACTATTCCCGCTTACTGGGAATCTAGCAGAGCAAATCTGTATCACTGCATCGGCAACTTGGAAACAGAACCAGAGTTTCTGAAATCGCGATCGCCCTTATTTTTTGTCGATCGAATTCAGAAACCTTTGCTAATTGCCCAAGGCGCTAACGACCCGCGAGTTAAAGTAGCAGAAAGCGAGCAAATTGTCAATGCCATGAAGCAAGCCGGCAAACCTGTAGAATACGTACTTTATACAGACGAAGGACACGGATTTGCGCGCCCGGAAAACCGCCTGCACTTTTACGCGATCGCCGAAGAATTCCTCGCCAAATATTTAGGCGGTCGATTTGAACCTGCCGATAATATTGCCAATCATTCCGGTGTGTTAAATCCCCCAACCACTAACAACTGACAACCAACTAACTAATGACTAATGCCAACTGCCAACTGCCAACTGACTAATGACTAATGACAAAAATTATCTTTTTAGACGCCGCCGGTACACTATTTGACGTTCGCGGCAGCGTCGGCGAAGTCTACGCACAACTAGCTAAGAGTTTTGGAGTAACTGTTAAGAGTGAAGAGTTAAATGCAGCATTTTTTCAAAGCTTCGCCTCAGCAAGTCCAATGGCATTTCCAGGAATAGAAGCAGCAAAAATTCCCCAGCTAGAATTTGAATGGTGGCTAGCAGTTTCCGCAAAAGCATTCCAAATAGCAGGCGTTTTCAATCAATTTTCGGACTTTCCAAAATTCTTTGCGGAACTCTACGCTCATTTTGCCACCGCCGAACCTTGGTTTGTCTATCCCGATGTATTCCCCGCATTAAATAGGTGGCAAAAACAAGGTATTGAATTAGCCGTAGTCTCGAATTTCGATTCGCGAATTTATGCAGTCTTAAAAGCATTAAATTTAGCAGAATATTTCACATCAGTGACAATTTCTACTGAAGTTGGTGCCGCCAAACCCGATTCTCAAATTTTTACTGTTGCTTTGGAGAAACATAATTGCCTTGCGGAAAATGTGTTGCATATTGGCGATAGTTTTAAGGCTGATTATTGTGGTGCTAAAAATTCTGGCTTAAAAGCAATTTGGTTGAATCGCCAACAGGAAACACTGGATTTAGGAAAGTTGGATTTACAGCGGTTTCTGAAGGTGGAGGAATTTGCCAGTCTGGATTTTATCTAAATATGATTTTTATGATGTTAAAGTTATGATTTTTATGAATTGACTTTGAGAATTATTTATTGAATAATATGGATAATTTAACCACAGAGAGCGCAGAGGGCGCAGAGGAGGAGAAGAAAGGGGTGATTTATATATCTAATTTTTACTGGGGGAAACTCTATGGAAACTCGACTTACTCAAGCTCAGTTAGCACAGGTTGTCGCTGAAATCGATAAGTTATCGAACCAGCGCGAGTTAGAATTGGGGACTGATCAGGTAAGAGAAATTTTACGGGAGTTGAATTTGCCTGATGAACTTCTGGAAGATGCGATCGCCCAAATGCACCGCCGCGAAGCCCTGGAACAACAGCAGCGACGGAATCGTTGGATTGCGATTGCTTCGACAGCAGTTGTGATTTCGGCGATCGCGATCGGCATTCTATTCGGGCAAAATCGGCAGCAGCAAAATGCTCAAGTTGCCTCAACGGAAGACAGGATTTCGCTATCGAAAAAGGGTGGTGATAGCCTCAGTCAAGTCAACCGTCAAATCAACCCCCGCATCTACTACCAGGTGACGTTGAAAAATGCTCCGATCGGCAATCAGTTGTCTCTGCAATGCGACTGGACTAATCCTAATGGTCAAATCGTTCATCAGAGTAAGTATCAGACTCGCACGATCGATACTGCGGTTTGGAATACTCACTGTTTTTATGACCTCGGATCTGCTTCCCCGCCGGGAAACTGGGAGGTTCGGATGTCCTTGGATGGGCGCGCGATCGGCAGTGAACCTTTCGTGGTGAAATAGATATGGGTGCGATCGACAAACCTGCACATTTCATCGGCTACTGGGGACAGATTGATCTCACAAAAACCCTTAGCCGTTTAGTGCCTAATTACTCTATCCGATCGGGCAAATTGTCAGAATGGGCGATCGCCTCTGCGTCAATCCTCGCGGCTGACACAGTGACGCTAAATGCTTGCGGGCGATTTCAACCAACGGATTTTCCGGGAGATGCTTGGGCTGGAGTGGAAACGGGACAGCTACGGCTGGGGCGCGATCCGTTTGGGCGTGTGCCGCTTTACTGGATTCAGTTGGCAGAAACGATTTGGTTTTCGACTCAAATGCAATTGCTGCTACCGCTGATTGATTCTCCTGAAATTAGTCCGATCGCCCTACACAGTTATGCTTGTTTTTCCTATGTACCAACGCCGTTAACTGCGATCGAGCAAATTGCATCCGTAGCAGCCGGAACCGAGATGATTTGGCAATTAGCCGATGTTAACAATCTGCCGAAAGTGAGATCGCTCAAATCAGCTTGGCAAGAAGCGCCGCAATTACTGCGGAGTGAAGACGAGGCGATCGCACAATTGCAAACGCTGTTACAACAGGCGATCGATCGACAGGTGGCAGATTTGCCGATCGACGAACCAGTCGGCGTTTTGCTATCAGGCGGCATCGATTCTTCCCTAGTGACAGCCCTGCTAGTCAAAGCAGGCTTGAAAGTCCGCGCCTATGCCCTCGATTTTGGTGTCGAAAGCTATTCCGAATTGCCCTACGCGCAACAGGTTGCCGACTTTTTCGGGA
>Ga0335395_10000616_pt1 | contig 22361 bp, 14 predicted proteins | sample MAT02_FD_205744 | JGI IMG/M metagenome (GOLD analysis project Ga0335395, IMG submission 205744) | Freshwater microbial communities from Lake Fryxell liftoff mats and glacier meltwater in Antarctica - MAT-02 (spades assembly) (version 2) ...
GTTTATCAAATATCAATGGCTCGAAATAGATGCCTACTCTAGCTGGGAATCTCTTGTTTCATCTGTCGAAAGAATTCTTAAAGAATTTGGAGATAATTATGTAATTAATTTTGCTTAACTACTTATAACATCTGAAGACTAACTTTTATCGGCTAGTTTTCTAATAGGGTGCGTTGCAGCCAGGTAAGTATAGATTGGATCACGTGGGGGTGTTGAGGTGAGAAAGTGGGAATGATGGGATGGGATGAGTCGGTGATGAGGCAGATTGTAGCGTCAAAGCGTGTGAGGGCATCCAGAAAAGTTTGGCTAAAACCTTGGGTAGCGGCGATCACGTCTTCGTAGAAAATGAGGATGGGGTATTTCTCCCAGTCGAGGAGTTGCCAGTAGATTTTGAGGCCGGTAGGGGCAATCAGCCTGTGGTTGCCCCATTTTTGCCTTCTGTGGATTTGGGGCAGTGGTGTTTGTTGACGAGTTGCAGGTAGATGTCGGCGGCGGGGCGATCGCGATTATCGAATTTGCTGCGATCGATGACGCTATGCGATCGTGCTAATATTACACATAGGTGTTTGTCCCCCAAATGTGGGTCAATATTTCGCAAAACAGCAAAGGTGCTTATGATTCAGTCAATTGCAGATGGCAGAAAAGAGGATGGAAACCGATCAATTGCAGACAAGATAATAAAGCGTTTGCATGATTTGGATAAAACTATTGAAAATAATCAAGGGCGTTGGGCTTGGGAACTTCTACAAAATGCTAAAGATAGCATAGCGGAAGATAGCAAGAGAACGGTATCTGTTCAAATACAACTCGACGAGAATAGTGTTGAGTTTAGACATAATGGCGCACATTTTACAGAGCAAGACGTAAGAGGTCTAATAAACCAAATTTCTTCCAAAGAAATTGAAGAAGGACAGCAGACCCAAAAAACTGGTAGGTTTGGGACAGGTTTTTTGACAACATATTTACTTTCCCGAGTAATTCAGGTAAAAGGGATTGTAGAAACAGCAAATAAGGATTTTTATAAGTTTGTATTTCCCTTAGACAGAGAAGGTACGACGACACCCCAACTCATTCTCAAAATCGAGAATTCCTGGAATGAATTTGATAACTCAGTCAAAAAAATAGATGCTAGCTACGACAAAACTGAATTCAACACATCTTTTTGTTATCAATTAAAAACGGAAAAGCAAAAAGAAATTGCTAAGATTGGTGTAGAGGAGTTTTCAAAATTAGTCCCTTTCGTTTTGGCATTTATTCCTAAAATTGTCCGAGTAGAAATCATAGATAATACTACGAACAATATTACCATTTTTGAAAGAAATCAAGAGTTAATAGATGGTTTAATTGTACCTATTTCCAAGAAAAAAAATGCCGAAAAAACAAATGTTTTAATTTTATATGCGTCTGATGATAAGGTCAAGATTGCTACCGAAATTGAAGAAACTGAAAGAGGCTATTCAGTTAAAAGCATAGAAAGTTTTCCAAAATTATTTTGCGATTTTCCTCTCATTGGAACTGAAAATTTCCATTTCCCTGTAATTGTAAATAGCTTCTTCTTCAATCCACAAACAGAAAGAGATGGGGTTTGGTTAAAAGGTAGTGATGATGCAGAAGTAAAAGCAAATCAAAAACTTTTAGAAAAGGCCGTTGAGTTATATCAAAATCTAATTTCTCAGGTTGCAGAAAAAACCTTTTTTGATTTGTATAACCTTGCAGAAACTAGAATTCCTTCTGTAACTGAAAAAAACTTTGATCCAGAATGGTATCAGGCTAACATTCAGAGACCATTGAGAGAAATCATCAAAAAATCAAAGGTTGTAGAAACTGAAAACGATAAAGTTTTGTTCGACGATATTTATTTCCCTGACCCAGATTTAAAGAAAGAAGACAGAGAGAAAATTTGGAATTTTTCATTTGATCTTAAAGTAAATAAGCTGCCATCAAAACAACATATTCATAAATGGGCAGAACTAATTTGGACAACTTGCAACAGGGTTAATATCGATGATCTTGTTACCGATTTAAAAGGTAAAACCAGTATGACAGAATTAATCAACACGCTTGAGATAGATGATAAAGAATCCTTTGTCTGGCTCAACAACTGTATAGAGTTCATTTATAAAATTGGTGGACAAAATTATTTTGACAACCACACACTTATTCCGAATCAAGAAGGATTATTTAAAAAATGTAAAGAGCTTTCAACAGATGAAATAGAAGATGAAACGCTTAAAGAAATCGCATTTTTACTTGACTACAACTATTATGAAAAATTGATCCACAAAAATATATATTTTGAGTATAGTTCCCGCAGAATTACGCTGGAAAATGTTGCAAATGAAATAACCCAAAAATTGATCAGGGATGATGGCAATAATGACCCGAACAGAAAACTTGCTATCATAAAACTTACTGAATGGTTTGAGTCTAACCCAGAGTTAGGTAAAAAATCTTTCGCTGATCTTTATCGGAGAAAGGAAAAACTATTTGTGGATACAATTGAGGATAAAGAGAATTTATATCGAGTTCTAAAAAGTAAGATACCTCTTTCAAAGCTGGCAAGCCCTGAATTGAGTGAAGAAATTCAAAAAGCAGAAGAATTAACAAATCTCTTAAAGGATTTCGGTGCTAATGATGTGTCTGATTTAAGGAGAAAGCTGGAATTAGCTCAGAATATTTCTACCAATGATTCTAAAATACTAATTACCCAAGAAACTTTAGTGAGTTTAGGGGTAACATCTATTGAAGAATTAGAGGAGGCTTTGAAGGATAAAAATATTGCGGATAAGTTTATACATACATCTACGCCAACATTACAAATGTTCTTATCTGTTCAAGGGTTAATTAAAAGAGCTAAAGATAAGGTTCTTCAGCACTTAAATAATCTTCCAGATTACGATTGCAGCGAATGGGAAGAGTTAGCCACGACTATAATTGGAGGAATAAAAAAACATGGTTTACCTATATATATTGTTGTAAGACCATCAGACAATCGAGAGGTGATTGTTTACTATAGCTCTGAAAAAGATACTTTAGATGATCCTAACGCAGAATTATGGATTGACAATGGCACTGATGAACCTAGACAGTTAACTATAGGCAAAATTCTTAAAACAACAGGTATTAATAGGATTCCAGTTTAAACATGGATATTACAAATGAAGTAACCCAAATAATTGGACAGGTAGAAAGCTCTACGCTTGAATATAAAGCAGTTTTGCCACCATCCAGGAATATTGCTCAACTAATCAGTTCATTTGCTAATACTGATGGTGGATACATTATTTTGGGTGTGTCAGATAATCTTGAAATCAACGGTTTAAGTGAAGACTTTCATGCCAACACGATTACTCATAAAGCATTAGATCTTCTTTCGCCCCAACCGCAGGTACATTACCAATACGTTGTATATGATGGTAAAAAACTTTATGTAATAAAGGTTGGAAAATCAGATTTGTTAGTTGCTGTAGAGGATAAAATATATACAAGAGTTGGCGCTGGAGTTCAACTTTTAAATCCTGCTCAACTTAAATTCAATTTGAACGGATATTTAAGAATAAAAACTATAAATCAGCAGCTTGAAGAATATAAGAAAACCGCAACAAATGCCAAGATTAAGTTGATTGAACACTATCAAAGTATCTTAAAGATAATAGATGATCTTGGTCAGATACTTTATCCAATAGATGCAAATACGCCTACATCCAATCAAGAAGGAAAAATACTTACAAGAATATTATTTTCCTCCTTTGTGGATAACTTTGAGACATATTTATCTGACTTATTGTATGAGATTTTTCTTGCGAATCCGGCAACACTAAAATCTAAACAGACAGTTACTCTTGAAGAGGTATTAAATTGTTCAGACTTGCAAGAATTTGTAAAATATTGGGCAAAAGAAAAACTTGGTAAGTTGCAAAAAGGTAGTGTAAAAGGTTTTATCAAGGAAAATAAACAAATAAGCGATTTGGGTGTTCTTGATGAATTTAAACAAAATGAGATAGAGAAGATACTTCAAATAAGGCATTTGTATTCTCATAGAAATGGATCTGTAGATGAAAAATTTCTTCAATATTTTGCTGGAAAATTTACTTTGAATTCAGAACATAAAATGTCTATAAGTGAGATTTGCGATACGCTATGTTATTTGGCTGAAATTACCGACCAAATTGATTCAGCGGCAACAGCTAAATATAAACTGGCACAGATTAATAAATGATTAAAAAATCTTTTCAAAATAGTTATATCGTCTTTAGCTCCGTTCTAACCCAAAAAGTAATCACTAACCATGCTAAGCTGCTCTGCATTTAAATTGTCTGTCAAAAAACCATCAAACTCTTGTGGGATGGGCTTCTAGCCCGTGCCGAATTTCCAATTTAAATGTGCGACAGCTTACCAAAAGTTAATTTAACACGCGATCGGCCCAAATTCATACCTATGATCCTCAAGCCATCTTGATTCTAACCTCAGTCAAAAGAAGTACCTACAAATCAGTATCTACGGGATTGATATCTTCCGGGGGAGGATGACGACCCCGTAATTCCTCTTCGGCACGAATTGTCAACATGGTTGACCGATTCAAATCAAGGGCTTGTACCGTTGCTCGACCGATCGCCGTTAACCCGATCGCTTCCACGCCATTCCAAGCAAAGTGAGCATTCCATCTCTGTTGACGAGGATTAAAAATATAGACAACCTCACCCGTTTCTGAATCCTCAAGTTGCTGCCGTGCCCCCTTCCGAAGCGAACAGGAAACACAAGCAAGCGCTAAATTTTCTGTAGTAGTTTCGCCACCCGCAACAACAGGAATAACGTGGTCAATGTGAAACGTAGCAACTTGACCGATCTGAGATATGCCACAATACTCACAGCGATTATTGGCTCGTTGAATCACCCATCGACGGAGAGCGGCTGGAATCTTTGTCATTGATGATTAGTGGCTCACCCGTGTTGAACGTAACTGTAGCAACGATAAAAAATCCACCAATTCAACCAGTCCCTCGGCTTCCTGTCGTTCGGCTTGAGATAGGGTATAGCCCTCGTCCTGGCGATCCAAGAGACATTGCAAACGGGCTTGAACTGCTGGCGGCAATTGAAAGCGAGTGAGTTCAAGGGGAATTTCGACGATTTCGGGCATAGAACAGTTAGCCTCGATCTGTAATTCTGTGACTCTATTTTAGTAGTTTCAGCGGCGATCGCCTCGATTTTGACATGGGGGAGAGTGGAGCGCGATCGTCGGTTATCTTCTCCAAACCAAGGACAGATAAACAATTCAACTATTCAGTCTGATTTTGCTCGCCCCAGAATCCTACACAAAATTAGTCGGATCTTGATCTCGCCGATGCTTCGCGAGAATCGGAGTACCTTGGCCGTCACCCGCTAAAGCCGCCGTTTCCTCCAAAGCTTCCCTCAAGCGCTTGGCTGCGTAAATCGACATATCGCGGGGCACATTCACCCGATCGCGCAAATATCGCAGGGCCGAATCAGCACCGGGCGGTGGAGTACAAACTTGGTTCGTCATCATCAAAGTTAAAGCACAGCGCAGGGCTTCATCGCATAAATTGTCATCCGCAGGGTTGACTCGAATGATGTTTTGGCGATGCTTGATGACGCGGTGGAGTGCTTCAGCGCGGGAGGTTTCCGGTTCTGGGTACGTCACATCTGGTAGTCCGGCCCAAGGCCCGTTATCCACGCGGGCTTTGTTGAGTAGCATCTGGGGTTCGCCGTTTTCCCAGCAGCCGCCCATTTGAGGCGGTAAATCGTGGACGTGGGTGTGGAAGTCGCTCTGAGTACCGCGATAAGTCGGGCGGCTTTCCATCCCTGCAAACCAGTCAGCAAAGCGCGGGTTTTCTTCCCGCAGGGAGTATCCTTTGTAGTAGTAAAGACTGGCATTCATCCGTTCGACGTAGGGCGTAAAAATTACATCGACTGTGCCAAATTCATCCAGGAAATAAGGGCCGGGCGTGCGCGAGAGTGCTGCTTCGACTTGGGCGACAACGCTGGTGAATTGGTTGCGGTTGCGCTGATCTGCTCCGCCTGTACTGACGCGGCACAGCCAAGAGCACCAAGCACTAAACAGCTTTCGCTCTAGCTGTCGGAGGGGAAGGACTTGGGGGTTTTCCATGCCCAAACCCAAGGGGCCGAAGACTTGTTCTAGGGCGATTAAAATGTCGTCGCTTTCGGTGATGATGCGGCCGTCTAGCTCGATCGCTGGTAGCATTCCCGACGGCACTTTCCGCTTGTACCAGCTTTCTTTTTCCCCATAGCAGAACATGGTAACTTTTTCAATACGGTAGGGGATTTGTTTTTCTTCTAACCACAGCCAGATTTTTTGGCAATAGGGACACCACGCATGGTGATCGCGGTAGAGGGTGACTCGCACATCGGATTCGGTTTTGCCGAAGAGGCGCAACCGGGATTGGGCGTTGGTTGGGCCGTTGGTGCGATCGACTTCAAAGTCGGTGAGGGTTTCTAATTCTTTCCAGCTTAGGGGAGAAACGGTCATAGGATTTTAGATTTTAGATTGAAGAATTGGAGAATTGCAGAATGCGACTTCTTAGTAATAATTTAACTTACGCACAGACTCTATCAGTAAGGTGCGCAGTGCGCACCCTACTAAGGAATGAGAATTAAATAACTTCCACAAGTTTGTGGGATGGGCGTCCCGCCCGTCTTGAACAGGCTTTCCTGCCTGTTCCACAATAACAATTCAGATTGTAAGTTATTGAATTCGCGATCCTAAACTACTACAAGATTATAATTAAAAAAGCTTTTGAGGACGATCGTCCTCACTACAAACTGATAATCAAGGCGACATTTGGGGAGGCGGTGGGGCGTCTTGAATTTTAGTGAGTGCTGCTTTCATTTCGGGAGTTGCTAAGAATTTTTGGGTATCTGCGATCAAACGATCGCCCCAGAGGTTTTCTTTGAGAAAATCTACGGTAGCATAACGTTTGTCGAGTTTCAGGGCTGCTTCTCCCATTGCTAAGCCTTTTGCTTTGTCGCCTTTGCCGTACAATGCTACTGCTAGAGCTAGCATTGCTTCTGCGGCTTCTTTGTCGATCGCGATCGCCTGTTCCCAGCGTTTGATAGCACCATCGGCATCTCCCATTTCGTATTTGACTAATCCGATATTGTTGATAGCTGGCCACAGGTTTTTTTCTAAAGCAAAGGCTTTTTCGTATTCGGCGATCGCCCGATCGAACTGCTTGAGCTTGTAAAAAGCATTGCCCAAATCAAATAATGCACCTGGAGTATTTGGTTTTATTTTCAATCCTGCTTGCAAATATTCGGCTGCTTTCTCATACTTAGCTTGTCGAAAGTGTGCTTCTCCCAAAACAAATTTAATTGAGGCATTTTCGGGCGCGAGGGATTGAGCTTGTTGCAAAGCCACAATACCTTTATCAAGCTGCTCGACTTGAAGGTACAAGCTGCCTAACAAAGTCCAAGTTTGAGCATTCTTGGGGGCTAATTGTGTGGCGAGTTCGGCTCTGGGTACTGCCAGTTGGTACTGCTGAAGTCTGGCTAGCTGCACGGCTTCTTCTGCAAGGCTCAAGGCTGTCTGTTCGAGCTGGGCTGAGTCGATTTGCAGGGTGTAAGGCAAGAGTGCCTGTGCGACAACTGGCTTGGGCATTGTCCACAAACCGAGTGCGAGCACCAGAGATATAAGAGGAATGCGATTCGGCACTGTACAGCCCCAGAAAAAAGTATAAGGGTTTCTCGATCGATCATAATAACTCATTTTTTTGAGTTTTGATATTGTTTCCTGACTCGCAACGCTTTATGGTTTTCAGATCAGACGGCGGTTGAAACCGCGTCTACACAAACCATGTCCGCCTCCGCGGACTGAAGATAATAAACAAATGTTAACTGCCCGGTCTTCTTCAACCCGCAGGCGAGTGGGTTTTGTTCGTATAGACGCGGTTTCCACCGCCTGGTCTTCTATTTTAAGCAACTTCAATGAGTTAATAAAGTCTGTTGAATTTTGTCTAACAATTGTGCTGCTGACAAGGAAGAAGGTAAAATTTTGGCAGATACTTCTTGCAGTAAAAAGTCGATCGCCTCGGATTCCGAATTTACAGCAGACCGATCGTCCCAGACTAAAATTGGCAGTTTTATAGCCATTTGCCGCAGGTTCGATAGCGCCTTCAACATCGCGGGAGATGCTGAGGGGGCATCTCGCAAGCACAACAAAACTAAGTCAACGCTTTGATATTGTAACTGCTGCAAAACTTCTGTCCAGCAGGGGGCGATCGCTCCTCGGAATCCTGCGGTTTGGATGTACTGAATCAAAGCTTGAAAGTTGGGAGTAGAAAACTTGGAATTGGGAACGGGAATCTCGGCATTTGTCGATCGATCGCCATTTTTCAATTCTCCCGTCGAATTTCCCCCAGCCGCGCGGTGCAAGTCCGGTAAAGTCGAAATGTCAGCAAACAAAATGCTGGGCTTCCAACTCATGCCCGCAGCTACTTGAATCACTTGCCACAACGCAGAAGCTACCAACCCGGTGCCATCGGGACTGCTGGCTGCCAAACAGGGAAATACCGACAATCCTTTGACTTGATTTGCTAGTTGCGTCGTTGCAGAGTCTAAAGTTACTAAGGGGAGATCACCCAAATTTCGAGACCGACTTAACTGTTCGATGAAAGCCAAGGGATTTGGCAATTGACTGGTACTGTCCAAGACGATCGCATCAGGCCGCCAAATTCGCGCTACGAGTTCTGCTTGCCCCAGGTCGTCTGCTTCTAAAACTCGGCAGTAGCTGGGGTTTAGGAGTAAAGCAGAGCCTTGAGAAGAACTGTTTTGCGGACTAAGCCACAACACCGTTAAAGAACTCCTCACCTTCCTGGTATCGTCATCGGGGCGGGCGATCGAGTCTAGTAAACGCCGCAAAGCGAATTCTTCCACTGGCAAGCTCAAAAAGCCTTCGGCGCGGTTGACAGAAGCCCGTTCTTTTTCGCCTCTGGTGGCTGTGACGATCGCCGGAATCGATCGAGTATCTGGATCGCTCTTCAGCAGCGTCAGCACGTCCCAGCCGGACAGCAGTGGCAGCAACGGGTTGAGAAAAATCGCTTCGGGACTGAACCTGCGGGCTTTTTCCAGCGCTTCGGTGCCGGAACGGGCGACTATTACTTGGTAGCCCAAACTGGAGATGACGTTGGTTAAATCTTCGATATATTTGGGAACTGCTTCGACTATTAATACTAAACGAGAGCGAGAATTGGCGATCGGAGTCTGATATTTTGGTTGTAATAATTCTCCCTCGGTGGCTGTACCTGCTGGGGATTCTTCCCCGCTATTTCCCGGAGGACTTGGTGGCAGCAACAAGGTAAATTCAGAGCCTTGGTTTTCTGAGGAAATAAACGAAACGTCTCCGCCGTGGAGACGGGCGAGCCGTTGAGTCAGTACCAGTCCCAGTCCGGTTCCTTGAAAGCGCCTGGTGAGCGGGCTTTCAAGTTGTTGGAATTTCTGAAAGATCAGGTGTTGTTTGTCGGCGGGGATGCCGATGCCAGTATCCCAAACTGTGAATGCGATCCAGCCTTCCCAAACGTTTACTTTCAAGCCGATTTTGCCACCCGCTTCGGTGAATTTTAGGGCGTTGGCAAGGAGGTTGACGAGCATTTGCCGCAGCCGCAGTTCGTCGGCAACTAAATAGCTTAGTCCCGGTTCTATTTCGAGTGTAAATTCGATTTCTGCGGAGGGTTCTGCGTTTGTTTTGTCGTTTGTTTTGCTCGGCTGGGGAGGGGATTTTTCTTCTTGTTGCAGTTGTTTTGCTTGTTCAAAGGCTCTTTTGCAGGTGGCTGCTATTTCGACTGGTTCGGGAATTAGTTCTAGCTGCCCGGTTTCCATTCGGGTCAAATCTAAAATGTCGTTAACTATTGTCATCAAATGCCGCCCGCTTTTATGGATTAGTTTGGCGTAGCGTGTTTGGCGATCGTTGAGTTCTCCGATCAATTTATCTTTGAGGAGGCTGGACAAACCGAGAACGGCGGTGAGCGGGGTTTTTAGTTCGTGGCTGATGCAGGATAAAAATTCGTCTTTGAGTCGGTTGAGGTGGATTAAATCTGCGTTTTTGGCTGCTAGTTCTTTGGCGACTAAATGTTCTTCTGTGACATCTTGTCCCATGACTAAAATTAGGTTGAGGGGCAGCGGTTGCTTGACAAATTGCCAGATCCGTTCTTGACCTTTTTGTACAGGACAATTGCAAGTGTAGGTGTCTGGTTTGCCGGCGGTGGGGCACCAAGCTGGAGCGGTTAAGGTTGATGGGGAGGCGGCTGCGTACAGGGGTAAGGAGCAACTGGTTGCTGCGGTTGAATTCAGATCGCCCGATCGACTTGCTCCTACTAAGCTCCGGCATTCTTTGGCGATCGCCTCTACCTGCGCACTCGTGTATTCGGTTGTTGAATGGCTTGGTTTCTCGGACAAGTGTTTGCCCAAATTTGCTGCTGGTTCTGGAATTGGTTCTGGGCCCGCTCCCAGCAAAATCCGCCACGATGCGTTTTGGCTGACTATTTGTCCGGTGGGGGTTTGCAATCTCAGCGGCAGGGGCAGTTTTTCCAGCAGTTGGACTAGGGAGTTGAGATTTTCCGAGGGTTTCAATCCTTCTTCTACAAAGCGCACTTGAGCGCCAAGGGCGGTGGCGAGGGCGGCGGAAACGGGGATTAATTCGATTTCTTTGACTGCTGTTGGTAGCGATGTGAGGTTGCTCTGCGAGGCGATAAATTGCAGCAGGCTCAGGCCCTCTAACAGTCCTAAAAATTGACCGCTGGCATCTATGAAGCCGATCGGGCTTTTCGAGCAACCGCCGATGGTTTGGCTGTGGTTTGGGGTGTTAAGTTCTTCTGTTTGCAGGTACTGCCAGAATTCACTGATGCTCAAAGCGGCAGATACTATTCTGATCGGCTCGATCGCGATCGAACTTTCTGACAAAGGTTGCTCCCAGTCGTTTGTGCGATCGACTCCACCAGCCCAAAGGCTGCGGAGGTAAACTAATCCCAGGGGCTGTAGTTGTTCGTTGACTACTGCGACTCGATCGCAATTGCCCTGGCTGAAAATTGACCGCAGAGATTCGAGTGCCGCCGTGGGTTGGCACAACGGCACTGGCTCGATAAAGTTCTTGAGACTGGGGCTGGTGGTTGGCATAACAAACCTGAGAGTCTGCTATCAATAGCAGTAATATTTTTGATACCCAATGTAGCTATGGATTTTTGTATCTTATTTGTTTTATATCAGTTCGCTATCAGGGCAGGGATCAGCGCCAAGACCTGCGAGTTCGATGCCTGCACCTGATTTGAGGCGACTATCACTTGTTTTAAGTCTTAAGGTTAATTGCAGAAATCAGGTTTAGGGTGCTTGACACAAAAGCCAAGGAGTACACTTTTATTATCCCTGTGTTACACAGATGATCACCTATTTTGCGGTTAAGATTGGTTAAAATAAATGTTGAGATGATTGTTAAAATGTTAAGTTTTTTGTAAAGGAGATATCAACTCTGAGCGATCCAGCACTTTCGGGCAACTTGGGTGGTTCATATACAGGTTTGCTTCCCCAACTGTCGATCGGTATTTTTGTGCAGTCTGAGGAAATCGCAGGCTGTGCGATCGAGCTTTTGACGGGCGAACGCTATACTTTAACGCACATGAAGTCGGCGGTGGACATTTTGGGATTCCTCCAGCACAATTACCACGTCGATTGCTTGGTTTTTGAGGTAAATGGGGATCTGCGATCGCTCCTGGGCAAGCTACAAGCACGATCGCTCTTTTTACCTGCTGTAATTTTTTCGCCCCAGTCGGGGGAGGATGCAACACCCGAAGCACCACCTTCGGATGGTTTTGAGGCCGCAGCCAGTAGATCCCAGAAGAGTCAAGACGAAAGTTGTGCTTTTTTTTATCACCCGGCTGAGGTGCAACTGGCGATCGATCGATCGACTGAAATAGCTGCAAGTATCGATCGGGCGATCGCCCAATTTCTGAAACTTTCAACTCCGGTTCCTGTCAACAACCAATCCGCAAGGGTCGAGGCGACGGCCCAATTGACAGCTCAAAGTTTGCTAAGCCGACAGCAGCGCCGGCTTGCGGAAAAATTACGGGAACGATTAGGATACTTAGGTGTATATTATCAAAGAAATTCCCAGATTTTTTTGCGAAATCTGCCAGGCCCAGAGAAGCAAAAGTTCTTGGAGCAACTCAAGTCAAGTTATCGCGAAATCGTTTTGAATTATTTTTCTGAAGATACTGCGATCAACAATCAAATCGATGAATTTGTGAATCTGGCTTTTTTTGCTGACGTTCCCGTGACTCAAGTTGTAGAAATTCACATGGGATTGATGGACGAATTTGCTAAACAGCTAAAATTAGAAGGGCGCAGCGAGGAAATATTGCTCGATTACCGCTTGACTCTGATTGACGCGATCGCTCATCTGTGCGAGATGTACAGGCGATCGATTCCGAAAGAGCCATCTCAAGTTCAGTTGACAGTTGACAGTTGACAGTTGACAGCTTGCCCGAAGAGCGCAGTCGAAGGGTTGAGGGCGACCTCTACCTGGAAGTCCCAGGATTGGAGTAATGAATAGTCTGATTTTAATTTCTCCCTACAAGGGTTCCGGCTTTAAACCAATTCTTTCTGGTAAAAGGTAGAAGCAAGAAGGAAGAAGGAAGCAGGAAGAAGGAAGAAGGAAAAATTTAACAAACAAGAAAGGAGAAGAGAGCCGGCAGGGCGATCGTGATGCTGAAATTATTATAAAATAACAAAGAACAGCGGATTTAAGACAAATAACAACTACAACTAATATCTGACAACTAATACTCAACATTATAAAAAGTTCATGAGTCCTCTGAAGAAAACCTACATTCTCAAGCTGTACGTTGCCGGGAATACTCCCAACTCAGTGCGAGCTTTGAAAACCCTAAAAGACATCCTAGAACAAGAATTTCAAGGAGTCTACGCGCTGAAAGTCATCGACGTTCTCAAAAATCCTCAGCTAGCAGAAGAGGACAAAATCTTGGCAACCCCGACGTTGGCGAAAATCCTGCCGCCGCCAGTGCGAAAAATTATTGGCGATTTGTCCGATCGCGAGAAAGTTCTGATAGGATTAGATTTACTCTATGAAGAACTTCGCGAAGAAGACCTGAATTCATAAGATCATCCGCAGTCATTAGTTATTCAGCATAATCCCAAACTAAAGGCTGGGTACAAAGACTCATGGGCGGCAGTTAATGAGTGACAATTAAAGAATATTGAGAGTTGACAAAAATCGATATGAATGAAATTATTCAAATGGTGCAACCAGAACGATTTGTAACGACAGGTGTTGAAAAGATTCGTACGATGATTGAGGGTTTCGATGACATCAGTCATGGCGGAATGCCCATTGGCAGAACCACCCTAGTAAGTGGCACATCAGGAACTGGAAAAACTTTATTCGCCGTACAATTTATCTATAACGGAATCACCCATTTTGACGAACCTGGAGTGCTCGTAACTTTTGAAGAATCTCCAGCAGATATTATTAAAAATGCTTGCAGTTTCGGTTGGGATTTGGCACGGTTAATCGATGAAGGCAAGCTATTTATTTTAGACGCTTCCCCCGATCCAGAAGGTCAGGATATCGTGGGGAATTTCGATTTATCTGCCTTAATCGAGCGAATTCAGTACGCCATTCGCAAGTACAAAGCCAAGCGCGTTTCTATAGATTCGGTGACAGCAGTATTTCAGCAGTACGAAGCTGCATCCGTAGTGCGCCGAGAAATCTTTCGCTTAGTGGCGCGCCTCAAACAAGTAGGTGCAACTACAGTGATGACTACCGAACGAGTCGAAGAATACGGCCCGGTGGCGCGGTTTGGAGTGGAAGAATTTGTATCGGATAATGTGGTAATTGTTCGCAACGTATTGGAAGGGGAACGCCGCCGCCGCACCATCGAAATTTTGAAGTTGCGGGGTACAACTCACATGAAGGGCGAATATCCTTTTACTATGACGAATGACGGCATTAATATTTTCCCATTGGGGGCGATGCGATTAACTCAAAAGTCTTCTAACGTGCGGGTTTCTTCCGGCGATAAAACTCTCGACGAGATGTGCGGCGGTGGTTTCTTTAAAGACTCGATTATTTTGGCTACGGGTGCGACGGGAACCGGCAAAACACTGTTGGTGAGTAAATTTTTGCAGAATGCTTGTATGAACGGCAATCGAGCACTGCTTTTTGCCTATGAAGAGTCGCGAGCTCAGTTGTTCCGCAATGCTTATTCTTGGGGCATTGATTTTGAGGAAATGGAACAAAAAGGATTGCTGAAACTGCTATGCGCTTACCCGGAATCTGCGGGTTTGGAAGACCATTTGCAGATGATTAAATCAGAAATTGCTGAATTCAAACCTTCTCGAATTGCCATAGATTCGCTGTCAGCCTTAGCTAGAGGTGTCAGCAATAATGCTTTCCGGCAATTTGTGATCGCGGTTACAGGCTTTGCGAAGCAGGAAGAAATCACTGGCTTTTTTACGAATACCAGCGACCAGTTTATGGGTTCTAATTCGATTACTGACTCCCATATTTCTACGATTACTGACACGATTATTATGCTTCAGTATGTAGAAATTCGCGGGGAAATGTCGCGGGCAATTAATGTGTTTAAGATGCGCGGTTCCTGGCACGACAAAGGGATTCGGGAATACACAATTACTGAAAGAGGCCCGCAAATTAAAGATTCGTTCCGTGGTTACGAACGGATTATCAGCGGTTCTCCAACTCGGATTACAGTTAATGAGAAGAGTGAGTTATCGCGGATTCTCCAGGGCGTGCAAAGTCAAAACGATGACAATATTTAAGAGTCAGCCGTCTGTTTTGTAGCATCCCATTTTTACAAATATATCCGTAGGGGCGAAGCATTCCGGCAATAAGCCTCTGATTATAACTCAATACGGTTCACTTAACACTATTTATGCCCCGGAGATCCCCCTAAATCCCCCTTAAGAAGGGGGACTTTGAGAGCTTTCTTGTCCCCCCCTTTTTAAGGGGTGTGCCAGGGGGATCTGTCTTAAGTGAACCGTATTGGATTATAACTGATAAATTATCTGCCGGAATGCTTCGCCCTCCTCCTCCAAAATTCAGGTGTACCGCCAAATAGCTGCTGTGTTGTAAGTTCGATCGCCCACACAACCATAACTCTAAACCAATTTGTCATAAAAAATGATCGATCAAATTATTGATTTCTATGAGCACGGAGGGATTTGAATCAGGCGTTGCTGATTCTGGGTATGATTCATCAATTATGCGATCGCTACAACCTTGGGTAGGGGCAATTCATGAATTGCCCCTACCCAAGGTTTCATACCTCAATCCAGCAACGCCTTGAATCAAACTACGCGATGAACCTGAAATCCTCGATCGATATAGCAGAGAAGCATAGAGTAACCAAAGCACAGGGGATTTAAGCCCCCACCTTTAGGTGGATTGTTTTTAGGCTGGGGCTTAAATCCCCTGCCTAAAAACTTCGCACTCCGAAGTCAACTGTCAACTGTCAACTGTTAAAAGCCCGTGATGGGATTTGAACCCATGACTTCCTCCTTACCAAGGAGGTACTCTACCACTGAGTTACACGGGCATAAAAAATTAAAAGTTAATAATTAAAAGCTTTAATTATTGACTTTTAACTTTTTATTAAATTAAGGTGGGCCGAGCTAGATTTGAACTAGCGTAGGCGTAGCCAGCGGATTTACAGTCCGCCCCCATTAACCGCTCGGGCATCGACCCATTTCCTTCACAGTTATAAATCCTAGCACCGAACTCTTTGTTTGCAACAATACATCAGAAACTTTAATCGAATTTACTGAATACATAAGTTGAATGTGGGCAAACAGGGCATGGGGCATGGGGCAAACAGGGAATTTTCCTAATGTCAACAGTCAACAGTCAACAATCAACTGATTAATTCGCCGGTTTCTTGCAGAGAGTGCAGGCGGCGGTAAATACCTTGTTGGCTTAAGAGTTCGTCGTGGCTGCCGACTTCGACGATTTTACCGCCGTCGAGTACGACGATCGCATCGGCTTCGCGAATTGTACTTAGTCTGTGGGCGATAATTATGGTGGTGCGCGTACCCAAAATATTCTGCATGGCTACCTGGATCGATCGCTCCGACTCATAATCCAAACTAGAAGTAGCTTCGTCAAAGATTAACACGTCCGGCTCCACCAACAGCGCCCTAGCAATTCCCAACCGCTGCCGCTGACCGCCGGACAAGCGCATTCCCCGCTCCCCAACAACGGTATAGTAACCTTGAGGCAACAAATTCACAAAATCATCTACTTTGGCGATGCGGCAAGCTTCCTCAACTTGCGCGAAAGTTGCTTTCGGATTACCGTATTTCAAATTTTCCAGCAAGGTACCGTTAAAAACGTCAACTTCTTGATGGACAATGGCTAAACGTTTGCGGTAGCCAGTCACGTCTAAGCTGGAAATGTCCTCACCGTCGATCAGAATGCGGCCGGAGTTGGGCTCGAAATAGCGAAACAGCAGTTTAACTAAGGTTGATTTCCCGGAACCCGATCGCCCGACTAATGCTACAGTTTGGCGGGGGTGAATCAATAAATTGACATCCTGCAAAACAGGCTTTTGGCGATCGTACCCAAATGTCAGTCCGCAAAACTCAATTTTCCCACTAAATCTATAAGGCGAGGCGGATACAGCATTTTCTGTTGCTAAATTCACCGCATCTACACCGTCGGGTAACTGCATAAACTCGTGGAAGCGGATCATGGAAGAATAGCGACGGGCAAAGACTTCGGCGATAATGCTAATCGGACGCAGTTGGGAATAGGCCATGCTGGCCAGGGTATAAACTGTGACAAAATATCCCAGAGACATCTTGCCTGCAACGGTTTCTGCTAGGCTAAAACCGAGAACTGAAAACAGGCAAAACTGCACGATCGTCTGTTGGTATGTTCCCAGGATGACGTATCCTTTGTGAATACGGTTAATTACAACTTTTAATTCGCGATCGAGTCTGGTTGTTTGCCTTTTGAGTTCCTCTGTTTCCGTGGCAAAAGCTTTGACTGTTTTGATATTGGTGATAATTTCGGAGTTGCGGCTTTCGGTATCTTCGATGTATTCATCCAGAATTTCTTCGCGCGCAGTCACCGATTGGAGACTTTTGAGGGTGAAACTGAGGATAAATAGGAAGGAAACTAAAATTAATAAGCCGATGCGCCATTCTATGAGCCAGATTACTGTGAATACGCCGATTAAGCGGACGACTTCGGGGATGAATTGACCGGCAATTTCGGGGTATGTCCAAGTGTGGTTGGCGATGCCTTTGGCGATGCGGCTGGAAATTCGTCCGGCGTTGTTTTCGTCGTAGAATTCTAGGGGTAATGTCAGGATTTTACTAATCGCACTTCTCATTTGATCGCGCCTTGCACTTAATGGTAGCGCCCAGTGGAACCAATTCCCCACCCAAGGCTGTATCGGTGCTTTGGCGACTGTTACCAGAAAAATCAAGCCTAGCAAGACGGATAGTGATAATATTTTGTTGGGTAACTGCGGGGTAAGTGAGGCGATCGCTCCTACCAATTTTTGCGTTACTGTATCTGTAGGTTGACCGGACAATACGTTTAATATTTGTCCGATCGCGTATGGTACAGCTAAATCGGCGAGTTCAAACAGGCTGGATGCACCGATGCTGAAAACCGACAATTTTGAGTAGCGGCTGTAGTATTTGAGAATGTCCCGAAAGCTTGCCATAATTTTTTTTGCGATACAACCCTTGTAAACACTTGAGTCTGATAACTGCGCGCTGGGGCGCAATTCAAATACAAGTGTACTACAAAAGAAGACCGGGCGGCTAGCAACCGCGTCTATACAGACAAAACCCGCCGAGAGCGGGTTGAAGACTAAACGGTGAAAATACCTTGTCTTCTTCAGTCTGCGGAGGCGGACGAAGGTTTGTGTAGTCGCGAATTCTATTCGCCGTCTTAGGAATGAGAATTAAATAACTTCCACAAGTTTGTGGGATGGGCGGGAGAGCCCGTCTTGAACAGGCTTTCCTGCCTGTTCCACAATAATAATTAAAATTGTAAGTTATTTAATTTGCGATCCTTAGCTAAAAGTGTAGGCTGATTGCAGCGCCCACCAGATCAAGAAGCCGATGCCGCCACCAATGACGATCGCCGAAATGATAATCGCGATCGGGCTGTCAGCTCCTTTGAATTTCATGATTCCGCGATTTAAGTCTGACATAGCAGTATCCTTCCACAATTGCAGCTTGATTGTAACTGTGTATTGGGCGGTTGACGGTCAAATACGGTGCAATTACTGATTTTGTTAACAATCTGGCTGCTGCAATTTCAGACGCAGAATGGTTTTGGGCCGCTGTTACAGGCTTTCTGAAAAAAACTTATAAAAAAGACTTGACAAATTCGGAGAATTAAGACAGTATGGTTAAGACCGCAGAAATGCGGGTGTGGCTCAGTGGTAGAGCGTCACCTTGCCAAGGTGAATGTCGCGCGTTCGAATCGCGTCACCCGCTTTAAAAAATCAAGAAAGTCGGAAGGTACACCAAGAAAGCCTTGTGTGTACTTTTTCTGCACATTCTTTATCTACTCCTAATGGTGGTTTACAAGACCGAAGTTAGTGGTAAACTTGAGTGCAGAACTTGTAAGTCAAAATTGCCGATCGGGCGATCGCTCATAACACGTAGTTGAAAGCCTCGATCGGGCAGAATTGACAAGTTTTATCCGAGTGGATAAGTTAACGATTATTTTTGTAAAAACGCTTTTTTTATCCGATCGCCCGTGCCATCCCAAAAAGCTCCAAAGATTGACTTAAATGATGAGTACCCCTGCCCTTGCCGGCGCCGGGGGCGTCTCGTACCCATAACGCTGACAGAAGCCTTTGGCTGCAACCGCTGTCAGCAAATATTTGTATTGGACGAAAGCGGACACGTCATCGAGCAACTATCAACGAATTATCCTTACAAACAGGCTTGGCGCTGGACTGGTAATCAGTGGGACAGAGCACATCCGGGTTTGAAGACTCACTACTTACCGCTAGCCCTGGGGATGATTTTGGTGCCGTTAGTGATTTGGTTGCCCCTGGCGTTGCACTCGCCGGGCCCGAATGTTATTCTGTGGGCAATGGTCGCCGTGTTGCTAGCAATGCTGCCGGCGCTGATGGTATGGCTAGCTTACAGGCGTTAGTTAGATGATAATAGAAGATTTTAGCCATTCATCAGATGGGGCAAATGTCGCCCGCCGCGCCAATCTTGCTTCTTTGGAGTTGGCGGCGACAAAAAGCGCCGATCGCGCTGCTGGTTTGCAAGCAATGGCGCAGGCGCTGAAACGTCGGCAAAATGACATTTTAGAAGCAAATACTCTGGATCTAGAAGCTAGTCGCGATATGGCGATTCCTGAGTTGATTGTGGAGTGGCTGAAGCTGACACCGGAACGGATTAAGACAACTGTCCAAATTCTGGAACGGTTGGGGGAAATGCCAGATCCGATCGGCAGGGTGATCAATGCTTCTTATCAGGTCGATCGCTGTCAGGTTTACTGTCAGTCGCTACCGCTGGGGGCGATCGCTCTTATTTACGAAGCGTTTCCAGAGTTGGGGGCGATCGCGGCCGGTTTGTGTCTCAAAAGCGCTAACAGTTTGATTCTCAAAGGTGGCAGCGAAAGCTGGCAAACTAATGCTGTAATCGGAGAAGCTTTGGTGTCGGCGATCGATGAGGTCGGTTTGCCGTCAGGATGTTTGCAGGTATTGCCGCCCGATCGGGGCGCTTCGATCCGGGATTTGGTGACTCAAGACCAATATCTGAATTTAATTATTCCCTACGGTAGACCGAGTTTGGTTCAGCAGGTGGTAAGGCTGTGCACCGCGCCCGTGTTGCGATCGGCAATGGGCAATTGCTACCTTTATTGGTCGCCGACTGGTAGTTTGGAGATGGCGAGGTGGATGATTTTGGATAGCCATCAAAGTGTGCCCGATCAGGTAAACGCGATCGAGAAAGTCCTGATCGATCGCAATCAAAAGCCTTCTTCTTTAGTCAGGCTGTGGAATAGTTTAAAAGAAAAAGGCTTTAAAATTAGCGCAGACGCGGATCTCGTCGCAGATTTCCCAGAGTTGAAGCTAGCGGAACCCTACGAGTGGACTCAACCTTATTTAAACAAAACCATCGCGTTTAAAGTTGTTGATAGTCTGGAAATTGCGATCGGCTGGATCAATCGCTACAGCAGCGGACACGCTGACAGCATCGCCACAGAATCTTACCTAGAAAGTCGCCAATTTGCTCTGGATGTCAACAGCGCGTCTACTTTTATTAATGCCTCCCCTCGGTTTTGGCGCTATCAAAATCGGGGAGATGCGATATTTTTGGGAATGTCCAACCAAAAAGGCTATCGTCGGGGATTGATCGGGCTAGATACGCTGACGACAATTAAAGAAATTGTCCAGGGTAACGGACTATTTTAATCTTATAGGTTATTTAGGATTGGTTATTGGAATATTAAACCAAAGTCAAAAGTGGGATAGTATTATCGATGCGTAAGCTGTCGCGCATTTAAATTGCATATTCGGGACGGGCTAGAAGCCCATCCCACAAGAGTTTTATTAATTCTTGACACACAATTTAAATGTAGAACAGCTTAAGCCTTTATAAGCCTTTAATAGTTGTTTCAAAATTTCTATTTATGGGATACAATAATATCTTGGTACAACAATCAGGCAGCTTTGATCTAAAGCAATTTGGTCGCCAGCTCCCGGAACGACACCGTGGACACAGATAAAATTTCCGCGTCCTGACAATAAGCCCGCGATTCATTTGTGGGTCAATCTAAAATCGGTACTGGATCTAATTAACTTTAGAAAGTTATTAACTCACAGGAAAATACTCTTAGCGATAATATGAAATCCGAAAAATCACTCAATACTCTAGACAATACGGCAACGCCGACTTTAGGCGAAGAAACGCTAATTCACCACTCGGTATACGCTAAGAAATTGCGCCCACTCCTGCCATCAGAAGCCTTTAAACCAGATTCTAGTAAGTTGGTTATAATGTTCATTAATATGGTCATTTTGCTACTGGGTTGGGGAATTGCCGCTCGTCTAGATCAGTGGCCCATCTATCTTCTATGGCTTTATTTACCTTTAGCTTTAATTATGGGTAATAGTATCGTAACTATGGGATTTTTCGCCCATGATTTCATGCACGGTAGCGTCAATAAAAAGTCTCGTATGACTTATCATATAATTAGTTTTCTAGGGTTTGCAATGATGTTTATGCCTTCAACTCAGTGGAAATATGTTCATAACATTGTACATCACAGTCAAACAAATTATCTAGAAGATCCGGATCGCAATTACCTTTACCAGCAGCCGAATAGTTGGGGAAAATGGATTCATAATTTCTTTGCGCCAGCGGTTGATAATCCATCTTGGTTATTAATAGTAGGACTTCCAGCATCGTGGTTATTTCATCAATTTTGCCACATCTCGTCGAGCCTATTGTTTAATAATAAAATTGTGGATTATGTGCCCGCTGCATTCACAGTCAGTCAGAAAGATAGATTGAAAATTGCTCTTGAGTTGTTTGCGGTTTTATGCCTGCATTTTAGCATTTTATTCTATTTAGAGTTTCATCCGCTAAAAATCGTTCTTGGGTACTTGCTACCCTTAGCAATCGGTCATACAGTTGCAATGTTTTATATCTACACAAATCACCTGATTTGTCGGATGACGAGTGTTAACGATCCTCTGATCAATAGTCTCTCGCTACGGGTTCCTAAAATTGTTGATTTGTTGCATTTTAATTTTTCCTATCACACAGAGCATCATATTTTCCCTAGTCTTAACTCAGACTATTACCCTTTGGTTCAAGAGTTAATAGAAATTCACTATCCTGGGCGGATGAATTTACTGGATGCTGGTGAAGCTTGGCAATTGTTAATGCAAACTCCTCGGCATTACAAAGATGAAGTCACCTTAACTGATTATTTAGGGAAAACTTCGGTAAATTGCCCTCTTGATAATTCTGCTGTAACACCTTTGCCATAGCTAAATACACCCGTTACGCTCACAATTTCCCCCCAGACTACAGCTAGAAACCGACGCTAACGACCAATACAGAGTAAGGTGTGCAGTGCACACCTTACTTTGAGATATCGTGCTGAATTTTTAATTCTACATACTGATACTATTTAGCACCAACGAAGGCTTGAGAGCAAAATAAGGGATGACTCGTTTTTGATTGTTAAGTAGCTCAACAAAATTAATTACACAAAACAACTAATATGATATAATAAAAATATTGAGTTGTATTCAAAGAGGCTTTATATGTTTTTACTTCGAGATATCAATCCACTTTCGTTGAAATTG
>Ga0335395_10000618_pt1 | contig 22350 bp, 15 predicted proteins | sample MAT02_FD_205744 | JGI IMG/M metagenome (GOLD analysis project Ga0335395, IMG submission 205744) | Freshwater microbial communities from Lake Fryxell liftoff mats and glacier meltwater in Antarctica - MAT-02 (spades assembly) (version 2) ...
CCGACCTCGCCGCGCAGGAGCCGATGCGATCGTTCGGCGCCCGCCTCCGCGGCGACGAGGCGGCCCCGACCGCAGCGTCGCTCAACCCCGTGAGCGCCCCCTCGGCCTCCGCGGAGATCCCCAGCTTCGCCGGAAACAAGCTCGGCAACGTCGCGGTCGGCCCGGTCGCGCCCGCGACTCCCACGGCGCACCCCGAGAAGCACGTCGAGTCCCAGCCCGACGAGCTCGATCAACCCCCGACCGGCGGCAGCAACACCACGCTGATCGTGGTCGGCTTCATCGTGGTGGCGGCGATCGTCGTCGCCATCGTCATGGCGAGCCAGGGCAGCTAGCCCCGGCTGATGCCGGCTGACGCCGGCTGACGCCGGCTGATGCGGTGCCGACATGTCCTGTGGGACATGTCGCGGCGTCAGACCGGCGGGTCCTTGTACGTATAGATCTCGGCCCGCAGCATGTTGGCGCGGGCGAGGGTGCCGTCCGGGTGGAGGCGGACGCCCAACACGGCTGCCTCGCCGCCTTCGCAGCGCAGGTGGAACAGGCCCACGTGCTCGCCGAACACCCACGGACGCATGAGCGTGCAACTGCCCAGGCGGCGCGGCCAGCCCTCCGTCAGGTTGGTCTGGAACGGCCGCACGGGGAGCGCGGACCACGGCAGCGAGGCGATCACGGCGCTGGCTGCTGCCTGGATCTTGGGCGGCGGCGGCAGGCCGGCGGCGCCCGAGCTCATCTCGACGATCTTCCCGGCCTCGTCGAGCTTGAACCAGGTCTCGAGGGCGCCGCGCTCACAGGCTTGGGCAAACCGTGCGCCGCGATCGCTGGTGGAGAACATGGACCGGGGCGCACCGCAGGCGCCCAGTTGCGCGTGTAGCCACACGAAGTGCGCGTGGATCCCGGTCGCACGCGTCGGCGAGGCGGCGGCGAACAGGCCATTGAAGCGGGGCTCGTCCCAGTCGTTGTAGACGGCGACGAACTCGGCGGCGACCTCCGGCATCACCTCGGCGGTCGAACGCGGCGCGCCGCCGCAAGCCGCGACGACCAGGAACGCAGTGAGTGCCAGCAGGTCTCAGACCTGCGGGTCCCTGTAGCTGTACTGCTCGCCCTTCACCAGCTTGGCGCGGACCAGGGTGCCGTCCTTGTTGACGCGGACGCCGAGCACCGCGCGCTTGCCTCCCTCGCAGACCACATGGAACAGGCCGGTGTGGTGGCCGAACACCCACGGGCGACCGAGCGTGCACGAGCCCAGGTCGTGCGGCCAGCCGGCGGTCAGGTTGGTCTGGAACGCGGGCTTCCCGGACAGCGGCATCGCGGCGACCACCGAGCTGGCTGCCTCCTGAAGATCAGGAGGGGCCGCCACGCCCGTGGCACCCGAGCTCATCTTGAAGATCTTGCCGGCCTTGTCGAGCTTGATCCACGCCTCGAGTGAGCCGCGTTCGCAGGCGAAGGTGTAACGCGCCCCGCGATTGCTGGTCGAGTACATGTACTGTGGCTCACCGCAGGCGCCGAGTTGATCTTCCAGCCAGGTGAAGTGCTTCTGCAGCTTGCTGGCACGCTTCGACGGATCGCTGGCGAACATCGCGGCGGCCCGCGACGCGTCCCAGGCGTTGTAGACGGCGACGAACTCGGCGGCGACGCCGAGCCTGACCTCCGGGACGGAACGCGGAGCACCGCCACAGGCGGCGAGGACGAGGCACGAGGTGAGCAGGAGCAGGCGCATCGTTTGACCGTATCAGCGGCCAGCGAGCCTGTCATTCGCACGCTGCCAGCGTGTGCGCGGGGCCGGGCAGCGTCCACGGGCGCTCCCGCTCCCCAGGGCCGGCGGATCGCGGCCTCGACTCCCGCGCCCGAAGAAATTTCCCGCAGTGAACGCGACGAAGGCGACCTGTCCCGAAAGACAGACCGCCTCCGCAGCATCACAGCGCGCTCACTTCGGCGGTGCGGCGGCCGGGGCAGGGGCCGCGGCCGGCTTGGTGTACTTCGTCACCCGCAGCACCGTGCGGTTGTTCTTGGCCCGGCCCGAGGCCGTCATGTTGACCGCGACCGGCTTGCTGGCGCCGAAGCCGACCGCGGTGACCCGCTCGGGGCTGACGCCCTTGCTCAGCAGGTAGTTGCGCAGGCTGTCGGCGCGCTCCGTGGTCTTCGACTTCGGGTTTCCGCGGTCGTCGCTGTGTACGCCGAACTCGATCTCCTCGTACTCGGGATGCACGCGCAGGAACGACGCGAGCTCGTCGAGGATCGCCATGGTCTTCGCGTCCGGGTTGTTGCCGTCGTAGCGGACCGACTTCTTGAGCCGCAGCGACTTGCCCTTGGCGCGGATGTTCGGGGTCGCCAGCGGCACCGAGCGCGTCAGCGTCTCCTTGACCTCGATCGCCTGATCGCCCGCCGCGACGGTGAAGCGGATCGACCTGTCGTCGAAGCCGGGGGCCCGCGCGACCGCGGTGTAGTCGCCGGCTGGCAGCTCGAGGCGCAGCAGGCCGCTCTCGTTGGTCTGGAACGGCTCGTCGATGCCCTGACCGCTGATAGCGAGGGTCACGACCACCGGCGCGCCCGCCTCATCGACGAACGCGCCGTCGACGAAGCCGGCAGGCGGCGTGTTGGCGACGTCCATCGTGATCGTCATGGGTGTGTCCTCGCCGGGCTTGACCTCGGCGTTGACCTCCTTGGTCGCCTTGTTGGCGAGCTCGACCTGGATCGTCACCGGGCCCTCGGGGAACCGGTAGCTGGTGAAGTTGCCGGCGTCGTCGGTGAGGATCGCGTTCGGGGCCGAGCCCGGGAAGCGGACCTTCGCGCCCGCCACCGGCGCGCCGCTGCTGTCGACCACCTGACCGACCACGCGGCCGTCGATCACCGCCGGCGGCGTGTCGATGACGGGGTTGGTCGCGGGGACCTCCTTGATCACCGGGTTCGGGTCGATCGACCAGCCGAGGCCGAGGATCAGGCTCCACGGGGCGACCGGCGGGCCGTACTCGAAGTTCGGCGAGACCATGCCGATGTCGGCGGCGATGTCGAGGTGCAGGCCGGAGATCACGTTGGCGCGCAGGCCGACGGTCGCCCACATGCTCGAGCGCGGCAGCGGCGAGGCCGTCGCGTTCTCCTGCTTGAACGCGGTCATCTCGGCGGTGGCGACGTCCCAGCTCAGCTCGGCGATCGGGTTGAGGCCGTACTGCTTCTCCTTGCCGAGGCGGATCGGGAAGTCGAAGCCGTAGCGCATGCGCACGCGGCTGGTGTTGATGCCGAGCGCGAAGCGGGAGACCTCGCGGCTGGTCGCGTCGCCGCCCTCGAAGTCGTAGAGCTTGCCGGAGTTGTCGAGCATCCAGCCGATGTTCGTGGTGAAGCGAAACGGCACCTGCTTCTTGGTCAGGTAGCGGATGTCGAGGGTGAACAGCGCGTCGATGTTGAAGTTGACCTTCTTGCTCGACAGCGCCCCGGGGCCCGAGAGCAGGCCGACGCCCATCGTGCCGCCGAAGCCGACCGCGCCGCCGCGGACCATTCGGTGCGCACCCTTGACGCCGAGGTCGAGGTCGCCGAGCGCGAACTGCTGGACCGGGTCCTGGCGGCCCGGCTGGGTGCGGACGTTGCGGTTGGCCTGGCTGTGGACCGCCATGTACAGCTCGCCCCACTTGAACGGGCTGTAGCCGATGTTCACCGTGCCGCGCACGCGCGCGTGCTCGTCGGCGCCGTTCGTCACGCTGTCGTAGATGAAGCCGCTGCGACGAAAGAAATCGGTGTGCAAGCGAAAGCGGACGGTATGCCGGCCGCCGACGTCGGCGAGCGTCGAGTGGAACAGACCGAGGCCGCCGCGCAGGCTGTTGACCGCCGGCTCGCGCCGGCCGCGGACCATGCCGGGCTGCTTCGTGGTGTCGGGCGCGGGACTCGCGTCGACGCCCGCCGCCACGCCGACGGTCGAGAGCTCGCCCGTCGCGCCGCCCTCGCCTGCTACCGCCGGGTCAGCGGGCGGCGCGTCAGCGGGCGGCACCGGGTCAGCGGGCGGCGTCGCGTCAGCGGGCGGCGTCGCGTCGGTGGGGGCGCCTTCACCCGCGGGCGGTGAGGTGGTCGGATCGCCTGCGGGCGCGGCGTCGGGAGCAGGCAGGGACGGACCAGGCTCGGCGGGCAGCGGGGGCGGCTCGACGGCCGCCGAGGCGGTCCAGGGCAGCACGAAGCAGAGGCCCGAGACCGCGAGGAGAGAGGCACGACGCATGCCCGGGAGCGTCCACCATCGGCCGCGTGGCTGTCAAACCTTTCGCCAGTCGCGGCCCCGCCGGGGGTCGGCCCTGTGGAGCCCGCGGGCTCAGGTCCGCGCCGGCCTCACCAGACCTCGCAGGCGTTCGCGCTGTGCATCGGCGTGCCCGCCTGGCACTGCCACGCGTCCCAGAAGCCCGGGAAGTGCGACAGGGGCAGGTTGACGCGCTCCCGGGGCGGGCTGTGGCTGTCGATCGTCGCGCGCAGGCGCTGGCTCTCGTCGGTCTCGTGCGTGCACCAGCCCTGCGCGAAGCCGAGGAAGAACAGTTGATCACCGTTGAGGCCCTGGATGAGCTCCGCCTCGCGCTTGTCCGTTTGCCAGAGCTTGTAGCCGGCGAACGCGGCCTTGATCCCGCCGAAGTCCGCGATGTTCTCGCCGAGCGTCAGCTTGCCGTTGAGCTTGACGCCCGGCAGCACCTCGACGCCGTCGTACAGCTTCTCGACGCACTGCGCCCGCTCGTCGAACTTGGCGCTCGCGGCCGGCTCCCACCACTCGCGCAGCACGCCCTTGGCGTCGAACTTGCGGCCCGAGTCGTCGAAGCCGTGGGTCAGCTCGTGGCCCATCACCATCCCGATCCCGCCGAAGTTCATCGCCATCGGGAAGTCGGCGCTGAAGTAGGGCGGCTGCAAGATCCCCGCGGGGAACACCATCTCGTTGACCAGCGGGTTGTAGTACGCGTTGACGATCGCCGGCGGCATGTGCCACTCGGCCTTGTCGACCGGCTTGCTGATCCGGTCGGCCTCGTGCGCGAACTGGAACCGGCGCCCGGCGATCACGTTGGCCAGGTGGTCCTTCTTCGACAGCTTGAGCTTGCCGTAGTCGCGCCACTTCTCCGGGTACCCGATCTTGTTGGTCAGCGCCTTCATCTTCTCGATCGCGCGCGTACGGGTGGTCGGGTCCATCCACGACAGCGCCGGCAGCCCGGCCTCGAACGCCGCCTCGACGTGCCCGATCATCGTCAGCGCGACCTCCTTGCTGTCGCCGGCGAAGCGCTCCTTCACGAAGGCCTGGCCGACCAGCTCGCCGAGGCCGTAGTTGGCCAGCAGCACGCAGCGCTCCCAGCGGGGCGACAACTGCTTGGCGCCGGTCAGGGCGCTGGTGAACTTGAAGTCGGCCTCGACGATCTCCTTGCTCAGGGCCGGCGCCGCGGTCCGCAGGATCGTCCAGCGCAAATAGGCCTGCAGCGTCGGGATCTCGGTCTTGCGCACGACCTCGCCGAGCTGCGAGAAGTACGTCGGCGTGGCGATGTTGAGGTCCGCGCCGATCTTCTTGTAGCCGAGCGCCTCGAAGTACACCGGCCACGGCGTCTTCGCGTCGAGCGCCTGCAGGCCCGCGACGCCGAGCAAGTTGTAGGTCTTCTCCGGGTCGCGCAGGTCGGCGCGGGGCAGGGCGATCTTCGCCAGCTCGGTCTCGAAGGCGACGATCTTGCTGGCCTGCGCCGTCGCGCCCTCGGGCGTCTCACCGAGGAACCCCAGCATGCGCGCGACGTGCTGCTCGTACGCCGTCAACAGCCCCTTCGACTGCGGGTCGGTCTTGAGATAGAAGTCGCGGTCCGGCAGACCCGTGCCGCCCTGACCGGCCTGCGCGACGTACACGTCCGGACGCTTGGAGTCGGGCTCGACGTAGAGACCGAACAGCGGCCCGCCTCCGCCGAAGAAGCTCGCGTGGAGCTTGCCGACCACGCGCATCAGGCTCGCCTCGTCCTTGACCGCCGTCACCTGCGAGAGCACCGGCACCAGCGGCGCGATGCCGGCCTTGTCGACCGCGGTCTCGTCCATACACGCGGTCCAGAAGGTCCCGAGCTTGGCGTCGACCGGGCCCTGCTTGCCCTTCATGGCCGCCGCATCCTCGAGGATCTTGCGCAGCACCGCGTTGTTGCGATCCGCCAGCTCGCCGAAGCCACGGCCGTAGCGCGGCTTGTCATCCGGCAGCTTCGTCTTGCGCATCCAGCCGCCGCAGGCGTAGCGATAGAAGTCGGTGCAAGGATCGACGTTGGTGTCGACCGCCGCGAGCACGCCAGCGCCGATCGGATCGCGGGCTACCATGGTCGGGCGCTGCAACGGCGGCGGCCCGGCCGTGGTCGTGCTCGTCGCCGGATCCGTGGTCTTCGGCGGCTGGCTTCCGGTCTGCCGATCACAGGCGACGGACAGCAGGAGGGGGACGAGGGCGAGGCGGCGCACGTGCATCGCGGGGGACCATGCCACACGCCACCCACCTCGCGCGCGCTCGCGCCCGGGCTGCCACCGGAGGAAATTCACGCGCGCAGCGCCCCACCCAGGGAAACTCGGCCCCACAGCTGCCGCGTCCCGAGCGAGGACTAGCCGCCGAGGTGCCAGCGATCAGCGACGAGGCCGTCGATGATCGCCCGGGTGCGGTGCCCCCAGATCGGGTGCGGCTGGCGGGCGAGCTCGTCGGCGAGGCGGTTGGCCGCGGCCGCGGTCGTGATGCTCTGCTGCTCCGCGAGCTCGAGCGCCCGCCGCGTGATCACGTAGACGCTGTTGTCCCACTCGCGTCCGAAGTGACGGCTGATCGCCGGGTCGTTCGGGACCTGACCGTACTGCTCGTTGGCGCAGTTGACGATGCCCATGCGGTTGCACAGGTAGTCCGGGATGTACACGACGCCAAGTGCTGCGAGCGCCTGCGCGTCGCGGACGTCGTCGAGCAGTTGGTTGTTCGCCGCGCCGCAGATGATGCGCGCCTGGATCGTCGGGATCGTGTCCGGGTTTAAGATCCCGCCGAGAGCGTTGGGCGCCAGGATGTCGCAGGGCTCCGCCAGGACGCTGTTGTCGCCCGGCTGCGCCGGCACCAGCGTGACCGGGGCGCCCGCGAACAGCCCGGCCAGCGCGGCCCGTCGCTCGGGCGAGAGTTCACTGGCGACCACCGCCCCGACCTTGCGCCGCAGCAGCTCACCGATCATCGCGGTGGCGACGTTGCCGGTGCCCTGCATGACGACCTTCTTGCCCTCGAGGGTGCCGAGCCCGAGGTGATCGAGGGCGCCCTCCATCGCGCACACGACCCCGTGGGCGGTCGCCGGCGACGGGTTGCCCGACCCGCCGATCGCCGGCGGCACGCAGGTCACGAAGCGCGTGTGCCGATGCACCGTCGCCATGTCCTCGGGTCCGGTGCCGGCGTCCTCGGCCGTGATGTAGCAGCCGCGCAGGCTGGTCACGAAGCGCGCGTACTCGCTGTACAGCGTGTCGCGGGCGGCCGGATCGCGGTAACCATCGCCGGGCACGCGGGCGATCAAACCCTTGCCGCCGCCCCACCACAGACCCGCCAGAGCGTTCTTGCGGGTCATGCCCATCGCCAGGCGCAGGCCATCGCGCAAGAACCCCGCGACGCTCGCGTAAGGCCAGTGGCGCAGGCCGCCCTGACCCTGACCGCGGTTGCTGCGGTGTACGAAGCCGCCCAGCAGCGCCCCGCTTCGCTCACCCACCTCGAGGAACACGCCCTCGTGTTTGTCGTAGTCGCGGTTGTCGGCGGTGAGGAACTCGCCCAGCTCGGCGAGCGCCTGGTGCGAGACCTCCACGCGACCCGTGCGCGGGTCATGAACAGCGTAGGCCCGGCGCTGGCCGAGCGAGAGCAGGTGCGAGGCGAAGGCCTCCGGGCTGAGGTCGACCAGGCTCATGGCGGCTGCAGACTATCCGATGCCCGCCACCCGCGTACCGTGAGCGCGCACACGCATCACAAGCCCGGCACGACGGCCAGCGAGATCAGGCTCAGGCCCTTGGTCCCGGTGTCCTTCCTGAGCGTGCCGTCGGACTCCGCGTACTTCAGCATCGGGTTTCTCGAGCGGTTCTTGCGCTCGCCGAGGCGGCGCTTGAAGTCGGCGAGCGGCTGGACCTGGTAGGCCCACAACTGATCGGCGTGGACCCAATCCTTGCTGTAGATCGTGCGCAGCACCACGCTGTTGTCCTCGGTCTCGAACGCGGTGAAGTTGGCGATGAACTGCTTGGAGTAGTCGAAGTACTCCTCCGCGTTGCTGAGATAGATGACGCGAAACGGCACCCCGAGCGCGCGCGCGGCCGCGGCCGCGGTCTGCAGCGAGCTCGCGCCGGTCAGGTCGCCGCCCATCGGCCGCACGCGGTCGGCCAGGAACAGCGCCCTGATGTGCTGGTACATCGAGGGATCCGACAGCCAGGTCGACGCGACCTCGCCGCGCTTGCGCTTGATGACGTGGCCAAGATGTACACGCACCGTCTCGCGGGCGTTGCGATACAGGCGGACCAGGCGGCGGCGCTCTGGCTCCGGCAGCCCCGCGAAGCCCGACTCGAGCAGCGCCGCGCTGGCATCCTCCTGCGCGCGATCGAAGCGGGCGTGCAACGCCTCCGGGGTCTCCGACGCCTCGACCAACAGCTCGTAGATCCGGTGCAGGTCGACGACGCTGCGGTCGATGTCCGACAGGAACATCAGCTCGCTGCGCGCCATCGCGGCGACCGTGTAGTTCTGGTCCGAACCGACCCCGAGGTACGCACCACCGAGGCCGCGGATGTACGGGAACCACACGTCGTGGCGGACCTCGTTGCTCTTCACGTAGTGGATCGGCGTCACCGCCAGGACGTCCTCCGCTCCATTCAGGAGCGTCGCGCGCTGCTCGGCGGTCAAGGGCGTGAGGCCGGCGGCCGGCTTCGGTTCGGGCGCCGGCTCCGACGCCGGGCTCGTCGGCCTCGTCGGCCTCGTCGGGCTCGTCGGCCTCGTCGGCCTCGTCGGCGCGGGCGCGGCGAGTACGGGTGAGCTGGCCTCCAGGACAGGTGCGGTCGCCAACTGCGGCGTGGCCATCGGCGCCTCGCTGGCCTGCTTCTCGGGGGCCGTCGCCGGCGGGTGCCCGCCGCAGGCCACGAGCGACAGGCACAGGCCGAGCGAGCGCAGGGCGACGGGGAGGGCGGGGCAGGCGACCGACATCGGCCGGAGGCTATGCCACAAACCCGGGCCGGCGAAATTGTCTTCGTGACCGGTTCGCGGCCCACCGGACCCGATCCGGGAGCCACGGCCGGGTCCCTCGATAAATCTCCCAAAACCAGCGGACAAACCATCCCGGGCCGGCCATCCGGGCTTGTCAGCGCCGCGGGGAAGGAATACACATGCGGCGCGCGGGGTATGGCCCGCGCGCTGCTGCGTGTGCGATTCGTGCACGCGCATCCCCCACGACTATCTCTACAGCACGGAATCCAAGGATGACCAAGCAGGACCTCTCCAGCCGAAGCGTCACGATCCGCGCCGAGAACCTCTCCAAGATCTACGGGGACTTCGCCGCCCTGCACTCGGTGAGCTTCTCGGTCCGGCAGGGCACGGTGGCGGCCTTCCTCGGCCCCAACGGCGCCGGCAAGTCGACCACGATGAAGATCTTGACCGGTTACCTCGCGCCGACCACCGGTCGCGCCGAGGTGCTCGGCCTCGACCCCAGCGACCCCGAGCAGCGCATCACGCTGGCCCGGCGGCTCGGCTATCTCCCGGAGAATGGGCCGCTCTACGGCGACATGACCCCGCGTGAGACCCTCGAGTTCGTCGCCCAGATCCGCGGCCTCGGCAAGGGCACCAAGGCCGCCGTCGAGCGGGTCGTCGCCCAGTGTGCGATCGACCAGGTGATGAGCAAGCCGGTGGCCAAGCTGTCGAAGGGCTACCGCCAGCGCGTCGGCATGGCCCAGGCGCTGCTGCACGACCCCGAGGTGCTCATCCTCGACGAGCCGACCTCCGGCCTCGATCCCCTGCAGATCCGCGAGGTCCGTCAACTGATCCGCGAGCTCGGGCGCAGCAAGACGATCCTGCTGTCGACCCACATCCTCAGCGAGGTCGAGGCCGTCGCCAGCGAGGTCATCGTGGTCGGCGAGGGCCGCCTCGCCTTCGCCGGCACCCTCGACGAGCTGCGCGCCGGCTCCACCGTGGAGGAGCGCTTCTACGCGCTCATGGATCGCAAGACCAAGAAGGAGGCGGCCTGATGTCCGCGACCGCACCCGCCGTCATCGGCGCGCTGTTCCGCAAGGAGCTGCGCAGCTTCCTCGGTAATCCCACCGGCTACGTGTTCCTCACGCTGTTCATCGTCGCCTCGGCGTCGGCGGCGTTCCTGACCGACAGCTTCTTTAGCCGCAACCTCGCCGACCTGGCGACCTTGAACCGCTGGATGCCCGCGATCCTGATGTTCTTCGTCCCCGCCGTCACCATGGGCCTGTGGGCCGACGAGCGCCGCTCCGGCACCGATGAGCTGCTGCTCACGCTGCCCGTCCGCGACGGCGAGGTCGTGATGGGCAAGTTCCTCGGCGCCCTCGGCGTGTACACCGTCGGCCTGCTGTTTAGCCTGGTCAACGTCGGCGTCCTCGCCTACCTCGGCGACCCCGACGCCGGCCTGATGTTCGCCACCTACCTGGGCTACTGGCTCATGGGCGCCCTGTTCGTCGCGGTCGGCATGGTCGGCTCGATGTTCACCGGCAACACCACCGTCGCCTTCATCCTCGGCTCGCTCGGCTGCGCCGCCCTGGTGTTCGCGGGCACTGCTCCGTGGGCCAGCGCGATCGTCGGCGTGGTCCTGCTCGGGGCCCTCGGCGCGCTCCTGTGGAACATCGCCATCGGCCGCGGCGCCGCCCTCGGGGCGCTGATCGGCGCCGCGATCGGCCTGGTCCTGTGGCTCGGCGGCGCCCGCCTCGGCCTCGGTGAGTCCTTCATCGATGTGTTCGCCGCGCTCGGAGCCCCGGCCCACTTCGACAGCTTCGGCGAGGGCGTGCTGCGCCTCGGCGACATCCTGTTCTTCGTCGGGGGCACCGCTGTCGCCCTCTACCTCTGCACGATCCTCATCTCTCGGAGGCACTGGTAGGCCATGCACCCGCGCATCCATCGACTCATTCGTCTGTCCTCGCTGGTCGTCACGGCCATCTCCCTCGGCTACGTCGCCCAGCGCACCAACCTGCGCGCCGATGTCACCGAGGAGGGCCTCAGCCAGATCACCCCCGCCACCCAGGAGCGGATCGCCAACATCAGCCCCGAGCGCCCGGTCGTCATCCACGCCTACATCTCGCGCGAGGTCCCGCGCGAGTACGTCGCCGTGCGCTCGCAACTGCTGTCGATCCTGCGCGAGATGCAGGCCCGCGGCGGCGCCGGCCTGACCGTTCGTCTGGTCGAGCCCGAGCCGTTCTCGCCGGAGGCCCAGGAGGCCGTCGACAACTACGGCATCAGCCCGCAGGCGGTCACCAGCCGCGAGGCGGGCCGCGTGCAACAGCTCCAACTGTTCATGGGCCTCGCCTTCGTCAGCGGTCCGCACGAGGAGGTCATTCCCTTCCTCGACCGCGGCCTCTCGCCCGAGTACGAGATCGTCCGCGCGCTGCGCTCGGTCACCCAGGAGAAGAAGAAGGTGCTCGGCGTGCTCCGTACGGACGCGACCATCATGGGCAACTTCGACCTGCAGGCCCGCCGCCAGCAGCCCGCGTGGCGCGTGATCGGCGAGCTCAAGAAGCAGTACGAGGTCCGCAGCCTCAACCCCGGCGCCGAGATCCCGGAGGACGTCGACGTCCTGCTGGTCCCGCAGCTCAGCAGCATGACCACCCCGCACCTCGAGGTCGTGCAGAAGTACGTCGAGGCCGGCCGCCCCGCGCTGCTGACCGTCGACCCCATGCCGATCTTCGACATGAGCCTGTCGCCCAGCGAGCCGATGAAGCCGCCCCCGGGCCAGCAGCAGCAGAACATGTTCGGCCCGCCGCCCGAGGGCGAGCCCAAGGGCGACTTCCGCGGCTTCCTGAGCAAGGTCGGCGTCGACTGGGATCCCCAGAAGATCGTCTTCGACACCGACAACCCGCACCCCAACTTCGCTGGCACCCCGCCGCACGTCATCTTCGTCGGCAAGCGCCCCGACGGCACCGACCCCTTCGCCGTCGATGATGCGATCGTCGCCGGCCTCAATGAGGTCGTCGTGCTGTTCGGCGGCGAGCTCAAGCCCGCCGCCGGGCACGAGGCCGAGTTCGTCCCGCTGCTGCGCACCGGCACCCGCGGCGGCTTCAACAGGTTCGATGAGATGGTCGAGCGCCACATGCTGTTCGGCCTGCAAGGCCCGGTGCTCCCGCGCCAGCGCTCGATGGTCGACGAGAGCCAGGTCATCGCCGCCCACATCACCTCGGGACCGACCTCCGGTGAGGGCGCCGTCAAGGGCAAGCACGTGGTCGTCATCGCCGACCTCGACCTGTTCGGCGACCAGTTCTTCGTGCTCAACGAGCGCGGCGGCGACCTCGACGGCGACGGCGTCGACGACATCCGCTTCGACAACGTCGCCTTCCTGCTCAACGCCATCGACGCGCTCTCGGACGACGCCGGCCTGGTCGAGCTGCGCGGCCGCAAGTCCAAGTACCGCCGCCTCGACAAGGTCGACGAGCTGACCAAGGCCGCCAGCGACACGCGCAACGCCGAGATCGCGGCCTCCAGCGCCAAGGCCGAGGCCGACATCAAGGCCGCCCAGGAGGCGCTCGACGCCGCCGTCAAGAAGATCAACGAGGACGCCAGCCTCGACGAGGCGACCAAGGCCGTCCTGCTCAAGAGCGCCGAGGAGGCCGAGAATCGCCGCCTCAACGCCAAGCGCGAGCAGATCACGCGCGACAAGGTGCGCGCCATGGAGCGCACCGAGTCCGAGCACCTCGGCGCCGTGCGTCAGGTCGAGGACTGGATCCGCGTGGTCGCCGTGCTGGTCCCGCCGATCCCGGCGATCCTGCTCGGCTTCCTGATCTTCCTGCGCAAGCGCCAGCGCGAACAAGACGCCATCCCCAGCTCCCGCAAGCGAGGTGCCCGATGAACCGCACGACGATCCTCTCCGCAGTCATCGCCCTCGGCTCGCTCGGCCTGGCGATCTCGATGCGCCCCGTGGAGATGCCCACGGTCGCGTTCGAGGACACCGGTACGCCGCTGTTCGCCAGCTTCACCGACCCCGCGCAGGCCACCAGCCTCGAGGTCACCGGCTGGGACGAGACCGGCGCGCGCGTGACCAACTTCAAGGTCGAGCAGAAGGCCGGCCGCTGGGTCATCCCCAGCCACAACGACTACCCGGCCGACGGCACCGAGCGCATGGGCAAGGCCGCCGCGTCGTTCATCGACGTCAAGAAGGATGTCCTGCGTAGCGACCGCACCGAGGACCACGCGCAGTTCGGCGTGGAAGACCCCGCGGACGCCAACGCGAAGGGCAGGGGCCAGCGCATCACGATCAAGGACCAGGCCGGCACCGTGCTGGTCGACATCATCGTCGGCAAGAAGCTCGACGATAAGGACGGCTTTCGCTACGTCCGGATCCCGGAGCAGAAGCGCGTCTACGCGTCGAAGATCGATGTCGATATCTCGACCAACTTCATCGACTGGGTCGAGAAGGACCTCCTGAAGATCGAGCAGGACACGATCGTCGGGTTCCTCAGCGACAGCTACAAGGTCGATGAGACCCAGGGCAAGGTCACCAACCGCGACCCGCTGCTGATCCGCCGCGAGCCCGATCCCAGCAAGCCCGACGACAAAGAGGGCATGTGGGTCATCGGCGCCGAGACCACCGGCATCCCCGGCAAGGAGCTCGACAGCTTCAAGATCCGCCAGATCCTCAGCGGCGTCGACCGCCTGCAGATCGTCGGCGTGCGCCCGCGGCCCGAGCAGCTCACGCTGCAGGCGCTGCAGAGCAAGGGCTTCTTCGTCACCCCCGACGGCCGGCGGCTGTTCGGCAACGAGGGCGAGGTCAAGGCCTTCACCGCCGATGGCGTGGTCTACACCCTCTACTTCGGCGAGATTACGCTCGACGTCGGCCTCGCGCTGACCGCCGGCACCGAGGACCCGAACAAGCCCAAGGAGCCGACGGCGCCCGAGGGTGAAGCGGCCAAGAAAGAGGCCAACCGCTTCATGTTCGTCGACGTCAGCTACGACCCGGCCAGCGACCAGACGGTCAACCCCGCCGGTCCTGCGCCCGACGAGCCCGAGGGCGCCAAGCGTGCCAAGCAGCTCCAGGCCCGCTTCGACAAGTGGTTCTATGTGATCTCGGACGCGAGCTTCAAACAGATCCGTAAGGACAAGCCCGAGTTCTTCAAGGACGCGACGGCCCCGACTGGCACGTCCGTCGCTCCGGGCACTCCGGCGAAGAAGCCGGTCACGCCCGCCGCACCGAAGGCGCCGAAGCCGGCCACGCCGGCACCCGCCAAGTAGCGACGTCCGGCTACACGCGGCGAGGATCGATGCACCCGCATCGTCCTCGCCGCGCTGCGTTTGTCGGTCGGTATCGCGCCGGCTCGTGCACCCGCGGCGGCCCGGGTTGTCAGGGCTCGCGGGGCGGGGCATAAGTCGCACAGCAGCGCATGAGCACCGAGGACGGCGAAGCCCGGCGACCCCGCCTCAGTTGGCGCGAGGGCCTGTACCTGGTCGGGCCCCACCCGCTGACCACGCCGTACTATGCCTCCGGTTTCCTGCTGGTCGCGGGTGTCGGTTACGCGACGCCGCTGGTCCAGATCGGCCTGTATCTGCTGCTGCTGCTGCTCGCGCCGCTCTACATCGAGGCCGTGCTGCTGACGCTGAGCAACGGCGGCACGTACATGATGACGCGCTACGCCCTGAGCCACCTCGGCCGGCTGGCGCTGCTCGCCGCGGCGCTGGTCGGCGTCATCATCTCGATCTCCTACGTCGCCACCGCGATCGCCAGCCTGCTCGCCTATGGCGAGTATGTCAGCGCGCTGGCCTGGTCGTTCGGACAGTCCGGAGCGCTCGCCACAGTCGGGCTGTCGGCCGTGCCGGCCCTCCTGTTCGGCGTATGGATCGCGCCTCGCGCCTGGCGCGGCCCGCTGCTGTCGGTCTCGATCGCCAGCTTGATCGGCGTCGCGCTCGCGCCGGCGCTGTCGGTCCCGGTCGCGGCGATGTTCCCCCCGCTCGCGCTGCTCACCCACCTCAACAACCTCGGGCTCAAGCAGAGCGTGCGCGTCAGCAGATTCGTGCTGCTGCTCAACCTCGCCGTCATGGGTGTCACGATCGTCGGCGGCGTGGTCTGCCTGGCGCTGCAAGGCGTCGACCTCGGACCGGTGCTCTACGGCGCCGGCGCGCCGATGGCCGGCGACCCGGCGGGCTGGCATCGCGGCGGCTTCTTGCCCGGCCTCGCCCTGATCGGCGCGCCGCTGCTGCTCGCCGGCGTCGGCAACGTCATCCTCGGCGCCTCGGGCGTCGAGTCGGTGATGAACATCCCCGAGGAGCTGGAGAACCCGCAGCGCGACGTGCCCAAGATCTACTGGGCCATGCTCCTGATGCTGCTCGTCGTCGGCGGCTCGCTGGCGATCCTCGTGTTCTTGCTGCTACCCCCGCAGGTCCTGCTCGAGCACTCCGGGGACCTGCTCGGCCAGCTCGGCCGCCACGTCGCCGCCAGCCTGACCGGCTCGGCCCCGGCCGGCGACTTCTGGCACGCGGTCGTCGTCGCCAACGCGGCGCTGATGCTGATCGCCGCGACCAACACCGCCTTCGTCGGCGCCCGTGGCCTGTGGCTGGCGATGGCCCGCGACGACCTGCTGCCGCGCATGCTCCTGACCCCGAACCAGCGCGGCGAGTTCTCGCGCCTGCACAGCATGATGCTGGTCGCCTGCTTCCTGCTGGCGATCCAGGCCGACTGGGAGGTCGGCACGCTCGATCGCTGGTACTGGGCGATGTTCGGCCTGGTGCTGTTCTCCGGCATGGTCGGCTTCGTGCTGCTGCGCCGCTTCAAGGCCGACGACCGCCGGGTCTACACCGCGCCCTGGAACATCACCCTGGGGCGCACCCGCCTGCCGGTCGGCGCGCTGGTCGGCGGCGTCGCCCTGACCTACGTGCTGCTGACCATGTGGACCAACAGCACCGCGCCGATGGGTGAGCTGCGCACGCTGTTCACCACGGTGGTCGTGGTGCTCGGGCTCGTCGTCCTGGTTCACAACCATCGCCCGCTGATCCGCGCCGGCTACCGCTACTTTCGCCGCGTGCTCGAGACCGTCGAGTCGACCGTCATCGATCCGCAGCAGCGCACGATCGTCGTCGCCGTCGGCGGCGTGCGCGTGGGCAGGCTGATCCATAAGGCCGTCGAGCTGGCCCGGCAACAGAGCCGCGCGACCGGCATCCCGTACCGCCAGGTCGTCGTGTTCCACATGACCAAGAGCGTGCGCAGCGAGTTCGTGTACCGCGTGACCCGCGACGCGATCCGCCCCGAGGGCATCGAGGGCGGCGTGATCCGCATCTTCACCGAGCTCACCGAGATCGCCCCCACCGACATGGATCTCTACCTCGCGCTCGCGCCCAACAAGCACGCCAACAAGAGCCCGCTCTACGCCGCCCTCGACGCGCTGGTCGCCTTCCACGAGCGGCACAGCTTCAAGGGGCACATGATCATGATCGGCACCTACGGCGTGAAGCCGGCCGACATCGAGGACCTGCAGGTGCGGCTCAAGAACACGATCCTCGTGCCGGTGCCGCTGTTCGACGACTGACGCGTCGTCAGCCGCGATCGGGCGCCAGATCCGGGCGCAGCAGGCCGGCGAGCTGCACCGCCGCGATCACGACCACCAGCATCGCCATCAGCACCGCGACCGCCACCAGGCCCAGCGTCGGCGTCAGCACGGCCACGGTGGCTGCCACGCCGAGCCAGACGTGGCGCAGCGCGCGATCGAGGCGGGCCGTGCGGGCCAGGCCGCGGACCAGCGTGGCCAACTGCGCCTCGTCCTCGGGGCGCAGCGCCACGCCCTGTCCGCGCGCCGGCAGCAGCGCGTGGTTGTACCAGAGCATGCGCGTGGCCAGTTGATGCAGGCGGCCGAGCTCGACCTCGATCTCGGGCTCGACCGCCATGATGACCGGCACGCTAAAACCGCGGATCGCCGGCATGAAGACGCGGGCCCGGCCGAGCGCGAGCGCGGCCTCGACCAGGAAGCTGCGGGCCTGCGCCGCGCGACGCAGTCGGGCACCGACGCTCGACTCGTCCTGACCCTCGTCCTCCAGGCACAGCACCGCCAAGCTCAGCGCCTCACCGGCCTCGCGCAGCGGGTGCGCCGCGGCGAGCCACAGGTGCTCGTCGTGGCGTTCACTGCTGCGATAGGCGCAGCGCATGGCGGTGTGCGGGGCGTAAGACATCCTTCATTTCCAGCGTAGGCCGAAGCACTCGAGGCGCCACCGACCCCGCTGCGAACCGCGAAATTACCCGGTGTGCTGGCGCTCGGACGCCAACGCGGCGATCCGTCCCCCGATCTATGCGGGCCGACCACGGCCGACCGCGAGCCCTGCGCACCATATGTCCTCAAGGACAGGTCTGGGTCTCGCCCAGGGGTCTCAGCGTCGCCCGATCCCGCGCGCCTTGGCCTCGTCCCAGAAGCCGTCGAGCACCGCCAGCCCGGCGCTCGTCGGATCGACGCCCTCCTCGTGACAGCGCTGCATCACGAATCCGAAGCGGGCCTCGAACTTGGCGCAGGTGGCCCGCAGCGCGTCCTCGGCGGCGATGCCGAGCTTTTGTCCGTAGCGGACCAGCACGAACAGCAGGTCGCCGAACTCCTCCGCCACGTGCTCGCGATCGCCGGACTCGCGGGCCTGGTCGAGCTCCTCCCACTCCTCGCGGATCTTCGCCGAGGCGCCGTCGATGTTCGGCCAGTCGAAGCCGACGCTCGCCGCCTTGTCCTGCAGACGCCACGCGCGTTGCAGGGCCGGCAGCGCCCGGGGCACCCCCGCCAGCGGCTGAAGGGGTCCTGGCGCGTGGTCCCCCGCCTCGTCGCGCTCGGCCTGCTTGATCTGCGCCCACTGCTTCACGACCGCGTCGGCGTCGGCGGGCGCCTCGGCCTCGCCCCTGGCGAACACGTGCGGGTGGCGGCGGATCATCTTGTCGCGGATGGCCGCGATCACGCCCTCGAGATCGAAGGCGCCCTCACGCTCGCGGAGCGCCGACTGGAACACGATCTGCAGCAGCAGGTCGCCGAGTTCGCGGCGGTGCGCGTCCGCGTCGTCCATCGCCTCGAGCACCTCGTAGGCCTCCTCAATGAGGTAGGGCCGCATCGTCTCGAGCGTCTGCTCGCGATCCCATGGGCAGCCATCCTCGGCGAGCAGTCGGTCCATCAGATCGCGCAGGCCATCGATGCCGTCACGCAGGCCGAGCTGGCGATACAGAGGCAGTCCAGGCATCGCGTCGGTTGTGCTCTCGGGTCCGGTCTCGCCCGGTGTCCGCGAGGGCGCGTCACTGCCCGTCTTTGCCTCCCCGAGGTCGCGTGGTAAGGTCACCGCTGCGCCATACCACAGGGGCCACACACCAACCCGTGACCATCAAACTAAGCTTCGAAGATCAGGTGCCGCTGCAACTCGTCCTGGGTTCGGTCGGCGGTCAAGCGATGGAAGAGCTGCAGCGGACCACGGGCGTCACGCTGCACGTGCGAGGCGGGGAGGTGACGATCGACGGCGAGGACTCCGCCGCGGCCCTCGTCGAGCGACTGCTCCGTCAAATGGTGGGCATGGCCCGCAGCGGCACGCCGATCCACGCGGGTGACCTCTCGCGGGCCCTGGAGGTCATGCGGCGCGAGCCGCGGATCGACCTGCGGACCTTGTTCGACGACGCCGTCGTCGGCAAGACCGGCAGCGGTCGCCCGATCGCCCCGCGCAGCCTGGCCCAGAAATATTACGTGGATTGCCTGCGCCGCTACGACCTCAACTTCGGGGTCGGCCCGGCCGGCACCGGCAAGACCTACCTCGCCGTGGCGATGGGCGTGCGGATGCTGATGGACAAGCGCGTGCGCCGGATCGTGCTCACGCGCCCGGCCATCGAGGCCGGCGAGAACCTGGGATTTTTGCCCGGCACCTTCGAGGAGAAGATCAGCCCGTACATGCGGCCGTTGTACGACGCGTTGCATGACATGCTCGATGTTCAAAAGGTCCTGCGAATGATGGAGCAGGGCATCATCGAGATCGCCCCGCTGGCCTACATGCGCGGGCGAACCCTCAGCGAGACCTTCTTGATCCTCGACGAGGCGCAGAACACCACGCCGGAGCAGATGAAGATGTTCCTGACGCGGATCGGTCATGGCACCCGCGCCGTGGTCACCGGCGACCCCTCGCAGAACGACCTGCCCGGCGGCAGGCGTTCGGGACTCTCCCACGCCCTCAAGGTCCTGCGCGGCGTCGAGGGCATCGGCGTCTGCCCGTTCACCGCGGCGGACGTCATGCGGCACCAGTTGGTCCAGCGCATCATCATCGCCTACGACCGCGACGACCAGCGCCGCCGCGTCGCCCCGGCCCAGGGCGCCGGCGGGCCGCGCCGCTCCGAGCACCTTCCGGAAGTCACCAGCAATGAGGACGGCCCCGACGACGGTCGCGCCGCTTCACACGAGGCCGCCGCACACGAGGCCGCACACGAGGCCGTACACGAGGCCGTACACGAGGCCGCCGGCCGTTAGCCGCGAGTCCGTGTCGCAGATCACCTTCGCGTCTCGCCCTGGGTTCGCCAGACCCGGGCGCGGGTCACGTCTGTCGTCGTAACCTGCGGCGAATTTCAGTTGCATGCACATCGGTCCTGGAAATAGGGTTGCGATGATGCGTCCCCTCATCGCCTGGCTCGCCCCGCTCACCGTGCTCGCTCTGACCGCCTGTGGCTTCGATAGCGCGGGTGGCAGCGCAGAGGAGTCGACGAGCGCCAGCGAGAGCTCGGGCGCTACCCCGGCCACCGCCACCTCCGGGGACAACCCGACCACCGCCGACCCGACCGACCCGACCGCCGCCGACACCAGCGGCGCGAGCGACGGCACCACCTCGCCGACCGCGGCGACCACCGACACCGCCCCGAACCCGACCACCGGCGCCAGCCTGGCCACCACCGGGGACGACAGCACCGGCGCGGGCACGAGCGGGCAGGGCACCACCACCGACGACACCACCACCGGCGACGACACCGGTGGCGCCGTTCTCGAGCCTGCTTGCCTGTTCGAGCCGTTCCTTAACAAGGGCGCCCTGCCGATCGACTACGCCCAGTTCGACCCGGTCATCGGCAGCCACTGCAAGGGCACCAATCACCAGGACATCACCGACATCGAGCGCGTCGTGTTCCTCGGTGACTCGGTCACCGTCGGCACCCCGCCATCTCCCGGCGACCAGGTCTACCGCGCCGAGCTCGCCGACGTGCTCGTCGATCGCTTCGGCCTGACCCCGCCCAATGGCCTGTGGAAGCAGTACAACCCGATCGACGGCGTCTCGGTGGTCCAGGACTCCGGTGACTTCAGCAGTTGCTCGAAGTGGGGCGCACGCACCGACGACTTCCTCGCTCCCGGCCCGCAGATCGACGACTGCTTCCCGCCCGACCAGTTCGACAAGCGCACCCTCGTCGTGTTCACGATGGGCGGCAACGACCTCGCCGCGATCGCCAAGGACGGGGCCAACGGCAAGCCCTACGACCAGGTCGTCCAGGACGCCGAGAAGGCGCTGAAGCTGATGCGCGACGCCGTGCAGTGGTTCGTCGACGACCCGAACAAGTTCCCCAACGGCGTGTTCGTCGTGTTCGCCAATATCTACGAGTTCACCGACGGCACCGGCGACCTGATGTCCTGCCCGGCCGCCGGCCTCGGCGGCTTCGACAAGCCGTGGGAGGACCCCGAGCAGCTCAAGCAACTGGTCCTGTGGATCAACGAGCAGGTCATGGACATCGCCGTCTCGACCCAGACCGACATGATCTTCATGCTCGAGAACTTCTGCGGCCATGGCTTCAAGGCCGGCGATAAGGCCGGCCCGTGCTACCGCGGCCCGAACAGCGCCAACTACTTCGACCTCTCCTGCATCCACCCGACCCCGGCCGGTCACGACGTCATCAAGGACCTGTTCACGGCCGTCATCGACGAGTAAACGCGGTCCACCACGCCGTTGGCCGGTGCGCGAACACGCCGGTTTTGCTGGAGCCACGCGCGCTCGCGCACAAGCCGCCGGGCCGGCCCGGTGCAGGGAGTATCGCCGCGCCTCGGCTGGCCGGGCCGCCACCCCCCCCGCCGAAGCCTCCCAGGCGGCCTGCTTGCGCCGGGATCGGCGCGCGGCTATGCGTGAGGGCCCGAGGTCGTGATGACAGCCGTTTCGCGCCTGATACCCCCCTATCACCCCCCAGGACAGCCCGCACCGCAGGACATCCTCGATGTCATGCAGCTCGAGCTGCGGCGATCTCTGGAGGGCCTCATCGTGCCGGGCTCGCCCCGGCCGTACTTCATGCTCTACGCCCTGCGCCGCGTCCATGCGCTGCGCCTGCGGGCCGCCCACGGCGCCCTGCTGCGCTCGCGGGAGCAGACCCACGCGAACATCTACACGGATGTCCGGGTCGGCAGCCACAAGTTCGACAACGTCATCGACGGCGGCCTCGGCGACAGGTCCGAGGACCGCGAGAGCAGCGACTGGGTCGAGGCCCCCGACGACCTCGACCCCAAGGCCCTCCAGATCGCCCTGTGGAAGCTGACCCAGCTCAAGTTCGACGAGGCCCTCGAGGACTACTACGACCACAAAAAGGCGACCCTGAGCGAGTACCTGCGCGACGAGGTCAGCGCCCTGACCCGCGAGCGGCCGATCGTCCACAAGGAGCCCCTCCACCACGACGACTTCCCGCGGGCCGCCTGGGAGCGGGTCCTCGTCGACCTCTCGCGCCGGTTCCTGCAGCACCCCGAGATCTACGATCCGTGTATCAGTCTCTCCGCTGAACGCATTCATCGCTGGTTGGTCACCTCCGAGGGCACCCAGGTCATCACCGAGGATGTATTTATCCAGATCGGGATCGAGGGCTGGGTCCTGACCGAGGACGGCGTCTACGTCGAGGGCTCGCGCCAGTTGTACCTGCGGGCGATCGAGGAGGTCCCCGACCGGGCCAGCCTCGAGCACGACCTCGACGAGGTCATCGCCGAGCTGGCCTTGCTCCGCGAGGCCGAGAGCCCCGGCGCCTTCATCGGCCCGGCGCTGCTCTCGGGTCAAGCCGCCAGCACCCTGTTCCACGAGGCGCTCGGCCACCGCCTTGAGGGCGAGCGCCTGATCGCCCGCGGCGAGAGCAAGACCTTCGCCCGCAAGCGCGGCGAACGGATCCTGCCCGCCGGTCTCAACGTGCTCGACGACCCGACCATGACCCACTGCGGCGACGAGCCCCTGTGGGGCAGCTATCGCGTCGACGACGAGGGCATCCCGGCCCGCCG
>Ga0335395_10000619_pt1 | contig 22323 bp, 20 predicted proteins | sample MAT02_FD_205744 | JGI IMG/M metagenome (GOLD analysis project Ga0335395, IMG submission 205744) | Freshwater microbial communities from Lake Fryxell liftoff mats and glacier meltwater in Antarctica - MAT-02 (spades assembly) (version 2) ...
AGATAGCTTCTTTAAATATTAGAGGTGACGCTTTCCATCCTGAGTGGAACTATACTATTTCTCCTAGAATCGTATAACTTATTTTTGCACACTTCCTAATTAGATAGAACATTAATGTACTTAACCTTTTAAATTTAAAACTTTACTTGCATTTCCATAACAAATTTTTTCTAATAGTTTTTTGCTAATAGGTGCGTGTTCGATGAATTCGGCAGCAATTTTTGAGGATTCATAGGGATAATCTACAGAAAACATGACGCGTTCTTCTCCTAATTCTTGAATTGCACAAGCAAGAGGGCCGTTTGAACAGACACCAGAAGTAGTGACATAAAAATTTTCTTTTATGTATTGAGAAGGAAGCTTTTGCAATTCTTTTCCCTGCTTTATTATTTCCCACCGACTATCTAAACGCCATAAAAGATAAGGAATTGTTTCTCCCATATGACCAAGAATTATTTTTATGCCTGGATAAAGATCAAATAAACCTGAGAATATCATACGAAGTGCGTGTGTTCCCGTTTCTACAGTCCATCCCCAAAGAGGGCCGGCAAGTTCAGGCTGATTTTTATAATTTAAGGGTATATGTTGAGGATTACCAGGATGTAAATAGATAGGAACATTCAGTTCTTCGACTTTTTTCCAAAAAGGATGATATTTTTTTTCATCTAAATAAGAACCCTGCGTTTGTCCATTGATTAAAGCTCCTACAAATCCATGTTGGTGCACACAACGTTCTAATTCTATTGCAGACTTGATAGGGTCTTGTAGAGCAAGACAAGCAAAACCACGAAAGCGCTGAGGATTTTTTGCTATTTTTTCCGCAAGAAAATCATTAGTTTTGTATGCGAGTGCGGTCGCTATCCGTGCGTCTATTATACCTTGAATTCCAGGATCTGTTAAAGATAGCACAGAAATATCTATACCAGCCTCGTCCATAGCTTTAATGCGTAGATCATCAAAATCAAGTAAACGGGTTTGGAAATCAGCAACCCTGTTTTGGTTCATATTTGCAAAATCGACTTTTTGAGTCTCTTGCAAAAAATCGGGGGTAATAAAATGTTCTTCAAGTGCAATTTTTTTCATATCTTCGTTCTTAATTAAATGTGGAATTAATGTCAATTGATAAAAAGAAAGCAAATGGTTTCTAAAATGAAAGGGACTTTAGGGACTTTAGTCCACTATATTTCTAATGTCCTTTTTGTCCCTTATGTCCCTATCGTCCCTGCTGATTTCTTACGGCAAGTCTTGCTTTTGTCATTCGTTCACGCAATCCACCATTTTCTAAGAAATCTTTTTCCAAGAATTCTATCTGCTTATGCAACAAATACGTAGTCACTTTGATTAAACCAATCATGACATTCGCACATATTTCTGGTTTCTCATGCTCGATTCCCTTTTGAAAACTTTCATAAACAGAGGGCATGGTCTTATTTAAAAAACGCAATCTCTCCACAAAAGGGTGATTTGTCTCCCATTCAGTTAGCTTCTGTATGCGCAAAAAATCCCGGTAATCAACTAGTAGTTCTTCCAAACTTGCTTTCGCCACATTTGTTAACTTAATCTCAGTTTCTTTTGATGTTGCTGATGCCATGCTTGCTTCTACAATATTCTGCTTTCCAGAACGTGCAGCCTGAATCATTTGATCCACTGTTCGATCAAACTTACTAAAAAATCTTCGAGCAAAATAAACTGTGCCATCATAAATAATTTCCGACTTTTGGTAAGAAAGTAAGGTTTTGTAACCCCCATGCTTAGGTATAAATTTTTTCAATTTGCCTCCTTTTTACCAAAAAAAAACCGAATGTTTTATAAAAAAACATTCGGTTAAATTGCCGATGACCGGACTCGAACCAGCACTCTATTGCTAGAAGTAGATTTTGAGTCTACCGCGTCTACCATTTCGCCACATCGGCATTAAAGCACATTATTCTAATGATATTTGACTATTTACGCAAAGAAAAAAATTATCGTCGATAAAATCCTCGATAGACCTTGTTCCAACTATATGTCACTGTTTCTTTTAAATCCCAGTCATAGCGCACCTGAATTGTAATATAAGGATAAGCATGATCATTATCCGTATCCCGGCCTTCTGTACTTTGCACCAACTTTACGAATATCTCTTTATTATACCAGGGTGGGACTCGTACATTAGTCTTATCAATATTCATGAAGCGCTCAAATGTAATAAACTCTTTTGCATTATTGTATTTGGGCGTCTCTTGATAGTAGGCTTGAATAAGTTCAATAATTTTTTCAGGCTGGTCCTGCATTTCTTCCACATAAAAATCGACTTCAGCTCCCAACTGATGCTTTGACGCCTGATTTGCTACCGACGCATCTAAATATGTATTATGCTCTGCACAACAATGCCCAGAAGTAATGATGACTTTTTCACCCGTCTTTAATTGGATATAATTAACCAGATCAATCAAAATCGGAAAAATAAACTCTTTACCCTCTCGAATAGGCAAACTATGGCGTTGAACTCCTCCACAATCATAGTAATATTGGGGTTCAATCCCTTTTTGCACAATTTTAACCGGATTTAGCAAATTTCCTTTACACCTGAAATATTCTTTTGTCAATTTTGGCCACTGACTTGGATTTTCTAATTCCCAAGGATAACGATCTCGTTCAACTTTCCTTAAAGGTTCTACTGCAAATAATTCTTCTTCATGATGACGATAAATATACTCTCCTTTAATCGCAGAGGGTGACTTAGTTTTTGAAGAAGATTTACAAGCTTGCAAAACCACAAGTGCTAAAAGCACTCCAAAAAATGTAGGTATTTTTTTCATTACTACTAGTCCTTTATTGAGCGCTTTTCTATACTTACTGCAAATAAAAATTAAAGAGAGTTCACTATGCAATGGATTAAAAATTATCAGCTTTTTCTTTTTGATTTTGATGGACTTCTAGTTAATACAGAAGAGCTTCATTTTCAAGCCTACATTCGCATGTGCGCAAAAAGAGGATATGCTCTACCCTGGGACTTTCAAACATTTTCTGCGGCTGCTCATCATACGTCTACTGGCTTAAGAGATAAAGTTTATGCAGATTTACCCGAACTGCAAATTAAAGAACCTCTTTGGAGTGTTTTATATGCAGAAAAAAAGCAAGCTTTTTTCGAAATTGTTCAAGAAGGTTATACAACTTTAATGGAAGGAGTTGCAGAACTTCTTACTGCATTAGATCAAGCAAAAATTAATAGCTGTGTGGTAACCAACTCCCCTTCCGCTGTGATTCAACTCATTCGTCAACAAATTCCCCTCTTAGATTTAATTCCAAATTGGATTACTCGCGAACACTATTCACAACCCAAACCCCATCCTGAATGCTATCAGTGCGCTATTCAAAACCTTGCTAAACATACCGATCGCATCATCGGATTTGAAGATTCACCCAAGGGCTATGAGGCACTCAGTCACACTTCAGCAGTTCCTGTGTTAGTGTGTCCTCAAAATTCTGCATATTTACAAAAAATGACAAATTCTTCTCTAAAATATTATCCCAGCCTAGCAAAAATTACAGATACAAATTATCCTAGTCCGGATATTTAACCCGCACAAGAAATAAACCTTGCGCAGCCGCAGCTTTACTAGATTGCTGCCTATCTTTTGCTTTAAAAACCTCTTGAATATTTTCAAGAGGTTTACGACCCGTTGCTACATCAATAAGCATTCCAACAATATTTCTTACCATTTTATACAAAAATCCATTGCCTTCAAATTCTAGGCGTAACCCCTCTTGCTCTTCTATCACATCAAGCCGGTATAAGGTGCGCACAGGATTGGTTGCGCTTGCACCTTTATGGGCCTCGTTTGCAAAAGAGGTAAAATCATGTGTTCCAATAAATTGCTGCGCAGCCAACTTGAGCAGTTGAACATCTAAATTTTGATAAATATGCGCATAATGAAAACGACGAAAAGGATCCATGATTCGCCCTAAATGTATGTGATAATGGTATTCTTTACCAATTGCACTATAACGCGCATGAAAACGCTCTGGAGCCACTTCCACTTGACGAATACGGATATCCTTTGGCAAGATACCATTCAAAGACATCAGCATCATATTTAAATCAATATTTCCTTCATGATAAAAATGCGCAATTTGTGCTTTTGCATGCACACCTGCATCTGTTCGACCTGATCCAACAATAGTGACTTTTTCTTTTTTCAAAAGTTTAGCCAAAGCTTCTTGAATAAGTTGTTGAATAGAAATAGCATTAGATTGAAACTGCCAGCCGCTGTAATGTGTGCCTTCATACGCAATGGTCAATTTGTAACAAATCATCATTCTTAATTAGTTGTTGAATTAAAATCATATCTTCCGGAGTGGTCAACTTAACGTTTTTGTATGACCCTTCGACTATCTTTACAGGTTTCCCCAGTAGTTCAACTAAAGAAACATCATCCGTAACTGTCAAGTTATTTGCATGCACAAAATCAAAAGCTTTTGTTAACAACCCTTTGCGAATCACTTGCGGCGTTTGAATTTCCCATAAATAGGTGCGATCCAAAGTTTGAGAAACAAATTGTTGTTCATTGCACTGTTTAATTGTTGATTTGACAGGCACTCCTAACACAGCAGCATCCCATAAATCTGCAGCCTCAACTGTTCGCCGGATTAACGTAGGATCAATTGCAGGTCGCGCAGAATCGTGCACGCAAATGAGCTGTTCTTCATTTTCTCTTAAGGCAAGTAAGCCTGAATAGACGGAATCTTGCCTGCGTTTACCTGGACGAGCAAAATGCATTTTTTCATTAAAATGACTTTTTTGAAATAAAGGCTCATAGGCTTCCTCACAAACAATCACAATTTCGCGCAATTCCGGCATCGACAGAAAGATATCCAAACTATAAGAAAAAACTGGCCGATCTTGTAATTGTAAGTATTGTTTGGGCAATGGACTCAACATACGCGCACCCATCCCTCCAGCTAATAAAATTACACTAAAGGGTGTGAGCTGCGAATCAGTTAAACGCATGAATTCACCAAAGTAAATAAAGTTAATTCTGGCCGAGAAAACCAGCGAAAACGCAGTCCTCCGGCAACACCACGATTAATATAAATGTATTTCTGTCCTATTTTTTTCAAACCACGTTTAAATTGTCTATTTTCAATCCGCGTAAATCTATCCCAAATGAAAGGTAAATTGACCTGCCCTCCATGTGTATGACCACATAAAATCAAATGACCGGGATAATTGAGTAATTCCGGAATAGAATCCGGATTGTGCGCCAGAATAATACCTGGATAGTTTTCATCATAATTACTAAACGCAAGTTTTGGCAGGCTGCGCCCTAGTGTATATTCTCCTACACCGCAAATATTCAGCTGGCAATCGTTTAAAGAAATAAGCTGACAACTATTATGCAATAATTTGAATGAAGATTTTTCAAGAAGCTCTATTAACCCCTTGTGATTTGCAGTTTTTTTTGCTCGCTCAGTAATCTTCTTTGTCAAAGGTGGAACTCTATTCAAAAGCCTTTTAAACCCTTTAAGCACATGATTAGCTGACGTGGAATTTTCAACATCATAATCTCCCTGCGCGTTTACGGTGACGTAATTCGCATAATCATGATTACCTAAAACAGCATAACAGCCTATTTGAGCTTTTAAACTCTTTAAAAATTCTAAAAGAGAGTTCTCATCTTCTAAATGAGCTTGAGTTAAAAAATCTCCTGTAAAAACGATTAAATCCGGTACTAGAGAATTAATTTTTTTTATGATTTTATTTTTAAAAGTTGGTGAAAAATGTGCATTCCAATGCAGATCACTTATCTGCAGAATTTTTAAACCCATTAACCCCTTATTTAAGTGAGGAATAGGTATAGAAATTTTAGTGACAGATAGCAAATTAGGTTCTATGTACCGCGGCCAAATTCCGACTACAGAAAAGAGACACCAAGCATCCCAAAACCAATTAATTTTTTTGTATTTATGCATCATTTTTCTTCTTTTAGAGAAGATAAGTGTATCAGGATAAATTAATTGCTGCAATTTTTTTTGTTTAACGAGTCGAATCGAATAAAAAGACAAAGTGCATACACAAATTTATAATATCTATTGAATAATTTCTTTTAAATTTGTCCATGCACCTAATTAACAACTGCTTAAAGACGTGAACTTATACTGCTGCTGCAGGATCTTTTAAGTGTTTTGAAATTTTGCCAGTCATTTTAAACATGTCAATAGGCTCTAAGCCACCTAAAACTTTGCCTAACTTAGCATCAGGATTAATCATGCGTTTGTTTGTTTGATCTTGAAGTTTGTGCAATTTGATATAATCCCAAACTTTCTTGGTCACTTCTGTGCGAGGTAAAGGACCTGGGCCAATTAAATCTGCTAGCTCTGCACTGATATTTACTGGTTTCATAAAAGCAGAATTTTTTTTCTCTTTTGCCATCCTAATCTCCTATATTGTTTTTTGTAGTTAACACTAAATTTACCTATTTGCACCTTTTTATCTGTGTTGTGCATTAATAGTCAAAAAGAATTTGATGGAAGACTAAAGCAAATTGAAAAAATACACAAATAATACTGCTTACTTCGCATTATTATTAAAAAAAATTTTATTTTTTGTTTAAATTTAAAAAATTTCCAATTATTTCATTAATTAAATCGATAAAAAAAAAGAAATAAATTATTTTATTTCTATATCTATTTACGAATTTTGAGAAAAACATGTCACACGAAAAAATACGCGCACAAATTATTTTATTATCACCTGTTATTCAAGAACTTAAAGAAATCTCATGTATCAATGAAAAAATCTCTCGTCTAAATAAATTTGCAGATACAAATGAGAAAATTAATTTTTCTCTGTTTCAACACTTATTTTCTTTATGTATGCATGTAAAAGCTGAATTTGTTGTTAAAGCAATCCTTACAATTGAGCAAGGATCTATCGTCTTTAATATACTACATTTAGAAGAAAACAGGCTGCAACAAAGGTTTCAAGATTTAATTGAGCACTTGATTGAAATTGAGGATTTTTATCAACAAATAGGTGGAATCATTGGCTATCACGTCCATTTTTTAAATTTAATTCTCGATCAAAATGATCCCTTGCCACCTTCCCACGTTAAATATTTCCCTCCCAAAGGTTGGAGCATTCAAAAAGAGACCAAGGAAACATGTCACTTTATTCAAGAGGGCATACACCAACTTAAGCAAATCGCTCTTTTTCTTCCTATTGGTGGAGCCGGAGATCGTCTCAATTTAATCGATGAGATGAATCATACTCCCCTTCCAGCAGCAATTCTCCCCTTTCTGGGTCGCACGTTATTAGAAGGTTTAATCCGAGACCTGCAAGCTTATGAGTATCTTTTTTATAAACTCTTTCAAGAGCGCATTCATATCCCTATCGCTCTAATGACTTCTCAAGAAAAAGATAATCATCGCTATATTTATGATATTATTGCTTCACATCAATGGTTTGGACGTCCTGCAGATAGCTTTCATTTTTTTATGCAACCTCTTGTCCCTGTCATTACTGAAGAAGGAAACTGGTCACTGAAAGAGTCGTTAGTGCTTACTTTAAAACCCGGCGGACATGGCGTCATGTGGAAACTGGCAAAAGATAAGGGTGTATTTAACAAACTCGCTTCACAGGGTTATCATCAAGCATTTATACGTCAAATAAACAACCCAATTGCAAATACTGATCATGCTATTCTTGCTTTGATTGGAATGGGAAGCGCCCAAAATAAATCTTTTGGTTTTCTCTCTTGCGAGCGAATTTTGTCTTCCGCTGAAGGTGCAAATGTCTTGATAGAAGAAAAGACCTCTGAGGGTTATTCTTATTGTATTAGCAACGTAGAATATACAGATTTTAATCGTAAAACAATTGGTGAAATTCCTTTATATGAAGGAAGCGCCTATTCTAAGTACCCTTCTAACACGAATATTTTATATGTCAATATTTCAGCTGTTGAAAAGGCCCTTGAACTTTGTTCTATTCCCGGCGCATTAATCAATATGAAAACCTTCGTTCCTTTTATCGACTCCTGCGGAGTCAAAACAGAAATTAAGGGAGGCAGATTAGAGTGCACGATGCAAAATATTGCAGACTACATACAAGATCAAAAATCCGATCAAATCGATAGCCTACAAAATCTAGACGCTCTCCAAACCTTTATTGTATTTAGTGATAGAATAAAAACAATTTCAACAACTAAAAAATCTTTTAAAATTAATGAATCTGTACTGGATACGCCTGAACAAGCTTATTATGACCTTCAGCACAACAATCGAGAACTTTTTGAAAAACGATGCGACTTTTCTATACCTACTCTGCTTAGTTTTGAAATGTATTTGCAAAAAGGCCCCACTAGCTTAATTCTTTTTCATCCTTGTCTGGGGCCCCTTTATTCGATTATTGCTCAAAAAATTCGAAAAGGGTGCTTTGCTAAAAATGCAGAATTACAACTTGAAATTGTAGAGATTGATATTGAAAACTTAGATTTAGAAGGGAGTTTAATTATCGAATGTGTCGACCCTTTAGGGATCATGTCTTGTTCAAACCCCTTAAATTATAATCCTTCAGGAAACTGCACTTTAAAAAATGTGACTATTCGTAATAAAGGCATTGACCGGCAACTGACTAAAAATTATTGGAAAAATCAACTGATTCGGCATGAAAAAGTCCACATCCTTTTGCATGAAGGCGCAGAATTTCATGCAGAAAATCTTAATCTCACAGATAGTCACATTTTTGAAATTCCTGCATATCACCGTCTGAAACTGATTGGAGATGTCTACAGCGATGAAATAAAATCAGAAATCACCCCTATTGATCAACCGACATGGCATTGGAAATATGAGTTTGACGAAGAAAAAATCATTCATTTAACTAGAATTGAAAATTAATACCAAACCCAAGAAATAAAAGCATAAACTCATGCAAGATAATGAGGCTGATTTTGACAATCGTTTCGAAGTTGATAGTCTTAACTATCAATGAGAAACGATTGATCAAAAGATGCCCATTAGGTTGGATGAATTTATGCTTTTATTTCTCGGGTTTGGTATAAGTTGTTGTGATTGCATACGTTCAACAAAAGGACATCCTTCACAGCTTGATTCAAACTGCAAGCAGAAATCTTTATGTAGTTGATAAGCTCCTTGTTCAATTTGAGCAGATTTTAATAAATGCTGGTTGGAATCATTAAAAAAACGTTGTCTTAGATAACGGGTTTTACTTGTATTAGCAAACTTAAAACCCGCATATAAATTTGAAAATGCTGTTAATTCTTTTACCTCAGCAGTTTCTTGTATATTAGCGTAAAGCAAGGGAAGAAAGGCATTAATAAGAATTTCACGTTTTAAATCTTCTCCCATTAAAGACAAATGTTGGGAATAGGGTTCTTTTTCAAAATTGAAATGGGAATTCCAATAGTTGTCTGAATAGACAGGAATTGCATCTAATAAAAGCTTTTGTAAATGCAGGACATGTTTTTCTGTTTGCATCCAACTAAAGTGAGATTTCCAGAGTCGTAACATCTTGTCCCATAAAAGCTTCGGGGAGGAACTCGACAAAATTTTAACGAGGTACACTAAACGTCTTAAGGGATGATTTAAAGGACGAACAGCATCTAATCTAAAATTAACTTGCAAAGGTATTTCAGATTGATAGTGCCACCATAAATCGCGCAAGTGTTGATAAACTGTAGAACTTTCCCAATGCTTGGGGTGTTTTCCATTGAAAAACCCAGAAGCCCCCATCCCTATCGCTAACAACTCATTTTCAGATAAGTATTGATATTCTGAAAGACTCTCATATAAATCGGAAAAAGCTTCGGCATTGTGTTTGTAACCTAGAGCAAGAGCCAAACCAAGGATGAATTGTGCAGAAGAAGCAGACGCGCGAAATTTTAAATAGTCTGATTTTTTTTCTAAACGCCATAAAGCAGCTGATTTAAAAAACTCCTTTACTTGTAGAATAGGCAAAGCTTTAAACAGATTTTCAGCACAATGACCTGCCTGTGTAAATTGCTTATATGGATAAATTTCTATATCTATCTCTTTTAAGAGTTGCTCTAACTTGACTTTTAAACAATTATATAAAGGTAAAGAAAGAACGCTTTGCCCGTCTTGTTTAAATATTTTTTCACAATGAATGGAGGAAGTATAGGCAAGATGGAGAATGACTTGATTATAGCGTGCATCGAGTTGATGTCCATGCGCATACCATCCTTCAGGGTTAATATGAATTTCAACATCGCCTTTATATTCTTTCTTTCCCATACGTAAATGAGCTTTTAAAAAATCCGGTCCAGCGCCCGTATTCCAAATGCCTGGTGAAATAATTTCAATGAGCTCGCCTTCAGAATTATAAAGATTTTTCAATAGTTTTTGTTCAAACCAAATAATTTGCAAATGCTTTTCAGTCAGATAATTATAAGATTGAGAGTTTTCTAAAACATAAGAGCCTGGAGCAACAATTTGACGATAAAGCGGCATAAAGTATTTTTTAATTTAGAATTTGAACATTTTATTTTAGGATATTTTTATAAAGCAAAAAAATTTACAGAAGCAATAAAAAATTTAGAATCTCACACATTTAATAGCTAATGGTCAGATGATGTTTGAAACAATTGACTCTTTGTCTTCCTACAAAATTATCTCAGATAATGAATAATTTGAAAAAAATAAAATAGACCTCTTTCGAAATTCGCTTCGCTCATTAAAACAGTCAATTTTTGCGCAGATTTATCAGCTAATTTTGAGGACATATCCGAAGATATGGCAAAAAAATTGGATGTTAAAGATGCCAAAAAGGGCTATTTTAATGAGAAAGCCAATTTCGAAAGAGGTCTAATACTTACTAAGACCCTAAAAACTCCTCTTTCTAATCCCCATGCGATTGAAATTATTAAAAAAGTCAGTTTTCAATCATTGAAGAATCAAAATTCTTTAAGATATTGCGGAAAACAGTTAGCAGACAACAACTATAAATATTTTATGGGCTTTTTCAAGTCATAAAATATTTTGTTTTGATAAATTAAATTTAATCGTTTAGGGTGTTTTTTAAGTTTAAGTCTCTTAAAAACATTTAACTTAAGATTTTATTTTTACAAGGAGTTAATCATGGTTCACAAAGCTGGAGAAACACCTTCTCATTATATTCAAAAACAAGACGAAACTGCACATAAACAAAATGCTTTTAAAGCTCCGCGTGGAATTTTATCTCTTCCCCAATTTAAAGCTGCTAATGCAAATACAAGAAAAGAGATTGAAGAAGAACAAAAAATAACAAAAAGACATGTTGAACAACTTTCACCAGTAAATTCTCCAACAGCCACAACTAAAGCAGATAAATTAAAACAGGCAATGACTAGCCAGGGTGAAACACTGAGAAATTTAAGTGAGCTTGATACCTTTGAAACACAAAGAGTGCAAAGAAAAAGTCCCTCAAGTCCCTCTCCATTAAAAAAGTCTATTAAGCCCTCTAAACATCTACCAGACGCTCTTTAAATTCTCTACGTCTTAAGGAAGTTAGAATCAATCATTGCTTAAATTGGTTCATTCGCTTTCTTAAAACATTTTGTAAAAATAACACTGAAAGCTCAATTTAACCCTCATTTTCTTTTCATTAAATCCTTCTCAGCAGTTTGATTTCATTCTCACTGATTCAGTTAAATATTTATTTTTTACAATCCATTGAAAATCAAGCAAATAAAAATTAATCAAAATAATCTTTTGATTTTTCTCCACTTCTGTCTATACATAAAACTAGGTAAATATTTTTTTAACATAAAAAAAATCATTTTTAATGCAATCGCTAGCAGAACACTAAGAAGAACTTAAGTAGAAAAATGTGAATGCTCGATTGCTAAGTTAATCATGACTTAAAGTTTTTATATCACTTATTAAAAGGAGAAATCTTATGATGAGAACAATACAACCAGGGGAAGTTCTTCATACTCCTACTTTTGAATTTAAGACGCATTCACATGCCCTACTTGCACCTTTTCAAGTTCAACACATCATCGATCATCTTGTAAAACAACAAGAGAGTTATTCACAGAAAAAAGTTAAAGCTCAACTTCATCATGAAGTCTTGAATCAACATGTATCACAACTTAATAAAGACATAAAAAAATCTAAGGGTCATAAAGAAATCTCTCTTAGCCCCGAACAAATTGAAACTCTAAAAACTATTGTTACAAGTGTTCTTAAATATTTGGAAAAAATTAAAGCAAAAAAAGAAAAAGACCAAAAGATTAGCAAAAAAGAACTCTCCCTTTCGGTTGAGAGCCAAGTAAAAGAACTTGATTTAGAAAAACAAACACCTGTAGAAGTTAAAAATATTCTTCTTGAGTATTTGGAAAAATTAAATGACAGAGTTCAACAAGCAGAAAGAAAAAAAAATGAAACGATCCAATTAATTGCTCATACAACTCTTCAGCTTGAAAAAGATAGAGAGCACATGCGAAATAATAAGCCAAAAGTAGAGCAATCCCTAGAGTCGTTAGAAGATTTGCCAAATACGCCTAAGTTAACAAGACGAAAAGCCGGAAACAAAAATGAACTGGCTACACCCTCTCATGAAGAGCATTTTTTAGGAGATCGTGTGAAAGATGCTGTGCATAGAGTGGAAGAAAGAGTAGAAAGTATTTTTGATGCACTAAAAGATAGAATTGGAAACATTTTTCATCATTCAGATGATCCTACTTCTCCAACCGATAATCCTGTCAAAGAAAAACCAGTATTCCCAGCTGCTGTTTTTGATGCACTGCATAAACAGAGGTTGCCTGGAGTGTTAAAGTATGATAATGAAATCCATACTTTACAAGATTTAGAAAGTCTTCCAGATCCTGATAATGCAATTAAGTCTGCCTATCAAAACACAAAAGATGTTCTGAAGTTCTGGAAAGATATTTTTGGACTAGATTTTGTGACTAGCCGTGCAGATTCTGCCGTGCATTTTATGAGAGACTATGTCAATGCTTTTTTTGATGGATTAAGAATGGTTTATGGAGACGGTAATAAATACTTTAAAGCATTTTTTCTGTTTCTAGGGATTGCCGGACATGAAATGGGACATGCTTTAGTTGGTGATAAATTAAATTATTATGCAGAATCTGGCGCTTTGAATGAACATTATGCAGATGTTTTAGGTGCTTGTACAGAAATGCATACTAATCATGCCTCTGTTTCCGATTATCATTGGTTAATAGGTCCAGATCTTATTCAATATAAAGGTGTAGGCTATGCCTTAAGAACATTTTTAGCAGGACCTGCCTACACAGATGTAGCACCATTGGGGGGAACAGATCCACAACCAGATACAATGCCGGATGCTTCGTGGTTCAAGCGCAATAAGGAGTTACTAGAAAGTGATGAAGGCGGTGTACATATTCTTTCTAAAATTCCTAACCGTGTATTCCATATGGTAGCTATGGCTCAAGGTGATTGGAAAGTGCCTGTACTCTTCTGGAAACGCGTATTAGATAGAATTGAAGATCCAAATATTAATTTTGCTGATTTTGCAACCTTACAACTTAAAATAGCTGCTGAAGAAGGCAATCAAGAGTTAGTCCATCAACTTTCTCAGGCATGGTCCGCAGTGGGCGTGAAACCTACACTCTCGGTACATCAAGTAGTAGTAGAAAAAATTGAAGAAAAGCTCGAGGAATTAGCAGTCGTTTAAATCTGAAATTTAGGAACTTGGGTGTTTCAACCCAAGTTCTTAAATTCAACTTTTGACATTCAATTTTTTGCTGCCAATTTACTATATAACGACATTGGGTTGAAAATCGCATTATTTTGAGCGCGTACACTTAATTGACTTGCGTTAGGTACAGGCTCTTTGGGCTCTGCACTTGCGTCTGGTACAACTATTGTATGAGTCACCGTATGGTTATCATAATTTTTTAACGATAAATCCAAATACTCAATAATTTTTTCTTTCTCTTCTATTACCTTTCTCAAATCTGCTTCTTTCATTCCATTATTAGTTTGGTTCCTAAGCTTATGAAGTTTTTGAGAGCAATCTGTGATAGCAGTCTGGTATTGCTTGGCTTCTTTTTCCTGCTTACTCAAATGCTCTTTTATTTCTTTTTCAGCAAAAGAGATCTTGTAAATTTCTCGAATTTGTTGATGGGGGCTTTTTCCTTCATTTAATTTGGCAAATTCAGCATCCGAATAAAAGATTAATTCTTTACCTTCTTCACAATGTGTAAACACAAGAGTATCTTGACCCTGATTGCGTTTAAATTCTTCCAATAAAAATTTATCATGATCGATGGCTGTCTGATAAACTTTCATATATTCTTGAGCGGCTGTATGTTTAGTATTTACCTCATCGATTTGGGTAGTGATAACTTTTGCAGCCGCAACAGCCTTTTGTAAGTCTTTTATTAGCTGCTCTAACTTTTTATGACCAAGTTTTTCTACAAACTCTTTTCTTTTAGAAGGAATCTTTAAACTCGCAAAGTTAGGCAAATCTTTAGGCTCATTTGCTAATTTTTTATCAGGGGCGGCTGGTACTGCTGCCCTAGCATTCGGTCCACCTGGTGGCGGTGGTGGTGGTGGTATTGGCATGCTGTTCATCATAACCGACGGTAGTGGTGGAATAGCAGCAGTTGTAGAAGGAGTAGAATTCGGAAGCTTGCTTGATCTACTTGGTGTAGAGGCTGCAGGTGTGTTAGGCGTTGCGCTTTTAAGTGGAGTGGAACTTTTCAAAGGAGTTGCACTTTTAGGCGGCGTAGCACTTTTCAAAGAAGGTGAAGATATTAAAAAATTCGGAGTAAGTCTGCTTAATATACTTGGTGTAGAGGCTGCAGGTGTGTTAGGCGTTGCACTTTTAGGCGGCGTGGCACTTTTCAAAGAAGGTGAAGAGGCATTCGGTATTTCTAATTTCGATTCTCCAACAACACTTATCTTAGTTTCTTTAGGTGATTCATTTGAAGGAATACTATTCACTTGAGTCGGCTCTGTAGATTTTGCTTTTTGTGGAAAAACACTTAAAATCTTATCTTTAATTTTCGTCAAAAATGTGACTAACCATTGTAAATGTAAAAACGCTATGACTTTTTTAAAAACAACAACAAGAGATTTGCCACAATTTTTTATTTTTATGACAGTTCTTTCTCTCAAATTTAATTTAGGAGGAATGATCTTTTGCCCAGATAAACGCACTCCTAACTGCGTAATTATTGTTTGCACAAGAGAAACTTCATTTGCTGTTAATTTAAAATCATCATTTGCCATGCTGTCTAAATTAATTTTTAACAAATTATTCAAAGATTTAATTTTTCTATCCACCAAATTTACATTAATTTGATTGAGATCGGATGAACATGTCAATTGAATTAATGTATGCAGCAGCTTTTCATCCGCTAATATTTGTTTTGCATCTCTCAATTTCTCGACATCTGATACAACTTGATCAATCAAATGAGTTAAAGTTGCTTCATAATTAGGCTTCGATCTGATGTAATGCATAAATAATTCCATTGAGTGATTTATTTCAGGAGGATAATGAAGAATTATTGTTAAGAAAATATAAAGAAAAAGAATTAAAAAAATTACTGAAAGCTATTCAAGTCTCTTAATCGAGCCACTCTAATTTGTATTTTTTATTGAGTTTAAGATGAAAATTGTCAACCCTGATTCAATAAGAAAGGTGTGGCAACAAATAAACTAGTCAAGATCATCATCAAATAGTGAGCCTGACTGTTTATTTTGCTAAGTTAGTCGATTAGATTACGACGTACCATCGCAACATGACGACGTAAATTCTCATCAGCTGCCATTTTTTCTTCAATATTTTTATGCGCGTGTAAAATAGTTGAATGAGTTTTTCCAAAAGACACCCCCAACATTGTTAAAGACTCGTCAACCAACTCTTTAGCTAAATACATGGCAACCTGTCTTGCGATTGCAATATCTTTTTGACGTGCTATTCCTTTTATGTCACTTACCCGAACTTTAAATACTGCAGCAACATGCTTCAAAATTTGCTCAACAACCACTCTTTCACGTGGAATTAAATTAAACATTTCTCTAAGAGTTTTAGAAACCAGTTCTTCTGTAATTGGAGTGTTAAGTAATTTACAGTAAGCACACAATTTGTTGACTGCGCCTTCTAGTTGTCTGATATTATTATGAATATTTTCAGCGATATAAAAGGCAATTTTATGAGGTATTATAAAGCCTTTTTGCTCGGCTTTGTATTGTAAAATTGCCACGCGTGTTTCCAAATCTGGAATACCCATATTTACGACTAACCCCCCTTCCATTTTCCCAATCGTACGCTCTGATAGCTTAAGATGAGAGGGGGGTTTGTCACTAGTAATGACAACCTGACCACCTCTTAAACTCAGGGCTTCAAACATACAGGCAAATTCTTCTTGGAAGTTAGGTCTGTCTTGAAGAAATTGAATATCATCCACTAATAAAACGTCGATTTCTTCACGATAGCGTGTTTTCATTTCTTTGATAGATTTTTCACGTAAATGACCAACAAGTTCATTAATAAAAGCTTCTGTTGTCGTATATTGAATACGAATTTTTTTATTGTTCTCACGTAAATAATGGCCAATGCTGTGCAAAATATGAGTTTTTCCTAGTCCTACTCCCCCATAAATCACCAAAGGATTATAGGTTTTTCCCGGACGTGCAGCCACACCCATAGCTACAGATTTTACAAATTGATTAGCTGGTCCTTCAATAAAATTCTCAAAACGATAGTTTGGGTTGAGCTTGATCTCTAAATTTTTAGGACAAGGTTCTTCAAAAAAAGTTTGGGGTTTTGCCGCAGCAATCACTTTTTTATGAGGTGATGCCATAACAAAAGTGATTGAAGGCTCCCCATTCACTTTTAACGGTAAAAACGCACAGAGGTCTTTTTGATAGTTTGTCAATAAATATTCTTGTACAAAAATATTTGGAACTTCAAGTACTAACTCATCGCAAGTTGCGTTTAATACTCGGATTGGAGCAAACCAATTACCAAATGCGGTAACCGAACACTTTGTCTTAATATATTGTAAAAATTGAGCCCAAGCATCACGAGTATCACATACTAACATATTTTTTATTCCTTAAGAAGTTATAAACAACGTTTCCACAATACCGTCTGAAGCTGTTTCATGAAAGAATCTAGCATGATGAAGTCTTAGCTGGCAAGTAAATTAGTTCACAAAAAGTTTCAGATTTTGGTAACTCGTTGATTATCAAAATAAGAACAGCAAATAAAAAAAATTTGTTACCATTATTTTTTCCATTGTGACCACAATTTACATAAACACCTGATTATTAGACTATTACTAAAACTCTACCTGCAAAGTAAAGTGAAGTTAACAGCTCTTAATCAATCAGATAAGAGGATTTTTTTATTTTTTTATTGAGCCCAGTTTGCGGATCAGTTAACCTTGATTAGATCTACAATTTCCCTAAATTTTACCTAAACGTGAGTTTTTGAAAGTTTGGGAAAAAATTCACATACTAAATAAATAAAAAAATGAGAATTCCTATGTCGGTGCCATTACTCCCTTTGACTAAACCCTTTATCACAGATAAAGATACAGAAGCGGTTGCATTTTCTTTAAAAAATTTAGATATTGATTGTGTAGAACAATTTGAATCAGCGGTGGCCAAGTATTGTGGGTCCACCTATGCAGTGGCATTTTGTAATGGGACGACTGCGAAAAAGGCTGCTTATTTTGCAAGTGAGCTAAATATTTCAGATCGAGTAGTCGCAAGTCCTAATTGCCCAGTTTCAACAGTTTATCCGGCTGCAATGAATAAAAATCGCATTCATTTATTAGATATTGATCTGACTACGGGTTTATTAGAATTGGATAATTTTAACGATCAACTCACTGTTCCTTCAACTCGAGGCAAACTCATTTTAGTTCCTTTTCACTTTTCTGGAAATGTTTTGAATGTGGAAAAATTGGATCAACTTTTATCTGACCCTGAAGCGATTATTATTGAGGATGCTTCTGAAGCCTTTGGTAGTCGATATAGCGAAGAAAATTGTGTAGGGTCTTGTTTTAACAGTCATATGACAGTTTTTAGTTTTAATTTATCTAAAATTATTACAACAGGACAAGGTGGCATTGTTACAACAAATGACGTAAATATTTTTAAAAAACTTCAACTCTATCAAAATGGGGGTAAAGAGAAAAAGAAATTAGATCAGTTATCGGTGGCCGACAATTATTGCACACTAACTGGAAATAACAAAATGACTTGTTTTCAAGCTGCCTTAGGGTTAAGCCAACTTGTACAAATAGAGGAGTTATTGCTTAAAAGACAACAAATTAGGAAACATTATCATCAAAAACTTAAAGAAATTTCCCAGGTTGACTTTTTAGAAGTCAACTCCAAATTTTCATCTCCCCATTTAATGACTATTCAAATCGATTTTTCGTCTACAAAAACAAATAAAGAAAAAATCATGCGTTATTTATTAGATAATGGAATAGAAACAAAAATCTGTTATCCTCCTTTATACCAACAAGACTCACTTAAATATTCATTAGATTGTGATAAGGAATATCCATCGATGGATCTATATTATGAAAGAGCGCTAACTCTTCCTTTTTATACTGACATGGCGGAACGACAAGTGAACCAAATTTGTCAATTGTTAAAAAATGCTTTAAATTAACGATTATGCACATGAATTTCGAAAATATACGTTTACTGCTAACATTAGCACTTATTCTGTTTTTGCTAATAGGATTTATATTTTTCAGCTTGTCCAATTACGCTCTTCTTAAAAAGAGACCAATTAAAAGTTTATTTTTAGGCTTTAAAGCCAAGATGTGGATGACATTTGGCATAGGTCTATTTTTTTTTAGCCTATATTTTTTTGTAATTTGGTTAGGAAGTCAATATATTGATCATGAAGTTGGGCTTTCTCTTTTTTTTAAGGTTTATCATTCCCCTACATTTTTCATTTATGCTGGGTTACTGACATGTATCTGTTTTTCTTTTATGATTTATTTGACACGCATGATCATTAAATATGTATTTTTGACTCGAGGCAAAGAGAAGTAGTCTATTTTAAATTCATCTTAATTTAATAAAAAATTAATCTAAATATGTTTAACTGCCTACTTTATTAATTAATAACTCCAAGGAAGCTATGAAAAAAATTTTATTAAAATTATTGTCAACTCTCATTATTTTTAGTCAAATAAACTCTGTGTTCTCGCAATCTTCTACTTATAGTAGTGATCAAACGTCCTCTTTTTTTAGTTATGAATTTTATACACCGGGTGAAGAAATTTACTCTCCCCATGACTGTTATACGATTTTAGAAGTTTTAGGAGAGGGCGCATTCGGCAAGGTTTATGCAGTTGAAAATAGTGAAGGAGCAAAATTTGCATTAAAATGTTATAAATGTGATGTCTTTAGTTTTGGAACTACGCTCTATAATGATTCCAAGCGAGAATTCCAGGTGGGTCAGCTATTAAACCATCCTAACATTGTTAAATCAGTAGATTTTTTTAATGCCTTTACAAAAGAAGGAATTGAAACACAAAATCTCATACTCGAGTACATTAAAGGTGAAACGCTTTATGAGACGGCAAAAAACTTTTTAAGTAGAGAAGAAAGTTTTATAGCACTTGCACAAGCGCATCATGCCTTGACTTATGCCTTGTCTCTTAATTTAATGCATCTTGATCTTCATGCAGGCAATGTGATGCTTACAGATGAATCTAATTTGATGATTATCGATCTAGCAAGCTTTATTAGCTTTGATGAACTTTTTACCCATGTTAAAACGACAACTGCTTACCCAAGCTCTGGTAGTAAAAAAATTATTGAACGCCTTGCTAAAATAAATTCTTTCACTCAAACTTCTACAAGTACACAATTAGATAATTTAGGTAATAGAAAGGTAAAAGAATTTTTTCTTCAAAATCCTACCTTATTTAACGCATTACAAAAAGCAGTGTTAACGACAAAGCCAAACCCTTTTCCTGTTTACTCTTTACATACGCAAACAATAAACTCTTCGACTTCAACTTATGATAGTACAGTTTTTAAACATGCTATTGAGATTCACTATTTTGATAAAATTACAAATATTTGTATGACTATTTTAGAAAAGTCTAATCTTCAGCGAAATGAACGCATCAATTTGCGTGTTGATTTCAAAAAATTAACTTGGAATTTTCAAGAAGATATGGATGAAGGAATTGATTCATCTATACAGTCTTATTTAGACCAGCTAGCTGAAACCCTTCCTACAGCTAATTAAATTTAGAGATGAAGGCCCTGTTTGACTATTTTTAAAAAAGAACAAGCAGGGTCTTATTCAATTAGTGCTTCAAAATTGGAAACTTAGCGGCTTTTACTTCATCTAGCCTTTTGACTACTTGATTGTGGGGTGCAGACTTAACTAATTCCGGGTTTAATTCAATTTCGTTGACAATTTTAGTCATTATTTGAATGAACTCATCTAAGGTTGCCTTTGACTCACTTTCTGTCGGTTCAAAAAGCATGCACTCTTTAATAATAAGGGGAAAATAAATTGTGGGTGCATAGACTCCATAATCTAATAAACGTTTTGCAATATCTAAAGCACGTACACCCTGCTGCAAATATTTATCTGCCTGCACAACAAATTCGTGCATGCAAAGTTGCGGATAGGGCACTTTAAATAATTTTGCTAGATGATGTTTTAGATAGTTAGCATTCAAAACAGCGACCTCAGCAATTTTCCTTAACCCATAATGGCCATGCAACTTCATATAAAGAAAAGCGCGTAAATACACACTAAAATTTCCATGAAATGTCGCAATTTGCCCTATACTTTTTTTATCTTGCCATTGAACCGTGTAACTTGTCGAATTTTTGACCACTTTGGGAATGGGTAAGAAAAATTTTAAACATTCATTACACAAGACTGGGCCCGATCCCGGCCCTCCACCTCCATGTGGAGTCGAAAAAGTTTTATGTAAATTAATATGCATGACATCAAAGCCCATTTTTCCGGGCTTAACGATATTCAAAATAGAATTAAGATTCGCTCCATCGTAATAGAGAAATCCCCCCTGTTCATGAATAATTTGCGCAATTTCTTGAATGACAGAACTAAATAATCCTAAAGTATTGGGATTGGTCAGCATCAAACCTGCTGTGCGTGAAGAAACCAGGCTACGTAGATGGTCAATGTCTAAATCACCCTCAGCATTTGTTCGAATAGAAATACATTTAAAACCTGCCATTGCAGCACTTGCAGGATTTGTTCCATGCGCATTATCAGGAATCAACATTTCACTTCTTTCATAGTCCCCCTGACTGCGATGATACGCACCGATCATTTGCAACCCAATAAACTCTCCTTGAGCTCCTGCATTAGGTAAAAGTGTTCCGTCTGCCATACCCGAAACTTGGCATAGCATATCAATCAATTCATGAATAATTTGCAGATTTCCTTGAATTGTTTCATCCGGGGCTAAAGGGTGAATACGTGTAAAAGCCGGAAACTGTGCGCAATACTCATTAATGCGAGGATTCAGTTTCATGGTACAGCTTCCCAATGGGTAAAAGTTAGTATCAATCCCCCGATTGATTTGAGCAAGTTGTGAGTAATGCCTGGTTAAATCAATTTCAGATATTTCCGGTAAATTTAAAGCTGTTTGACGTAATAAATAAGAGGGAGGAAAAAAGTTTCCAAAAGCTCCTGAGTTTTTTGGCAAACTAAAAGCATGCTGCCCTTCTTGAGATTTTTCAAAAATCGTTTTATCCAATTGTTCTCACCGCCTGTATATATCGATCAAGTTGATCTTGGGACTTAGTTTCAGTCACTGCAACCAACAAACAATTTTTTAAAGAAGAATAGTCTTTTTCTAAAATGACCCCTGGTTGAATTGCTAAATGATGAAAATGATTCAATACTTTTTCTAAAGGTTGCTTAAATTGTACAACAAACTCGTTAAAACAAGTGTCAGTTGTGATCACTTGGACATTATCTAAATCAGATAATTGGTTTTTTAAATAAGCAGCACGTTGAAAATTTGTTAAGGCTAAAGCTTTAATTCCATTTTTTCCGTACCAAAGAGTTCCCACTAAACTTGCTAAGGCACTTAAAGCTTGATTTGTACAAATATTTGAAGTTGCTTTTTCACGTCGAATATGTTGCTCGCGCGCTTGTAAAGTTAAAATAAATCCTCTTTTGCCTTCCGAGTCTGAAGTTTCACCTACAATACGTCAAGGCAACTGGCGCACATAGTCTTGTTTACAAGCTATATAACCGGCGTAAGGACCGCCGAATTGCAAGGCTATTCCTAATGGTTGGCAATCACCTACCGCAATATCGGCCATCTGCTCTGCAGCTGA
>Ga0335395_10000621_pt1 | contig 22273 bp, 16 predicted proteins | sample MAT02_FD_205744 | JGI IMG/M metagenome (GOLD analysis project Ga0335395, IMG submission 205744) | Freshwater microbial communities from Lake Fryxell liftoff mats and glacier meltwater in Antarctica - MAT-02 (spades assembly) (version 2) ...
AAGAAGTCCACAGGAGTCTTGAGCGTGCTCTGCCGAAGAAGTCTCCCTCCAGCGAGTTGGATTGGTAGTAGTAGGAAGCGAGGGGTCGAAGCCACAATCCACCCAGAATCCAGCAAATCCGGGGTCACAAATCCGCAGGAATCCTGGGGTCAGATTTTGCTTCGCAATGTCAAGCGTTCCAGTAGGCGTCTCATCGACGATCCCTCACTATGTTCGAGTCGGGCCAAAGCTCAAGTCTCTGCAGGTTTGCTTGCTGCGCGCATACGGCTCCGCAGTTTCCACTGCCCCCCCGGCGCGCGGCCACTCGAGAGTTCAATCTCTGCACCCTCTACGCTGACGCGCCGGTTTCCGCTTTCGCTGATTCTGGCGCTCTCCGGCGCCCGCGAAGCCTCGGCGGCGGTCTTCCTCCCCACCGGCGAATTCCGCGTCGCTGTGGAGGACCTGCGAATCAAGGTGCGCAACGGCGAGGTGGTATTTGCGCGCAGCTGGAAGGCCGACGACTTGAACCGCGGCGAGTTTCGCTCGCACCCGAATACGATCTGGGACGACCTGCGCTTTTGAGCTGGACGTGATTGAAGGTCCCGCTGGACCGCCTCACCCAAGCCATCCCGCCGCCCAACATGCAGCGCAATCCAGCCGCGCCGGAAGAAGGCAAGCTGCCCATCGAGGCCTACAGCTACGACCCGGTCCACAACCGCCTGAGCAGCCAGCACCAGCCCGGCGCCTGGCAGTACAACGCCGACAACCAGCTGCTCGGCTATGGCGTGGGCAGCGAGCAGATCACCCTGAGCTACAGCACCAACGGCCACACCACGCGCGAGATCACCGGCAACCCGGCCGCCCCGCTCAAAGTGCGCGACTACCGCTACAACGCCGCCGAACGCCTGACCGAAATCGACGACAACGGCCAAACCATCGGCCGCTACCGCTATGACCCGATGGGCCGACGGGTGTACAAGGAAACGGCGACCGAGACGACTTGGTTTATCTACGCCGACGAAGGCCTGATCGCGGAGCTGCAGGCCGACGGCACGCTAAAACGCGGCTACGGCTGGAAGCCGCAGGGGCTGTGGGGCACCGATCCGCTGTGGCTGGCCGACAAGACTGGCGCAGGCGCAAGCGTCTGGAGCTCGCACGTCTACCACAACGATCACTTGTGGACGCCGCAACGGCTGACGGACTCGGCTGGGGTGGTGAGTTGGAGTGGTAGGAGTGAGGCGTTTGGGTTGACGCAGACCACAGTCGATACTGTCGAAAATCCGCTGCGGTTTTCGGGGCAGTATTTCCACCAAGAATCCGTTTTGCACTACAACTTACTCAGAGATTACGATCCAAGCGTTAGCTGGTATTCTCAGGCGGACCCGCTTGGTCTGGACGGTGGTGTGAATATCTACGCCTACAGTTTGGCTAATCCACTGAGGTATATTGACCCGACCGGCGAGAAGCCCATTCTGATCCCGATTATCGTATGCCTACGATTTACAAAAGTTTGTCGAGAGATTGCTCGCTGCTTGGTTAATCCGACCAGGTGCAGGCGCAGGGTCTGTAATGCATTCAATTCCGTGTCGCACTTAGTGTGCGATTCCGTTCGTTCCTGCAATGGCGAAACTGACTCATGTTTCACTCTACGCAGGAAGAAGGGCCAGTTCCAAACTTGTCTGTTGCTCAGGTCTGCCGTCGGGGTATGTCATGGAAGAAAGAATGATCCGAGGCCCGCCGGTCATCACCAAGCAAATGATCAGGTTAGAAAAAGGATTGCCAAATGCGACAGCCTAATGCAAAGAAAGTGCTGCTGATTTGAATTTCTGGGATTCCAGCTTGCGTTGGAATCATAGTTAAGACGGATTCGGGGCAAACAATGTGTTCAGGCAAACGGTGCGCACTTTCGTCTTTCTATTAAGGGCACCGGCGGCTGAATGTCTCATTTCAGTTTTGTGATAGCGCGATCGAGGTGCTTGCATTAGATCCCTGAGCAGGTGCTTTTACCGCCTGCAATGTCTGGTGTAGTTTTAATCGAGTAGCTGGAGCTTTCCGAAGATGTCAATCCTCAAGGCGGCTGATATGGATGGTCTTGTTGCGGAGATCTATTCGTCCTTCGCCTCTTTCGAGGCGACTCACGTCTCGACAGCTTTTCGCGTGGCTCATTCGGAGATGGAGTACGGAGATCCATCTCGACTTCGCCGTACGCCCGTGCTTTACCGGGGCGATTTGGGTTCGAGTGAGTTTGTGCGATTCTCGCAGGTCCTCTTCTTTCTCCCTTCTGCTGAGTTTTTCTATTTTCTTCCGAGAATTATTGAGCTGATTTGTTTGCCTAACTCTCCTTTTCAAGCTGAGGCAGTTGATGCTTTTTTGTTCGGTGAGGCAGTTGATGTTTTCTTGTTCGCTTTGGAAGGCGTTGATTCTTCGGTTCTTTCGGCTGAGCAGAAGGCTTGCGTGGTGAAGTTTCTTAAGAGTTTGGAGGGGAGCGTCGAGTTCTTCAATTTGGACGATGCGGTCTATTCCAGCGTGTTAGCTCGGTGGCAGTCAATGCTTAGTGCTTCTTGAGGCAAGGAACCTCACCTCAGCGCGGGCTACAGGGCGGTGTATGCAGAATTCGGTGCAAGGTCCTGTTTCGCAATGTTAAACGACCCAGCCGTCACTAAATCGACAACCACTCACCAAGTCGAAGACCCCTCATCTGCTGACAAGTTGATCTCGGCTGCTCGCAGACGCCTCACTCAGTTGCCACATTTTACCCTTGGCGCGCGGCCACTCGAGAGTCCAATCTCTGCACCCTCTACGCTGACGCGCTGGTTTCCGCTTTCGCTGATTCTGGCGCTCTCCGGCGCCCGCGAAGCCTCGGCAGCGGTCTCCCTCCCCACCGGCGAATTCCGCGTCGCTGTAGAGGACCTGCGGACCAAGGTGCGCAACGGCGAGGTGGTGTTTGCGCGCATCTGAAAGGCCCACGATCTCAACTTCGGCGGGTTCCGCTGACACCCCAACCCGGTCTGCTTCCACCCACAAGATCTGACCTAGCCCGCAGCGGAGTCAGCGTCGCGGCGCGGGCACAGGCTGCATGCGAAGCCGCACTGCTCGGGATTGGTCAATAAGTCGATATGCGCCGCGCCCTGCAGCGTCCATTCGTAGGCCGCCGGCGCGCTCGTCGCTGCATTGAAAAACGTCTGGTAATTGAACGCCAGCGGGGCAGAGCTCTGGAACCCCCCGCTGCCGTCCAGCAGTTCGCCGGCAAATCCAAACGGTATGGCCTGCGATGCGATGCTTTTGCGCAGGATGTTGGGCAGGTCAGTGGGCGGGCCGGCGTTGTTCAGCGGGTCGAATCCATAGACGGCGCCGACCCGGGCGTCGGCACCTGCCATCATCACCGCCAGCTTGCCGCCCAAGCGGTGCCCGGCCAGGGCAATTCGGCCGGCATCAACGGCAATCGGCAGGGCCGCCTGCGCCCGCAGGCTGTCGAGCACTGCGCGCGGGTCCAGCACCATTGCCGGATGCGAGGGGTCAAAGAGTCCCGCCACCGGATCGGCGTGGACGGCGACGAAGCCCCAGCGGGCCACGTGGCTCATCAGGTCGGCGTAGGCGCTGGACGGAATCTGGAATCCGGGCGCGAACAGCAGCAGCGGCGGTCGCGGCGGTCGCGGCGATTCCGGTGAGGTTGGGTAGCTGGCGGTCCACGGAATGCACCGACTCGCCCGTACGCTGACGCCGGAGCGGGTGGTGATGGCGAACGGCCCCGGCTGCGACAGGTCTGCGACGCTCGGCCGTGGCTCGAAGCCGTCGAGGAACACGCTGCCGCTCGCGGGGCAGGCCAAGAGGCCGGCGGCTGCCGGCGGCGAGGCCAGTGCGCCAACAACGAGCGCGCCAAACACGGCAATCAATTGGCTACGCCAGAACGTCTGCTGCATATATAAAATCCACCACTGAACGCCCCGCGGACAAGGCCGCGGGCATCAGGCGTAACAGAGAGTGCGTCCGCGACGGGCCAGCGGACGGGGGTAAATCGGGCCCCGGCCATGGATGACAAACCGAAAATCCGCAGCGTGGGCCGCGCTGAAGCCTTTACCCGCGCGCGGTGCTATCTCGCGCGCGGCAGTGCACTTGGGGTCAGGCCTGAGGTCAGGCGTGGTGCCCCGGCTTTGTCTCAGGCACACATGTGGCGCGACACCGAGCGCAGCGAGACTGCATTGCGTACTCCACGCCAAGCCCGCCACCCCCGACCGGCATGCCGTGGAATCGGTGACCGGTTTGCGTGGAATGCGCACGCATCGGCGATCCCAGGCCAATGCCGCGTGACCCAAGCTGGCCCGAACCCCCAGACGCACGATTTGCAGGATTCGTAGGGCTCGGAACTTCGTGAGGGTCAGCGGCGGCTCAGGGTTCTAGGCACCCGTAGCTGATTCAACTCCGAACGCCGCAATCAGCGCAACACACTGCACAGGGACTCGAGGAAGGTTTAGTGCGACCGATTTCTGTTGCCGGTTTCCACATCGCCGTGTCGCTGCAGCCAGATGAAAACCAGCTGGCATGCGAGCGCCCACGCCGCCCCCAGCGACCATCCCGCGAGTACATCGGTCGGCCAATGCACGCCCAGATATACGCGGCTGACTCCAACCAGCAGCGTGAGCAACACCGCCACGGTCAGCAGATATGCCTTGACTCTGGCTTGCGCATACATTTGCGCGAGTAGCGCCCCGAGAGTCAGATAAACCACGGCCGACAGCATTGCGTGGCCGCTGGGGAAGCTCTGCATATAGACCTCCGCGCCGTGCGGTACGAGCGCGGGGCGGGGTCGATCAAAGCCCCACTTCAGCACTTGACTCAGCAGGGTGCCGGAGACGACGGCGACCGTCACCGCCCACGCTGCACTGCGTTTGTGGGTGATGACGAGAAATCCCACCACCGCCGCGGTGACCAGCATCAGCACGCCGCTCCCGCCCAGCGCGGTGTAGTCGCGCATGAGCTCCTCGAACCAGCGCGGCCCCAGCGGATCAGACAGATCGGACGGATTGCGCAGCGCCAGCAGCAGCCGCTCATCGAACGCGCGCGTGTCGCCTTCTACCACCTCATCAGCAAGGCTGAAGAACGCGGCAAGCGAACCCGCGATGGCGATGATGAACACGAACAGCCAGCGCTCGACGCGGGCAAGCTTCGACCAAATGCGCAGCAAGCGCCGCCAGCCTGAAAATCGCGAATCGCCCGGTGTCGTCATCGCGGCAGCTTATAGGAGGCAGGCTGAGCCCGGCCGCGCGCCGTGGGACTGTGCCGCGCACGGACCTATTCCGGCCAGGCTCGCGACCACGAAAACAGAGGCCACTCCGTCGAAGCCCACGCCTCAAGCGCGCAGATCGATCCTTAACGGCAGACACGCGCGAGTGGCCCGACGTTCGCTGGCGGCGGTATTTGCAGCCAGCCCGAACCACGCGAGCTTCTGCCCCAGAGCCGCGACTTCGCCGAGGATCAATAAAGCAGGTGACTTCACCGCTTCGCGTTTGGCCGCATCGGGCAGGGTGGCGAGGCTGCAGTGGATGACGCGCTGCTCGCGGCGGCTGCCGTTTTCGATGAGTGCGGCGGGCGTGTCGGCTTTGCGGCCGTGGGCGATCAGGCGCTCGCGCAGAATCTCCAAGCCGCTGACGCCCATGTACACGGCCAGGGTCTGCTTCTCCTGCGCCAGTGCGCGCCAGTCGAGCGCGTCGATCGAGTTGCGGCAGTGGGCGGTGACGAAGCGCACTGATTGGGCGTGCTCGCGATGGGTCAGCGGGATGCCGGCGTGGGCGGCGCAGGCCAGTGCGGCGGTGATGCCGGGTACGACTTCGTAGTTGATTCCATGCTCGCGCAGGTATTCGAGCTCTTCGCCGCCGCGGCCGAAGATGAAGGGATCGCCGCCCTTTAGCCGCACCACGCGTTTGCCTTGGCGCGCGTGTTCGAGCAGCAGGGCGTGGATGCTCTCTTGCGTGGTGTGGTGGGTGCCGGCCTCTTTGGCGACTTCGATGAACTGCGCGTCGCGGCGCGCGAGTTCGAGCACCTCGCGGCTGACCAGGCGGTCGTGCAGGATCACGTCGGCCTCCTGCAGGCGGCGCTGGCCCTTGAGCGTGATCAGGCCGGGGTCGCCGGGGCCGGCGCCGACCAGGCTGACGAAGCCGCGGCGTGAGCCCTCGGGCTCGCCGGCTTCGATCAGTTCGAGCAGGCGCGCGCGGGCGGCATCAGTGCGCGCAGCGCGCAGCAGTTCGCCGACCTCGCCGGGCCACAGGGCTTCCATGAACTTGCGGCGGCTGGGCACGTGCGGGAAGCGCGCGCGAATGTCGGGTCGATGCACGCGCAGCAGTTCGGCGAGCTGGCCGAAGCTCTCATCCACCGATTGTTCGATCTTCTCGCGCAGCTGGCGGGCGAGCACGGGGGCGGCGCCGCCGCTGCTGATGGCCACGGTGAGCGGGCCGCGGCGGACCACGGCCGGCACCTGCACGCGGGTGAGTTCGGTGTCGTCGACCACGTTGATCCACAGCCGGCGTGCGGCACCCTCATCGGCGACGGCGCGGTTGACCTCGACATCGTCGGTGGCGGCGACGGCGAGGAACACGTCGTCCAGCCAGTGCGGCTGGAACTCGCCGCTGAGATGTTCGATGCGGCCTTCGGCTTTGAGCGCCTGCAGGGCGTGGTTGAGATCCGGGGCGCCGACGCGGACGATTGCGCCGCATTCAAGCAGCGGGAGAACTTTGCGGGCTGCCACTTCGCCGCCGCCGACGACGAGGATGGGGCGGCCCTGGAGGTTGAGGAAGAGGGGGTAGAGCGGGGCTGTGGTGGTAACCACGTTTGGCGAAGGTGCGGATTGGCGGCTCGGGAGTTGCGGGTCAATAGGTACGTCTGTGAACCACGGCGCCGCGTGCGGATCAGCGCGCGAGGACTGCGCCTGAGTGCTGGAACGGGCGATTGAAGAGCTGGGTGCGCGTGGTGGTGCAAGACTTGGCTCCGCTTGGCCCCTCACCCCCAACCCCTCTCCCGGTGAGAGAGGGGTGCGAAGCGCGGCGCTGCTCGGCGGGGCAGGCACGTCAGCGACGCTGCTCGGCGGGGCGAGCAGGTCACCGCTGCTTCTCGCCGGGGCGGGCACGTCAGCGACGCCGCTCGACGGGTCGAACACGTGGTTCGAGGTCGGCTCTGAATCCCCCATTTCGAATCTCCCATCGCGACGCTCGATCGCTCGCTTCGAATCCCGAATCCCCCATCCCAAATTCCGACCGTCACTCATGCAGCCCACACTCGCGCTTCAGGCCAAAAAAGCGGGTGTCCTCCTCGCGCATGCCGTCCAGCAGGGGACGGGTGGTGTGGGTGTCGCCTATCGAGACGTAGCCCTGCTCCCACAGCGGGTGGTAGGGCAGCTGGTGGCGAGCGAGGTACTGGCCGACGTCGCGGTCGCTCCAGTCGATGATCGGATGCAGCTTGAAGCGCTCGCCGCGGCGCTGCAGCACCGGTGTCTGCGCGCGGCCGCTGGACTGGCTGCGGCGCAGGCCGGCGAACCAGGTGCCGATGCCGAGTTCAGTCAGCGCGCGCTGCATCGGTTCGAGCTTGTGGATGCGGTTGTAGCGCTCGATGCCCTCAAGCCCCTGTTCCCACAGCCGACCGTGGCGGGCCTCGATCCAGGCCGGTGAGCGGGTGCTGCGGAAGATGCGAATGTTCAGGTACAGACGTTCGGCGAGCTCATCGACGAAGCGATAGGTCTCGGTGAACAGGTAGCCGGTGTCGACCACGATCACCGGCAGGCCGGGCAGGTGCTGGTTCAGCAGATGCAGGGACAGCGCCGCCTGCGCGCCGAAGCTCGATGACAGCGCATGCGAGCCGGGCAGGTGCTGCAGCGCGAACTCGATGCGGGCCTCGGCGCTGAGCGGTTCCAGCCAGGCGTTCAGGGTATCCAGTGCAGCGGCGCTTTCGGCGTCGATCAATGACCCGGCCTGCAGCGCCAGCGCGCTGAGCGCACCCGCCGTCAGCCCGGCGGCGCAGGGCATCGGCGCGGCAGCCTGCAGGCGACTGATCGAGGCGCTCATGCGGCCAGCACCTTGAGCACGCGATGTGCCTCAGCCGGCAGCAGCGCGGCGCGCACTAAAAAATCACCAAAGTGCTCATCGGCTGCGCTGTCGGCGGCGTAGCGGGCGATCAAGGGCGCCAGCGCCGACAGAATCTGCGCCTCGTCCTGGTTCTCCCGGTACAGGCGATTGAGGCGCTGGCCTCGGTGATCCGCGCCGAGCATCAGGTTGTAGCGGCCGGGCGCCTTGCCGACCAGGGCGATCTCGCCCAGATACGGCCGCGAGCAGCCGTTCGGGCAGCCGGAAATGCGCAGCAGAATCGAGCGCTCGCCGACGCCGTGGGCATCCAGCAGCGCCTGCACCTTGTCGAGCAGTTCCGGCAGATAGCGTTCTGCCTCGGCCATCGCCAGGCCGCAGGTCGGCAGCGCCACGCAGGCCAGCGCGTTGCGCTTCAAATCGCTGGCTTCGGTGTGTTCGAGCAGGCTGTGGCTGCGCAGCAGGGCATCGATGCCGGCGCGCCGTTCGGGCGCGATGTCGGCAATCACGAGGTTCTGGTTCGGGGTCATGCGAAAGGTGCCGCGATGCACTTTTGCCACTTCGCGCAGGCCGGAAAGATGCGGCGCGCCGGGCTGGTCCTGGATGCGCCCGGCGGGAATCCGCAGGGTCAGGTGCCAGTGGCCGCTGTCGCTTTCGACCCAGCCGAAGCGGTCGCCGCTGCTGCTGAACTCGAAGACGCGCGGCGGCGCAAACTTGAAGCCGGCGCGCTTTTCGACTTCGGCGCGGAAGGCGTCCAGCCCGTGTTCGTCGATCGTGTACTTCAGCCGCGCGCGTTTGCGCAGGGCGCGGTTGCCCCAGTCGCGCTGGGTGGTGACCGCCGCTTCGCCGACTGCAAGGACCCGCGTGGGGTCGATAAAGCCCAGCAGGTCGGCCAGCCGCGGATAGGTTTCGGCGTCGCCGTGGCTGGCGCCCATGCCGCCGCCGACGGTGACGTTGTAGCCCAGCAGTTCGCCGTTTTCGGTCACCGCGATGAAGCCGAGATCCTGGCTGAACACGTCAACGTCGTTATGCGGCGGAATCGCAAAGCCGATCTTGAACTTGCGCGGCAGGTAGGTCGGCCCGTAGATCGGTTCGGATTCGGCAGCAGGCTCGCCCTCGCCGCCGGCGACGCGCTCCTCGTCCAGCCAGATCTCGTAATAGGCGCGGGTGTTCGGCAGCAGGTGTTCGGACAGGGCCGCAGCCTGCCGGTACACCGTTGCGTGCAGATCGGAAAGCTGCGGGTTGGCGGCCACCGCCACATTGCGGTTGACGTCGCCGCAGGCGGCCAGGGTGTCGATCAGCGCAGCGTTGATCGCCTGCATGGTGGGCTTCAGCCGGCCTTTGATTACGCCGTGGAACTGGAATGCCTGACGGGTGGTGATGCGCAGGCCGCGCTCGGCGTACCGGGTGGCGATGGCGTCGAGTTTCAGCCACTGCTCGGGGGTGATCACGCCGCCGGGGGTGCGGGTGCGGATCATGAAGCTGTAGGCCGGTTCCAGCTTCGACTTGCGCCGCGCTTCGCGGATGTCGCGGTCGTCCTGCTGGTAGCTGCCGTGGTACTTCAGCACCACCTGATCGGCCTCGCGCAGGGCGCCGGTGACCGGATCGCGCAGGCTGTCCTCAATAGTTCCGCGCAGCAGCCGGCTGTCGCGCTTGATGTCTTCGACGGAATGGGCGGACATGGGTGGGGCCTTCCTAGTAAAGGTCGCGGGCATAGCGCCCGCTGTGCTGCAGCTGCTGCACGGCCTCGACCGCGGCCTCAGTGCTGCCGAGCCGGGCGGTGAACAGATCGAGCAGGGTCTGGTGTACGTCGCGGCCCAGCGCCAGGCTGCCGCAGACATACAGATGCGCGCCGCCGTCCAGCCACTCGAACAGGCGCGCCGACTGTTCGCGCAGGCGCTGCTGCACGTGCACCTTGGGCTTGGCGTCCCGCGAGAAGGCGAGGTCGATGTGGGCGAGCTCACCGCGCTTGAGGTGCTCCTGCCACTCGGCCTGGTAGAGGAAGTCGTCGCGCAGGCTGCGCGCGCCGAACAGCAGCCAGTGGCGGCCGCGGGCGCCGTCTACCGCGCGCTGCTGGACAAACGCGCGGTAGGGCGCGATGCCGGTGCCGGCGCCGAGCAGGATCAGGTCGCGGCTTGAGTCCGCCGGCAGGCGAAAACGCAGGTTCTGCTCGATGAACACCCGCGCGCGCTCGCCGCCCTGCAGCGTCGCCAGATGATGCGAGGCCAGGCCCAGGCGCAGCGGGTCGGGATCTTCAGCGCCGACCACGTTAACGGTGAGATGCGCTTCGTCGGGGAAAGCCAGCGGGCTGGATGCGATTGAATACAGCCGCGGCGCCAGCGGCCGCAGCGCGCGCACCAGGGCCTCGGCCTGCCAGCGCGCCGGCCACTCGCGCAGCACGTCGATCAGCTGGTGGCTGGAGAGCAGCGCCTGCAGCGAATCGCTTTCGGCCGGATCGAGCAGCGAGATCAGTTCGCCGTGCTTGGCGGCAGCGCCGAGCGCGACCAGCAGCGGTTTGCCGAGCCGGGTCAGCTCGCGGTGTTCGGTCAGCCAGATTCGCAGCGCACGATCAACGCCATCGAGGCTCAGCTCCGCATCGCCATTGAGGCCGGTGAGTTCGAGCACGGCCTCGACCAGGGCCGACGGGTTCGGCGCCCATACCCCCAGCGCATCGCCGGGCGCGTATTGCAGGCCGGAGCCGGCCAGCGAGAATTCCAGATGGCGCACGTCCTTGGCGCCGCCCGGCCCGGTCAGGCGCACCTGCTCGATCAGCTCAGCGGCAAAAGGCTGCTCGCGCGAGTGCAGCGCGGGCGGGCGCAGCGGGATAACGCTGGCTAGCCGCTCCGCCGGGCTGGCAGCGCGCTCTGCAGAACGGCCAGCGGGCGTCAGCGCAGCGGCCAGCGCCTGTAGATCGGCGACGGCGCGCGCGGCCCAGGGCTTGGCCACCGCTTCGATATCGACGTCGGCCTCGGCCAGCGGCTGCAGGCGCTGGCCGCCGAGCTCCGCCAGCCGCGCATCGAGCTGGCGGGCGGTCTCGCAGAATTTGGGATAGCTGCTGTCGCCCAGGCCCAGCACGGCGAATTTCAGCTCCGGCAGCCTGGGCGCGCGTCTGCCCAGCAAGAATTCGAAGAAGCCGAACGCGTCCTCCGGCGGCTCGCCCTCACCTTGGGTGCTGATCACCACCAGCAGCAGGCGCTCGTCTTTCAGCTCGCGGGTCGGGTAGTCGCCGGTGGCGAGCAGGCGCAGCGCGAAGCCCTGCGATTCCAGGGCGCGCGCCAGCTGCTCCGCGCTGCGCCGCGCGTTGCCGGTCTGGCTGCCGTAAAGCACGCTGATCCGCGGCATCTCCGGTGCGTCGATTGCCGGGGCGGCCGCCGTTGCCAGTCCGCTGCGGGCCAACTCGCTGCGGGCCAGCTCGCCGCGAGCCAGGCCTGCCGCATAGCCCGAGAGCCACCATAGGCTGCTGGCGTCGAGCCCGTCGAGCGCGCGGGCGATCGGCTGCAGGGCCGCGGCCGCCGGCAGCGGCAGCGCCTGCAGGTCGGGCGATGCCTGGGCGGGCTGTGCTGGAGCGGGCAGGGCCGAAGCGTGCAGCGCCGAGTCAGGCAGGGCATGAGGAGGAGCCATGGGCGCGGGCCGGTGCGGTAAATGGACGGGCACTACAGCAGGGCTTCGGCCGCGCTTGAAACGCGAATCCGGCGGCACTTATGCACTTGCGTGCCTATGCGTCGGTGTCGACCTTCATCCGCGAATGACGCACGCGACCCTGCGCGAGGACTTCAGGCACACGCTCAAGGCCCCGGCGCAGGCCCACACTTCACGCACGTTAAGGCGCAGGCTGAGCTGACTGCAGGGTCTGCACACCCAGTGATGAATGATTGAAGGCGGCTTTGCGTGCATCTGCGCGTCTGCGCGAGCCTAGCGTCGAGGCGCGCGCCCTCGGGCCGAGCGCAGCCCATGCCCTCCCCAGGCATCCAAGGAATTCCCATGTTGATTGCCCCCTCATTTTTCGGTCCGATTCGCGGTGCCGCGCTGGCGATCGCGTTCGGTTTCCTGCTTGCCGGCTGCGGCGGCTCCGACGCTCCCGCGGGGGCGGCGGGCGCGGCGCCCCCGCCGATCGCGGTGATCAGCACCACGGTCGAGGCCAGCCCCTGGGTCGACGTGATCGAGGCGCTGGGCACGACCCGCGCCAACGAGTCGGTGACCCTGACCGCCAAGGTCACCGAAACCGTGGAAAGCGTGAAGTTCGAGGACGGTGACCGGGTCAGCGCCGGCGACGTGCTGGTGGATCTGTCCGGCCGGGTCGAGGTGGCTGCGCTGGAAGAAGCGCAGGCCAACTACAAGGAAACCCGGCAGCAGTTCGAGCGCCTGTCCGGGCTGGTGCAGAGCGGCACCGTGCCGCGCAGCCAGCTGGACACCCAGGTGGCGGCGCGCGATGCCGCTCGGGCCCGGGTCCAGAGCATTCGCGCGCGGCTGGCCGATCGCGTCATCACCGCACCCTTCGATGGCGTGCTCGGCTTCCGCCAGGTCAGCCCCGGCACCCTGGTCACTCCGGGCACGGCAATCGCCACGCTCGATGATGTCTCGTTGATCAAGCTCGATTTCTCGGTGCCGGAAACGTTTCTGGCGGCGCTGGCCAGCGGCCAGACCGTGCGCGCCAAGAGCGCGGCCTACCCGGGCAAGGAATTCACCGGCGTGGTCAGCACGGTGGGCTCGCGGGTCGACCCGGTCACCCGCGCGCTGACCGTGCGCGCCGACTTCGCCAACCCCGAGGCCCTGCTGCGGCCGGGCATGCTGCTGACGGTGCGGCTCGAGAAGCCGGTGCGGCAGGCGCTGGTGCTGCCCGAGCTGGCGCTGATGCAGATTGGCGCGCAGGCCTTTGTCTATCGGGTCGAGGAAGGCGGCGAAGTGAGCCGGGTCGATGTGCGCGCCGGCGCCCGCCGACGCGGCGAGGTGGAGATCGCCGAAGGCTTGCAGTCCGGTGATCGGGTGGTGGTTGAGGGCACCGTGAAGCTGCGGCCGGGGCTTCGCGTGGTCGAGGCGCCGAAGCCCGCCGACGCGCCGCAGGCCGGCTGAGGGCGCGCGCATGATCCTTTCCGATATCTCAATCAAGCGGCCGGTGCTGGCCACGGTGATGAACTTGCTGCTGGTGGTGCTGGGGGTGATGGCCTACAGCACCCTGACCGTGCGCGAGCTGCCCGACATCGACCCGCCGATCGTATCGGTCGAGGTCGTCTACACCGGCGCTTCGGCGGCAGTGGTGGAAACCCGCGTCACTCAGATCCTGGAGGACGCAGTCAGCGGCATCGAGGGCATCGAATCGGTGGAGTCGCGCAGCCGCAACGGCCGCAGCGACGTCACCATCGAGTTCAGCCTGACCCGCGACATCGAGGCCGCCACCAACGACGTGCGCGACGCCATCAGCCGGGTGATCGACCGCCTGCCCGAGGAAGTGAACTCGCCGCAGGTTTCCAAAGTGGAGGCCGATTCGCAGCCGATCATCTGGCTGAACATGAACTCCAGCCGGCTGGACACGCTGGAGCTCACCGATTTCGCCGAGCGCTACATCACCGACCGGCTGTCTTCGCTGGACGGCGTTGCCGCGGTTCGGGTCGGCGGCCAGCAGCGCTACGCCATGCGGGTGTGGCTGGACCGCCAGGCGCTGGCCGCGCGCGGGCTCACCGTCAACGATGTGGAAAGCGCCCTGCGCCGCGAGAACGTCGAGCTGCCGGCTGGGCGCCTGCAGTCGGAAACCCGCGACTTCACTCTGCGCGTCAACCGCGGCTTCCGCGCCGCCGAGGACTTCGCCCTGCTCAGCCTCGGCAAGGGCGAGGACGGCTACGTGGTGCGCTTGGCCGACGTGGCGCGGGTGGAGCGCGCCTCCAGCGAGCGACGCGCGTATTTCCGCGGCAACGGCGAGCCCAATCTGGGCTTGGGCATCGTCAAAACCTCCACCGCCAACAGCCTCGACGTGGCGGTTGCGGTGCGCGCGGAAGTCGAGCGAATCCAGGGCTCGCTGCCTGAGGGCGCCTCGCTGATCGTGGCCTTTGACACCACCGTATTCATCGAGGCCGCGCTGAAGCGCGTGCAGTGGACCTTGATCGAAGCGATGGTGCTGGTGCTGATCGTGATCTATCTGTTCCTGGGCAGCCTGCGCGCTGCGCTGATCCCGGCGGTGACGGTGCCGGTGTGTCTGATCGCCGCATTCACCGCGCTGTCGGCGTTCGGCTTCTCGATCAACCTGCTGACTCTGCTGGCGCTGGTGCTGTGCATCGGCCTGGTGGTGGACGACGCCATCATCGTGCTGGAGAACGTTCAGCGGCGCGCCAATCTGGGCGAGCCGCCGCTGCTGGCGGCGCGGCGCGGCACCGCGCAGGTGGCGTTCGCGGTGATCGCAACCACAGCGGTGCTGATCGCGGTGTTTCTGCCGGTCGGCTTCATGCAGTCGAACGCCGGCCGCCTGTTCCGCGAGCTGGCGGTGGCGCTGTCGGCGGCGGTGGCGATCTCAAGCTTCGTGGCGCTCACCCTGACCCCGATGATGTGTTCGAAGCTGGTGGTGCCGAAGCAGAAACCGAACTTCGTGAACCGGGCATTTTTGGGCGTGCTTGATCGCTTCAGTTCGGCCTACGGCCGTGCGGTGGCCGGGATGGTGCGGCGCTCTCCGCTGCAGCTCTCGTCGGCGCTGGCGATCGCTTTCATCGCGGTCGGTGGGCTCGCCTTCGTGCTGTTTAAGCAGGTGCCCAGCGAGCTGGCGCCGGACGAGGACCGCGGCTCGTTCTTTGTCAGCATTCAGGGCCCGGAGGGCGCCGGCTTCGACTACACCGTCAGCCAGGTCAAGCAAATTGAAGAGAAGCTCTTTACCTTCCTGGGCGAGGGCCAGCCGATGCAGCGCGTGCTCTCGCGCGTGCCGGGCGGGTTTGGCGCCAGCGAGGAAATGCACCAGGGCTTTGCCATCGTGATCCTGAAGGACTGGTCTGAGCGCACCGTCAGCACCGGCGAGCTGGTCGACAAGTTCCGCACTGAACTCTCCAGCGTGCCCGGCGTGCGCGCGTTCGCGCAGGGCCGCGGCGGCGGTCTGGGCGGCGGCCGCGGGCAGCCTCTGCAGGTGGTGCTGGGCGGCCCCAACTATGAGGAGCTGTCGGAGTGGCGCGACCTGATGCTGGCCAAGATCGAGCAGAACCCGGGCATCTTCGCGGCGGATTCCGACTACCAGGAAACACGTCCGCAGATACGCATCGACATCAATCGCGCGCGCGCCGCGGATCTTGGCGTTTCGGTGCAGGAAATTGGTCGCACGCTCGAGACCCTGATGGGCTCGCGCCGGGTCACCACGTTCGTGGAGGACGGCGAGGAATACGACGTGGTGCTGCAGGCCGATGAGGCCGATCGCTCCAGCCCCAGCGACTTGACCGGCGTCTACGTGCGCTCCGAGCGCAGCCGCGAGCTGATCCCGCTGGCGAACCTGGTCAGCCTCACCGAGATCGCCGAGCCCGGCAGCTACAACCGCTACAACCGACTGCGCTCGATCACCCTCTCGGCGAATCTCTCGGCGGGCTACAGCCTGGGCGAGGCGATCGCCTGGGTCGAGCAGACCGCCCGCGAGACCCTGCCCGAATACGCGCAGATCGACTACAAGGGCAGCTCGCGCGAGTTCGTCAAGGCCAGCGGCAGCGCGCTGCTGACCTTCGCCATGGCGCTGCTGGTGGTGTATCTGGTGCTGGCGGCGCAGTTCGAGAGCTTCATCCATCCGCTGGTGATCATGTTCACCGTGCCGCTGGCGGTGTTGGGCGCGCTGGTCGGCCTGTGGATCACCGGCGGTACGCTGAATCTGTTCAGTCAGATCGGAATAGTCATGCTGGTCGGGCTGGCGGCCAAGAACGGTATTCTGATCGTCGAGTTCGCCAACCAGCTGCGCGACGAGGGCCACACCGTGCTTGAAGCCATTACCGAGTCCGCCAGCGTGCGACTGCGCCCGATCCTGATGACCTCGATCGCCACCATTGCCGGCGCGATTCCGCTGGTGGCGGCCGGCGGCCCGGGTTCGGCCAGCCGCGCCACCATCGGCGTGGTGATTATTTTCGGCGTCGCCTTTTCAACGCTGCTTTCACTGTTCGTGGTGCCTGCGTTCTACGCACTGCTGGCCCCATTCACTCGCTCGCCGGACGCACTGGGCCGAAAGCTCGACCAGCTTGAGCGCGACGTGGCGCCGGTGACCGGCGGCCCGGCATGAGCGACGAGCGCAAATCGCCCTGGGGCAAGCGCCCGCCGGGCGCGTCCTCCACGCCCGGCTCGGCGGGTAGCGAGCACCGGCAGCCTGCGCGCGACGCCGACGGCACGCCCCGTGAGGTTCGCTCGCGCGGCCCGGATCCGGCCCCCCGCGGCGCGCCGTCGAGTCAGCCTGAGCCCGATAGCGCAGCGTCGGCCTATCGCAAGCACGCGGCCGGACCGGGTCGCGCGAAGTCGCCGTATCACGCGCGCACGGCCGAGCCCGGTCGCGCTGCGGGTGCAGGCGCGGCACCCGCTCCACGGGGTCGCGCTGACTCGACACCGACGGCGCGCGCATCCGCCGCTGGCGCGTGGCCGAAGGGCGCTGCGGCGAGAGGCGATTCGCGCCGGCCCGCATCGGCTGCGTCGAATACGGGCCGCACCGAGCATGCACGGCGCGGCCCGGCTGCGCGCCCGCCGACGGCCGCGACGGCGGTGCCGAGCGACGCAGCCATCCCGCGCCGCGGCGCCGAGCAGAAGCTGTGCGGCCTCAATGCTTCACGCGCGGCGTTCGCTGCACGCCCGAACGATTTACGCAAGGTCTACCTGAGCGAAAATCGGATCGGCATCCTGCGCGAAATTCTCGCCTTCTGCGTGGCCCAGCGGCTCGGCTATCGGGTGGTCGACGAGGCCGAACTGGAACGCATCACCGGCAGCAGCCACCACGAGGGCGTGTGCCTGGTGATGCTGCCGCCGCCGGTGCTGGATCTGGCCGCCCTGCTGGCAACGCTGCCGCACGACGCGTCCGCGCGGCTGCTGTGGCTGGACGGCGTCGGCAACCCGCACAACCTGGGTGCGGTGCTGCGCTCGGCCGCGCATTTCGGCGTGCAGGCAGTGCTGCTGCCGCCGGACTCACCGCTCGGGCTGTCGGCTGCGGCCGCGCGGGTGGCCGAAGGCGGGGCGGAGCACGTACCCCTGCTCAGCCTCGGCGAGCCCGGACAGGATCCGGTCGCGGTGGAAGCCGAGGCGCTGGCACAGCTCGCCGAGGCCGGGTTCAGGACGCTTGCCACCGTGCCCAAGGGCGCACCCTCGCTGTATGCCGACGCGCTGCCGCGGCGCGCCCTGTTCGTGTTCGGGGCGGAGGGCGACGGCATGCAGCAGTCGCTGATCGAACGCTGCGATAGCCGCCTGTCGATTCCCGGCAGCGGACAGATAGAGAGCCTGAACATCGCCACCGCGGTGGCGGTGGTGCTGGCCGAGCACTGGCGGCAGCACGCGCCGAGCTGATGTGCTCCGAGGCGCCGCAGGTCAAGCGGAACAGCTGCCAATGCAGCGTGCCGATCATCAGGCGCAGCGTGCCGCCGCCGCTCTGGATGTGTACCCGCTCTACCGACGTGCTGCTGATCTCGCTGGTGCTGCCGCTTCTGCTCGGCGCGCCGCTCACCCAACCCCTTGGCAAGAGCGCCTCGCGCACCCGGTTTTGAGCGTGGGCGCCGAGCGGCGTTTGACCTCAGGCCTGGTCTTTTTGCAGCGGACCGCTGATCCGTCGGTCAGGTAGAGGCGAGCAGCGAGCCCTCGGGGCGATTCGGTCCACCGATCAGCCCCAGCGGCCCGAGGTCGAGCTCGGCGATTGCCGCCGGGCTGCGCCAGGCAACTCGGCCCAGGCAGGGCAGCGGCATGCGCCGGTGCAGGCTCTCAAAGTAGTGCTCGGCAAATTCCAGCTCCGGGTCTACGGCGTTGGCGATCCAGCCGGCCAAACGCATGCCGTCGGCCTGCAGCGCGGCCAGGCTGAGCAGCGCATGGTTGATGCAGCCCAGGCGCATGCCCACCACCAGCACCACCGGCAGTTCGAGCGCGCGCACCAGGTCCACCTGCATCAGATCGCGCGAAAGCGGCGCACACCAGCCGCCGACGCCCTCGACGACCACGTCATCGGCCTGCTCGCGCAGCTGCTTATAGGCAGAAACCAGCTCGCTCAAATGGATCTCCCGGTGCTCGCGCCGCGCCGCGATCTCGGGCGCGGTGGCATCCATCAGGCAGATCGGGTTCACCAGCGCGTAATCGGCCTTGAAGCTGCTGGCTTCGATCAGCGCCAGTGCGTCGTCATTGACTCGGCCGTGGCGGTTCTCGCGCCCGCCGGAGGCGACCGGCTTCATCCCGACCGCGCGTCGACCCAGGCGACGGATGTTGTGCAGCAGGGCGGCGGAGACGTGGGTCTTGCCGGCGCCGGTGTCGGTGCCGGTGACATAGCAGCTGAAATGCATGGGAGTTCCTCGGCAACGGGGCATTCAGGATAGCGCCGCGGCACTGCAGCGTGCGCCCGGCGCCGCCTGCGGGTGGCCGCTGAGGCGGCTGCTACACTCCGGCGCTGTCCTGAAGAGGTATTCGCATGTTTGCCGCTGCCGAGCTGACCGGTTCCAAGGCCGAACAGTACGCCGACCTTGTCGATCAGGCCCGCGCCCTGCTGGCCGGCGAGCCTGACCGCATCGCCAATGCCGCCAACTTGTCGGCGCTGGCCTATCACGCTCTGCCCGACGTCAACTGGTTCGGCTTCTATTTCTTTGACGGCCGCGAGCTGGTGGTCGGGCCATTCCAGGGCAAGCCGGCCTGCGTGCGAATCGCGCTCGGCCGCGGCGTCTGCGGCACCGCGGCGCAGACTGCCGAAACCCAGTGCGTCGACGATGTTGAGGCCTTTCCGGGCCATATTCCCTGCGACGCCGCCTCGCGCTCGGAAGTGGTGGTGCCGCTGTTTCGCAAGGACCAGCTGATCGGCGTCTTGGACATCGACAGCCCGCTGCCGGCGCGCTTTGATGCCGACGATGTGCGCGGGCTGGAAGCGCTGGCCCAGGTCTACGTGGAGTCGCTGGCATGAGCACCAACAGCAGCGACCGCTTGCGCAACGTCGGGCCGAAATCCGCCGCCTGGCTGCGCCAGGTGGGCATCCGCACGCCCGAGGAATTGGTCGAGAACGGTGCGGTCGGCGCCTTCATGAAGGTCAAGCGCGCCGGCTTCCGGCCCAGCTTGAACCTGCTGTATTCGCTGGAAGGCGCGCTGCTCGGCTGCCACTGGCAGCAGGTGCCGGACGAGCGTCGCCAGCAGATGTCGGCCGAGGTCGAGAAGCTCAGCGAACTGCTGCCTGACCCCAAGAAGAAGCGCCCGGGCGGCCCGATCACTTACCGCGAGGGCCCGGCCATGCGCAGCGACAGCGAGGCCGAGGGCGCCGCGCCGGAGTTGGGCTTCGGTCTGGACGATCCGGTCGGTTCGGACGGCGAGGGCTCGGACCGCGGTAGCTCGGAAAGCAGCGGCGACGACGACGGCAGCCGCCGCGACGACTGAGGCACAGGCTTGACTTGCATTGGTTGGCCCGGGCCACTATGGTCCAGCAGCCGGCCCCGCTGAATCAGGCGGAGAGTTTCCGCACGGTGGTCAGGCCTAACTCGAATTTCGCAGCCCGGTGCGCCGAACGTGCCGGGCTGCTTTGCTTTGGAGCACGTCGATGACACAGCGTCCCGCCCTGATCGTTTCCAGCCTCGACTTCGACCGCATCGACGCCATGCTCAGCGCCCTGCCGGCCGGTAACGCGGCGGCTGCGGCACTGGCCGCCGAGCTTGACCGCGCGCAGATCGTCGAACCGGCGGCGCTGCCCACCGATCGCGTCAGCATGCGCTCGACCGTGAGCTTCTCGATTGATCGCGAAGGCTCGGTTTCCCGCCTGACCCTTGTGTATCCGCGCCAGCTCGGCACTGCGCCCGATCAGGTCTCAGTGTTGACGCCGGTGGGCACGGCTCTCTTGGGCTTGAAGGTCGGTGATGAGATCGAATGGCCGCTCCCTGGCGGCGAGCTCACCCGCCTGCGCATCCTTGGCTTGGACTATCAGCCGGAAAGCGCCGGCGCGCTGCACGTGTGAGAGGTCTGCAGCGCTCGGTGCCGCCTCACGGCCGGAGATCGCAAGAGCCGGACTGCCCGAGACGCCGGTCCAAGCTGCCGCAAAGCCGAGCGGCCGCGGCTGAATCACCGCCCTCAACAAGCAGCGCGGCCAAACCGCGGGTCGCCTGCGGATCGGTGGGTGCAACCGCCAACGCGCGCCTAAACCAGACCGCCCGCTCGGCCAGAGCCCGTGCACGCAGCAACAACTTGCGCGCGGGCGGCTGCTGCAGATGTCCGTGCGCCAAGGCCTCGCCCAGCCGGGTGAACCCGCCCGCGGGCGCATTGACCTGCGCGGGCCAGCGGATGACCCGCTGTGCCAGCGCGTTGGCCAGGCCGGCCAGCGCGGGTACGTCGTCCGGCTGCAGGTCGAGCACGCGCTGATAGAGCTCGATCGCGGCCTCGTTGTCGCCGCGCTTGAAGCGGAAGTAGAACGTCTCCGCACGCACACGCAGAGGTTCGAGCGCCGCATCCGGCGGCGCGTGGCTGCCCGAAACCGGCCAAGTGGCCCAGCGTAAGCCCAGGCTCAGGCTCAGGCCCAGGCCCATGAGCGCCAGCACCCCAACGACCAGGCCAAACCGCATGTGCCCGCGCAGCCCCGTGCCCGACGCCGAGGTGGGCTGGCGCGACGCGCTTTTGGAGTCCAGCGGAGGCGCGGCGGCTGGCTTCTCACCGACTGCGCTCACCTCTGCGCTCACCTCCGCACGCAGACGATAGCCGCGCTTGGCGATGGTTTCGATGTAGCGCGGTGCACGCGAATCATCCCCAAGCGCCGTGCGCAGCTTGAACACCGCGCGCGCCAGCGCATCGTCTCCCACCACGCTGCCGGCCCAGACGGTGGCCAGCAGCTCTTCCCGCGCAAACACCCGGCCGGGCTCGGCCGCCAGCGCGCACAGCAGATCCATCAGCTTCGGCTCAAGCCGCCGCTCGACGCGCTGGCCCAGCTCGGTCCGGCTCAGACAGCACGCGGACGGCTCCGCGAGCCAGTCGCCTATTCTCAGGGGAATCGCGCAGGGTGCTGAATTCAATGGAATTCTGGCTCCGGGAGAAAACCGTCAATAAATCAGGAGGCGGCCATCATGGTCGAAACAGGTCTGTCGTGTCGGGGTAGGGCTGCAAGCAGCGTGCTGCGTGCACTGACCCCTTCCCCTTCCGAGGAGCTTCGATGAAACCGCTGTTGTTGACCCTGCTGCTGCCCGTGCTGTGTGCCTGCTTTGCGCCCCACTCGCTGCCGCAGACGCCTGCCACGGCGGCGCCTGCGACGAAGGTACCCCTGCTCAGCGCAGAGGCGCTGCAGGCGGATTTCGATCTGCTGTTCGACGGATTGCGGTCCGCGCACTTCGAGCTGTTTGCACGCCGCAGCGAGACCGAGTACCGGGCGCTTCACGCACAGATGCGCGCGCAGATGACTCAGCCCATGTCGCTCACCGACGCCCAGCTGCAGTTCCAGCGCTTTGTCGCCTACGGCCGGGTGGCGCACGCGCGTATCGAGCTGCCCACGGAGCCTTGGTCACGGTTTCGCGAAGCCGGTGGCCGCGCTTTTCCGCTCAGCTTCCGAGTGGTGGGAGAGGCCGTCCACGTGCTGGACAACTACAGCGGTCACGACGCGCTGGCCACCGGCGCCCGTGTGCTCGCGGTCGACGGCGAGCCCGCGTTGGCCTGGCTGCATCGGATGGGCGACCTGGTGTCGGCAGACAGCGACTACCTGCTGGAGGTGCAGCTGGAGCGCACCCTGCCGATGCTGGTCTGGCTGCAGCGCGGTGAAGTGGATGGGTTTGAGCTAGAAGTCGAAGGCGCTGCCGGCGAGCGCGAGCGGTTGCGGCTGCCGGCGCGAACGCGTACCGAGGCTTTGGCGAGTGAGCAGAAGCAGCCGCCGCGCTTTGCGCTGGACTTCAATGTGCGCGCGGCCACGGGTCTCGATGATGGAATTGCCTACCTGCGGCCGGGGCCGTTCTATGACAACCGCGACGGCGCCGACGGCCCTTGGGACCCAAGCGCCTTCAGGCTGTTCATCGATCGGGCCTTCGTTGATTTTCGCAGCGCTCGCGCGACCCGCCTGCTGATCGACCTTCGCGACAACCCCGGTGGCGACAATTCTTTCAGCGATC
>Ga0335395_10000623_pt1 | contig 22271 bp, 18 predicted proteins | sample MAT02_FD_205744 | JGI IMG/M metagenome (GOLD analysis project Ga0335395, IMG submission 205744) | Freshwater microbial communities from Lake Fryxell liftoff mats and glacier meltwater in Antarctica - MAT-02 (spades assembly) (version 2) ...
CTCTAGGGGAGCCTTCAAAGCCTTTTTGGATAAATTTAAACCGTTCCCACATTCCATGATGAACAATTCGCTGATCTGTGGTTTTGCTAAGTAGTGGAGGCATCGCGCTCAGATCCAGTCCAGAAGTTATCTTGATTGTAGCTCATATTTAACAATTAAACCGCAGATGAACGCAGATCAAATTATATCAGCGTTCATCTGTGTTAATCTGCCTAAATCTGCGGTTGCAAAAACTGCCTAGGAACCGCCGCGCAACTTATCCAAAACAGTCCGATCTTCCAAAGTTGAAGTATCCCCAGAAACCTCTTCTCCGGCAGCTAAAGAACGCAGCAACCGGCGCATGATTTTGCCGCTGCGCGTTTTCGGCAAAGCATCGGTAAATCTAATTTCGCCCGGACGGGCGATCGCCCCAATCTCCTTAACAACGTGCTGCTTCAACTCCTTAGCCAATGCTTCGCTAGGCTGCTGCGAGTTATCCAGCGTCACAAAAGCCACAATTTCCTCACCTTTAATCTCATCCGGTTTACCAACAACCGCAGCTTCCGCCACCGCTGGATGCGATACCAAAGCTGACTCGACTTCCATCGTGCCGAGTCGGTGTCCGGCCACATTAATTACATCGTCAACGCGGCCCATTACCCAGAAATAACCGTCTTTGTCCTTGTGCGCGCCGTCCCCTGCAAAGTACACAAATTCCCCATCTTTCGGGTGCAAATATTCCCAATAAGTGCGGCGGAAACGCTCTGGATCGTTGTAAAGTGTACGCATCATTCCTGGCCAAGGATGTTTTACCACTAAATAACCGCCGCTTTCGTTAGTTACTGGTTCGCCATCTTGGTCAACGATATCGGCCACAATTCCGGGGAATGGTAGGGTTGCAGAACCGGGTTTTGTAGGAATTGCACCGGGCAAAGCGGTAATCATAATTCCCCCAGTTTCTGTTTGCCACCAAGTATCGACGATCGGACAATTCGAGTTGCCAATTACTCGTTGATACCACATCCAAGCTTCTGGATTTATCGGTTCGCCGACTGTTCCTAACAATCGTAAAGATGACAAATTCCGCGCATTCGGCAAGTGTTCGCCCATTTTCATAAAGGTGCGAATTGCTGTTGGTGCGGTGTAGAATATTGTGACACCGTATTTTTCAATTACGTCCCAAAAACAGCCGGGATTGGAAGGGCGGGGCGCGCCTTCATACATTAAAGTTGTTGCACCGTTGGATAGAGGCCCGTAGACAATATAACTGTGTCCAGTAATCCAGCCGACATCAGCAGTACACCAGTAAACATCGGTATCTTGGAGGTCGAATATCCATTTGGTTGTCATGTGGGTATAAAGGTTATAACCACCGGTTGTATGGACGACTCCTTTCGGTTTTCCGGTGCTGCCGCTGGTGTAGAGTACGAATAGCATATCTTCGCTGTCCATCGGTTCGGCGGGACAATTTGCCGATGCACCTTTTTGCAAATCGTGCCACCAATGATCGCGCCCGGGTTCCATGTCAATTTTCTGTTTGGTACGCTGAACTACGAGAACGTTGGTAACGCTGGGTGTGGCATTATTTGCTAATGCTTTGTCTACTTGTGCTTTGAGGCCGACTGCTGCATCTTTGCGGAAGCCACCGTCTGCGGTGATGACGAGTTTTGCTTCGCCATCGTTTAGCCGATCGCGCAAAGCTTCTGCGCTAAATCCGCCAAAAACTACGCTGTGTACTGCACCGATTCTCGCACAGGCTAACATGGCGATCGCAGCTTCGGGAATCATGGGCATATAAATGCCGACGCGATCGCCCTTTTGGACACCCAAATCCTTGATGACGTTGGCCATTTGACAGACTTCGCGGTGGAGTTGCGCGTAGGTGAGGGTGCGGGAGTCTCCGGGTTCGCCTTCCCAGATGAGGGCGGCTTTGTTTTTGCGCCAAGTGGTTAAATGGCGATCGAGACAATTGTAAGAAATGTTAATTTTGCCATTGACAAACCATTTAGCAAAAGGCGGCTGCCAGTCGAGCACGGTATCCCAGTTTTGGAACCAGTGCAATTCTTGGGCGGCGAGTTCTGCCCAGAATGCTTGGGGGTCAGCTTTGGCTTTGTCGTAGAGGGCTTGGTATTCTTCTAGGCTTTTGATGTGAGCTTTTTGGGAGAATTCAGCGGGCGGCTGAAATAGGCGTTTTTCATGCAGAATTGATTCGATCGTATCTTGTGACATCGCTGTTAGTTTTTAGTTCAGTTACTCTTTTTAGCTATTGTGTGCATAAATTGGGGCAAAAGTATGTTTATTTTCCTTAAGACTTTGGAAGATTTTGTAAGTGTTGGGGATGTATTAGAAGCTATTACAGTGGTAAATGGTAAATTCTATCTTGGTACTCATCATCAAACGATCCTTGATAAATCAAAATCAGTTCGTCAATATTTTGACCAATGCTCATCTTGGAATTCAGGATAAATATTCCTGGAACATGGCGATCTTGCTCTATGTGATCTGTTAAATGAACTGGCATAGAGCGACGGTTGTTGGTGACAAGAATGAAGTTGTGGATTTCGCACCAAATAAGAATTTCTGGATCGAGAGTTCCTTTGGAAGGTGCTGTTAGTTCTCCCACTGCTAGAACAACCAAATCGCGATTGCGTCTGCGAATTTGGTTAAAATACGCAGGATAGACATTTTCATCAAATAGATACTGGATTGCCATCAGCTTTTCTCATTGCATCTCTTGCTGCTCTTAGTTTGCGGATTTTTTCAGCGGCTGGAGAAGGATTGCGACGTTGTTCTTCTCGCATTTTATCACCCCATTCCAGCCATTCGGTTATGTATTTACCGACTGCTTCTTTGTTGTGCAGGTAGTACAAAATTGTCGCATAAACTTGTTCGAGGGTGAGGGATGTATAAATGTTAGCGATTTCTTCGGGAGTTCGAGCGCGAAACAGGTATTCATAAAGAATGGTTTCGATGCCAATGCGGGAACCTTTGAGCCGAATATCGTCAGGTCTTAGGAAGTTGAAGTAGTCTTCAAGTTGCATAGCTCGTTCGGGGTGATATCTGGTATGATTATATCATATCAATTATATACAGTTGAATGGATAAGCTATCGCACAAAAGCCATGATCCAAAATTTAGAAGCAAGTCAACTTTCGCTAAATGACGTTCGCCGCCTTCTCAAATTGGAAAGACAAACAGGAGGCTCTTTTACTGATTTTTTCTCTCTGGAATCTCTGACGGATTTTGAACAGCAGGAATTATTGCAAATCAGCAATGACTTTTGGCGCTATCTAGAAGTGGGAAAGGTTTCTGAAGAATTGGTTAAGTTTTTAGCACTTTCACCGTTAATGAGATTAACGGGATTTTTTAAAGTTCCTGTTGTGCTGACAATGGAAGATAGCATCCCGATCGAGGTTGAGGATGGGGATACTTTAATTAAAGGGCGCTTGGATATTTTAGCGGTAAATCAGCCGGATGCAGAGCTCGCGGCTGCACAGTTTTGGATTTTGGTAGTGGAGGCGAAAAATAGTGTGATCGCACCTTTGACTGGTTTGCCGCAATTGCTGACTTATGCGTTTAAGAGTTTACAGGTGCGATCGTCTGTTTGGGGATTGACAACGAATGGACGTAACTATCAGTTTGTGTATCTGACGCGGGGGAATCCTTGCACTTATCAGATTTTACCAGACTTGAGTTTGACTGACACAGAACGATCGCTCTTGTTGGCGCAAGTGTTGAAAGCTATTTGCAAGTTGCAGAATGTGCAGTTGCAATTGGCGTAAGGTTTTCAGGAATCCAAAATAAAATTGCCCCTTGACTGTGCACAAGGGGCGGCCATTAATGTACATCTACTTCGATGGTGAAGAAAGTTGAGTCGCCGGTGGAACCGGAGGTGTAGCAGTTGGCGGCTGTTGGCTGTCCAAAAGTGCGATCGCACTTGGTGACAAAGGAATCACCACAAGGGCGATCGGGACGAACACTTTTTCTAAGAACCATTTGATATCAGACTTCGACGGCTTCTCAATAAAGTTCCATCGATGTTTTTGATTGCAGTCTTTCTGTTGAATCCGTCCAGTCTTGGGTGATTTCATAGCTTTAACCTCTGTTTTTACACTTTCTAGAATGGCACAACGCTTTTGAGATAACTTGAATTGCCCATTAAATCCGACAAAATTGTTTATTAAGTGGGAAGCATACAAAAAAAATCACAAACGTTAGATGGGTTTGTGAATAAAATTTCACAAACTCAGATTTGACTGTAAGATTGTGAAAATAAACTGACCGATCGAGCCGGAGCTAGAAGTTGTGGTAAACTACGGTAAAGCAGACCAGTCAAGGATTGAGGTGATATCGATATGACGACTCAACAAGAGTTCGACGCCATTTACCCAACTAAGCTAACACCAAAACAGCATCAAGTAATTAAGCTATTTTTGCAGGGGCATTCAGAGGAAGCGATCCTTAAATCCCTAGGTGTCAACAATACCTCAAGCATCAGACACCATATTACTAATATTTGCAAAAAATTTGGATTTCAAAATGAAGAGGGCGAACATTACCGACAACGGAATGAATTAATTCTATTATTTGCTAAGTATAAACCTGAATTAGTTAGCGAGTTCTTAAAAGAATCTTGTGGAATCTGCCCCGACCATCTACCAAAATATGTAGAGCGTGACTGGGATAGTAAATGTTATGCTAAAATTCTGGAAAATGGAGCGCTAATTCGCATTAAAGCTCCTCAGAAAATGGGCAAAACTTTACTGGTGGATAGAATTCTCGATCGCGCGTTGCAAGAAGGTTACAAAACTGCACTTCTCAGTTTTGAAGAAGCTGACAGTGAAGTTTTGGGAGATTACCGGAAATTATTGCAGTGGTTGTGCGTTACTTTGAGCGACTTACTCGATATTGAGAATAAATTAGGGGAATATTGGGATGAAATTTTAGGTGGTATTAACCCTAACGTCACTAAATATTTAGAAAGGTATTTATTTAAAGATTTTGCTCAACCTTTGGTATTGGTACTAGAGAAAGTAGATATCGTTTTTGAGAAAGCTAGTTTTAATGTGGATTTTTGTCGATTATTGCGATCGTGGAATGATGCAGCTAAAAGAAGCGATCGTCGCGGTGCAATCTGGAAACAAATCAGGTTAATTGTTGTTCATTCTACAGAAGTTTACAGTTCTCTTGATATCAACTCATCTCCTTTGGCTGGTGTTGGGTTGACTGTACCTTTGCCAGATTTTACCCTGGAAGAAGTGCAGCAGTTAGCAGGGCAGTATGGACACCACTGGCTGACTGCTGACGAGATGAAACAACTCGCCGTAATGTTTGGTGGCTATCCTTATCTGGTGCAAAGTGCTTTTGCTTACCTGCAAACCCCTCAATCTTCTCTGGCTAAACTTTTGGAAATTTCACCTACTGAACAAAGTCCATTTATCAATCACTTGCGAGAACTTTTAGGTAAGCTCGAACAATGTCCAGAACTTGCTGAAGTTTATCGGGAAGTCGTGACTAAAGATCAACCTGCAAGGCTGGAAACTAATCAGATATTTAAGTTGGAAAGTATGGGATTGGTGCGAGTGGAACATAATGATTGTTTTCCCCGCTGCGATTTGTACCGTCAATATTTCTCGGCGCGTTTATGACTTATCAATATATATTTGAATCTACTCTCCCAGAAGATACCCAAACCTATATAACGCGAGAAGCTGACTGTCAGCTTTATCAAGCGTTGGTTGAAGGTAAACTCTGTTATGTTTTCAATTCTCGAAAAATAGGTAAGTCTAGCTTAGCCATTCAAACTATCAAGCGACTGCGAACTGAAGGCATTTTATCGGTTTTTATTGACCTGTCTGGTGACGAGACGAAGTTAGAGCATCCCGAACAGTGGTATGCTAACATACTTGATACTTTGGCTTATGAATTAGACCTTGATGTTGATTTAAAAAGCTGGTTAGAGCAACGAAGTTGGCTGTCTCCATTGCGTCGATTTCGCGAATTTATTGAATCGGTGATGCTGTCGCAGGTTCCCGAAAAAATAGTCATTTTTATTGATGAAATTGATAGCGTTCTCAGTTTGAATTTTTCGGCAGACGACCTATTTGCTTTTATCAGAAGCTGCTACAATCGTCGTACCCTAAATGCAGAATACAATCGCATCACTTTTTGTCTGTTGGGCGTGGCTACACCTTCAGATTTGATTCAAGATAAAAAACGCACACCATTTAATATCGGTCAAGCTATTGAATTAAAAGGTTTCACTAAGGAACAAGCTGCACCTCTAGCGAAAGGTTTAGCAGGGAAAGTCGATAATCCCATTCAGGTTTTAAATGAGATTTTAGACTGGACTGGCGGACAGCCTTTTTTGACGCAAAAATTTTGTAAACTTGTCCTAGAAAAAGCAGCAACCAGCAATCCTGAGATTGGCGAACTCGTGCGAACTTACATAATTGATAATTGGGAAGCTAACGACAATCCCGAACATCTGGGAACAATTCAAAACCGTATCCTCAGCAACCAACAGCGTACTAGCCAACTCCTCGGCATCTATCAGCAAATTCTCGCGTCTCCCCAAAAACACATCACCGCTGATAACAGTCCCGACCAAATGGAGTTACAGTTATCGGGCTTGGTGGTTAAAGAAAACGGTAAACTCCGAGTTTACAACCCCATTTATCGAGAAATATTTAACCTGGATTGGGTACAACAAGAATTAGCAAAACTCCGTCCGTACCAGGAAAACTTCGCTGCTTGGATTGCGTCAAACCGTCAAGATACTTCGCGACTGTTGCGAGGCAAAGCCTTGGATGATGCGTTGCAGTGGAAAGTGGGGAAACGTTTGAGTGATGAGGATAATGATTTTTTAGATGCCAGTCAAGCTGATGAACGCCAAGAACTGAGGACATCTAATCAATTCTTAAAAGAAGTTCGCAGACAAGTCAGGGAAGTTATTAAAGTTGAAGAAGCTGGACGAAATGCCTTAGAGCTTTTTCAGTCGGAGGGAAAGCAAATATCAGCCTTGCGGGCAGCTATCAAAGCAGGAGAAAATTTAAAGAAGTGGATACCAGATAATCCTCCGCTTTCCGAATATCCCGTTACCAGTCCTCTGTTAGCTTTGCAGGTAATTATCGCTAAAATCCGCGAACGGCGTGTATTTGTCGGATATAACCACTGGGTAACAAGTGTCAGTTTTAGCCCCACAGGAGAAGCTATCGCCACTACCTCAGATGACCAAACCGCAAAATTGTGGGACTTGCAGGGCAACTGTTTGGTAACATTCACCGGACATAATGACTCGGTAACAAGTGTCAGTTTTAGCCCCACAGGAGAAGCAATCGCCACTGCATCAAGAGACAAGACCGCCAAATTGTGGGACTTGCAGGGCAACTGTTTGGTAACATTCACCGGACATAACGACTCGGTAACAAGTGTCAGTTTTAGTCCCACAGGAGAAGCAATCGCCACTGCCTCATTTGATGACACCGCGAAATTGTGGGACTTGCAGGGCAAATGCTTGGTAACATTCACCGGACATAATGACTGGGTAAATAGTGTCAGTTTTAGCCCCACAGGAGATGCGATCGCCACTGGCTCATTTGAGGACACCGCGAAATTGTGGGACTTGCAGGGCAAATGCTTGGTAACATTCACCGGACATAATGACTCGGTAAATAGTGTCAGTTTTAGCCCCACAGGAGAAGCGATCGCCACTGCATCAAGAGACAAGACCGCCAAATTGTGGGACTTACAGGGCAACTGCCTGGTAACATTCACCGGACATAATAACTGGGTAAGGAGTGTCAGTTTTAGCCCCACAGGAGAAGCGATCGCCACTGCATCAAGAGACAAGACCGCCAAATTATGGGACTTACAGGGCAACTGCTTGGTAACATTTACCGGACATAATAAATCGGTAAATTGTGTCAGTTTTAGCCCCACAGGAGATGCGATCGCCACTGCCTTATTTGACAAGACCGCCAAATTGTGGGACTTGCAGGGTAACTGCTTGGTAACATTCACCGGACATAATAAATCGGTAAATTGTGTTAGTTTTAGCCCCACAGGAGAAGCGATAGCTACTGCCTCAGATCACAAAACCGCCAAATTGTGGGACTTGCAGGGCAACTGTTGGGTAACATTCACCGGACATAATAAATCGGTAAATTGTGTCAGTTTTAGCCCCACAGGAGAAGCGATAGCTACTGCCTCAGATGACAAAACCGCCAAATTGTGGCACTTGCAGGGCAACTGTTTGGTAACATTCACCGGACATAATAAATCGGTAAATTGTGTCAGTTTTAGCCCCACAGGAGAAGCGATCGCCACTGCATCAGATGACAATACCGCCAAATTGTGGGACTTACAGGGGAACTGCTTGGTAACATTCACCGGACATAATTACTGGGTAAGAAGTGTCAGTTATAGCCCCACAGGAGAAGCGATCGCCACTGCCTCAATTGACAAGACCGCCAAATTGTGGGACTTGCAGGGCAACTGCTTGGTAACATTCACCGGACATCATGACTGGGTAAATAGTGTCAGTTTTAGCCCCACAGGAGATGCGATCGCCACTGCCTCAGATGACAAAACAGCAAAATTGTGGGACTTGCAGGGCAACTGCTTGGTAACTTTCACCGGACATAATCACTGGGTAAAAAGTGTCAGTTTTAGCCCCACAGGAGAAGCGATCGCCACTGCATCAGATGACGGCACCGCCAAATTGTGGGACTTACAGGGAAATTTACTAGCAGACTATAACGGCTATAAGGGGAATTTGGTCAAAGGTGAGGCTGATTTTGTGGAGTTGACAAGTACGATTTATAGTCTTTGTTTTAGTCGGGACGGAAAGTCTTTGATTACCGGTGATGCCGATGGAAAGGTGCGGTTTTGGCCTGTGGAAAGTTTGGATGAGTTGTTGGCGAGGGCGAAGGAATGGCTTGGTGAGAAATTTTAACGGCTGATCCACGCGGATGATTGGGATTTAGCAACGATTTTACGATTCTTTTTCACTTGTTCAAACTGCTATTAGCTTTACCCACTTTAGACACCAGAATTATTGAATAATTCGGGTATCTAGCAGACTACAAGCCGGAAACTTAAAAGTCAAGATTTATTAAGATTTTACAAAAAAGCGATGACAAATCACAAATCATGTATCTAAAATAAGAGACAATTTGACCCGGAAACTGAAGGTAAGAAAATGTCTGAACTTAGACAAAATCTAATTACCAGAGATTGGGTAATCATCGCCACCGAACGGGCAAAAAGACCGGACGAATTCGCTAACAAAAAAAAGTGGGTTACAGCAGTGCCGCAGCACCGTGCCGATTGCCCGTTTTGCGTGGGAAATGAGGAAGACGGAACCTTAGAAACTTGCCGTTTGGGCGATCGCACTGGCTGGAAAGTCAGGGCAATTGGCAACAAATATCCCGCCCTCTCCCCGACAGCAGAATGGATGAGAATATCATCGGGAATTCACCGCACGATGGCGGGAATCGGGGTTCACGAGGTAATTGTCGAACACCCGCGACACGATTTGACGACAGCTTTGTTGAGCGTTGAAGAAGTTGCCAACATACTTTTAGTATACCGCCAGCGCTATGTAGAAATTAGAAAAAATCCCCACATTGAAACAATTATTATCTTCAAGAACCATGGGGAAAGTGCCGGAACTTCTCTCGAACACCCCCACTCGCAGATAGCAGCCACGCCCGTTGTGCCCAGCCAATTTCGCAGCCGCATCGACGAAGCTATTAGATATTTTGATGACACGGGAGAATGTCTGTTTTGCCGCACTTTGGAAGACGAATTAGCGGCGGAGGAAAGAGTGATTTGTGAGAGTGAACATTTTGTGGCTTTTATCCCTTACGCTGCACTTTCACCGTTTCATACTTGGATTTTTCCGCGCCGGCATTCCTCTTCGTTTGATGAAATTACTGATGCGGAAATTACGGATCTTGCTGATACTTTGAAAACTGTACTGGCTAAGTTTTATTTCGGATTGAACAATCCCGATTACAACTATAATATTCGATCGGTGCCGATCGCCCAACGGGCAACAAAATACTTTCACTGGTATATTGCAATTATTCCCAGAGTCACCAAGCAAGCTGGGTTTGAATTGGGCAGCGGGATGTTTATCAATACTGCTTTGCCAGAAGAAAGTGCGGCTTTTTTGCGATCGATCGAAATTCCTAGCGACAGTAATTTCCCCCCCATCTAAAGTATCCTACATCACCATAGTCAAATTTACTTCAAATTGGGGTGGAAATGCACGCAGGCAGTCTGAGTTGCGAGTCAGTGTTGGGGGAGGAAAGTGATATTATTTGAGATTTGATATTTGAGATTAAAGAATAGGGAATAACGGATGATCTAATGGTTTAGATCATCGGCCTAAAGTTAGATTCTTTTTTTAAACTGGTGTAACTTACGCTCTCAAGTTATGAACGTACAAATACTTATGGATTTTACCAAACTCACAATAAACTTTCGACATACTGCCAGCCGTCGTCGCTAAAAGTAGCTCTCAACATATCTCTAATTTTGGCATCGATCGATAAGAGTCCGTCGCCAGAGTCGCTATTCTCGCCGATTTCGCAACTGTCTTCAGACATATGTTCTTGGATGTGGGCCAGAGTATCGGCGAAATTAGCCAGAAAATAATGTTCGTGCACCCACGCTGTTGGATCTGGTATTGCTGCACTTCCAAAAGCTCGATCGACTAAATCTTTTTTGGCAACATCGTCAGTCTGATTTTTCATGTTGAGTTCGATTTAGGTAGAACTTGTAACTTATCCCATTTTAAGCTTAATTGTCAACACGATCGCGATCCAGATCGACCACAGCAGTGACAAATTTGTGTCGTTTGTGCGATCGCGATCCTAATTTTTTTGTCGATCGCGTGTTATCATTTTACCTCAAATTCCGTGACCAATAATTTTCACCTCTGGCAAAATACACTTGGGCATCATTCCATGAACTCCTTTTTGGGGATTGTTGACAGCCTGCGTAATCCGAAAACTTACCGCGATGGAACACAAAACATAAGCATCTTCCTCTTGGAAACCTGCAAACTTTTGCAGCCAATAAACCGTCTGTTTGACCGCCATCTCAAACGCTTCATCTAATGTTCTACCGAATCCCATAATCACAATATGAGTAGGCGTTTCTGCAAACGGAAATATCAGAAAGAAATCCTTGCGTAAGATAATTTGAATAGTCCCGTTCATCGAAGTTTCAATGGCAGTACCGTCAACTTCACCGTCTCCTTGTGCCGAATGTCCGTCGCCGATGGACAGTAAACCCCCACGCAGGAAAATAGGTAAAAATAACCGCGTTCCTGCTTGGAGTTCCTGATTGTCCATATTGCCGCCGTAGCGCTCTGGAGGAATAGAAGAACGGTTAATTTCGGCATTGGCGACGCCGATAATTCCAAAAAAAGGATGCAGGGGAATCCCAAGGCGGCTACCTGCGGGAAATTCCGCAGTTTTTTGCTCTAAATCTAGCGGAATAAACCGCAATTTAGGTTCGGAGAAATACTCCGGTAAAGCTCCCCATCCGGCGCGAATTGCATTAAATCCGACTGGTAAACTTGGGTAAACATCCTCAATGTGAATTTCTAAAACGTCTCCCGGTTCGGCATTGTTAACATAAATCGGGCCTGTCAGCAAGTGCGGCCCAGGGCCAACTTTGCGGTTGGGAGGCAAATTTTGACAAATATCTAAAAATTCCGGCGTCAGAAATTCCGGCGGCGCTTTGTCAGCAACATAATATCCTGAATAGGTTTCGATGTCGATGCGATCGCCCGAATCCACCCTTAAAGCAGGTTCGATCTTCGGAGAGAAACCGCCCAAGTGTACGGTTTTGCAGTTGGCCTTGAGAAGGTGGCGAGTCATGGGATTTTAGATTTTAGATTTTAGATTTTAGATTGAAGGAAGGGTGTTAAGAATGTTATATCGCAAGTCTCAAGCATTTTTGAGAAAGATTTTTTTTAATGAACCGCAGAGGGCGCAGAGGGCGCAGAGAAAGAGAATTGAGAGATCAGAAGATGTCAAAAAAGGGTTGAGGTTTCTTATATCTGAGATAGTCTACTAATTTCTTAACTTTTTGATAACCTTGGTAGTTTAAAATTTCGAGTCGAGAATCTAAAATCGATGGTTTTTTTTCTGCCTACTAATGACTAATGACTTATGTTGACACCATTGCCCGATCAATTAGACAATTCTAGAGATTTGCCCCGCAATCCCTGGTTTTTTGCTGTTTTGATTTTGATTGTCCTACTGCTAGGTTTCATGATGCAATCTTACCTCAACCAACCTCAACTTTTAACCGATCCGTTTCTGCAACTCCCAACAGTAAACTCGGTGCGAGTTGTCTGGTTTACCGAGTTTGCCGGTACTAGCAACACTGTTGCTTACGGCGAAAATTTGAGTCAAATTACGGCGGCAAATACTACCAAGCTAAGCCGCACTCGCGAAGACAAAGACTCTCACATTTCCGATAAAATCAAACAAAGCATAATTGAAAGTAATCCAATTGTCCGCGACATCTGGCGCCACGAAGCAGAAGTCCCCAATTTAAGGCCCGGTGTTCGCATTCCTTATCGAGTCACCAGCGAAAGGAAAGACGGCGCATCTGTCAGCAGCAAAATATTCACTCTTTCTCCGACACCAGCAGCAGGAATTGCGCTCAAAATTCTTCTCACTTCCGACCATCAATTGATGCCTATGACAGCAGCAAATCTCCAGAAAGTAGCCGAAACAATTGGGAGAGTTGACGCAGTTTTTATGGCAGGGGATTTAATTAATATACCCGATCGCGCTTCTGAATGGTTTGACGACTACCGGGGCCGCGCCTTTTTTCCCTCTCTGCAAGGTCGCGCATTTTCCGAACTCGACAAAAACGGCATCAAAACAGTTTACAGCGGCGGCGAACTGATCCAACACGCGCCTTTATTCCCCGCCCTTGGCAATCACGAAATCATGGGTCGCTTTGCAACCAACAGCAAACTGGATGACCAATTTAATGATCCTTTTCCCCGCGCCGCTGCCGAGAAAATATACGCTCAACGTGCTGCATCTTTGAATCCCAATAATGACCCTTCAGTGCGGGGAATATGGCTAAAAAACAATAGTTTTAATAGCGATACCTATGAGGAAATTTTCAATTTACCGGGAGGCAAAAATTACTATGCTGTGACTTTTGGGGACGTGCGGTTAGTAACTTTGTATGTTACTAATATCTGGCGGACTCCGAATTTAGATCCGCGTGCCAGAGGCAGGTATCGCGAACGGGACGAAGATTTTAATAATCCCGAAAAATGGGGACACGGACAGCATATTTTTGAGCCGATTGTCAAGGGCAGTGCTCAATATAATTGGCTGCAACAAGAGTTAAAAAGTGCGGAATTCCAGCAGGCAAAATATAAAATTGTGATGTTTCACCACCCGCCGCATTCTCTGGGTGACAATATTGTACCTGCTTATACTGACCCAGTGCAAATAGTCGATCGCGCTGAGAATGGCGAGATTAAAATGGTGCGTTACGAGTATCCGAAACAGCAAGATTATCTGATTCGGGATGTAGTGCCACTACTAGAAACAGCGGGGGTGCAGTTGGTATTTTACGGACATTCGCACTTGTGGAATCGGTTTGTAAGTTCCAGCGGAATGCACTTTTTGGAAACTTCTAATGTGGGCAACAGTTACGGTGCTTTTGTGGGGGAAAAGCGCCGATTTGTGCCGCCGGGATATCGGGAAGATTACAGCGCTATTGGAGATCCGAACGGATTGGAACCTGTGGTGCCGACTGTTGCGCCTTTGTTGGGAGAAGACGGGCTGCCGCTGCCGTATATTGCTAGCAACGATATTACGGCTTTTACTATTTTTGATACGGGGGATGGTACGGTTAGCAGCTACTATTTTGATACGCGGAAACCCGAGTCGGAAGTGGTGAAGTTTGATGAGTTTAAGTGCGACGGGTAAGGGCACGGCCTTTCCGTGTCCCTACAGATATCTCAGTCAACTGAGATGTTGCACTATTCTCAATTACCTGTTTAGCAACGGGCAAGATGCCCGTTCCACAAAACTCAATTTTATTGTGGAACAGGCATCTTGCCTGTTCTTAACAATGGTGCAAGATGCCCGTTCCACAAAACTCAATTTTATTGTGGAACAGGCATCTTGCCTGTTCTTAACAATGGTGCAAGATGTAAGATTAAACCTTTTCTTTCGCAGGCGGAACCAAACCAGTTTTATTCAAACCGGCATCAATCTGCCTGAGCAATTTAAAATCGTCTTCGGGTAAGGAATTAACAGGTGAGTGTTTTTCCAGAAATGAGAATGCTTGCCGAAATTCACGCGGCCAGGAGTCAATCGCACTATCGAAGTGACAAGGTACAATCCTTTGAAAGTCCCAACTCGCCACTTTATCCACCCAATCAAGAGTTTCCCTCGGGGCGCGGTTGAGAATCAAAGTCTGCAAAATCGGCGCGACAAACAACCGCCCTCCTCCCCGCAAAGCCTCAAACGATCGCACCCAATCTGTTTTCCACTTGAACGGATACAACCCAAAATAAGCTCTCCGAGAGCGTTCTGGCGCTGTGAGGGCGCTGGCCAACACCCCCGACCACGGCGGTACTTCCAGCACGCGGGGGCGAAAATACATGGCAAATAAGGCGATTCTCTGCCATCCTTTGCGCCGATTTTCGTGGGTATCTGCCACCACGTCCGAGGCGCAGTCTTTGGCGTGAAATAGCAGCGGGTACGAGTCGAATTGGACGATCGCGGGCGGGTTTTCGGGAATGGAAACCACGCAATCTGTTAACATCAGTGTGCGCGATCGCCTGTGAAATAAGGCAACTTCGGCAAATTTGCCCAAACCAAGGTCGATCGGGCCGAGAATTGCCCAGTCAAATTGATCGGCTAACGGCGTGTTGCTGCTGTCAAAGGGCAGTACAGACGTGCGTTTCGCCGGCAAACCCAGCCAACTCAGTGGCAAATTCACGGGGAAACTCCACTGCTGCGGGGCGACAAACACCTGCGCTTCGGGAAAACTCCTCGCAAAGGGGCCGACAAAAACTTTGTGCTCGATGCCGGAAACCGTTGTCAGCAAAATATACTTAACTTCGCCGTGCTCTGCTACTAACTCTTTTACCAAGCGGATGCACTCAGGAGTCGGTGCAACGGGGGCGTAGACGAGAAGGCCTTCGGGTTCTAGTTTAATTACTGTCATCCGAATCGGCACGACTACGTAGAAAATGCCTTGTAGCTGGTCAAAAGTCCAGATTGTGTCCTTGACTATTTCCTTGCGGATGGTGCGCCGCTTGCTGTAGGGATAGAGGGGGACAACTGGCCAAAAAGCCCATGAATAGTCCCGATTGTCAATCTGTGCTGATGTTGGTGTGCCTTCGCCCTCTGCCACTGGTGCGACTCCTTGCCGATTTTTTTGTACGTGCGTGCGATCGAACTTTTGTTATCTTATTTCAATCTTGTGACGCGGATTCGATGAGTTGAAAAGGGGCTGAGTGCGATCTATTAAGTTGTACTGCATTTAATTTTCACAATCCTGTTTCTTGAAACTCTTGTGGGGTGGGCTTTGAGCATCGCCCCAAAAAAATAAATTAAGCAAGAATTACGTATGAGGGCGAAAAACCCGGTTTCTACGAGTTTTGGGTTTATTAACGAGAAATATGGGAAGAAACCGGGTTTTTGAGGTCAAAGTGCGATCGAGAACTATTAAACCAACTGTTCAGGATCGATACCTAATTCCCGCAACCGCGCCGCCAGTCTTTCCTCTCGCTGTTGAGATTCTATCAGTTGCTGTTGAGATTCTATCAGTTGCTGTTGAGATTCTATCAGTTGCCGTTCCGCCGCCGTCGCCCTTTCACCCGGACTCAAAATCAACCTTCCTTCCGCCGTAAACCACCGCAGCCACAAACGATTCATACTCTTATAACTGCCTTGCCACCAACCTAAACTCAACTGCAACTCAGGAATAAATAACCGTCCATCCATTAATTCTGCCGGTTCATAGTGGCCACCTACAAGATGAAAAGCTCGCAATTCATCCGTATAGCGACTGAACACAAAATAGTAAGGAATCCGCAAAATTTGTTCATAAACTTGCCACTTAGTCGGCGGTTCCCCAGCTTGCTGAACAGTCCGCCCTAAATCTTCATCTTCAGTTCCCGGCGATAGCAATTCCACCACCACAAACGGATTTACCCGTTCTTGCCAAACTACATAACTCAACCGCATATCGCGCCCTTGATAAAGCCTTGGCACACCCACTGCCGCAAACCAATCCGGGCGTTTGTGCCAGCGCGGTTGTGTTGCATCGTAATACAAATTTAGGTCGCTGGCTGTAAAGACTTGTTCCGCATCCCATCCCGGCGGCAAAAACGTGAATTCCAAGAGTTGCGGCTGGTCTAAATGAAATGTATCAGGCAAACCGGGCTCCTTTGGGTCTTCGCTAGGTAAATCATACATTGTTGGCAAACTCTGCCGCGGGTCGAGAGGCGGTTCAGCTTGAGCAGGCGGGTAAGTCGGGAATGTCATAATGAATTCTGAGGTTGCTTATCCTGATATGATTATAGCCTTGTGAGAATGTCTGGCATTGCTCAGTAGGTAGTTTTAAATAAACATGAGATGGGGAGGGCAGGTTTTGCACTTTTTCACTCGCTTGTATCAGAGATTGTTAGCTAAACCCGCCCCTACAAGATACTATGTTTTTTGGTACTTACCTACTTAAATAATTCCCGTCAACTCAATCTTAAATCTCAAATCAAAACTCCTAAATCGATATGACTCAAAACTACCGCATCACTCTTTTACCAGGAGACGGCATCGGCCCTGAAATTATCGCTGTGGCGGTAGATGTCCTGAAACTTGTCGGTCAACAATTGGACATCGGCTTTGAATTTCAAACAGCTTTAATGGGCGGCGCGGCTATTGATGCCACAGGCAATCCGCTGCCCGAAGAAACACTGGAAAAATGCCGCAATAGCGATGCAGTATTGTTAGCAGCCATCGGCGGTTACAAGTGGGATAATTTGCCCCGCGAACAGCGCCCGGAAACGGGATTATTAGGACTGCGCGCCGGATTGGGTTTGTTCGCAAATTTGCGTCCTGCGACTATTTTACCCCAATTAGTTGATGCTTCTAGTTTGAAACGGGAAGTTGTCGAAGGCGTGGATATTATGGTAATCCGCGAACTCACCGGCGGGATTTATTTCGGCAAACCGAAAGGTATTTTTGAGACGGAAACGGGCGAAAAACGCGGTGTCAACACGATGGCTTACACCGACTCTGAAATTGACAGAATTGGGCGCGTGGCTTTTGAGACGGCTAGGAAGCGCGGGAAAAGGCTGTGTTCCGTTGATAAGGCGAATGTTTTGGACGTTTCGCAACTGTGGCGCGATCGCATAATTGCCCTTTCTTCAGAATACCCTGATGTGGAACTTTCTCACCTCTACGTTGACAACGCGGCCATGCAGTTAATTCGCTGGCCGAAACAGTTCGATACAATTGTCACCGGCAATTTATTCGGCGACATTCTTTCCGATGCTGCGGCGATGCTAACTGGTAGTATTGGAATGCTGCCTTCTGCTAGTTTGGGAGCAACTGGGCCGGGAGTTTTTGAACCAGTGCACGGTTCCGCACCAGACATCGCCGGACAAGATAAAGCTAATCCCATCGCCCAAGTTTTGAGTGCGGCAATGATGCTACGTTACGCCTTAAATCAGCCGGAAGCTGCTAATAAAATTGAGCAAGCAGTTGTCGAAGTTTTGGATCGGGGTTATCGCACTGGTGATATCATGTCGGAAGGCATGAAACTCGTCGGCTGTCGGGCGATGGGCGATGCTTTAATTGAAGTTTTGCAAGGTTGATCTATTTATTTTGTAGATACTGTCTTGACCTGTCAAGGGGTAGCATTCAAATAATTTTGCTCGAAAGGCTTTTGGGATTTTAAAATCCCAAAAGCCAAATGCAGCAACTTCCGATATCATTGCATCAGGTGGTTGTCCATACATCATAACTGCGGGTCTTGTACCATGAAGTAGTTCGTAGAAATTAACACATTTCTCTCTATGTAAAATCTCTATTTAAAATCTCTATTTAAAAACATCTTTCGTCTTTGGTAGCACCAAAGTGGCGGTTAAATAAACTGCTGCGTGGATGCCTAAAATTCGCCAATAATTCAAAGCTAAGGATCGTGAATTAAATAATTTGCATAAGCCTGTGGGATGGGCGTCTCGCCCGTCTATAAGGGACGGGCTTTCTGGCCCATCCCACAAGAAAATCACGCATTGCAGGTTATTTAATTCTCATTCCTAAGTTTTGCCAAGTCGGTTCGTAGACTGCACTCTTCTCGAATAACTGCGGTAAGATTGTGCGATCGGGCAATCTTACCGCACTTCCCTCAACCGTTCACATAATAATCCCGCGTTCCCTTCGCATTCATCGCTTCTCCGAGTCGATTTAACCCGTACACATAAGCAGCAGTTCTCATGGAAACTGACAATTCCTGAGATTTTTTCCAAATTGCCTCAGTTTCTTCGACCATTTTATGCTTCAACCGCTGGTTGACTTCCTCCAGCGTCCAATAAAGTCCGCTGCGATTTTGCACCCACTCAAAATAACTAACCGTTACGCCTCCGGCATTAACTAAAATATCAGGAATTACGTGAATTCCCCTCGCTTCTAAAATTAAATCAGCAGCAGAATCAATCGGCCCGTTAGCTACTTCAAAAATAAACTTAGCCTTAACATCATTAACATTCGCTTCAGTGATTTGATTCTCCAAAGCTGCTGGAACTAGCACGTCTACATCTAATTCTAAAAGCTGTTCATTTGTCAAAATTTCGTGTTCGATAATATTGCAAACTGAACCTTCGCAGTAAAGAGCTTTGATACCTTTGTTAGAGTTTTTAAAGCCTCGAATACTGGGGATATCCAGCCCTTGTTTAGCATAAATTCCCCCTTGGGAATCGCTGACCGCAACAACTTGGTAACCTGCTTTCCAGAGCAGTTCAGCTATTTCTGCACCGGCATTACCAAAACCTTGTACTGCTACAGTTGTATCTTGAGGATTTAGCTCAAATTTGGGTAAAATAGTTTGTACTACAAAAAAAGCACCCATTGCTGTTGCCGTATCTCTTCCCAAACTGCCACCAATTGTCACTGGTTTTCCAGTCACAACCGCTGGAGAAAGCTGCCGCTTAATAATATTGTATTGATCCATCATCCAACCCATAATCATGGGATTGGTGTAGACATCGGGCGCGGGAATATCGACATCCGGGCCGATGAAATCTGCGATCGCATCAACATAGCCCCGGCTCAACCGTTCCAATTCCAGTTTGGACAATTCCTTGGGATTGAGAGTAATCCCGCCCTTGGCTCCTCCAAAAGGCAAGTTCAAAACTGCACATTTAAAGGTCATCCAAAATGCTAAGGATTGCACTTCATCAAGGGATACTTCCGGATGATAGCGCACTCCTCCTTTAGACGGGCCTCTGGTATTGTCGTAGCGCACCCGATAACCTTGGAAAATTCGCAGGGAACCGTCATCCATCCGCACGGGAATCGATACTATTAAACTGGATTTGGGATATTTTAGCCGTTCGATCGTATCCTCGGAAAGGGACACATATTTTAAGGCTCGTTCTAATCGGCGACTGGCATCGGCAAATAATGAATCAGACATAAGAAGTTAGTTGACTGTTGACTGTTGTTAGTTGACTGTTGTCAGAGAGAAGAAGGCTTCGAGTGCTTAAGCTAATTTAATCACAATCCTGGTTGAATTCTGTCAACTGTCAACGGTCAACTGTCCACAAACTACCTTGTGTCGATCGACAATATCGCACTCCCAAGCAGAGATTAAGCAAATACACTTAAAATAGAGGGATATATTTAAGCTCAAGGAGTAATTTGAGTTCGATCGCTCAAATCACAGCCAGCCATCAGGGGAATTAAATTCTGAAATAGATCGAGGCTTTAGCTGACGTTAGAAACTGAATTATTATTATTATGGTTGGACTCCTAGCCGCGCTCTCTGCGTCTGCGGCAGGGGGTATGAGAATTGCCCTGCCCCTGCTGTTAATTGGTTTGTTGCGGATTGACAAACTTTGGTCGGAAATACCTCTATTGTCGGGGGTTCACCCCCAAGTGGCTATCACCATCTTGGTGAGTTGGTCGTTGTTAGAGTTATTTGCTTCTAAAACTTTTGTGGGACAGCGGGTGCTGCAAATTGTGCAAATTATTTTCAGTCCCATTGTAGGAGCAATTATGGGAATTGCGATCGCTCAGGTAAGTTCGATCGAGGAAATTATTGCTCACCCTTGGATGCTGTGGATAATTGGTATTGTCGGAGGTTTGTTGGCTTTAGTGCTGCAACTGGTACAAGCAGGATGGCTTTATCGGCTGCGGGGTTTGCCGATTTGGGTGATTTTCCTCCAAGATGTTCTGTGCATTTCGTTGGTTTTGTTTGCCTTTGACGCGCCGCGGCAGGGAGGGTTAGTTGCTATGATCCTGCTGTGGCTGGCAATTCGCAGTTCTAAAGAGTGGTATCGCTGGTACAAAAGTCAGGGAATACCGGGCGATAGGGGAAATCCCCGCCGCCGCAAGCGCGATCCTGATTAATTATTGGTGATTAGTCATATTGTTTGCGGTTGTTTCGGAATGATTTAACTGCAGAGACCGCAGAGGGCGCTGAGTCTCCAGAAGAGAGTGATGAATAATTCCGATACCAACGGATTTGATATCATTAGTCATTTGTAATAATAGTCAACTGTCAACAGTCAACAGTCAACTGTCAACTGTCAACTGTCAATTTAAAGCAATCCGATCGAATGTAGCGGGCCCTGACCCGTCACTAACTCGATCACTAATGCTATAAAACCAATCATTGCTACACGACCGTTCCAGACTTCCGCCCCCGTCGTCAAACCCCACTCCCATTGCTCTTGAGGGTACATTTTGACTGTCTTGGAAGGGCGTATCACATCAGAGAATTTAACGCTGGGAGATTCTATAGATTCGATGACTAAATCGGCCAAGGCCTCAATAAACACCGGATGAGTATTCAGGGCTGGGACTCGGTAGAAATTTTCAATCCCCGACTCTTCAGCCAATTCTCGATACTCCATGTCAATTTCTTGCAGAGTCTCGATATGTTCGGAAACAAAACTAATCGGAACTACCAATAAATCTTGGACTCCACTTTCTGCCAATTGGGTAATCGCGTCTTCGGTGTAAGGCTTGAGCCATTCCACCGGGCCAACCCGACTTTGATAAGCGAGAGTGTGTTCGTTCGATCGATCCAAATGTTCCATAATCAGACGAGTGCAATCTTCAATCTCGCGCTGATAGGGGTCTCCAGCCTCTTCTACGTAGCTGAGGGGGACGCCGTGGGCGCTGAAAAAGATGTGAACTCGATCGGGATGAGGATTGTGGTCTAGTTGTTGGGCTATCAGTTCCGACATTGCCTGAATGTAGCCTGGCCGCTGATACCAAGAAGGAATAGCCGTATATTCGATATCGTTGAGGGCAGGATCTTTGCCCCACATTTCTTCTAGCTGCCGGAAGCTAGAACCGCTGGTGCTGATGGAAAATTGAGGATACAGCGGCAAGATTGTCAAATGTTCAATGCGATCGCGCTTAATTTTGGCGATCGCCTCTTCGGTAAAAGGATGCCAATAGCGCATCCCCACGTACACTCGAGCATCCTGTCCCTTGGACTGCAAGAGTTCTTGCAACGCTAGGGCTTGTTCCTCCGTAATCCGCCGCAAAGGAGAGCCGCCCCCGATTTGGCGGTAGTTTTCCTGAGATTTCTGAAAACGCAGAGTCGAAATCAACCAGGCGAGCGGTTTTTGCATCCACGGAAACGGAATGCGAATGATTTCCGGGTCAGCAAACAAGTTGAACAGGAAAGGACGGACATCCTCGATTTGATCTGGCCCGCCCAAGTTTAATAGCAATACTCCCACACGGCCCATAGCAGTTACAGCTCTCCCATCGTCTCAGTTCTGTTACTTATTTTAACAATATAGCCTCTTGACATCCACCCCGACCGTCGCGGACGGGGATTCCCAAACCTCGCGATTTGAATTTCTGCTTCTTCGCAACTGCCTCCACCCTCAAAGAGATTTGGTCTTATGTTTGCTCCACAGACTAACCCCGCAAGCCCTGCGGTTTTTACGTGTCGAATACCAAACGGAATTCTTCGTAGTTTTGATTCTAGGGTTGGACTGCCCATTGCCCTGTCCTCTTTTCCCGGTCTACCTATTT
>Ga0335395_10000624_pt1 | contig 22236 bp, 25 predicted proteins | sample MAT02_FD_205744 | JGI IMG/M metagenome (GOLD analysis project Ga0335395, IMG submission 205744) | Freshwater microbial communities from Lake Fryxell liftoff mats and glacier meltwater in Antarctica - MAT-02 (spades assembly) (version 2) ...
GGATTCACACAGGGAATCCCTCAACACAGTTATGCAACAAAGCCGTGTGCCGTCCATCATTTATAAGTTGGGGGCTGCAGGGCGAACGTCGCCCTGCCCGCCGGAGGCAAACACGCTGCCGGGTTCTGCGCCCTGCTTCGTCCACAGATTTTGCTGATCGAGGCGTTCATGCGCCGTCAACGGGCCTTCGCGCCGCAGCAGCTTAGCTGAGACCTCCCATTTGCGGTAATCCCCAATCTAGTTCTTGGGCGTAAATCCGGTCACGCCGACCTTGACGGCGATATGCGATCAGTGCCACGTCCGACCGGTATCGGGGGACGCGGCGGACGGTATGTTCGATTTGCAGGATGTCCATGCGCGCCTGAGCGGTTCACGCGCTCTGTTTTGCCGGGAACCACTGGAGGCCGGGCTTGACAAGCTTGAGCGAAAGCTCAGCGGCGATACGATCGCAGTGTTCGATCATATCACGCAGTTCGATTACGATGGTGTGTTGACGAAGATTCAGCAGGTGGAGGGGTTCTCTAACCTTTCAGACGCAGAGGCCTATGCGATCGTACGATCTCGCGAACTGACCGCCCCCTATGCGACAGATACTTGCTGGAAGACGGCCCCGCGACAGGTTCGGGAAGCGAATGTCCTGCCGGCGACAGGATACCTGATGCCCGGCTGGGTTCCGCTGCAGTTCAGCTGCGAAGCCTTCCGGAGAAGTGAATACGATACCGCATACCTCCGGCTCTACGTGGTGGACTTGTCGGACGGAGTTGACCTGTAGATGTGCTGCTTTCGTTTGACGGTTTTCAGGATGATTTTTTGGATGTGCTTATGCGAATAGGTAAATGCTCGTGATGGCAGGAGCCACGCGCGCTGTTCTGGGCATCGATGCGGCATGGACAGATAAGAACCCCAGCGGCGTGGCATTGGCAGTCGAGCTCAATGGGCAATGGTGTCTCATTCGAGCGGAGGCCTCAGCGGCAGAGTTTGTAATGGCGGCCGGAGCCACCGCAACTGTGCAATTGCAGACCCAAACGGGCCTTGACGCCGCTGCGCTGTTGTCGGCGGCCGAGCAATTTTGTGGCATTGCGCCCGACATTATCGCGATCGACATGCCGCTGTCCCGCAAGATTATTGCCAGCCGCCGAAGCGCTGACGATGCGGTCTCCCGGAAGTATGGCGGACGCAAATGCGGGACGCATTCGCCGAATTCCTCCCGTCCCGGCAAGGTCGGCGAACGGATGCAGCGAGCGTTCGAGAATGCTGGCTATGAACTCTGTGTGACAGAAATACGCACTCCGGGCTTGATCGAGGTCTACCCGCACCCGGCGCTCCTGGAGATGATCGGAGCTGAGGAAAGGCTGAAGTACAAGGTCGGCAAGCGTTGGTCCTACTGGCCCCACGATGATCCGCCCTCTCGACGCGCGAAGCTTATGGATGTCTGGGCCGGCATCGGAGCCGCGCTGGAGCGTCAGATCGCCGGAACGGAGGAGAGGCTGGGAGAGGCATTTGGGTTCTCAGTCCGCGAACTGAAAGCCCGGGAGGATCTGATCGACGCGATCGTCTGCTGCGCGGTTGCAGTATGCGCACTCGAGGGAAACGCGATGCCACATGGCGATAACGACGCCGCGATATGGATACCTGCGGGAAAACTGCAGACGGCCGTTGCTACCAGCTAGCAATGAGGTGACTCGATTTAGGCCCTAATACCGCGTCCCGTTGATGAAAACCCAGTGCCAACGGCGGCACGCCGCAGGCGCGACCGCGCGCCGGCAGGTAGGCCGAACTCGATGAGTCTTTTTCATCGAGCCTTGGTATAATATGCTTGTGCCCTGTGTAAGGGCTCAAGACGTCAGTCCAGCTCTAGAGCATGTTCCGATCAGGTGGAATCACAAGAATCGGAAAGCCATACGGAAAAACAAGGACATAGAGCGGCCGTTCTGATGCAGTCAGAACGAGACTCGCTCAAGGCAGACCCCCGCGCAGCAGATACAGCATCGCGTCGACGATCCGTCGCATCGGCCATTCGCGTGGACGCCCAAAAGGTGAGGCCGGAGGCAAAAATGGCTCCAGCAGCGCCCATTCCGCATCCGTCAAATCGCTTGGCAAGCCAGGTCCCTTGCGGGCATGTCGCGCCCGGGTGATGTCAGTCCACATCGTATGTCCTTCGAGTTCTTCGCAAAACCCGCAGAATCAAACATGTGCAAGCGCGTCAAACGCAACCAACTGATATCAAACAACTTAGTTTCGGGTCAGATACTGAGGTATGTCGCCAGAAATACACACGGCTTGATCTCGGTACCTCTGTCTCAGAACTCGAAGCTCATGACTCAACGATTTCCACGCTCTCTACAGTCATGCGCGGGGCGCTTGCTGCGTACCTCTGAAGACGATGGGCTTGTAGCAACGGGATATAGTGTTCGTTAGACGACCATCTATTGTCGCGAGGAAGCCAATTTTGTTGCTTTAGCGCTGCCAGCGGTTTTGCACCATCTTTGCCGAACCATGTAGTGTGGGCGCGCCCTACCTTCGCAAATCATTGCGACTTACGTGAATAATGCCGCTAAGCGCGCGACAATCATCGACCCGTAACCTCACACTGATCCCGGGAACGGCCGCACGAGGCCGCAATTCTACTTAACTAACATTCACAAAGGATTACTCATATATCAGACCCCTCAACGTCACCAGAATGATGTCAGTCGCAACAAATAATTGGGCCTCGGTGTTCGCATAAACAGGCTCAGCAAACAGCTGTCCGCGCGTAAAGTAACCAAGACAACAAAAGAAAGGCCCGCCCCCGGAGGGGCGGGCCAAACTCTTTACCGTTCGGGCAGATGCCAGATCGACAGATATCAGTTGGTCGGCTGCCCGAAAACGATCTCTGCACGACGGTTCTGCGGTTCGCGCACACCCAAAGGTGTGTCAACCAGCAGACGATTGAAGCCAAAGCCCCGTGTTGTCATTTGGCTGTCCGAGATACCCTTGCCAGCCATGTAGGCCTTCACGGCATCAGCGCGACGCTCAGACAGCGCTTGGTTATAATCGGCAGGTCCCGACGTGTCGGTGTGACCGTCGATTACCACTGACGATTGCCCAGTCTGCATATAGGCCTCAGCGGCACGATCAAGGATCGCAGCAGCCTCTGGTGTAATCTCAGACTTATCCCAGTCGAAGAAGACCAGGAACGGACCAGGAACGACCTGCGCTGGCGGCGGAGGAGGTGGCGGTGGTGGCGGTGGTGGTGGTGGTGGTGGCGGTGGTGGTGGTGCGACATCTTCGTAGAGATTGAACGTCAAACCAACCAGCAGGCTATGGCTGCGCCACGAACCCTCGAGGTCCAGACCATTTGTCGACTGAAGATCCACGCCCGCCATGTTGAAGAAACGATACTTCAACGACAGATCAACCTTATCGGACAACGAACGACGCAGACCAGCAACAACCTGCCACGCAACACCCGTGTCGCTATCGTCAGCAAAGGCAGGTCCATTGAACTTCTGAAGCTGCCAGATGTCAGCCTTGAAGCGCGCAATGCCAACACCGCCGCCAATGAAGCCGCCCCAAGGCGTCTCTTCATTGTTCCCGAAATCGAACATGCCGTTCAACATGAAGCTCAGGATTTCGGCATTGCCGTCAGCGCCATCATAGGTGCCACTCCGCGGAGCGATCGGCCGGCCAGGACCGGGCAGAGGCGGCGTACCGCCAGCAACGCTGACCGAACTCAGGTTGGCATTCTTGTATGCAACCTCGAACTCGGAGCGAAACGCCCCGAAATCATAGCCGAGCGTTCCGCCCACTTCCCAGCCCGGCTCATACTTGTTTCGGACACCGTCCGAAACAGTAACGCCAGCCGGCGTAGTAACGTCAAAACTCTTAGTCTCAGCGATAAATGCACCGCCTTCAAGACCGATATACCAAGCTTGGTCGCGCGCATTTGCGGCTCCAGCCAGCACCGTGGTTGCAAGAGCAACCGCAACGGCGAATTTTCCCATGACTATCCCCTTCGTATTAGATATCGCACCAAGGCCCATTCATGTAGCCGAGCCAGTACGGCATTAGCAAGGGGGTCATTGGCCAAAACTGTGTCGGAAGGGCAACATATTGAGCTGCTAATGCAGGGGAAAAACCTTCACGCGCTATGAAGATAGCAGGCCTAGTTGACGAAGTCGGTCAAGAACCGACGAAATGGATGCGCGGGCTTCAACATCAACGTTGATGCCGCCAGTCGGTGCCGGAACAGCATCGGCAGGAAAGTTTCGGGGCGCATCCGGGATCCAACTGTTGCCATGCAATCTCACCGAGACAGCCTCATCTTCAATTCTGACCGAGCACCCCTGCGGAACGGTAACAACGCGCCATCCCCCTGCCGTCCAACAGGCAATAGCATTGGTCTTGCCAGCCCATGCGCCGCCTGCGCCAGCGGGGACTAGCCAGCACTCGCCCCCACCAGGGTTGCCAGGTGGCTCAGAGACACCGCGGCTTCGCACCGAGGGGTGCAGTAGGGCATCAATCGCAGCCAGAGCCTCGTTGTGCGTTATGTCTTTCTGGCCCTGCCCGGCAACAAGCAATGGGAACCCAAGCCTCGCTGTGATTTCAGGCATATAAACCCTTTCTCCTAGATCCAGACGGGCGCAGTGGCCCGTAATTCAAGTGGGCCGTCACCGATGGCTTCAACAACTATGTTTCCCGCCGGCAAGACAACTCCAAATGCGGCAATCTGTTCGGCAACAGAAAGCTGAAGCTGATGACCGAGCACCTCGCGCTCAATCTGAAAGTCCCCAACAGCTGCAAAGCGCCATCGGAAATTCGTAACTGCCGGCTCGGCTGCTCCCCATTGGAATGCATCGCGACCGCGCGGCACCCAGGCCGTGCGAATTGCTCCATCCTCCAGTCGCTCGGCCCGCAAATGACAAGGTGCCATTGGGCTGAACCCAAGTCCCTCGACAACAAGGGATGATTCGGTCCCCCCAAGAGGGTCCCCGCGACCCTCTGCAAGAAAGACTTGCTGAGATCCGATACCGTCGACCGTGATCAAGGACGTAAGAAGCCGATCTGCCCGAATAAACTCGACCCGCGCGCCCGCCATGTGGTCCAGCCCGCGAAACCCCGTCCCGAATCGACCGCGCAACAGCCCTGAAAGACGAATCAACCCCGCCGAAATCGCTTGAGCATCCCGGAATTGAAGGATCTCGCTGCCAACCTTCAACAGGTTTGCACCGCTCAACACCGCATCTGCAGTCCGGCTCTCAAACGGAGCACTACCAAGCGGCACCGACACCAGAAGAGCGTTCGTCTCGTCCCAAAGCTCATTGGCGCCCGACCACAACGGCGCTTCCAGCAGGCCGGCCGCATTCGCGCCAGCGCAATCCCCGATCAGAACAGACGTTCCAGCATCCAGACGGGAGACCGCTGCGCTCCGCCACCCCGGATCGCCATTGGGTGAAATCCACACAACCGCAGGCCCCGGCCGCAGCGGCACAGGTGTTTCGAACAGCGTCAATCGTGTTGATGGCGAAACGGCAACAGGCGCCGGCAAGGCACGCCCAGGATCACTGATACCTCTCGTAGCCGCACGATCGGGGACCATCGATGCCTGCAAATGAACTTGCAGCCCACGTACGTCCCGTCTGGAAACGCGCCACCGTTCGGGCCTGCCCGACAGCACGATCAGATCGCCAACAGAGATCATCAGCCAGCGCCACCCAAGCGTCATCTCCACCGTGTCAACAGCGTTCTCCGCGTTTCGAAGCCAGCGGTTAGCCAGCGCCTGCGCTTGCGATGCCGTCGCAATCAGTGGCGACGAAGCAACAAGGGAGACCCCGGTCCGGCTGCGCTCGACCCGCTGGCGACCAGACTGATAGTCCCGCTGAGGATCGGTGTAGTCGATGCTCAAGCTACCCGGTCGCAGCCCTGCCGCCCAGGATCGAACGCTTCCTCCGCTTCGGTTTCCATCCGTCGCGCCAACTGCGTCCGCAGGAATCTCGAACAGTCGGGCCGATTGCTCAAATCTCAGCGCACCGGCCGGATAGGAAACTTCAGCATCGGCAACCCGGGCCAGAATTTCCACGTCATCGGCCAACGTGCTGCCGACAGCACCATAGCCAACGGCAGTGGGCGGACCATCGATATCGCTTGCGCCCAGGTCAGCGTCAGCAAGCAGTGCGCCCACCCAACCGCCAGGACCGTTGGCATCGGCTTCCACCTCAAAACTCAGGTTCGGAATCCGATTGCCAAACGCGCCCAAAGCCAGATCCTCGAACACCACATATGCAAGGCCTCGAAACGCAGGGGCGCGCCCAACGCCCTCCGCTGCGACTATCAGCGGATCAGGACTCTGCCTGCCGCCGCCTGCATAGACACGCATCGTCGTAGCAGTCTCGAAACGTCCGTCGGCATCCCGGATTTCGCGCCCATCGGCCCAGATCCTCCCAATGCTCCGGATTGGCGCTGACGATAACGCTATCGCGAGACTGGTCGAAGTGCCACGCCGACCGCTGCCCTTGCTGCCCCCGTCTGACATGGGGAGCGCCCAGATCACCACCCCCGCCGCGCGCGAACGCCCGAAGAGCCGGGGCAAGGGCTCTCCATAGGCCGACCTCTGTACCAGAAGGTCGTTGCTGCCTGCCTGCCCCCGCCGGTTGAACAGAGCTCCATCTATCGCGCCACCCACCGCAGCACCTACTGCAGCTCCCAAGGGGCCACCAAGCGCCTGTCCGACCGTCGAGAACACAACCGATGCCATCAATCTTCTCCCATCGGCAGCCGCCATGCGGAGTGCCACGATTCGCCCGCCGCAATCGGCCGCTCGATGACCCGTCGCAGGCCACCATGGGCTTCGAGAATTCCCACATCCGTCAACACGGCCAGATGAATTTGCCGGGCTGCTGGCACTTTCAGAATCACGTCGCCAGGCCGACCGTCGGGCACCGCAAGCCCGCAACAGCCAGCGCGCGCCAGCATCTCGCAGGCCTCCTCGATCGTGAGCCCTCGAAGCGGCAGATTGCCATGGTCGGCAATCTTGATCCCGCCTGACCGTGCCGCAGCAATCACCAGCCCAAGGCAATCCTGGCCACCCTCTCCCCGCCCCTGCGGTTTAAAGGGCTGCCCCAACAGGGCACGGGCTCCCGCAATGATCCAAGCGCCGCGGGGGTGCCCTTCAGATCTCGCCATAGCGGACCAGCGCGTCGGTTCCGGGGACATGCGGCTCACCGCTGAAGGCAACAGCGTTGTCGAACCGTGTCGCGCACGTCTCGAACCGTTTGTCGCATCCCTCCGAAAGTCGGATTTGCGCGCCCTGCACACCGTCAGCCCAGATCGGCTCTTCAAGCGTCAGAACCGGTCCTTCAAGATCAGCAATGCGTCGATCAATCCCGGCCAACCTCCCGGTCATCAGTCGCATCCGCCCATCCACATAATCTTCTGAACGAGAGACGGTCGTCGCCAATTCGATCCTGGTGCCCGCACCGCCAACCGCCGCCACAAGCAAGTGCCGCGCACCCATATCGACACCGCAACGCACATCGCCCAGATCGGCCCTGCAAAGCGGAGAACAGCGCGGCGCGCCGGCAGCAGCGAGCCGGGCCATGTCGGAAACCAGCTCGACCCGAAACGCCCCGTCCGAGCCTTCCATCGCTCTCACGACATCGCCGATCGTGCCGCGCACCAGGCGAAGCATGTGCGTGTCGGGCGCCGTCCAATCACAGGCCAGAAGCTCCAGCTGTGCACCTGCCCAGCGTCCTGCATCGAGGTCAGCCGCCGAAATCGTGGCTGCACTAAGCACGCCATCGATTTCCATGCTGTCTGCCGAATAGCCATTCCGAAGGCTCACGGCAGATGGCGTCATTCCGGGCCTCGCCCGATAGTGCACGCCGCTCAGTCGCAAGTCACGATCATGTCCCGTGAACCCCAGCACAACGCCATCGGCGCGCGTGATCTTCCAGCATAGCGCGATTGTGGTCACCTCGCCCGCCAGCGCAGCGTCCATGGTGCCGGTCATTCCCGGACCTCCACCAAAGGCACAGTCGGTACCTCTCCTGCCCGCCATCCAGAAAGGGAAATATCAAGACGGTCGGTCCCAAAGCGCACCGGCACATCAAAGTCGAACCCCGCGTGCACGTCTGCCCCAAACGCCGGCGCGGTATCGAACTGGACTATGCCTCCAGGAAGCAGAATCCAACCGGCCTGCATCGCAGTGCCGCCCACCGAAACCATCACTGTCCCGGCAACTGGCCGGGTTATCCTCCGAAGCTCTTCCGCCCCGGAAAAGCCGTAGCGCTTCAAAAGGGGAAACGACAGACGCAACCCATCTCCGGTCCCCAGCAGCTGGTCCCGGGCCGATGTTGGCACGTCCGGTTCTGCGCTTCGCCAATCGAGCGGATCCCGGAAACGGAAAGCAAAAGCCTGTCCCCGGCGCCCTCGGAAGAAGCCAAGCAAGGCCGCAAGGTCGGCATCCGATCGAACGCCCAGCCCGGCATCATACGAAAGCCGCGCCTGAGCCCACTGGATATTGCGCTGCTCATGGCCCGAAGACGCCATCGCCACCTGCGTCGCGAACTCCGGCCCGCCAACCGCGTCGAACCCCAATTCCAGCGGAAACCGCACATCATGAAAGGTCTCCACGGCATTCTCCTGCTCTGCGGCAACTCCGGCCAAATCGATCCACTGAAATCCATCCCGGGCCACCTGCGGCCATGCCCAGACGAAAACGTCGGAAACGCCCCGGGATAGCGCTTCTGCCGCCGCATCGCCGACCCGTGGCCATTCAACCTCGGCAAACTGCGGATTCAACACGAAACCGGAAAGATAATGTTGCCTGTCAACCGGGTAACCCAGGCTCATCGTCACCGCCTCGCGGCCTCGCAGGCTGCCCGCTTCATCCCCGCGCACGACAAACGTATAGTCTTCCAACTGCAGCACATCCCAGTCCGGGTACGCCCAGCCGGGTGGCATATTTGCGCGCCGAAGGTCAGGCTTCCCAGCATCCAGAACCTGTGGCGCGTAAAACAACAGATACGATTTGAAAGGCCCTGCTCCAGCAACGCTCGCAGCTGCAGATCGAACGGCCGACGTCGCATCGAACAGCCGATTGCCAAGCCAATCCAGATAGGCCCGCTCCCCGGCACCACGCGTTCCGGTCACATCGCGCATGATCGGCGGAGCAACGCCCCGCTCACCGATCCAGCGCGCAACGGTCGCCGCATCGTAAAAGCAGGGCGTTCCACCAGGTTCAACCCACCACCAGGGCTCTCCCACCTGAAAGTGCACCGGAAGCCCCTCATCAGCCACGATCTGGCAAAAGCCAGAGGCAATGTCCTGCAACCAACCCATGGCCGCAATGTTGCACGGAGAGAGGAGCGTGGAAGGCGGAGTCCAGCCGGTAAGAGCGCGCATTCCAGCCGAATCCATCTGCGCCCACGCAGCCGGAGCATTTTCGTCGAACAGCTCGAATGAAAGCGAAAGGATGAGATCCATTCCGACGGACTCGAGCACCCGGGCCAGCGCCCGGTGCCACGCGCTCGCCGAAGCACAAAGCCCGCCCGCCACCTCGAAGCGCCCGCCACCAGCGTTGGAAAGCGCATAATAGTGGCTCATGCCCACATAGTGATTAACGAAACCCCGATAGCCCAGCGCCTGCCACTGCTCCACCAGCCGCTCGGGAGACTGGATGTAGCTGTCATCATAGGCCGAGCACATCCGCAGCCGATGCTCAGGCAGAAAGGCATCCCCGATCGCGATTGTGGATCCAGGCCCGTCAGCCACGATATTCCGCAGCTCGACAAAGCTCACCACCGCGGTCGGCAGCGCCAGGCCGGATCCGTCGAAGCCGTCCGGCACCAGGGAAATGAACATCCTGTCCATATCGCCGGTGAATACAGGGTCCCCGCCTACCCCGAATCCGGCGCGCAGATCGTCGAAGTCCAGCGCGACCCGCGCTTCCATCGGTGTGCCCTGGGCATAGTTCCAAAGCCGCACAAACCAGACCCGTGCGGTCCCCGCGGCATCCCGCCCCTCGATCGTCAGGACAGGCCCGTTGAGCGCATCAAGCGGCATTACACCGGGGCCTGCGACCCAGTCGAACGAAAGGGCCGTCGCACGATAATCCCGCTGGGTCCGATAGGCCAGCAAGGGATGGGACCATCGATCCTCGCTCGCCCAGATCAGGCCGGCCAGGTCCGAACGAGTCAGGAAATCCAGATCTACCCGAACCACATCGGGTGTCGGAGCGGTCGCTGCAGCCATCATCGGTCTGGGGAAGTCCACCGTCCACAGCCTTGGTGCGAAGCGTTTTACCCAACCACGGCGTAGCTGGTCCGCATGGCTTGCAAGATAGTGCTCCACCTCAACCCCCCGCCCGTGTCAGCGCGCGTCGCACCTCACGCGCCACCTGGCGGCCGGTCTGGGCCATGAAATCCCGCCCTGCGTCGCGCGGCGCGGAAACATTGACCGTCACATTCACCGCGCCGCGAGCCGACCCACCAGCCTCGACACGCCCACTCGAAGTCGGAACGAATAGCTCGGGGCCCCGCTCCCCGACCACATAGGCCCGCCCGGGGGAAACCGGCCCGCCAGTTGCCCGCCCGGGCAACCCCAGCAGTCCAGCTGCGACCGAGGAAGCGGCAGATCCCGCCCCGCCGGCGCTGGAACCGAACTCTATCTTCAGCGCGGCCGATGCAATCTCGCCCAGCGCACGTCCAGCCACACGGGCCAGATCCTCGAATTCCAGCCTTCCTGTCCGTGCTGCACGGCGCAAGGCAGTCTCGATCCCTCGTCCGGCCGCATCCGCACCACCTGAAAGCCCTTCCGAAAGGGTTGCACGCATGTCAGCCACATCCTGGGCAAAGCCGGACGTATCAGCCCGGACCCGCAGTGCGACAGCGTCGAAATCCTCATCCATCCGCCAGCCTTTCCTTCAACCGCTCAAGTTCCGCGCCAGCCAGCGGCGCAACCGGCGGCCCGAACCGCCCCTCGATCGCCAGCCGCACCTCAGCCAATGTCGCCCCCCAGAATGCATCCGGGCTCCATCCCAATTGCCCGGTCGCCAACACCGCAACGGCACGAGCCAGTTCGGCGAAATCCTTCAATTCATGCGCCAAAGATCGCACCCAATAGCGCCCGATAGGGCTTCAGCAGCGCAACAGGGCCAGCAGCCAGCACCCGCTCCTCGAAAGCCGGGCGTTCGCAGGAGCGCTCCGAAACGCAATGCCAGAACAATGCGCCCATCTCCGCCAGTTTCACGTCACCGGCCACGGCGCGTTCCAACAGAGCAAAAAGGCTGCCCACTTCGCCTTCGGCTGCAACCAATGCCGAAAACGTTGGCCGCAACCGCAGCCCGGCGCTCCCGAGCATAAGGAGCACCTCACCCCGAACAGGATTGGCGCCACTCATAGCGCTTGCACCAAGCCCGAGCTTTCCAGCGCCAGCGTGTAGGTTCGCTCTCCGTTGAAATCTCCGGAATAGTCCAGCCGGGCAACCTGGAACGTCCCTCGAAGCCGCTCGCCTCCTTCGAAGCTCACCTCGAACCGATCCAGGGCACCCGACAAGGCAAGCGCCTTCAAGGCCAGCTCCGCTTCAGACCCGGTGAACACACCCGCCCCCGAAATCGAGACAGATTTCACACCGCCCGTCGGCAACAGCTCACGCCACCCGCCAGATCCCTTGTTGGTCACCACAACCGGGTCGGTCGTGAAGGTCATCTGCGTCGTCCGCAGGCCCGCAACCGTTCGAAAAGCCTCGGGTTCTCCACCATCCGCCATTCGCAACAGAAACGCCGCGCCACTCTCGATCGCCATCTCAGTTCTCCATTCAGGTCAATTGTCGATCACGGAAAGCGCCCGGAACTCGATCACGGCCTGTGTCCAGCTCTTCGGAGATCGCCGGACAGTGGCGCGAAGAAGCCGCAGGCTCACCAGCCGCACACCCGCGAACTCGCGCGGCATCGCCAGAACGACTCGCTCCACATCGGCCATGACATCCTTGGCCATCGCCAGTCCGTCGCGCCCATCCCAGAGCGTCACGGAAAAGCGGTGTTCATAGCCCCCACCCCCCTTCCAGCCCCGATCAAGGACCACATCGGCTCCCACCGAAAGATAGGGCGGGCGGGCATCGGCCGGTGGTCCGTCAAACAGTCTCAGCGCACGCGCATCCAACGCCGCATCGCTCGTCAGCGCCGCCACAAGGGCTCGCTGCAGTTCCAGGCTAGCCCGCATGTCATTCTCCTCAGGCGCCGAAATCCTCGGCGATCAGCGTGATCAGGCCAGGCTGATCAGGGTCGTCCTCGATCCCAGTCAGCCTCAGCGCTAGGTCCCGCCACACCATCCGCATATCCAGGCTCAGCGTCAGTCCAGCGCGCAGGGTCACCCGCCAGCGTCGCGAAGAGTGGCGCGTGTCGGCCAGAAGCGTTGATTGCGAAGCCCGTTCCAGCAACTCGACCCTTGCCCACCTGTCACCAACGACCACCCAGCCATCGCTGCGATCGCCCGCGCTCCCACGCACCTCAATGCGCCGCTCAAAGCGCACGCGCTCCGAAAGCCTCCCGGCAAGTTCAGCCATCAAAGCCTCCTCGATGAAGCCGGCGCGTGCGCCAGGGGGACGCCATGCGCGTCACGGCCGGCGGCAGTCCCGCATCATCAACTCCGTCCCGGTGCGCATGAAAATGCGCCGCAGTCCGAACAACCGACAGTCGCAGAAGCTCAGGCACGCCATTCCAGCTTTCAGCCAGACCCGAACGATATCGCACCCTAATGTTGTCCCCCTCCGACACACCGGACAGGTTCACATGCCCATCGCCGTACCGGTTCGTGGAGAACCGCGCATCTGCGGCCGCCAAAGGCACCTCGCTACCGTCGTCCAAGACCAATGACGCCGATACCAGGCGCACAGCCGGGCATAGCGTCAAGGCAACCTTGCCGCCCTTCACGCGCAATCGTTCCTCGACATCACGTTCCAGAAGCATGGCCCCCACCATGGCTTCCACAGTCTCGGTTGCAGCCCGAAGCAGCCCGGCCAGCAATGCGTCTTCCGCCCCGTGCTCTATCCGAAGATAACCCTTCAAATCTGCCAGAGCCGCCACAGGCGGCGACTTCTCCACCTTGGCCATCATCGCTGTTCCACCCGCACCACAAGGCTGCGCTCATCGACGGAACCGTCCGACAGCGTCACCCTGTTCCCGACCCTATAGACATGCCCGGCGATCCCGCCCGAAAGCCGGGCTGTTGCCGCGCTCCCACTTGTTGCCTCGCCATCAACAGCCAGCCCCAAAGCCTCGATCGGCTCGACCGTCCACACGCTCTCGGCAACAGTGACGCCTTGCGCCATCGCGGCAGCCCAATCGACGCGATAGTCGACCGCTGCATCCGGGTCCTTCAGGAACATGGAACTATCTCCTGCGCCAATGGCCAGCTCCTTTGCCGCCCGCACATCACAGCGGCGCTCCGATCTCGACAGACCACCCGTCAAAGTCGACAGACCCGCCGGCCGCCAGCTGCTGGGCAGGGCATGTCGTCACGTAAAGCAGCTGCGAAGCCGCCAAGTTCACAAGCGCCACATGGTCGGCAGCCCCCGGTGCAAACACCGGAACGCCAGCCTTGCCGGCCACTTCCACCTTCCGCCCCGAAGCATCCCCCGCCGCAGTCGTGAAATCCCCCGACTGCATCGAAACCTCGGCCATCCGGCCGCTCCACGCCATCGCAAAGCTGGTCGGTTGTCCGCCAACTGCAATCATGCGCGTTGCACCACTCAACACTGCCAAGGCCCCATCAAGAACCTGGTCCGCAACCCATTTTCCCATCAGTGCCACTCCTTCTCAATCCGCCTCGACATTCATGCTCCGCCCTTCCGGGCTCACAACCATAACCCGTCCTTCGATAGTGGCCGCCGGGCCAATCGAAGGCGGATTGCTGCTCAACACCGGCGATCGACCGCCCGCGCCATGCACTGCGCCATGTGTCCGCATGCGGCCTTCCCAGCGAACTGCGCCACGTCGTCCAACGACGGCATGGCGCGACCGATCAAGCGCCAGGGCAATCGCCACCTGGCTGGCCATTTCCACACCCCCGGTATCGAACACCGCGCTTCGGGCAGTGCCCAGCACGTCAACGTCGATGCAGGCGCGGAGCCCCCGGCCCAGCAACAAACTTGTTGAGCCCGGCAGGTAGTTGCCGAAGCCCAGCAGATTGCCCTGCTGCGAATAGCGGCTCCTGTCGTCGGTGAAGATGAAGGCCCCGGTGAGGTCCGGGTTGTTGGTATGGCCGGTGATGTAGACACCGCGCATTCCCTCGAACTCGCGAGAGAAGGCGTCGGTCGCGGTCCAGTCGATCCGGTCCACCTGCACATTGGCTTCTTCGTTCACGCCATACAGGTTCGCCCAGCCAGCCGTCAGGTTGCCATTCTGCACGAAGATGTCGTGCTTGCAGGCCCGGCGGTCAAAGAAGTTGTTGCGGACGGCGTTCCCTATGGAGGCCATGTTCGTCACCAGATCGGTGGGGTCGTTGTAACCCCAGTTCAACCGCTGGCCGACAAAGGTGCAGCCTTCGACAAGGCTATCGACAACCTCACGGTTCCCCGCAGCATTGAAGAACGGATCACCAAGAGACCCGGCACCGTTCGCGGGCCGCTCGAAGATGCAGTTGATGACGTTGGCCCGTATAATCCGCTCCGGGCTGGCCACTGTCCCCGCGCCGCTGGCGACAGCAAGCGTAAGACCGGCGTTGTCGTTGTAGAAAGACCGGGTGCCCCACAGGAAGGTGTCCGTAACCGCACCTCCACCGCCGACGGTGCCGGAACTGCCAATCGGCACGGTGGCGTCCGCAATCCGCGTCGACGATATAATGACCGGGCTGCCCAGGGACCGCGTGAACTCAAGATTGCGGATAAGACCCACCACCATTGAGCTGCCGCCATTTGGGCTCGTCCCATAGCGCCAGAACCGGCAGTTGGTGAACGAAAGCCGGAAGAAGCCGGCTGTGACCGAGCTGGTCATGCCGGTGGTCGCCAGTTCGTCCCCGGTGCGCCCTTGCAGGATCACGTTGTCAAAATGCGCCCGCCAGGACAGCGAGAACCAAGTCCCGCCCAGCTCCAGCGTCAGGTCCCGGAACAACACGCGGCTGATCCGGAAGTTGGCCGAGCCCGTGTCGGTCCGAAAGATCACATTGGCCCGGGGGTTCGGGTCGTCCGGGTCACCGCGCATGATCATGCGGGCCTCTACCGTCTTTGCAGAAAGGGCGAGATTACCATACGATACCGTGTGCACACCCGGTGCGAACGTCAGCACGGCGCCTTCCAGCGTCCGCGCAACGATGGCGGGGTAGCCATTGGCAGCCGGTATCGCCACGTTCTGGTCCGAAAGGGCAAACATGGCCACGAGGTTGTTGGCGGCGCGCGTCACGGCCTTGGCGGCTGCATGCGTCGCGCCAATGGTCACCGATGCAGGCGTAGTCGTGCCGTTCACCGGATCGATGTAGACATGCCGCCCGCCATAACGGGTCCCGGCAGGATCCCAGCAGACGTGCAGCGCATTGCCCGCAGCGCGCGAGAAGCCAGCCTCCGCGTCAACGACATGGGCCGAGCCCGAAGTCCGCATCGCACCGATCCACGGATAGACTTCCCAGTGGAGCGAGATGACGCCCGCCGTCAGCGCGGTCGGGTTGATCGTTGCGCCCCAGCACTTCAAGTTGTCGGCATAGCGGTCGGAGACGCTTTCGGTCAGCCACCACTCCTGCGTGTTGGTGCCATCATAGCCCACCACCCTCACGGCGGCAGCCGCACTGCGGCCCTCGGCTTCAATGTTGGACACCAGCAGATCGATCCGGAACGCGCCGTTCTCGATCAGATATTGCGGGCAGGCCCAGCGGGCAGACGGAATGCGGACAGCGTGTGTGCTGTTGTTGGTGGCAGCAATCGTGCCGCCGCCCTGTCCCGAACGCCATCCGGCCGTGAAGGCCACGCTGACCGGATCGCCGGGATAGACATAGCGGGACAGCGCGAGACGAACCCGCCGCACACCCCCGCCGAGGTCAACCTCATCCAGCAGCGCGTGGTTGGGAAAGGGTCGCCGAAGCGGCTTGGTGCCCACCACACCGGTGCGTGCCCGGGCGGCGTTCGCCGAAGCGGTCGAACCGCTACGGGCAAAGCCTGGCGATGTGGTGGCAACCACCACCTTGGGTGCCCCGTTCGGGTCAAGATCAAATCCTGCAAAGGTCGAAGCGGCCCAAGTGCCGTTCACTTGCAAGACCCAGCCGTTCTGTTCGACTGCCGCCGATACGATAGCCATCGCCCGCTCCACTCTCGTCCAAGACAAGGATATTCATGTCTATGGGATCAACAGCCCCTTTGCGGCGGCAGCCTCCTCCGTGCCTGAGCACGAAGGAGGCGCCACAAGCCGTGCCTCAGGTCGCCGAGAAGCGCATCAACTTCAAAGCTTCGCTGTTCACCAACGCCCCGCCAACACGCCGGGTCGCATAGAAATGCACGAACGGCTTGCTGGAGTAGGGGTCCCGCAGCACAGCCGTCTCGCCGCGCTCAGCGATCACATAAGCAGACCGGAACTGCCCGAAGCCGATCGAAAGGCTGTTCGCTGCAATGTCCGGCATCGCATCCACCTCAACCACCGGGTAGCCCAGCAGTGTCGCTGCCTCGCCTTCCTGCAGGCCGGCCCGCCAGATGAAGTCACCGGTCGTGTCCTTGAACTTTCGGATCACCCCAAGCGTGTTCGAGTTCATCACCCATGTGGCGCCCTGCCGGTAAGGCGCGCGAAGAGCATGCACCATGTCGATCAACCGGTCGGCTGGGTTGGTCCCGATGAACGCGCCCGCCGCACCCGAAGCCACATACTGCAGCGTCCCGAACGGCCGGGTCGCATCGGTCGCCGTGGCCACCGGATATGTCAGGAAGCCCCTGGGCTGCGCCACTCCGGAACCGGTCACGAACGCAACGCCTTCAGCCCGGGCAAACTCTGTGGCGATCTCGTTCGCCAGCCAGGCCTCCACGTCGAACATGGCATCATCCAGCATCGGCTGGGTTGCGGCCGGGTTCGCATAGATCTCGCCCATCGGCGGGGAGATCTCGGTGAACAACGGCGTTGCTGTCTCGGGGCGGCCGGCATTTTCAGCCACCCAGCCCGAAGCCACCCCGCCGATCGCCACCAGCTTGCGGTAACTTGCGCTGCCCACCTTCACCACATCGGCAATCGCCCGAACCGGCGAGATATGCTTCAAGGTCGCTTCGATCCGCGCGTCGATCTCCAGCGGCACAGCCAGCCCGCCTTCACCGGCAATGCCGACGGAAAGGCGCTTCATCTCGAAGTCACCGTCAAGCCCCTTGCGGAGGTAGCCCTCGGCAAAAGCCGATTGCCGCTGCCGCCCGGCGAGGCCTCCAGCGCCCGCCATCAGCGGCTGCCCTGCCGCCTTGCGCGATACCGCCAGCAAATCCTGCTTCACTTCGTTGCGAAGCGCGTCCAGCTCTGCCCGCATGTCAAAACGCACGTCCATCTCGTCCGATGCGGTCACCACCGCATCGGCCTTGGTTTCATAAACCATCGCCTGCTCTCCTCTTGTGAACACTCCGCCAGGGCCAGTTGGCCCGGGCGCTCAGGAAACCCCTTCGATCCGGGCATCCCCATGCATCGGCAGCGTCACCACCGAACATTCGATCAGCTCGACCTTCAGCAGTTCCCGCCCGCCTCCGGCCCGCTTGCGCGCCAACTTCACGCGATATCCAAAAGAAAGCCCGTCAACCGCACCGGAACGCAGCAGCGCCAGTGCATCGCGGCCATCCCGGCAATCCGGGCTGACACCTGCAACCATTTTCAGTCCGCAGGCATCCTCGGTCAGGCTCAAGACCCGCCCGATCGGCCGCGCCGGGTCATGCTGCCACAGCAGGGGCACGTCGGCCCGGGCCCCCAGAAATGCCGCGCGCCGCACGATATCGCCACTGCGATCGGCCACATCGAACCGGCTTACATAGCCGGTCACCTGCACCAGTCCGTCCATTCCAGTCTCCCCCAAAGGCGCAACGCCCTCAACGGCCAGAGCGCGCGCCCCAACCCAGCATCTCCCGCTTTTCGTCGTCAGTCAGGAACCGCGCATCACCCACGTGCCGCCACAGTCGTTCGCGGTCGGCCCAAAGCGCGGGCACCATATCCAGGTCGACAGCCAGCTTTATGCCAGGCCACCAAAGCGCCAGATGGGCAGACAGCCCATCGAGGATCCTGGCCAGAAGCGGCAGGATCGTCAGCCGCCACAAGGCGATGTTCGCTTCCGCATAATTGGCATGCGTGGAATCGCCGGGCAGGCCCAGCAGCATCGGCGGCACGCCAAAGGCCAGCGCCACTTCCCGCGCCGCTGCCTCCCGCGCCTTGGCGAAATCCATTTCGGCCGGCGTCAGCGCCAGCGGCTGCCACCGCAATCCGCCTTCCAGCAGCATCGGCCGCCCCGCATTTGCGGCCCCGGCAAAGCCGGCATCGATCTCCTCGCGCAATCGCGCAAACTGCTCGGGGGAAAGTGGCCCTTCCTCGCTGTCCAGTACCAGCGCCCCGGAAGGCCGCGCCGCGTTTGCCAGCAACGCCCGGTTCCACCGCGCCGCAGCATTCAACAGCGCGATGGGCTCGCTTGCAGCATCGAGCGCCCCATGTCCCAAATGGTCATCCAGCGGGTTCATCGCCTTCAAGTGCATCAACCCTGGCGCCGAAGCATCGCCCTCGGCCTGATGGCGCTGCACCCGGCTACCCACCCGATAAGCCCAGGCCACCGGCCAGCCATTGGCATCCGTCTCCAGTGTCATCCGCTCGGGCCGAAGCACCCACAGCGCAACCGGCTGCCCACGGTGGTCCAGCGCCGTTTCCACAAAGGCGTTCCCGTGCAGCAGCAGGTGCGTCGCCAGCGCTTCAAGCATGCCAGGCGCCACCAGCCCAAGGGCGGGATGATCCTCGCCGTCGGCGTGCAGCGTCACGCTCGCAAGCCCCTCGGCCACCAGCCGAACCGCCCGGAGTGCCGTGGAATTGCGCATCGCAGCCCGCACTTGCCCCTCGTAGGAAGCTGGCGCCTCCCCGGCAGACCCCTGCAACATCGCCGCCCATTGGCGTGGCATCGCCGCTGATTTGCGCTCCGCCATTCCCATCATGCGTCGGGCCCAGCTCATTGCTGGTCCTCCGAAGGCACAGCAGGGCCGGTCGCCACCAGCCCGCCGCCGATCACCAGCGATATCGCCTGCGCGACCCCATGCGCCTGCATGGGGTCGCTCCCCAGCACGACAGCGATCATGGCAAGTCCCGCCCAGGTCGATGATTCCCGCGCGCGCAGCCGCGCCCAGTTCCAGAATGCACCAAGGCGCATTCCATCCAGAAGGTCCCGCATCGAAATCTCCAGCCTAACTGCCCAACACCCGCACACCGGGCCGCGCGCCCGCGTCACCCAGCAGCAGCTCCGTCAGCGCCCACACCAGCGCGTCCGCCCGATCGGGCGATGTCCCGGGGCCGACATAACCGCCACCCAGGATCAGCCCGCACATCTCGTCCTCAAGCTCGGCGAAGAGGCCCACGTGCCGCACCCGCCCTGCACCATAAAGTGCAGATACCGGCTCCGCCCGCGCCACCTTTCCCCGGCTTGCACGCACCTGCTTCACGGGCAGCGCCAACCCGGTTGCCCGCAGGGTGGATTCCACCATGTCGCCACCATTGTTCACTTCAACTACAATCCGGTCGGCGCCGAACCGGGCATGGGCCGCTGCAACCGCCGCAGCCCAAATCTCAGGCTTTACAGCCCGCAGGCTGGCATCGCCGATCACATGGGCAACGCCCCGGGCATCCACGCCTGCCACCACGATCCCGCATCCGCCCGGACCGGCTGGGGGGTCCACCCCCACCACAATCCGCTCCAGGTCGGGCGCTGCCGATATCCGGCAGCTGTCCAGGCCATCCCTGCTCCACAGGGCACCCTCTCGCGCTTCCAGCAATTCCCCCATCACTTCCTGCCGACCCAGCGATGTTCCGGCATAGCCGGATGTCACATCTGCAAGGAAACTGGCCGGCAAATTGGCCCTGTTGTCATAGGTGGAACCCCGGGTCACCCGAACGGCGGGCTCGGCCGCCAGCTCCCTCAGGAACGGCAGCGGCCGCGGGGTCGTTGTAACCACCACCTGCGGACGCTCCCCCAAGCGCAGGCCCATGCGCAGATTGCCCCAGGCCTCCTTGGGCTTGGGCCAGGCCGCTATCTCGTCGCACCACGCAAAATGAAACTGCGGTCCCCGCAACTGGTCCGGCTCCACCGCCGAAATCAGCGTGGCCATTGCGCCATTGGGCCAGTGCAGCTGCCGCCTGGTCGCCTTCCACAGCGGCCGGAAGCCCGCCGGCGCAACCGCAAGCAACCCGGATTCCCCTTCCAACATCACGCTCACCGCATCATGCTGCGTCGCAGCCACAAGTCCGAAACGCGCGTCGGGGTTGGCCCGGGCAGTCGCCGTCACCCACTCGGCGCCAGCCCGCGTCTTCCCAAAGCCGCGGCCCGCCATGATCAACCAGACAGACCAGTCCCCCTCCGGCGGCAATTGCGAAGGCCGCGCGGTCCACGCCCAGCTTCGAAGTACAGCCAACCTCGAATGAACCGGCACATCGTGCAGCAGCGCCTCCCGCTCATGCTGGGGCAGCCGAACCAGCCGCTCCATCATCGAAAGCTCGCGACCCACACCATCTCCCGAATTTCTGGTTCCAGATCCGCCTCGAAAGACGCGCTCTCCACAACCCGACAGGCGCCTGAAACACGCCGGCACCCGCCCCCCTGCCACACGCACCGGCAGCAGAGCAGGCGTGTGCCGGCGCTTCAGTCGAACCAGCTCCGCGTCGCCCCAAATGTCCCCGCCATCGTCCGGCTCGCGGGTCAGATCCCGAAGGATCAGTCCAGAAGGACCGCGTCCGCCACCGGCCGGCGGGGCCGCATCACTCCTAGGCGCAATTTCGGAGCATGTCGCAACCCTTATACCTGATCGTAACGATTGTCAAGTATTAATATAACCGTTTCGGTTATCGTAGTGATCAGCGAGTCGATCCAGCGCCATCCCTAGCACCAGCTTCGCCGCCCGTGCCGGCCACCCCAGCCCCTTCTCTGCTTCGGAAACACCCTCCCCCTCGCAAGCCACGCGCCACAAGATATCCGAAAGGCCCGGCCCCACTGCGCCGATCGCCCTATCGAACCGCCGCTTCGCCTCGATGGACGCCACAACGCCTGCCCCTGTGCACCGCTGCCATAGCGCTCTCCGCTGCCGCTAGGGGCTGCATCCCATCGCATCGTCACACGCGCACCCAGCCCGGCGCGCGCATGGTCCCCGCGCAAGCGCTCTCCGGCCGCAACCTGCCGCGCGCTCAAAAGGCCCCTTCGTGCCAGCCACGCCAATGGCGATTCGGTCAGGTTCACCGATACGGTTTGCCTGTCGATCGCATCGGACGGGGCCAGCATCCGGCTGCCAATTGTGCGATTCGGATAGTCCTTTGCATCGATCATGGTTGTATCTCCTCTCGACAAGAGGCACTATTTTGCCATATTGGTTCGTCTGTAGGAAACAGTGTAACCGCAACTCTTGCCGGAGATGCCAACATGATCAGCCGTCTGCGCGAAATCCGCAAGACCAGGGGCCTCACCCTCGCCGACGTCGCCGCCCGCTGCGACCCGGCGACAACTGCTGTCACCATCGGCCGACTCGAAACCGGAACCCGCCAGCTCACCGTCCCCTGGCTCGAACGACTTGCAACCGCGCTCGATATCGATCTCAAGCAGCTCCTCGCCCAAGAATCCGATTCCACCATTCCCGTCGCCGCAGTCCTCACAGCAGATGGCGCCCAGTCCCTCAGCGCCCCCCTGTCACTCCATCCCCCAACGCCGCTCCCCGGTGCCATCGGGCTCGTCGTGCGCGAATCCCAGGGGGATTACCGCGCCGGAGATCAGCTCTGGCTGGAACAACTTCCACCCGATCGCTTCCACGATGCCATCAACACCGATATACTTGTGCCCCGCCCGGTCGGCCGCTTCGCCTTCGGCCGCCTCGTCGCCACCGAACAAGGCCGCCTGCAACTCCTCCCCATGAAACCCGGCAGCCGCCAGACAGTCATCGCGGATGCACCCTGGCTCGCCCGCGTCCACACCCTCATCAGGTCGGTTTGAAGGGGCTTTGTTGCATAACTGTGTTGAGGGATTCCCTGTGTGAATCCGGTAGTATAGGTGGCGGGGATGTCGAAGCCTGCTGCCCCGAAATATCGCACGA
>Ga0335395_10000625_pt1 | contig 22231 bp, 20 predicted proteins | sample MAT02_FD_205744 | JGI IMG/M metagenome (GOLD analysis project Ga0335395, IMG submission 205744) | Freshwater microbial communities from Lake Fryxell liftoff mats and glacier meltwater in Antarctica - MAT-02 (spades assembly) (version 2) ...
CATAAACTTTATGCCCGATGCAAGCGAAGTAGATAGTATAAAACTATTTATAACAGGCAGTACCAACCCAGCTATAAAACTAAGTTTTAACGATATTACAGGGGAAGGCGATAAATACCTTGTATTGGTAGATAAATTTACCAATACCCGCACCCCCATTACCAACGAAAACAATAGCTATACATTTGGCATTGATAGAAGCCAACCAAAAAGCTTTGGCAGTGAAAGATTGCTATTGGTATTTGAGAAAAAGGAATTATACGCTACCAACGAGCAAAACCTAAAAGCCAACCTACACAGCAAGGGTGTAATGCTAACTTGGGAAACCCAAAGCGAAAAAAACAGCAAAAGCATTACTATCGAACGCTCCGAAGATGGAATAACCTACACGGCCATAGGCAGCAAACAGGCAGCTGGGAATAGCAGTAGCACTATTAGATACAGTTTTTTAGACACCGAACCTGTAAACGGTACTTTACATTACCGCTTACGCAAAATAGATACGCACAACAAACAAACCCTAGGCGATAAAGTAGCCGTTATAAAAAACGGCTTAAAAGCCGACGAAAACCTAAGCCTGTACCCTAACCCGTTTACAGCCGAGTTAAACATAAGCTGGAAAACAAACGAAACTGTAAAAATAAGAATATACAATATGGTAGGGAAAGAAGTAGCTGCCTACAACAACCTAAAAGGAAACTTTAAAACCAACCTAAGCAGTTTATTAAACGAACTATATACGGTTAAACTCATTGATGAAAAAACCAATAGAACAATAGAAACCAGCAGAATAGTAAAAGCTGAAAAATAAAATTTGGACAATATAAAATTTATATGTTGTTGATGATAAGTTTAATTTGTATGATGTTTTTTAAAATTTTAATGAAATTAAAATTTTAAAAAACATCATACAAAATTCTTTAAATTTTACAGTAAATCAAACCCGATATCTCGCCTAAAATATACGCCATCGTAATATACCCTTCCAGCATCGGCAGTGGCTTGTTGCAGGGCTGTAAATAAATCGGGCTGTAAACTTGTAATGGCCAACACACGTCCACCATTGGTTTTTACTAACCCATTATCAATTACTGAACCTGCATGAAAAGCAATAGAATCTTCTAAGTTTTCTAAACCTGTAATGGTTTTTCCAGTAATATATTCGCCAGGATAACCTGCCGAGACCAGCATAATTGTTGCAGCAGTTTTAGGTGATATTTTTAAACGATAGTGCGCAAGGGTTTCATCGGCAATAGCCATTAAAAGTTCTAAAAAATCACTTTCGATACGGGGTAATACACTTTCTGTTTCGGGGTCGCCCATGCGGCAATTATATTCCACAACAGATGGCTGTCCGTTATCATTCATCAAACCAATAAAAATAAAACCTTTGTAATTAATACCTTCTTGTTTTAAACCATTTATAGTTGGTATAATTACGCTTTCTTCAACTTTCAGCATAAATGCGGTATCGGCAAAATGTACGGGAGATATTGCACCCATTCCTCCTGTATTTAAGCCAGTATCGCTTTCGCCTATGCGTTTATAATCTTTTGCCTCGGGCAGTATTACATAATTTGAGCCATCTGTAGCTACAAAAATCGAAAGCTCTATACCTTTTAAAAACTCTTCTACAACAACTTTGGCACTTGCTTTACCAAATTTTGCCTCTACCAGCATAAGAGTTAATTCTGTTTGCGCTTCTAAAACTGAAGTACAAATTAATACGCCTTTCCCGCCTGCCAATCCATCGGCTTTTAAAACAATGGGCAAGGTGTGATTATCTAAATAAGCAATTCCAGCTGCTAAGGTTGATACGGTAAATGTTTTAGATATAGCCGTTGGAATGCCATATTTGTGCATAAACTGCTTTGAAAAATCTTTGCTGCCTTCAAGTTGTGCACCATCTTTTTTAGGCCCTATTACAGGTATGTGTGCCAAGGCGGAATCGGCCAAAAAGAAATCGTGTATGCCTCGCACAAGCGGTTCCTCGGGCCCTATAATTACAAATGTGATATTATGGTGGAGTACTGTTGCCTTCACGGCTTCAAAATCGAGTACATTTATAGGTAAGTTTTCGCCAAACTGGGCAGTGCCAGCATTGCCTGGAGCAATAAAAAGTTTTGTGCAATGTTTGCTTTGGGTTAATTTTAAACTAAAAGCATTTTCTCTTCCGCCAGCACCAATTAATAAAATATTCATGCTCCAAAAATAGTTTTTCCAATTTAAAATTGTTTTATTTTTTTAGGATTTACTTTTCAGGGTATTTTTTGAATGGTAAAAAAAGTTTAAAACATATCCTTAAAATATTTTTTCTGTAAAATTATATCCCAAACTGTTTTAAGGCTGCATTTACAAAAGCATCATTGGCATTAATGTATTGGTAATATCCCTTATCGCCATAATAATATTTTAACAAAGTAGATTTTATTTTTTTAAGTATAGCAGGTTTCGATTTTTCTAGCTGTGCCACTGTGGATGTTACCTTAAATTGCGCACAATAGTTTATAAATTCCTGATATTGTTGATTTTGTAATTGATAGTTTACAATAAAATCAGTTATCGAAGTATAGTTATCAATTTTAATTTGATAAATAAGCTTGGCATAAATAAAATTTGTGGTTAGCGATTCGCTGTTTACTGTTTTGTAAAATACCGTTTGCTGTACCGTATCCATTGGTATAAATACATCGGGCATAATTCCTCCGCCAGCATAAACTACTTTACCTGTAGCGGTTTTAAATTTTATTGTTAAGGCCGAGGTATCGGCTAGGTTACTATCTAGCGAAGTATATTCTCCTTTTTTTAACCTATCGTTTAACTCTTCTTTGTACTTATTATTACCGTTTTTATACGATTTTTGAATAGATCTACCACTAGGCGTGAAATATCTGGCAACAGTTAAATTCATGGCCGAACCATCATTAAATAAAAATTGCTGTTGTATCAACCCTTTACCAAACGACCTGCGACCGATTATTACACCACGCCCCCAATCTTGTATGGCACCTGCAACTATTTCGCTAGCAGAGGCTGTATTTTCGTTAATTAATAAAGCCAACTTACCCGTTTCAAATAGGCCAGCAGCTGTAGCTTTATGGTAAGTGCGGGGTTCGTGTAGGCCTTGTGTAAAAACAATTAATTTATCGTTGGTTAAAAACTGATCAGCTAATTCTATAGCAGCTTCAAGGTATCCACCACCATTATCGCGAAGGTCTAAAATTAAGTTTTTAACTCCCAAAGCTTTCATTTTTTGTAGCTCATATAAAAAATCGTCAGCTGTATTATTGCCAAATTTCGAAATTTTAATGTAACCAGTTTTAGTATCAATAGCATAAGCGGCATCAATGCTGCTTACCAAAATTTTATCTCTCACTAATGTTATAACATAATCTTTAACACCTTTACGCACAATGGTCAGCTTTACCTCGGTACCTTTTTTACCTCTTAATTTGTTAACCATTGCAGTTGCACCCGAATTTTGGAAAGGTAAATTTTTGCCATTTACGGCTATTATTTTATCGCCATGTTGTAATCCTGCCGTGTCGGCTGGGCTTGATGGTCGTACACTGGTTACAAGTACAGTATCTTTTAATAAAAAATATTCGATACCAATACCTTCAAAACTACCTTCTAAACTTTCGTTTTGTAATTGCGCATCGGCGGGTGCCAAGTAAACAGTGTGAGGGTCTAAATTTCCTAAAATTTGGTTAACGGCTAAATCCTCCATCGAATCGATATTAACCGAATCAACATAGTTGTTTTTTATCAAACTTAAAATATTATTTACTTTGGTATTGCGATTTAATAACGATGCTATAAAACTACTTTCAGTTTTAAATTTACTACCGTTAAATAATAAACCTAAAAATACACCTACAGCTATTGCAATAGTAAACAAAAAGACAAATAGAATATTTTTTTTGCTGCGTAATTTCATAAATGGATACAAATCTAGCATAAGTATTTGAAAAATATTTATCTATAAAAATATAGTCTAGCTATAATTTTTTAGTTAATATTTTGTTAAGTCCATACATTGCTTTATAATGTTTTGTAGCTTTGAAATAATTATTCTAAAAAACCTTCAAATGAAAAAAACTACCGAAGAAGATTCATTATATACCGATTTAGAACAACAATCTACTGAAACGCTTTTAACTCAAATAAATACCGAAGATCAAACTGTTGCCTTAGCGGTTAAGAATTTAATTCCTCAAATAACACTTTTGGTAGATGCCGCCGTGGAGCGAATGAAAAAAGGAGGTCGCTTATTTTATATTGGGGCTGGTACCAGCGGAAGGCTTGGGGTTTTAGATGCTTCTGAATGTCCGCCTACTTTTGGTGTGCCCTTCAATACCGTAATTGGTATTATTGCAGGGGGCGATGTTGCCATAAGAAAAGCCGTTGAAAATGCCGAAGACGATAGCCAGCAAGCGTGGCTTGATATGCAAAAATTTGATATAAATAAAAACGATATAATAGTTGGTTTGGCTGCATCGGGTACAACCCCTTACGTAATTGGTGGTTTAATAAAGGCCCAACAAAAAGGTATATTTACGGCCTGTATTGTATGCAATAGCCAAAGTCCAGTTGCCCAAGTATCCGATATTGCTGTAGAAATAGTAGTAGGTCCCGAATTTGTTACTGGCAGCACCCGCATGAAAGCTGGTACAGCTCAAAAACTAGCTTTAAACATGATTAGTACTACAATTATGATAAAATTAGGCAAAGTAAAAGGTAATAAAATGGTTGATATGCAGTTAAGCAATCATAAACTGGTAGAGCGTGGAATACAAATGATTATAAGCGAAACGGGTTTAAGCGAACAAAAGGCACAAACTTTATTAACCCAACACGGTAGCGTACGAAAAGCTGTTGAAGCTTTTTTAGCATCCTTACATTAAAATTTTATGCATGATATTGAACCATATTACCGTTGGCGTGATGATTATATAGCATCTGAGGATACGCTTTCGCCCTTTTACGATATTCAATACAACGAGTTTTCTTTTGACAAACAAATTTATAATTACTTAATTCACCCACAATGGGATTTTTTTGGTTCGCAAACCCTTTACCTTAAAATTTTATTTGTTGATTACGAAATGCAATTCGCAATAATTGAATTTATTGGCGAATGGAACGATGCTATTAATAATGACATAATGTTATTAAAGCGAGAAATTTTAGAAACTATAATTGCCGAAGGCATTAATAAGTTTATTTTGCTGGGCGAACACGTACTTAACTTTCACTCATCCGACGATTGCTACTACGAAGAATGGTTTCAAGATGTAGAAAACGGATGGATAGCAGGAATAAATTTTAGGCAACATGTAATCGACGAATTTAAAACCAACAACATCGATTATTATATTAATTTTGGTGGCCTGCTTAATGATTTGAATTGGCGCCAACTAAAACCAACACAATTATTTTTACTTATAGAAAACCAAATTTTAAAAAGAATAAATTAATTTTGCACACGTTTAAAAAAAATAAGTATGATAAACACTCAAAAAATCGAATATGCAAATTACGTTGATGTAAATGCAGAAGCTTCAAAAAAATTTATTGCCAAAGTTTTCGCCTGGATGTTTGTAGCCTTAGGTGTATCAACACTTTGCGCCTTCATGTTTGCTAACGACGCATCGTTGTTAAGCCTATTAATTAATATGGAAACGGGTAGCCGTACAGGTTTAGGAACCATAGTAATGTTTGCTCCACTAGCCTTTGTGTTGGTAATGTCGTTCGGTATCAATAAAATATCGTATCCTATTATGTTGCTTTTGTTTATCGCATTTGCAACCACCATGGGGATAAGCCTTAGCTTTATATTTTTGATGTACACCTCAGGCTCTATCGCAGGCGTATTTTTATCCTCCTCTTTATTGTTTGGGGTTATGGCAATTTTAGGCTACACCACCGATACCGATTTAACCAAACTAGGTTCGTTATTAATGATGGCCTTATTCGGGATGATTATTGCCTCGGTAGTAAACATATTTTTAGGCAGTAGCCAAATGCAATACATCATTAGCTTTATAGGCATTATTGTATTTACAGGCCTAACCGCTTACGATGTGCAAAAACTAAAAAGAATAGGTGCTGGTATCGAATTTGGCGATGCAAGTGCAAGTAAAATGGTGCTAATGGGTGCTTTAACCCTTTATTTAGACTTTATTAACTTGTTTTTAAGTATGCTACGCGTATTTGGCAGCAGGAAATAAGTTGAGATTTTTGATTTAGGATTTTTGATTTAGTCCAAGCTGAGTCTCCTTTTCGGGACTCTGCGTATTCGTTAATTTAGATTTTTGATTTTAAAGAAACCATTCATACTTTGATTATTAAAGTATGGATGGTTTCTTTATTTGAAAAGGTACTGTTGTACTGCTAACTTAGGCTAGCCCCGCTATACACTGCAAGCTTTTTTGCAAAAAAATTATTACTGAAAACATGTTTTCTGCTATGCAAAAAAGCTTTCCGTTGCTATCAAGTTTAGATACATAATTGGCACTATTAAAGCCCGTTGCTCGAAGCCCGCTGCCCGATAGCCCGCCTCTCGAAGCCCGCCTCTCGAAGCCCGCTACCCACTGCAAATTACACTTTCAATCTGCTTTTTTTATACGCCTTTACCGCTAGCATAATTACAAGGGCAAATACGGTTAACCCTGCTAAACCAAATGCCCAATCAATCGCACTTTTAAGTATTACTGTAAAAACTATGGCTACCAAAAAAATAGTTGCTAATTCGTTCCATAGTCTTAGTTGAGTGCTGGTCATCCAATATTTACCTCGTTTTAGTTGACCAATAATGTTACCGCAAATAATATGATACACAATTAAGCCAGCTACAAAACCTAATTTTACCCACATCCAATCGGTTTGTAATAATAATGGGTTTAGGTAAAGCATCAGCAATCCCGCCCCAGCGGATAAAACCATAGCCGGTGTAGTTATAATGTTAAATAATTTGCTTTCCATTATTTCAAACTGTTTTTGCAAAATAATTCTCTCGTTTTCGGGCTTTAGGTTGGCTTCGGTATGGTAAATAAATAGCCTAACTATGTAAAACAAGCCAGCCATCCAGCTTACTACAAATATTATGTGAATGGCGAGTGTGTATTGGTATAGCATAATATGGGGGAGTGGTATAATAATGGTTTATTGTTTAACTTTAAAATCTTTTCAATAAATCTATCTGTTTTTGATATTGTAACAATTATTTTTTGATAATGTAATATTTCATCAAACTCTAATTTTCTTTTTTTGCTGTTTTTAAGAAATTTTTGAGTTGGTTGATAAGTGAAGGATTATTTTTGGGGTTAATTGATTCCCCTAAATAAAGTATTAAGCTTTCTAAAAGTTGTTGAAAGTTACCACGAAATATATGCTAATAGCATTATCAAGTTTGTGTTTTTGAATTATGTTGTTAAATTAGTTTTCTATTGTAATTTGTATAAATCAAGCTTTTGTTGCAATAGTAAATTTGTTAAAATTAAGTTCAATTAAATTTACAAATCCATTAGTAAACGGCTTTATTTTTATCTGATTTTTAAATCTTGAGGATTTTGTCGACTGTACTATTTTGTTAAAATATAAATTGAATCCTTTTCTATTTCATAAATGATTAAATAATTTCGTAAAATTTTAATTCTTGCTTTTTTGTCATCAGTGAGTTTCCCCATTTTTGGGTAATCAGAAATTAATTTAACAGCTTTTTTAAACAATTCATTAAGCCTTATACTGTATTATTGTGATTTGGTATTTAAAATCCAAAATTCTAATATGCTTTTTCTATCCTGAATGGCTCTTTTTGCCCAAACTATTTGCCTAGCCATTTTTCAACATCAATGTCAACCTGGTCATTTTTTAAGAACTCTCCATTTTTAATTTGTTGTCGCCCTTCTTCAATAGCTGATTTTTGATTCATATTTAATTTGTAAATATTATCAGATTCATTTTCATCATTTAAGAACCGATAGATTTCCTCCAGCAAATTTTTATTATTTGTCTTTTCAATTTCTTCAAAAATTTTTTGTTTGATTTCAATAGTATTCATAGCAAAAAATTTATATGCTAAAATAATAAATTTATTTAATTTAAATGTTCGATTCTTTTTTTGCTATATGCATAATTAGCAATAATCCTTGGTATAAAAATGGAGGGCAATGTGAAAATGAACACGAATTATAGCTATTGTAAAATATGGTTTACAAATTTCAACAACAAAATATTTATCAATTAATACCTAAACTCTTTAACAACTTCAATAGCATACTTTACGTTATCGAAAGGAATATCGGGCATAATACCGTGGCCAAGGTTAAAAATAAACCCTTTTTCGCCACGCATACGCTCAAATAGGCGGTGTATGCGGTCTTTAATTACGTGTTTATCGGCATATAAAATATGTGGGTCTAAGTTGCCTTGTACAGCAATGTTTTGGGGCAAGCGGGCTTTAATATCTTTTAAATCGGCGTTCCAGTCTATCGAAATTACATCGGGTTTAGCCTCAGCCATAAGGGGTGCAAAAACCGAACTTCCTTTACAAAAAGAAATTACGGGTACGTTGGTACGGTTTAAAGCTGCAATAATTTCTACATTGTAACGGTGCGAAAACTCATTATAATCGTCCCAACTTAAAGCCAAAGCCCAACTGTCAAACAATTGAACTGCATTTACGCCTGCGGCAATTTGTAGGTTTAAATAATCAATAGTTACCTTGGCAATTTTAGCCAATAAGCGGTGTGCTAGCTCGGGCTGGTTATGTATTAATAATTTGGTTAATTTAAAATCTTTAGACGACCCGCCTTCTACCAAATAACTCATTACCGTAAAAGGTGCGCCTGCAAAACCAATTAATGGAATGCTTTTATTTAAACGTTGCTGTATAACTTTAATAGCATCGGCAACGTATTGTAGTTTGTGTATGCAGTTGGTTTCAAGGGCATCAATATCTGCTGCGCTTCTAATTGGGTTAGCAAATTTTGGCCCTACACCTTGGGTAAAGCTTAAATCGCCACCCATGGCTTCGCCAGTTACCAATATATCTGAAAAAAGTATAGCAGCATCAATACCCAATAAATCAACGGGGAGCATGGTAACATCGGCCGCAATTTCGGGTGTTTTGCACATTTCTAAAAACGAATATTTGTTTTTAATTTCCCAGTATTGGGGCATAAAACGCCCTGCCTGGCGCATAAACCAAACCGGCGGACGAGGTGTAGCTATTGAAAAGGCGGCATCTAAAAGTAAAGAATTTGTCATTGTAATTTTTGGTGTTTGTTTGATATCCGATTTAATAAATCGGACTAATATTTTAATCGGTAATTTTAACTAAACTTAACTAAATATTTGTTTGGGTTTTGTAGAAAAAATCATAAACAACAGCTTCACAATTTACCCAACTCTAACTCAATATTTTTTAAAATACTTTTATATTTTTGAGTTAGTGGGAGTTTGTCGGCTTCGGTAATCCAATACAATCCTTTGGTTTTGTTTTTATTACGCAAGCTTATGTTGGCTAAGTGCATTAATGTGCTACCTAAATCATTGGCTTTTAAACCTAAAACTGCGGCTTTGGCTAAGTTTGTTTCGGCAGCTGGGTAATCTAATTGTTGCAAGGCAATATTGCCAAAAATCAAATAATAGTATGGTTTGCGGCGTCTGTTTAACCTCTCGGGATTTTTAATTGTGAGCAGTAATATCTTTGCCGATTGGTAATTTTTATTTTTAAATTGCTTGGCGGCCAATATTACAGTACCTTCTTTAAAATAGCCAAATATTACCAATCCCGCCAATAAAACACCAAATGCGGCAATGCTGTAAATGCCATAAAATACCGCAAATAATGCAGCCAAAATCAGCAATAGCGATACAAAAATACGGGCAATAGGGGTAAGCATTATGTGTTGAGTTTTTTAATTTATTTGAGAAGCTAAAAATGGTAAATATACTATCTCAATGAAATTACCTTATTTTTGGTGTAAATATATCAATAATTAAAAAGGTAAATAATAAGAAATTAGAGTTTTTTGGTTTTAATTAGAACATTTAATTAATTCAAAAAAATGGTTTTAAAAAATTAAATTGCTTGGCAGCATTTTTTCTAAATTTCGTTTTAAGATATGCTAATAATTTATAAATTTATTCGAACAAATATCTGCCAAAGTGTCATTTTTATTTATCTTTGCACATTAAACACGCATAAATGTTAGAAAGTGCAATTTTAGATAAGCAACACGATGAAACCCGACAGGGCGAGCCGTTGCTGTTGAAAAAACAATCGGCGCAAAGCCAAAAAAAACTATACATAGAAAGTTATGGTTGTGCTATGAATTTTTCGGATAGCGAAATTGTAGCTTCTATTTTATTAGACAATGGTTTCGAAACTACGGCCGATTATGCAATTGCAGATGCTATTTTTATAAACACTTGTTCCATCCGTGAAAACGCCGAGCAAAAAGTACGTAACCGTTTAAAACAATTTTCGGCTGTTAAAAAGAAAAACCCAGGCTTACTAATTGGCGTACTGGGCTGTATGGCCGAGCGTTTAAAAGCTAAATTTTTAGAAGAAGAAAAATTGGTTGATGTAGTGGTAGGTCCCGATGCTTACCGCGATTTGCCAAATTTAATAAATCAAGTTTGGGAAGGCAATAAGGTGGTTAATGTGCTATTATCTAGAGAAGAAACGTACGCCGATATTAGCCCAGTACGATTAAACAGTAATGGCATTTCGGCATTTATTTCTATAATGCGAGGTTGCGATAATATGTGTTCGTTTTGTGTAGTACCTTTTACACGGGGGCGTGAGCGTAGCCGCGATGCTGTTTCGATTGTGAAAGAAGCACAAGATTTATTTGATGATGGCTACAAAGAGGTTACACTTTTAGGGCAAAATGTTGATTCGTACAAGTTCACACCACAATCGACCACAGTCGAAGAGAAAAGCCAAACTGTTAATTTTTCGGAATTGTTAGCAATGGTGGCGCAGGTAAACCCGCAATTAAGAGTTAGGTTTTCAACATCGCACCCTAAAGATATTACCAATGAAGTATTGCATACCATAGCCAAATACGACAATATTTGTAAGCATATACATTTACCCGTACAATCCGGCAATAGCCGAATATTAAGTTTAATGAATCGCACTTATACCCGCGAGTGGTACTTAGAAAGATTGGATGCCATTCACCGCATTTTACCCGATTGTGCCGTATCGGGCGATATTATTACTGGTTTTTGTACCGAAACCGACGACGAACATAACGATACTTTAAGCTTGATGGAATATGCCAAATATCATTTTGCTTACATGTACTCGTACTCGGAAAGGCCAGGAACACCTGCTGCTAAAAAGTTTGTTGATGATGTGCTGGAAACTGTAAAAAGTAGCCGTTTAACCGAGATTGTTGATTTGCAACAAAAACATAGTTTTTTTAGAGCGCAAAAACGGGTTGGGAAAATAGAACGGGTATTAATTGAAGGCTTATCAAAAAAATCGAAACTAGATTATTGTGGCAGAACCGAACATAATTCGATGGTGATTTTTCCAGTAACTGAAAACAGTAAACCAGGCGATTATGTAAAGGTATTGATTGAAAGAACCACTACGGCAACGCTAATTGGCTGTATTATTGATTTTTGATGTATGATTGCTCGGTATCCTACAATCCTTAAATCTTAAAAATCCTAATTCAGACAAAAGAATTACTACTAACTACTCTAAAAAAAATGACCGCACAAGAAATAAAACAACGCTTTGGAATAATTGGCAGTTCGCCTTTGTTAAACCGAGCAATTGATATTGCCCGGCAAGTTGCTCCCACCGATATTACAGTTTTAATTACAGGCGAAAGTGGAAGTGGAAAAGAAGTATTTTCGCACATTATACACCAAATGAGTGCCCGCAAACATGGCCCTTTTATAGCCGTAAACTGTGGTGCTATACCCGAAGGTACTATAGATTCGGAGCTTTTTGGACACGAAAAAGGTTCGTTTACTGGTGCACACGAAGCCCGAAAAGGCTACTTTGAAGTGGTAAACGGTGGCACCATATTTTTAGATGAAGTAGGCGAATTGCCTTTGGGTACACAAGCCCGTTTATTACGTGTTTTAGAAACTGGCGAATATATTCGGGTAGGTTCATCAAAAGTACAAAAAACCGATTGTAGGGTAGTTGCAGCTACCAATGTCGAAATGTTTGAAGCAGTTAGAGCGGGTAAATTCAGAGAAGATTTATATTACCGTTTGAACACAGTGCCTTTAAAAATCCCGCCATTGCGAGATAGAAAAGAAGATACACATTTATTGTTTCGGAAATTTGTTGCCGATTTCTCGGATAAATACCGATCGCCAAATATTACTTTAAGCGATGATGCGGTACGGGTATTAACCAATTACGGGTGGCCAGGGAATGTACGACAACTAAAAAATATTGCTGAGCAAATTGCAGTTTTAGAAATAGATAGGCACATTACAGGCGAAACTTTAGCCAACTACATACCACACGATAACCCAGGCAATATGCCTATGCGCCTTAACCAAAACCATGGAAAAGACGATTTTAGCGAACGAGATATTTTATACAAGGTGTTATTTGATATGAAAAAAGATATGAGCGACCTAAAACGCTTGGTGGTAGATATTATAAAATCGGGTGATGACATTAGTAATTATGCAGATGAAAATCCTCAAATTATGAATTCATTATATAGGGATATAGATGTTAGTAACGAAAACGGCATAACCATACAACAATCTCAAAACCAAAAAAATAATCAAATAAATAACGATTATAATATTACACATGAAAGCGAAGTTGAAGAAGTTGAAGAGTCATTATCATTAATTGAAAAAGAAACTGATATGATTAAGAAAGCTTTAAAAAAACACAAGGGAAAGCGCAAATCGGCGTCCGAAGAATTAGGGATATCCGAACGAACCTTGTACCGTAAAATTAAAGAACTTAATTTAGATTAAAAATGGAAAATCAACCGCGAATTACCAATTATCAATTACACCGAATTATTTTAAAAAATAAAATTATGTTTTTGCTATTATTTAATTTTTTAAAAAACGGTATTTTAAGACCTTTAACCAAGCACTCTCTACTTTATACTCGCCGCTTACCACTTACCAATAACCACTTCCTACTACCCACTACCTTCTTCCTAATTACCTTACTTACAAGTTGTTACTCTTTTACTGGTGGTTCTATAACATCAGGTATGAAAACCGTATCGGTGCCATTATTCGAAAACAATGCGCCAGTAATAGTGCCTATTCTAAGTCAGGCATTTACCGAAACCTTAAAAGATAGGATACGCACTCAATCGCCATTAAGTTTCGTACGTACAGATGGGCAAGCCAATTTCCAAGGACGCATTACAGGGTATGATATTAGGCCCGTATCATTACAAGGGAACAATACAGGCTTGGCAGGGCAAACCCGTTTAACCATAACGGTTCAAGTTAAATACAATAACACGTTAAAACCTGACGAAAATTTTGACCAAAGTTTCAGCCGTTTCCGGGATTTTACTGGAAGCTTATCTACAAAAGAACAACAACTTATTAAAGATATTAACTTGCAATTGGCCGAAGATATTTACAACAGAGCTTTTGCCAATTGGTAAGGTTTACTTATATTCACGCTAAAAATTAAAAAGTGCAAATAGATATTTCTACATATATAAGTACCCAGTTTTCTAATTTCTTATCGGATATTCCATCCATAGGTGAGCAAGATATTGAAAGCATAGATGATGTGGTAACGCAATTTCCTTACTGCCAAACGCTACATTTTCTAAAAGTAAAAGCTGCCGTTGGTACAGCAAATTATGAGGGTATGTTGGAAAAAGCCGCAATTTACGCATCGTCAAGAGCGGTGCTTCATGATTTTTTGATAGAAAGCACCGAGGTTTCAGGCGACGGGTCTTTAAGCATCGAGCATCGGGCTTCGGGCGACGGGTCTTTAAGCTTCGAGCATCGGGCTTCGGGCGACGAGCATTCGGGCGATAAATTAATAGATGTAACCGAAGAGAATAATATTGATAATGATGAAATTTTTGAAGAAATAACGGAAGAGAAAGTAAATGAGCATTTAAGCTTCGAGCATCGGGCTTCGGGCGACGGGCAATCGGGCGATAAATTAATAGATGTAATCGAAGAGAATAATATTGATAATGATGAAATTTTTGAAGAAATAACGGAAGGGAAAGTAAATGAGCATTTAAGCTTCGAGCATCGAGCTTCGGGCGACGGGTCTTTAAGCTTCGAGCATCGGGCTTCGGGCGACGAGCAATCGGGCGATAAATTAATAGATGTAATCGAAGAGAATAATATTGATAATGATGAAATTTTTGATGAAATAACGGAAGAGAAAGTAAATGAGCATTTAAGCTTCGAGCATCGGGCTTCGGGCGACGGGCAATCGGGCGATAAATTAATAGATGTAACCGAAGCTCGATGCTCGCAGCCCGACAGCCCGTGGCTCGTTGCCAACAGCCCGAAGCCCGACACTCCGCAGCAAAACAGCCCCCAAATAGAAACTTACGACCATCACGACAGTGTGTTAATTAAGGAAATTGAAGAAGATGCGATTTTAGTGATTGCTCAAAGCACTCAGCCCGAAAAATCGCAACCCGAAAGCCTGTGGCTCGAAAGCCAGCAATCTCCTGCTCAAAAACCCGAATCAAATCCGAGCCTTTACAATGATGATAAGCTACCATTTACCTTTTTATGGTGGTTAAATAAAACCCGTAAAGAACATTACGAAAATAATCAACCGCATGTTGAACCGAAGGTTAATGCCCCAACCCTTAGGACTGAAACTGTCAACAACCCGATGCTAAATCAACAAATTGCCGAAAATATTTTACTGCATAAAGCATTAGATAACTACGTTTTAGGCAATAACACACCCGAACCAGTTACAAAAGAAGATTTTATAATTAAAAAATTTATAATCGAAGAACCGCAAATTAAACCTTTGCCTGCAAGTAAATTAGATACCGAAAATAAAGCCAAAGCTAGTTCCGCCGATTTAGGGGAGCTAGTTTCCGAAACATTAGCCAAAATTTATGTAGAGCAAATGCTTTATGCAAAGGCATTAGAAACTTACAGAAAATTAAGTTTGAAATATCCCGAAAAAAGCAGTTACTTTACAAGCCAAATAAAATATTTAGAACTCAAAGTTAATTAACAATAAACATAAAAATGACAACCTTTTTAATCATCCTCACAGTATTGGTAAGCATTGTACTTGTACTTATCATTTTAATTCAAAATCCCAAAGGTGGCGGTTTATCCTCTGGATTTTCAGCTTCAAATAATATAATGGGTGTACAGCGTACTGGCGATATTTTAGAAAAAGGAAGTTGGATATTAGCTATAACTATTATGGTATTATCAGTATTAATAAATATTACTGTTCCTAAAAATGGTACTTTAGAAAAAACGGATTCTAAAATTCAAGAACAAATAGATAAAACGGCAACACCAAGCAATTTACCAGTATTGCCAGGTAGCAATAACGCCGATACTACTAAAAAGTAATAAACAAAATTTATAGATTAAAGCCTTCAAGATAAATATTTCTTGAAGGCTTTTCTGTTTTAAAATCAAAAGCATTCTTTCACATAAATCACAAATCCAAAATCAGCAATCAAAAATCCCACAAGGATTGCAACTAAATCACAAATCCAAAATCAGCAATTAAAAATCAAAAGCTATTTTTGCCTAAAAAATATTTGAATGGGTGCACCAGCAAAATCAAAATTTTCTCTCAATTTATTTTCAATAAACCTTTTGTAAGGGTCTTTAATGTATTGTGGCAGGTTACAAAAGAAAGCAAACATGGGTGATGTTGCATTAATTTGCGTAATATATTTAATTTTAATGTGCTTGCCTTTGGTGGCTGGCGGTGGTGTTTTTTCTATTAATGGCAATAAAATATCGTTAAGTTTTGATGTAGGTATTTTTTTAGTTTTATTAACAAACACTTTAGCGGCAGCTTCAATAGTTTTAAAAATACGCTGCTTTTCTGTTACCGATGTAAAAATAATAGGAACATCAGTAAATGGCTGTAGTTTTTCTTTAATTTTTATTTCAAATTCTTTAACCGAATTGTGGTCTTTGTTTTCTACCAAATCCCATTTATTAACCACTATTATTACCCCTTTTTTATTTTTTTCGGCCAAATGGAAAATATTAATATCCTGCGATTCTATCCCATCAACCGCATCAATCATTAAAATAACTACATCGGCCTCTTCCAATGCTTTTATCGTTCGCATAACCGAATAAAACTCTAAGTTTTCCCTTACTTTGGTTTTTTTACGCAGTCCAGCAGTATCAATCAGCATAAACTCGTGGCCAAACTGGTTGTAATGTATATGTATGCTATCGCGGGTAGTACCAGCAATTGGCGTAACAATGTTTCTTTCTTTACCAATTAAAGCATTTATCATTGATGATTTGCCCACATTTGGCCTACCAACAATGGCATATTTTGGTAAACCATTTTCTTCCGTAAGTGCAAGGTCGAAATTTTTAACTACCTCGTCTAACAATTCGCCTGTACCCGAGCCACTCATCGAAGAAATACAGTATATATCGCCCAAACCGAAACTGTAAAACGCACTCGCGTCGGATTGTAACTGAAAATTATCAACCTTATTTACAGCAACATATACAGGCTTATCGCTTTTACGCAATACTTGCGCTATGTCATCATCTAAATCGGTAATACCTGTAGTAACATCAACCACAAAAACAATAACGGTAGCTTCCTCAATCGCAATTAAAACTTGTTCACGTATTGCGGCTTCAAAAACATCGTCCGACTGTGCCACATAACCACCCGTATCTATCACAGTAAAACTTTTATCGGTCCACTCACCAATGCCGTAATGCCTATCGCGGGTAACGCCACTTTCATCATCAACAATGGCTTTTCTACTTTCTGTTAATCGGTTATATAAAGTTGATTTGCCTACGTTGGGCCTGCCTACAATTGCTAAAATATTGCTCATTTTTTAATGTATTACATGCCGATATCTATCATCGGTATATTTATGAATTTGCAAAAATACTTAAAATTTATTTGGGGATATTTTTTATTTGAAAAGCAAGTTATTGCTAGTTAATATAGGGCTAGTCGGGTGCTTTGTTGTAGTCCTCATTTTGCCCACCCACTATAGCCACCACACATTCCGGGCTGCCACTTCGCCCCCGTTTATTTAACAAAGGTAGGGTGGGGAATTAGTAAAAATGTTCGGTCGTTAAAATAATATTAAATATAAACTTAGATTTTTAATTTGTCTAAAATAGCTTGTCTAACAGCAAGTTAGGCATTTTTAGTATTTATTGATTTAGCAAGATTCCAAAATAGTTTGAATCACAGATTTAATTGATTAGCAGGATTTCTCTTTCTAAAAGAACTTGCCAATACATTTTTTGTCTCTCTGAACGCAGTGAAGAGTCACAAACCGACTCCGAAAGAAGTGAAAGGTCTCAAAAACATTAATATGAGATTGTTGGCTATGGTATGATGCCCGAAGAACGGGAAACAATTTGATTGAATAAATAAATCAAGGTGAAAAAGTTTAATAACGCCTCATTTTATTCCAATTTTTGAGCGGAAAATTAGTATTTGTAAAAGCTAAAAATTTTGATAGCAGATTTAAAATCCTATGATATGTACTTCGAGGTTATAAACCGCGAAGAGCGTTTAATTTGGATATTTATTGGTTAGGGTTATACATTTACAACGGCATCCTAAAATCCATTAATCTTTTAAACCTATTTAAGACGATTAATGAAATTTTTAATTCAGCATAGCATCCTAAAATCTTTTAATCCAACAAATCCCTGCCTTGCTGGCAGGCAGGCTAATTCAGACAGTTAATAAGTTTTTTATCACTTAACTTACCGAAAAATACTCCTTTAATCTTGGCAACTTCTTAACTAATACAAACCCTTATTCATTTTACAAAGTTTTAAACTTTGTTTATTAAAGCTCACAAGTGACGCTGAAAAAGCTTAACAATGCGACAGCAGGGGAGTAATAAACTTTTTTAAAAAAACGCAGGGTCCTCTGTAAGAGACCCTGCTGGGACAAAAATAATAGATTTGGTTTCGTTTACCGTAATACCGTGATTGGCATATTGTGTTAAAAGAAAGTTTTGCAAATCTTCTTCTATCAATACTTCATCGGGTTTGCGGGCAATCGAAATACCTAAGTGGTGGGGAAATCCTTATTGCCCCAACAACTCTGTAAATACCTTTTCTAATTTTTCTTCGGTGAATTTTATTTCTTAGTTTCAATTTTTATAGTCCAAAAAATTGTTTTCATTCTTTCTCGTATCATTTTTAAGGTTTCCAATATTGTCATTTCTTCGGGGAATTCACCGTACACCAAGTTTTTGAACTCACCGTTATAAATTGTTTTCAATTCAGACCAAACATTTTCCAAATCTTTGAAAATAAGTGCTTCATTAGGATGATGATTCAGCCATTTATTGTTGTTTCTAAAACTAGCTACGTCATCATTTGCAACTTTTAGCAACATATTATCAAAGTTTTTTGAATTGAAAAATTCTAAAAATTCTTCCTGTTTTAGTAGTTGATGTAAATCATAAGTGTGCCTAATCTTTTTCTTTAAATCGCCTATCGGATTTTGTCTATAAGAAAAGCGAACCAAACTCATTATTTTTTCGCAAATGGTTCTTATGGGTTCTAGTGCAAGCAAGTCAAAAGGAAGTAGTCCGTTTTCTTTAGCAATATCAGACTGCTTATTATCCAGCATCATTTGACCAACAAATGAAACAATGCTTTTGGTAGTATATGGCTCATAATAACCCAACCAAGTAGATTCCAAAATAATGACATCTCTTACTTGTCCGTAATTGCCCTCAAATGTTTTGTTATAGGTATGTGCTGTTTTTCGATTCATTCCCATTTTATGCGTAATGCCTTCAATGGCAACTTCTGGCAAAGTAGCTTCTACAACAGTGCTCACAGCTTTTAACTTTGACTTTAGTTTACTGTCAGTTTCTCCATCTCGCCTCAATACTACCAAGTCAATATCTTCCGAAAAGCGTTCTATCATATTGTAACACTTTGATAGTGCTGTTCCGCCTTTAAAAACGGTGTCTTTACTCACGCCTAATGCGGGATTGAAAATCGTAAACAAGGCATACGTAACCCAATAATCTTTTTCTACATAAATAGCAGGAATTTTCATTTGGTCAGCTGTAAACTGAACGGCTTGTCTGAATAAGATTTTATTATCGTGTAGCTTCATACAATATTCCATTTTTCGGTGGTGGATAGTATTTTCGTTGCACCTGCCAGTTTATATTTAGTAATCGGGTTCAATGATTTAAAAAGTGATGCTATGGTTTTTCCCTGTTGCGATTGCTCTAGTAAAGCACCTAACAAAGCTCTTGTTGCTGGTGGATATTTTAAAGCCAAACGAATCATTGTATTGATTTCTGTATCAGCAAAGTTTTTAATAATGGCTAAAAAACGCTTGCAGGAAGATTCTATATTGGCATCAGGTATTTTTTTGATATAACGAATGGCATCCAATAATTGCAACAAAGGAATATTCTCTTTGGTGATGGTGTTTTTTTGTTTTACAAATGCAATGGTGTAGCGTTCTCTTTTAAAATTCGGTCGAACTTGATTTTTACCAATTTGGATGGTATTGCTTACCTGTGTGGTTAAGCCCAATTGGTTGTAAATGCTATAGCCTGTGAGATAACCTGATATTTTTCCGCTCTCTTCTAGCAAGTCTTTTACTACTTGTGCCTGATTGGGTTGCAGGTTGCCAAATGGGGTATTTTCGGGTTTGTAGTATTTTCCTTTGGATAGTTTGGCAATTTTACCCGAAGCCACCATACGATTTAGGGCTTTTATAACCGCTTCTTTTTGGTTCACCTCTGTGGTAAAGTCGGCATAGGTGAACACATAGCCTTTGGTAAGCCTATCTATGGTAAGTGCTATGTATTCAGCTGTTTTCATTCTTTTTATTGTAGTGCAAAGATAGTTTATTTGTCCAGTTTATTAGCAAAAAAACTGGACATTTTGAAACTAAGTATTGATGGTTTATAAAAAGTGAGAAATATTAATAATGCTACTAAATGTCTTTTTTAAAAGAAATTATCTATAATGAAGTTAGCTAAATTCTAATCTAACATTCACGTGGTTTTTAGATTTTAGTTCTAAACCTTTAGGTGTGGTATCACTTTTAAGAAACAAGCACCTATTCCCATCTATTTCTTGTTTAATTAGTATTTCGTTATAAAAATTTTTAACATCATCAATTATAACTGCATCTGAAATTTTCTTTTTTGCAGTGTCCAAAAACTGAATAAATTCATTCCCTTTAAATATTTGTGAATAAAAAGGTTCTGCAACATGTTTAAAATATTCAGCTGAATTACTATTAAAACCTCCTGTATAATATGGACGTATGAATGCTCTAATATAATCCACCTCGCCTTGGTGCGTGTCTACAGCACAACACTCATTATATCAACTACTTAACATTTTGTTAATGAAATTAAATTACCTTTTTTTGATTTAGATTTGTAATAAATTAGCTTTTACTTATTTTATAAAGTTTTAAACTTTGTTTATTAAAGCTCACAAGTGACGCCGAAAAAGCTTAACTCTTGCGACAGCAGGGGAGTGATAAACTTTTTTAAAAAAACGCAGGGTCCTCTTTGAGAGACCCTGCTGGGACAAAAGCAGTATTTCTTTAGAATCTCTTTATGTCGTTGAGTACAAACGGTACGTAAATGACCACGGACGAATTTCCAATCCATGGTCCCATTAGCAATGTAGTTTCCTCAATGCTCTCTCTCAAGAAATCAATGCTCTGTTTATTATGGTATATCCTTTTAAGTTTCGCTGGTGGATTCGTTTGAACAATAAATGGAAGTGTCGGTAAATTTGAATTATAAGTAGTTCTGTCTACAGATGATGAACTGATATTCTTCACAGAATTATTCTCAACCTTAAGCGTCACATTAAAATTGAAATTTGTGTAGGTGTTTATCATTGTTATTGGAATTGTCAGGTGTTTGATGAAAAAATCGCAAGCTAACGCGTAACCTCCAAATGGTTGAACTGCAGATTGCGGATTCCTTTCTGGGTAAAAAATAATATACCATTCTCCACTTTGGTCATCTCTTTCAATTCCACCGTTTTTGAAATAAGGTGGAACGTTAGAATTAGATGAATTCTTGTTATCAAAGTCGTAAGTAGCAATTGCTTTCTTTCCTCCTTTGTTAAAAATCGTCCACGTACCTAATGGAGTGCCCGACTGATACGTTCCCGTTTTTATTATTTTCCCCTTTTCATTAATGTATTGCCAATTCCCATCTTGTTGTCCATCAATGAAACTCGCAACAAGTTTTGGCTTGCCGTCAAAATGAAACAATTCATATTTTCCATTGAGTTTTCCGTCAACGTACTCAGCATTCTTTATTACAGTACCCTTTGCCGACTTAGTAGTCCATTTTCCTGATTTCAGTCCGTTCGTATATTGTCCCGTAACAATTTGATTGCCGTTACAGGTCAGTAAATACTGTTCATTTATTTTCTCAACACAGTTACAATGTGGGTATTCATTTGTCGATTGAGCTATTATTTGCCCTATCCACAGAATTGTCAAAATACATGTCAGTTGAATCGTCTTTTTCATATTTACTTTTAGTAGTCTACTCTGTCCCGAATTATTGCTTGCTAACGTCAGTCTGTGAAAAAAACCCACAAACTAATTTATCAAAAATAGTTAAATAAAAGCTGGTAAAAAAGGATAAAAAAGCTTAGTTTTAAAGAGTAAAAAGAGCGATAAAATGGCGTATTTAGAAGATAGCGATAGGTTTCAGATAAGAATGGTTAGCTTGGAAAAAGCGAGAAAATGGGAGCCATCAGTTTCAGAAATTCCGCACCCCAGCCTGCAAAACCTGTCCGGTAAAACACCTTTGTACCGGAAGAGCAGCTGGAGAAAGAGAAATAGACCGAAGCGAATATGCAGATGTAGTGGAACAAAATGGAGCTGATTACAAGGCTAACAAAGACTTAAGACCGTTGCAAGGTAAACGGGCAATTATTTTTTCATAAATATTTGAAATATAGATACTTAATGTTTATATTAGGGGTATGAAAGCGTTACAAAAAATTTCTTTTGCGGATATGGCAGTAGCCA
>Ga0335395_10000626_pt1 | contig 22221 bp, 20 predicted proteins | sample MAT02_FD_205744 | JGI IMG/M metagenome (GOLD analysis project Ga0335395, IMG submission 205744) | Freshwater microbial communities from Lake Fryxell liftoff mats and glacier meltwater in Antarctica - MAT-02 (spades assembly) (version 2) ...
TCGATCGCCTCGTAGGTGGGCCCGGCGCTGATCAGCACCTGCTGCCCAGCCAGCACTTTCAACGTGAAGAACCGCACCAGGTCGTACAGCAACTCCTCAGGTTCAAGCATGCGGCCGTCGCCGACTTCGCCGCAGGCCTGGTCGCCGGCACCCACATCCAACACCATGGCGCCGTCAGCCTGCAGCTGCGCCACATTGCGCTGCGTGGCCGGGTGCGCCCACATCTCACGGTTCATCGCCGGGGCAAGAATGAGAGGCACCGACTCCAGCGGACGCGCCAGGCACATCAGGCTGAGCAAATCATCAGCCCGGCCGTGCAGCAGCTTGGCCATGAAATCGGCGCTGGCCGGCGCGATCAGGATCGCGTCGGCCTCGCGGCTGAGGTTGATGTGGGGCATGTTGTTGTCCACCCCGGCCGCTGTGCGCGCGTCCCATTGCGAGGTGAACACCGGGCGACCGGACAGCGCTTGCAGGGTCACCGCGGTGATGAACTGTTCGGCCGCCTCGGTCATGACCACCTGCACCGTGGCACCCGCTTTGATGAGCGCGCGGCACAGTTCGGCTGCCTTGTAACAGGCGATGCCGCCCGAGAGTCCCAGAACAATGTGTTTGCCAGCCAGATCTTGCATGGCCGCAATGTAGCAGCGTTGGACTGGCCGGTGGCGCGCGGACCTCTGGCGACGCCACAAACCGCGCCCCGACGCTTCGCAGGGTAGCTGGCTTGAAAAAAGTTGCCCGAAATCGGCCCCCTATAATTCCTATTTCCACCTCCCGCGAGCGCAAGGCTCGCACGAGACATGACCAAATTTGTGTTCGTTACTGGCGGTGTGGTGTCCTCTTTGGGCAAAGGCATTGCCTCCGCATCCCTGGCCGCGATTCTTGAGTCCCGCGGCCTCAAAGTCACCCTGATCAAGCTCGACCCGTACATCAACGTGGACCCGGGCACGATGTCGCCGTTTCAGCATGGCGAGGTGTTTGTCACCGACGACGGCGCTGAAACCGATCTCGACCTCGGTCACTACGAGCGTTTCATCGAAACGCGGATGAAGAAGACCAACAACTTCACCACCGGCAGGATCTACCAGTCGGTGCTAGAGAAGGAACGCCGTGGCGATTACCTGGGCAAGACGGTGCAGGTGATTCCGCATGTGACCAACGAAATACAGGACTACATCAAGCGCGGCGCCGGCATCGGCACGCCCGATGCGGTCGATGTGGCGATCGTGGAAATTGGCGGCACGGTGGGCGACATCGAATCGCTGCCGTTTCTGGAGGCTGTGCGCCAGATGAGCCTGCGCATGGGGCCGAACAGCACGGTGTTTCTGCACCTCACCTACGTGCCCTGGATCGCCGCTGCGGGCGAACTCAAAACCAAGCCCACCCAGCACACCGCAAAAGAACTGCGCGCCATCGGCATTCAGGCCGACGCGCTGCTCTGCCGCGCCGACCGCCGCATTCCCGACGAAGAGCGCGCCAAGATTTCGCTGTTCTCCAACGTGCCCGAGTGGTGCGTGATCTCGATGTGGGACGTGGACACCATCTACAAGGTGCCGCGCATCCTGCACGAGCAGGGCTTGGACGGCCTGGTCTGCGACAAGCTGCGCCTGAACACCCCACCGGCCAACCTCAAGCGCTGGGATGATCTGGTCTGGGAGGTCGAGCACCCGCAGCACACGGTGCACGTCGCGATGGTGGGCAAGTACGTTGAATTGTCCGATAGCTACAAATCACTCAACGAAGCGCTGCGCCACGCCGGCATGAAGAACCATGCCAAGGTGGAGATCGAGTACATCGACTCCGAGACGCTGACCCCTGAGAACGTAGAGCGCACGCTGGGTCGTTTCGATGGAATCCTAGTGCCCGGCGGCTTCGGCAAGCGCGGCATCGAAGGCAAGATTTGCGCCGCCCGCTTCGCCCGCGAAGGCGGCGTGCCGTACCTGGGTATTTGCCTGGGCATGCAGGTCGCCACCATCGAATACGCGCGCCATGTCGCCGGCCTGAATGATGCCAACAGCACCGAGTTCGAGCCAGACACACCGCATCCGGTGATCGCGCTGATCGACGAATGGCAAGATGCCGATGGCTCCATCCAGAAGCGCAACGCCAGCTCCGACCTCGGCGGCACCATGCGCCTCGGCGCCCAAAGCTCCGACGTCTCGCCGGGCACCCTGGCTCACCAGATTTATGGTGCGGTGGTCACCGAGCGCCACCGCCACCGCTATGAGGCCAACGAGCACTACCTCGATCGCCTGCGCGACGCTGGTCTGGTGATCTCGGCGCTCACGCAGCGCGAGCACCTGACCGAAATGATCGAGCTGCCGCAGTCGGTCCACCCCTGGTATGTCGGCGTGCAGTTCCACCCCGAGTTCAAGTCCACCCCGTGGGACGGCCACCCGCTGTTCAACGCCTACATCCACGCGGCGCTGGCGCGCCACAGAGAACAGCGTGAGTCACGGGCTGCCGCCTGAGCCCCCAAGCCCACTCTCAGGACCCACCACCATGCAACTCTGCGGTTTCCCCATCGGTCTGGACCAGCCGTTTTTCCTGATTGCCGGGCCTTGCGTGATCGAATGCGAACAGCTGCAGATGGATGTGGCTGGTCAGCTGAAAGAGATCACCGCCAGCCTGGGCATTCCGTTCATCTTCAAGAGCAGCTTTGACAAGGCCAACCGCAGCAGCGGCACCACGTTTCGCGGTCCCGGTCGCGAAAAAGGGCTGGAAATTTTGGCGAAGATCAAACTCGAGCTTGGCGTGCCGGTGCTGACCGATGTTCACACCGAAGAAGACATTTTTGAGGCCGCGAAAGTGGTCGATGTGTTGCAGACGCCCGCCTTCCTGTGCCGCCAGACCGACTTCATCCGGGCTGTGGCGCAGTCGGGCAAACCGGTGAACATCAAAAAGGGCCAGTTCCTCGCGCCGCACGACATGAGGAACGTGATCGACAAGGCACGCGCCGCCGCCAAAGAGGCCGGCCTGAACGAAGACAACTTCATGGCCTGCGAGCGTGGCGCGAGCTTTGGCTACAACAACCTGGTGAGCGACATGCGCTCGCTGGCCATCATGCGCGAGACCGGCGCCCCCGTTGTGTTCGACGCCACCCACAGCGTGCAGCTGCCGGGCGGCCAGGGCACCAGCAGCGGCGGCCAGCGCGAAATGGTGCCGGTTCTGTCGCGTGCCGCCGTGGCGGTGGGTGTGGCTGGCCTGTTCATGGAAACCCACCCAGACCCGGCCCGTGCCATGAGCGACGGCCCCAACGCGGTACCGCTCAAACACATGAAAGCGCTGCTGGAAACCTTGCTGGCGCTGGACCGCGTGGTCAAAACACAACCGCTGTTAGAAAACCAATTTAAGGATTGAACCCAACTATGGCCGCTTACATCATTGCCGACGTCACCGTCACCAACGCCGATCAAATGGCCAAGTACCGCGAGTGGAGCACCAAAGCCGCGAACGAACATGGCGCCGAATTTTTGGTGCGTGGCGGCGCCATCACGGTATTGGAAGGTGCCTGGAACCCGAGCCGGCTGGTGGTGCTGAAGTTTGAATCGGCGGACAAAGCCAAGGCTTATTACGTGAGTGAGGCCTACACCCAGGCGCGCGAGGTGCGCGAGGGCGCAGGCGTTTTGAACATGGTCGTGGTTGAGGGTGTGTGAGTGCGAGGCGCACCTAATGGTCCAGCAAAGCCGGTTCCACGGGTGCCCTGGATTTGAAGGCACGCGTGTCCGTTGAGGTGGCTGCTTGCTTTCTTTTTTGAATTACTTAGGAAAAAAACATGAGTGCAATTGTTGACATCGTTGGCCGCGAAATTCTTGACAGCCGCGGCAACCCCACCGTGGAATGCGACGTGCTGCTGGAAAGCGGCGTGATGGGTCGAGCGGCTGTGCCATCAGGCGCATCGACCGGCTCGCGCGAAGCCATCGAGCTGCGCGATGGCGACAAGAGCCGCTACCTGGGCAAGGGTGTGCTCAAAGCGGTGCAACACATCAACACCGAAATCGGCGAAGCGGTGCTGGGCCTGGACGCGTCCGAGCAGGCGTTTCTGGACAAAACCTTAATCGACCTCGACGGCACTGACAACAAAGGCCGCCTGGGTGCCAACGCCATGCTGGCGGTGTCGATGGCGGTGGCCCGGGCCGCAGCCGAAGAAGCCGGCCTGCCGCTGTACCGCTACTTCGGCGGCATGAGCGCGGTGCAGATGCCGGTGCCGATGATGAACGTGGTCAACGGCGGCGCGCACGCCAACAACAACCTCGACCTGCAAGAGCTGATGATCATTCCGGTGGGCGCCCCGAGCTTTCGCGAAGCGCTGCGCTGGGGCGCCGAGGTGTTCCACGCGTTGAAGAAAATCATCCACGACAAGGGTATGAGCATCGCGGTGGGCGACGAAGGCGGTTTTGCCCCCAACGTCGAGAACCACGAGGCGGCGATCCAGATGATTCTTGAAGCCATCGCCAACGCGGGCTACACACCAGGCGAACAAATCGCCCTGGGCCTGGACTGCGCAGCCAGCGAGTTCTACAAAGACGGCATGTACCACCTGGGCGCCGAGGGCCTGACGCTGTCGGCCGAAGACTGGACCAACATGCTGGCCACCTGGGTCGACAAGTACCCCATCATCAGCATCGAAGACGCCATGGCCGAGGGCGACTGGGACGGCTGGAAGCATCTGACCGAGCGCCTGGGCAAGCAGGTGCAGCTGGTGGGAGATGATCTGTTTGTCACCAACACCAAGATTTTGAAAGAAGGCATCGACAAAGGCATCGCCAATTCGATCCTGATCAAGATCAACCAGATCGGCACCCTCACCGAAACCTTCGCCGCGATCGAAATGGCCAAGCGCGCCGGCTACACCGCCGTGATCTCGCACCGCTCCGGCGAAACCGAAGACAGCACGATTGCCGACATCGCAGTCGGCACCAACGCCGGCCAGATCAAGACCGGCTCGCTCAGTCGCTCGGACCGTATGGCGAAGTACAACCAGTTGCTGCGCATCGAAGAAGACCTGGGCGAAGTGGCGGTGTACCCGGGCCGCGCGGCGTTCTACAACCTCAAATGACCCCCTGCGCCGCTTCGCTTCTTTCCTTCCAGGGGAGCCGTACCCGTGGCACCGCGAAGGCGGTTCTCCGGTCGGCTACCGCAGCTTGTTGAAGGGATAGCTGTTGCCTCGGGCGCTCCGGCCACCAAAGAGCAATGCTCGCAAGGGCATGCGTTTGGCAGAGTTAGACGCGGTTTACACGCTAGCGCGATCGATCACCAAGCTGCGTTCGACGCTGGGAAAGCAAGCCGCTTGAGCCGCGTGCGAGCTGGCCAGACTGAACGCGCGCGCGCCAGTCGTCCCCTACTGTTGCGCCTTGGCCATTTCGCTAAACACCACCTGAGGACCCTATGCAAAAGATTCCCCTGGCCGCCATCGCAACAGCCCTGATTGCCCTCACCACAGCACCCGCTTGGGCTGTGAACAAGTGCACAGGCGCCGACGGCAAAACCGTGTTCCAAGACACGCCGTGCATGGGCAAAGGCGAGACGATCACGGTGCGCCCGGCGAGCGGGAATGCCAATGCATCGTCAGTTGAGTCTGCCGCGCGTACCCGCTCAGAAATCGCGGGTATCGAGTGGCGCAGCCAGACCACCGCAGCCATTGCCAGGGGCGAGCCACTGGTGGGCATGTCGCGCGCTGAGCTTGACCAAGCCATGGGTGCGCCGACCCGGGTGAACGCCAATAACTACGAAGGCGTGCAAAAGGACCAGATCATTTACGAACGGCCTCGAGCCACTTGGTTGGTCTACACCGAGACCGGCAAGGTGACTTCCATACAAAACCGCCCAGCCATTGGTGCTGGCACAGGCCCCGCCGTCATCTGCCCAACACCTTTCGAGATTCGAAACATGCAGGTCAGCGCCAACAGCAGCAGCTTGAGCGAGGGCGAGCGTGTGGAACGCCAAAAGCAGATCAGCGAAGCCATGCGCTGCGGGCGCGGCCAGTGACCGACACAGTACGGCCCAGCCTTCGCAAGAGAATCCCATGACCATCATCTGCCCCAAGTGCGGCCACGCCAACCACCAACCCACCGGAGCAGCCGATGAAGCCTGCCCCAGCTGCGGCGTGATCTACGCCAAGGCCCGGGTTGCGGCCCACTTCAATGCGCAGCGTGCGCCCAGGCCCGCGCCGCGCCCCCAACGCCCGGTTAACTTCATTGACCTGCTGCGCACCGAGAGCCACTACCCGACGTTTCGCACCGTGGTTTCGCTCGCCACCCTATTCGGGTACTTCCTGGCTTTCCTGCTTTTTCTGGGAGCTGTTATCGCGTGGTGGGGCGACAAGGCTTGGGGGCTTGGAGTGGGCGGCGTCATGGCAGCGGCGGCGGTGGCGGTCGTGGCGCGCGTGTTTAAAGAGATGTGGCTGATGCTGGCCGACATGAGTGATGCCACCATCCGCATGGCGCGCCAGCAAGAGCCCGACACACGCAGCGAATGACCGCAACAGCTTTAGCAAGGACCCCACGCAAAAACTCCCCTGGACGCCATCGCAGCGGCCCTGATCGTCATCGCTGCGGCGCCCACATGGAGCGTGAACAAGTGCACTGGGCCTGACGGCAAGGTTGGCTTCCAAGATGTGCCATGCGATGCGGCTGCAAAAAATAGAGTCTGTCAAGACCTGCGATGGCAAGGGTTCAGGTGGGTCAAGTGCTGAGATTTGGGAGTTTCGCCGGGCATCCGACCAGCTGACTGGCAAGGTCGGATGATTGGTCGTTTCATGGACGACAACGCCAGAGCTGAAAGCGGAGCAATTGAAGTTCGCCCCGGTCACTTTGGCCATCGCAGTCAGCGCTTGGGGCGCAACGTTTGCCGTGCGTACCAGCACCGGCAAAGACTTGTTTCACAACGATCTCGACGGCATGGGCATGAAGCTGGACAGCCTTCACGCCGTTGGACATCAACGGAGGCCCGCACGTCGTCGGCAGCAAGTTGGGCAACGCCTGCTGACAGCCCTGCCGGCATCAAAGAATATTCACCTTCGCTTGCGCTTCGGTCACCACGGTGTGTACTCACCTCCCCTCTGCTGGTCCAGCGCCCGCGGTTATCTGACCGATAATTTCCAGGATGGCCAACCGCTTCATCCCCGCCCTCTTGATCACCTTGCTGATCGTGCTGCACGCACAGCTTTGGACGGGTCGGGGCAGCGTGTCGCAGGTGGCCGATATGAAACAGGCATTGATTGAGCTGGAACGCAGCAACCAAGCAGCCCGGCTGCGCAACGACCAGGTGGCCAACGAGGTTCGCGATTTGCAAGAAGGTCTGGGCATGATCGAGGAGCTGGCGCGTCAGGACTTGGGCATGGTCAAGCCCAACGAGATTTTTGTGCAGATCGCACAGCCCGGTCGGTGACATTCATGGAAAGCGGACCGTCCGCAGGCGACGTTCAAAATCTCCTGCCTGTGGTCTGCCTGCTGGGCGGCGAGTCCACCGGCAAGAGCACGCTGGCCCAAGCCCTGCAGCACCGCTTGGAACGTGCTCATGGGCTTCGCGTGTTGCTTGTCCCTGAATACCTGCGCACTTGGTGCAAAGAGAAAGGCCGAGCCCCCAGGGTGGACGAGCAGGCAGCGATTGCGGCAGAGCAAAGTCGGCGCATCCGCGAAGCGGCGCAACAGCCTGGCGTTGACATGGTGATCGCCGACACCTCGACGCTCATGGTGGCGGTCTACAGCGAGCTCTACTTTGCAGACGCCAGCCTGATCCCGAACGCCAGCGCCGAGCAGTCGCGCTACGCACTCAACCTGCTCATGGGGCTGGACCTGCCCTGGACGCCCGACGGCCTCTTCAGAGACAGCCCCGCCATCCGCGACGCCACCGACACCTCGCTGCGACGCGCACTCGATGCGGCTCGCCTGCCCTACCAAACCATTTACGGTCAGCAAGACGCCCGATTGCAGCAAGCACTGCGCGCGGTGGGCCGCTGGCTGGGCCGCGACCTGCTGCCCACAGACCAAGCACTCACCGAGGGGCGCACGCCCTGGCTCTGCGACAACTGCAGCGATCCCGTCTGCGAGCGCCGGTTGTTCACCGGCTTGATGGGCGCACGTCGGCGGTAAGTGTTCGCGTCAGTGCTGCTGGCCGCTGCCGGGCGGCTGTTGCGCCGCCTGCACAAACACCTGCGCCGCATCAACCGGGTCAAACCGGTATTGCGCGCCGCAGAAATCACACCCCACCTCCACCTGGCCTTGCTCGGCCAGGATGGACTTGATCTCCTCACGCCCCAGGCTGTTCAACATGCTGCTGACCCGCTCGCGCGAGCAGCTGCAGGCAAAGCGCGGGCCTTGGGCACCCGCCAGCGGCTCGAAGCGGCGCAGGTCTTCTTCCCAAAACAGGCGGTGCAAAACGCTGTCCACATCCAGCTCCAGCAGCTCCTCGCGCTTGAGGCTGGACGCCAGAATGGCGATGCGGTTGTAGTCTTCGTTCAGACCCATTTCGTCTTCGTCGCGCCGGATCGCACCGCCGCCCGACAAATTGGCCTCCCCCTGCATGGGTAGGCGTTGAATCAGCAAACCCGCAGCAACTTTGTCGTTCGCGGCCAGCACCAGCCGGGTGTCGAGTTGCTCGCTTTGCAGCATGTAGTGCTCGATCACCTCGCTGAGTTTTTCGATCTTCTCGCGGCGATCGTCAAACAGCGGTACCACGCCTTGGTAGGGCTGCTGACCGGGCAGGCGATCTTTGGGGTCCAGCGTGATCGCGCAGCGGCCCTGGTTGTTCAGATTGACCATCTCCGACAGCGGCGCATCCGCCGCCACCTCGCCGGTCACGGTGGCAGTGGCGCGCAGGCTGAGGTCGGGCTGCACCTCGGCCACCGCCAGCTTTACGGGGCCATCGCCCTGAATCTGCAAGATCAGCGCGCCGTTGAATTTGATGTTGGCCTGCATCAGCGTGGCCGCCGCTGTCATCTCGCCCAGCAGCTCGGTCACCGCCGCCGGGTAGCCGCCCGCCTGCTCGCGCCGACTCAGAATGTCCTGCCAAGCATCGGTCAAGCGCACCAGCATGCCGCGCACCGGCAGGCCTTCAAAAACGAATTTGTGGAGTTCGGACACACGTTTCTTTCAAACAATCAACCTGCCACCAGGCAGCAATAAAGTTTCGCCGCCGGGCCGCCCCAAGGAGAAACAGCCCCCTCGGGGGGCAGCGACCCGCGAAGCGGCGGAGCGTGGGGGCAACAGTTTCGCCGCCGGGCCACCCCAAGGAGAAACAGCCCCCTCGGGGGGCAGCGACCCGCGAAGCGGCGGAGCGTGGGGGCAACCGTTTCGCCGCCGGGCCACCCCAAGGAGAAACAGCCCCCTCGGGGGGCAGCGACCCGCGAAGCGGCGGAGCCGCGAACGGCATCCGAAGGATGACGAGCGCAAGGGGGCAACATGCTTATTGCTCCGGCCCGATGAAGTCTTAAGCGGCATAGCGCACCCGGCGATCCTGGAAGTAGCTCATCACGCGCTCGGGGTTTTGCTCCAGCATCGCCATGTGATCGTTGGCCGCCTCACGTAACTTGCTCTTGGTTCGCACCGGAACGCGCTTGCCTATTTCCTGTTTCAAGTCCGCGTTGAGCCGCTCCTCAGGGTTGAGCTGTGGGCTGTAGCTGGGCAGGTAGAACAGCTCAATCTGCTCTTGCCGTTCAGCCACCCAAGCCTTGACCAGCTTGCTGTGATGCACTCGCAGGTTGTCCAGGATCAGGAAGACTTTTTTGCCCGCGTCTTTGATCAGCGCTTGCAAGAATTCGATGAGCTTTTCGGCGTCGAACGCATCGTCAATAATCATCCAGCGCGTCTTGCCCTGGTTCGTCACCGTGGCAATCATCGAGAGCTTTTGGCGCGTGCCGCCCACCGCCATGGCAACCGGTGTTTTGCCGGCCGGCGCGAAGCTCCTGCCACGCACATCGGTGTTGACCAAAGCAGTCTCGTCGCCCCAGTGGATCTCAGCTCCCTCTGATCGGGCTCGTTTCTCAATGGCGGGGTACTCCCCCTCTAGCCAAGCCTGCACCGCCGCTGGGCTTTGTTCGTAGGCTCGTTTGATCGGCTTTTGTGGTGTGAAGCCCCAGCGGGTGAGGTACTTGCCGACGCTGCGAGTTTGCAGCTCGATGCCAAATTCTTGCTCGATAAGCTGACCGACTGCCGCGCGGCTCCACAGGTGAAAGTCCATCTTGAGTTGCTCCGGGCGCTTGTCGATGATCATGCGCTGGATGGTGTCTTCTTGCACCTGACTGAGTACGCGACCATCGCCTCTGGGACGACCGCGCCGAGCTGGTCGGATGGCGCTCCAACCGCCTGCCTCAAACAGATCAATAGCAGTTCGAACCGTCGGGTAGCTCAACCCAGTCATCGTGACGATCTGCATGATCCTGATACCTTGCCTGTACAGCCTCACGACCTGCTTGCGCCGTTCGTGAAGCTGCTCGAGAGTTTGATTTCTTGCACTTTCTTTTTCCATGATTCTCTGAGTGAAAAAATCGGAGAAAGTTCAAACTTTATTGGGCCTTATCTATAGTCCAGCTTTTTCAAGGTGTGGCGAAAGCGCTGTGCGTTCTCCACATAGTGGCGGGCGCTCGCGCGAAGGCCTTCGATTTGTTCGGGTGTGAGCTGTCGCACCACCTTGGCCGGGCTGCCCACGATCAGCGAGCCATCGGGGAATTCCTTGCCTTCGGTCACCAGCGCGCCGGCCCCCACCAGGCAGTGCTTGCCGATCTTGGCGCCGTTGAGCACCACCGCACCGATGCCGATCAGCGAACCATCGCCCACCGTGCAGCCGTGCAGCATCACTTTGTGCCCCACCGTCACATGCTCACCGATGGTGAGCGGCTGGCCGACGTCGGCGTGCAGCACGCTGGCGTCCTGGATATTGCTGCCTTTGCCGATCGTGATGGTCTCGGTGTCACCGCGCACCGTCACCCCAAACCACACGCTGCTGTCCACGGCCAGGTGCACGTTGCCGATGACCTGCGCGCTATCGGCCACCCAGGCGGTGTCGGCGAGCTGGGGGGCCACGCCATCGAGTTCGTAAAGTGACATCGTTGCTATTTCCTCGTTGCGGGACCAGTCGCTCAGTGGCCTCTTGGCACCAAGCGGGCTAAACCTAGAATTGTAGGGATGCCCATCCGTTCACCCTCCCCGCTGGCGACAGTCCCCGAGAACGCCCGATCCCACGCCCTGCAAGCGCTTTGCCTGAGCGACCCCCAAGCCAAGGTAGGCGCCGTGCACGCGATGCAAGCCGCCTGCGTCGCGGGTCTGGACATCGACCCGCAAGCGCTGCTGGTGGTGCCAGCAGGCTGCACCTTGCCCGGCCGACCACCGCAGCCTGCGCTCGTGCCCCCCATGCAGGTGCCACACAGATCGCCCTTCACGCCCGACGGCCTGGCCGCTTTGCTGCACGCGGTGGCGCACATCGAATTCAACGCGATCAACCTCGCGCTGGACGCCGCCTGGCGATTCCCCGGCATGCCCGACGATTTCTACCGCGACTGGTTGCGCGTGGCCGACGAGGAAGCCACCCATTTCGGCCTGCTGCGCGCGCACCTGCAAAACCTGGGCCACGACTACGGCGACTTCCCCGCCCACGACGGCCTGTGGGAGATGTGCGTGAAAACCCAAGACGACGTCACCGCCCGCATGGCGCTGGTGCCGCGCACCCTGGAAGCACGCGGGCTGGACGCCACGCCACCGATGCAGGCGCGCTTGCGCAAGGTCGGCACAGCGGCTGCCCTGCGCGCGGTCGAGATTCTCGACGTGATCCTGCGCGATGAAATCGGTCATGTGGCGGTGGGCAACTGCTGGTATGGCTGGCTGTGCGAGCGGCAAGGCCTGGAGCCGCTGGCGCACTACCGCCTGCTCGCGCGCCAACACGCCGCACCCCGCTTGAAGCCACCGTTTAACGATGTGGCGCGGCGGGCAGCCGGGTTCAGCCAGCCAGAGCTGGACGCGCTGCACCAGCCTTGAACCGACGCTCAGGCCAGCACCGCGCTGGATAAGCAAATGAAAACTGCGTCGTTGGTCGCCCGACGCAGCACCGGTAGGGTCCAGCTCTTGCTGAGACAGAAACCCCCCCATGCCGCCCGACCACCCGCCCGCTTCCATCACCGCCACCCCAACATCGACCTCAAACCGCCTGCTGCGCTGGTGGCCTTGGCTGCTGCTTTTGCTGGGCGCGCTGTTGTGGCTGGGCTGGCATCACGCGGCGCTTGAGCCGGGCGCTGGTGCCGACCTGGGGCAGGCCTTGCTGGCCGGAGTCAACACCTTGCTGAACTCGCCCGTCTTCTGGACAGCGGTGCTGGTGGGCGCCTGCGCGCAGCTGATCGACGGCGCTGTCGGCATGGCGTATGGCATCAGTTCCACCACCTTTCTGATCGGCACCGGCGCCAGCCCGGCCACCGCGTCTGCGGCGGTGCACATCGCCGAGGTGTTCACCACCGCCGCCTCGGGCACCGCCCACTGGCGGCTTGGCAATGTGGACCGCGCGCTGTTTCGCCGTTTGGTGCTGCCGGGCATGCTCGGTGGCGTGGCGGGCGCTTGGCTGTTGACGAATATCGATGGCGATGCCATCAAGCCCTGGGTGTCGGCCTATTTGCTGGCGCTGGGCCTGTTCATCCTGGTGCGGGCTGCGCGGGAACCGAGGGTGCACAAAACCCACCGCCCGCCGACCCATGCCCTGGCTGCCGCCGGTGGCTTCCTGGATGCCACCGGCGGTGGCGGCTGGGGGCCGCTGGTGACCAGCACGCTGCTGGGCCAGGGGCGCGATCCCCGCACCACCATCGGCACCGTCAACAGCGCCGAGTTTTTCATTGCGCTGGCCACCGGCGGGGCCTTTCTGCTGCTGGGCACGGCGGTGGCGGGCGAAACGGTGGCGGGGCTGGTGTTGGGCGGCGTGCTGGTAGCGCCTTTCGCCGCCTGGCTGACGCGGCATCTGCCCGCGCGCCTGTTGCTGGGGCTGGTCGGCACGGTGGTATCCACCATCAGTGCGTTCAATCTGTTGCGCTCGCTCGCCTGAAAGGCCTGTGTGGGCGGGCGCCGATAATCCGGCATGACCCTCTCGCAAGCCTCCCCCTCCGCTTCTTCTTCGGCCACCGATTTCGCGAGCCTTCCCCTGCCGCCGGCGATGCTGGCCAACCTGCAAACGCTCGGCTACCTGGCCATGACCCCGATCCAGGCCGCCAGCCTGCCGCCCGCGCTGCTGGGCCAAGACCTGATCGCCCAGGCCAAAACCGGCAGCGGCAAAACTGCCGCCTTCGCCCTGCCCCTGCTGGCCAACCTGAATCCGCGCCGCTTCGCGGTGCAGGCCATGGTGCTGTGCCCCACCCGCGAACTGGCCGACCAGGTCACCACCGAAATCCGCCGCCTGGCGCGCGCGGAAGACAACATCAAGGTGGTCACCCTGTGTGGCGGCGTGCCCTTGCGCGGCCAGCTGGCCTCGCTGGAACACGGTGCCCACATCGCGGTCGGCACGCCGGGTCGGCTGATGGATCACCTCGATCGCGGCAGTTTGCAGCTTGACGCGCTCAACACCCTGGTGCTCGACGAGGCCGACCGCATGCTCGACATGGGCTTTTTCGACGATATCGTGCGGGTCGCCAAGCAGTGCCCGAAAGCGCGCCAGACCCTGCTGTTCTCCGCCACCTACCCCGAAGGCATCGCCAAACTCGCGGCGCAGTTCATGCGCGATCCGCTCACCGTGGCGGTGGCCACGCAGCACAGCGAAGGCCAGATTGAGCAGCGCTGGTACGAGGTGAAGGACAGCGAGCGGCTGCACACGGTGAGCCGCGTGCTGGCCCATTTTCGCCCGGCCAGCACGCTGGCCTTTTGCAACACCAAGGCGCAGTGCCGCGATCTGGTGGCGGTGTTGCAGGCCGAAGGTTTCAGCGCACTGGCGCTGTATGGCGAGCTGGAGCAGCGCGAGCGCGACCAGGTGCTGGTGCGCTTTGCCAACAAGAGCTGTTCGGTGCTGGTGGCGACCGACGTGGCCGCGCGTGGACTCGACATTGCGCAACTCGAAGCCGTGATCAATGTGGACGTGACGCCTGATGCCGAGGTGCACATCCACCGCATCGGCCGCACCGGTCGCGCTGGCGAGAGCGGCCTGGCGATCACGCTGGCCAGCCTGAACGAGATGGGTTCGGTGGGCCGGATCGAGCAACTGCAAGGCCGCGAGTCCGAATGGCATCCAAGCGCCGAACTCACCTCTGCGAGCAACGAGCCGCTGGTGCCGCCCATGGTCACGCTGCACATCCAGGGCGGGCGCAAGGAAAAAATCCGCCCCGGCGACGTGCTGGGCGCGCTCACCGCCGATCTGGGCTACAGCCGCGAACAGGTGGGCAAGATCAACGTCAACGACTGGTCCACCTACGTCGCGGTCAACCGCGACATCGCCCAACAAGCCGCCAGCCGCCTGAACGCCGGGCGCGTCAAGGGCAAGAGTGTGAGCGTGCGGGTGCTGGAAGATTGAAGCAGCGTGCTCATAGCGCGGCCAGCGTTCAGTCGGCAAAGTGGCGGCGCTCCAGCGTGCCGCGCCAGTCGCCCTCAAAGATCAGATCGCAGCGCACGGCGGTCGGCTCCATGCCTTCCAAACGCAAGTCGCCCACCGGGAACAAACGCTCGTCTTTGAAGGCCTGCGTCAGTCGCTCCAACAGGGCCTGCTTGTAAGCGGTGTCGGCGTTGCCCGCCAGCTGCAAACCCTTGGTCTCCATCAGCACGGTGCGCGTCTGCCCTGCTTGGGTGTGCAGCGCAAACACAAAGTCGGGGTAGACCTTGTGTTTGCGCCAGCCTTGCAGGCCGTATTGGGTTTTGGCCACGTTGCGGTGCCACCATTGCAGCGCCGATTTTTGGTCCAGATAGCCCGCAAAGGCCGCCTCCAGATCGTTCATGTCGCTGGTGCGCAGTGCTGGCTCCAGCAGGCTTTTCTGCACCGCGCCCGCATCGGGTCTTTGCAGCGTTGGCGGCAGGGCGTCGGCCAGCAGCGTGTCTTCCATGGGCAAAGCGTAGTCCGCCTGGTCGGCGCGCAAGCTGAACTCAATCTGTCCCGCCTCCACCAGCCGGTTGAACGTGTGCTGAGCCAGCCGGTCGCGCTCGGCTTCCAAGTCCAGCCGCAAGCGCTCCATCAGCGAGGTCTGCGAGCGCGCCAACCCCTGCTCGGTCAAACCCTGCGCCAGCAAGCGCGCCACCACCTGCTCCACCCAGCTCCACACCAGCCAAGCGTTGGGCGCCAGGTCGAGCACCGAACGCACCAGGCGTGCCCGATCCAGCTGCGTGTCAGCCCCATCGACCAAGGCCACCGACTGCACCCCGTCGCGTCGCAGGATGGACAGGTCGATCTGAATCGACTGTGGCCCCAGCACGTCGCCATTGGGCGCCCAGTCTTTCGCCAACCGTTGCACATCCAGCGCGGCCCAGTCGAGGGCCGCCAGCACATCGCTCTCATAAACCAATTCGCGCCGCACCACCGCATCGCCCCGCCGCTCCACCCAGGTGACCTTGGGCAAAAACAGGCGCAGGTGCGCCAACGCAGGCCGCCGCTTCAAGGCGATGCGCTGCGCGGTTGTTTCGGAGCCGTCGCCGTTGGCGCCGCTGGCGCCGCTGGCGCTGTTCACCGTCACCGCCAAATCGCCCATGCCCTCGCCTTCCAGCGAACTCTTGACCGACTTGACCACCGCGGCGGTGCTGGCGTCGAAGCACTGCACGTAGCAGGCGTCCAGCGCAGCGCGGCCGGTTTTGGTCACCTGCGGCTGGCGCAAGATGCGCCCCACCAGCTGCGTCATGGCCGCTGGGTTGCGCCCCGCCGCCAGCGCGCACAGCACATAGGCAAACGGACAATCCCAGCCCTCTTGCAGCGCTTGCTTGGTGATGATGGCGCGCACCTCGCACAGGGGCGACAGCAGGTCGATGTTTTCGGGTTGCTTGAGTTCGTTTTTTTCCGACGTTTTGATCGCAATCTGGCGCTCGCTCAAGCCCAGCTGCATCAAATAGGCCTTGGCGTCTTCGGCGTGAATGAAACCTGCATCGCGCAGGTCGGCCCCGGTGCGCTCCACCTGCACCAGCAGAATCGGGCGGATGTAGCGGGCGGTTTCCGCCTGCAGCGCCTCGGCCTCGCGCTGCAAGGTATCAAGCTGCTGCAGCGACGCGGCCAGACAGGCCCGCCAGTCGTTCCAAGGCCGCACCTCCACATGAATCGGCAGCTTGATCATGCTGGCCAGCTCCAAGTCGGTGCCGCGCACGTCCACCAAAATGTTTGAGCCTCGGCCCGTGGCACTGGCCACGCGCGGCGTGGCCGAGAGTTCCAGCACCAAGCTGGGGTTGAAACCGTCCAGCGTGGACAGCGCGTTCTCGGTGTAAGCGTGTTGCCCCTCGTCAATCACCACCATGGGCCGCAACAAGCGCATCACATTGCCCAACGAGCTTTTCACCACCGAACCCATTTGGGCCTGCCGTTCGGCTGTCGTTTGGTGGGCGCTGCCGTAAGCGTCCAGATTCGGCACCTGTTGCAGCAGTTGAAAGTGCGCGGCCAGATCGTCCTCGCGCGGCAGAAACCCCAGCACATTGCCCCGGTCGCGGAAAAAGCGCAGCGTCTCCTTGTTCACCCGGGCCGCCGCCGCCAGCATCAACACCATCACGCACAGGTTGGACGACACGTCCATCCGGCTGAGCGGGCTGTTTTTCTCCAGAATCTTCACCCTGCCCGCGCCCGCCACGTTCAGCATCTGGTGGTACGGGTGGTCTCGGTCGCTCAGGGTTTTGAGCGTCTGGCGGTAAATGGCCTCGTTGGGCACCACCCACAGCACCAGCCCGGTGTGGCGCTGCAAATAGCGGCCAAACACCTTGGCCACGCTGGCGGCCGCCAACAGCGTCTTGCCGCCGCCGGTGGGCACCTTCAGGCACACATTGGGAATCGGCCGGCCCGCGCCATCGAAGCGGCTGGAGTGCGGCAAATCGGCAAAGGCTTTGGGCAAATGCCCCAGGCGCTTGAGCGCGGCCCAGGCTTTTTTGGGGAAATCCCCCGCCTCGCGCACCAGTGTCTCCATGCCCTCTTGGTCTTCCATCGCCTGCAAGGCCGGGCGGTTGCGCGCCACCAGCGCGGCCTGCCGGTTCAACTCATCCAGATAGCCATCGAATTGGCTCAGCACCTGCTCTTGAAAGTCTTTCAGCTCCACGCCAGCGCCCACAGAGCGCGCAGACAACCGAGAAGCCGCTGGCTGCCAGAAGACCCGGCGCTGATCGCGGATCGCCACCCGAAACGCCTCTTCCAATGAACCCTGCCACCACACCGCATCGACGCCGTACACCGCCGATGCTTGCTTGAGCGCATCGGCAAAACGCAAAGCCTGCTCGGCTGTCCAGCCGGGTGCGTCAATCAGCAAGTCGATGTCAGAGCGCTCCCGGTGCGTGCCCGCTGCGCGCGAGCCGAACAGCCACAAACGCTCCAGGCCGGGCGCACCTTCGCACACCCGAACCAGCGCCTGCCAAGCACCCGCTGCGATGCCGTGATTCAAACGCTCATTCATCGGCCCGCGCCTTCAGGGTATTTAACAGGTCGGCCAGCAGACGCTGCCCGTCGCCACGCGCAAAAGCCGCCACCAGCAGCGCCATCGACAAATCGTAGGTGTGCGCTGTGCGGTTGCGCATCTTGCGCATGTCGTCCCAGCCTTGCGCGTCTGTGATCAAGCGGCGCTTGAACGCGGCGGGAATCACCTCGTAAGCGCCTTCGTCCACATCCACACCACGCGCTCGCATCCAGCGGTAGGCGGCTTTCCAACCCGCCTCGAAGCTGAACTCAAAGCGCTTGATCAGCGCGTCGCGAACGATGTCGTCTTCGGGCATGGCGAGCACCTCGTTCAAGCGCTGACAGGCTTGCTCCGCATGCAACAGCGCCTGAGCAAATCGTTTGTCCATCTCAACTCTCCCGGTACAGCGCGAAAGGCAGCGGCGCGTAGTCCAAGCCGTGGTCTTTGAGCTGGCGGTTGCTGAGGTACTTGGCGGGGGCAAACACCAGGTGCTTGAGTGGCGTGCGTTCGCGCTGGGCGTCATGCTCGCGGCCCCAGGTTTGCAGCCGCTCGGCCAAGCTCAGCGTGAGCGCTGCTTGCGGGCTTTTGAGAAAGTTCAGGTTCGGCTCGTAGACCAGCCACACATGCGCGTTTTGCGCCTCGCCCAAGTACCACTCGGGCGCGGCCTTGGGCGCAGGCGGCAGCGCGCCGCCGGTGGCGGTGTAAAACAGCCAAGCGCCCAGCGCATCAAACGCGGGCAGCTTCTCGCCGCTCAGCAGCTTCTCCAGCTCCACCGCTTCGCCCAGCGTGCAATAGGTAAAGCTGCCACCCAGGCCCTCGGCGCGTTCCGACACGCGCTTGACGCCTTCCACCCGCAGCACGCCGCCGTCCATCTTGGTCTCGATCTTGTCGAAGCGCTTGCGCTGGGGCGCTTGGGTTGATGGCAGCGTGGCCTGCTCCACCAGATCGCCTTTGCGGGTGTCGCCCGCATCGGCCAGGCCTTCGCGGCGCTTGATCGCATCGACCTTGGCCAGCCATTCATCGGCTTTTTTGAACTGGGTGAAAGTGATCTTTTCTTCCAGCAGCGTTTCGCGCTGTGTGCCTTCCCAGGCGTAGCCGTGGATGGCGCGGCGCACGCGCTCGGCTGTGAGGCGGTCGGCGTAGTCTTCGCCCTCGACCAAGATGAAGCGGCGCTGGCCGGTGCCCGCCTCTTCGGCGTTGTCTTTGGCATTCGCCTTCAGCACGGCGTGGGCCGTGGTGCCGGAGCCGGCGAAGCTGTCGAGCATGAGGGCGTTGCGGTCGGCGCCAATTTCCAGCACCCGCTCCACGAGCGACACCGGTTTGGGCGTAATGAAAAGATCGCCTTCGACATTCTCAGCCATGATCTGCGAGAGTTCTTGCTTCGAGTTCCGCGTGCTGCCCACGTCTTGCCACCCCCAAAGTGTTTGAGGAACAACTCCGCTTTTCACTTCAGACAAATATCGCTTAATACCAGGGCGTGTATTCCCCTCACCCCACCAAATTCGACCGTCGGCGTCCAGTTCATCGAATTTTTCTCGGCTTACACGCCAATAGCTTCCAGCAGGAGGACCTTTGATGACTCTGCCAGAAGGCGTGGTGATCGAATAAAGACCTTGTGTGTACTGGTTACGAGCTGCTAAATCGCTAAGTAACCAGGCTCCACGCGGATCACGGTCAGGATTTTTGTAGCGAGCAATCATCCCTTCTGAGCGCGGCAACAAATTTAAATGCCAAACCGACTTTGCTTTGGCATAGATCAGCACATAGTCATGGTCCTCACTGAAGAACTCTGCGGTGTTTTTAGGACTGTCCATCTTGTGCCAGATGCACGTTGCCACGAAATTTTCTTCCCCAAAAATCTCATCCAGCACCATGCGCGCCCGATGCACTTCGTTGTCGTCCAGCGTGATCCAGATCGATCCCGTCTCGCTCAGCAGCTCGCGCAGCAGCACCAAGCGCGGCCACATCATGCACAGCCACTTGTCGTGGCGCAGCATGTCTTCGCCGTCCACCGGATTGGTCGAAAGCCACTCTTTCATGATGGGCGAGTTCACACCGTCGCTGTAGCACCAGCCTTCGTTGCCGGTGTTGTACGGCGGGTCGATGAAGATCAGATCGACCGCGCCAGCGTAGCGCGGCAGCAGGCTTTTGAGCGCGTGCAGGTTGTCGCCATGCACCACCAGATTGCCCGCCAGATCGGGCGCGCCAATGCCCTTGGCGGCATCGGGCACCAGCGGGCGGTACGGCACCGACAGGTGGTGGTTGTAGACGTATTCTTTGCCTTTGAAGACGATTTCGGGCATGGCGGGAGCGGCTCCAAAGCAGCCCAAGGCGGGCCAGGACGGGGCATTATCCCAGCCGGGGTTGGCCATCGCCCTCGCTACAGCGGCGACAATGGCAGCCTCAACCAGCGCAGCGCGCTTCGCCACCCAATGCACCCCATGCCTCAAGAAGCCCCAGACAACACCGAGAAACCGAAACCCCTGTGCGAAGCCTGCGCCGGTATCCAGCGCAACTGGCGTCGAGCCAAGGGCCATGCCGAACTGCACCAAGGGCTGAACCGCAAGGAGCCACGGCGCCACGGGCAGGTGACCATCACCGAATACCAGTGCGACCGCTGTGGTACCCACTGGGACTACGAAAACGACAAGAACAACCTGCACGCCGGCTGGTCGGTGGTGCCCCGGTGATCGCAGCCCTCCTCACCCGGACGCCCGCATGAAAGTACCCCCGCGCCTGCAATCCCTGGTCGAAGAAGGGCTGATCGACTCGGTGGTGCGTCAGCTCATGAGCGGCAAAGAGGCCATGGTTTACGTGGTGCGCTGTGGCGACGAGACGCGCTGCGCCAAGATCTACAAAGAAGCCAACAACCGCAGTTTTCGCCAAGCAGTGGACTACACCGAAAACCGCAAGGTGAAGAACTCGCGCCAAGCGCGCGCCATGGCCAAGGGCACGAAGTTTGGCCGCCAGGCCCAGGAAGCGGCTTGGCAAAGCGCCGAGGTGGACGCGCTCTACCGCCTGGCCGCCGCTGGCGTTCGCGTGCCCCAGCCCTACAACTTTCTCGACGGCGTGCTGCTGATGGAGCTGGTGACGGATGCCAACGGCGACGCCGCGCCGCGCTTGAACGACGTGTCCTTCACCCCCGAACAAGCGATGGCCCACCACGCCACGCTGATCGGCGAGGTGGTGCGCATGCTGTGCGCAGGCGTGGTACATGGCGACCTGTCGGAGTTCAACATCTTGCTGGCCCACTCGGGCGAGCCGGGCAGCGACGATTTCCCCGTCATCATCGATCTGCCGCAGGCGATCGACGCCGCCGGCAACAACCACGCACAGCGCATGCTGATGCGCGACGTAGGCAACCTGCGCGATTTCTTTGGCCAGTTTGCGCCAGTGCTGAAACGCACCGCTTACGGGCCTGAAATCTGGACCCTGTACCAGGCCGGTTTGCTGGAAATCGACACGGTGCTGACCGGCAAATACACACGAGCGCCAGGCGCGGTGGACCTGGCCAGCGTGATGCGCGAAATCGACAATGCGCGGGACGAAGACGCCGCTCGGCGCGATCGCATGGCTGAAGCCGCGAGGCGCTGAGCAAGCCCTGCTCGACGCGGTTTGCGCTGCGCCGTTCGACAAGCGCTGTCCGAACGGCTGAGGTTTTTGTAGGCCCTCCCTGAATCTCAGCCGCGCGGGTGGTGCTGCGCCACGATGCTTTTGAGCCTCTCGCGCGCCACATGGGTGTAGATGGTGGTGGTGGAGATATCGGCGTGGCCCAGCAGCATTTGCACCGCGCGCAGATCGGCGCCGTGGTTGATGAGATGGGTGGCGAAGGCGTGGCGCAGGGTGTGGGGCGACAGCGGCACGGTGATGCTGGCCTGCAACGCGTACTTTTTCACCAAATTCCAGAACATCACCCGGCTCATCGCCTCGCCCGCTTTGATGCCGCGCGAGGTAATGAACAGGTCTTCGCTCTGCTGCCCCGCCAGCACCTCGCGTCGGCCGTCAGCCAGCCAGGTTTGCAGCCACTGCCCGGCGATCTGGCCAAACGGCACCAGGCGTTCTTTGTTGCCTTTGCCGGTGACGCGCAACACCTGCTCGTTGTGACCGACATGGAAGGTTTTGAGCATGACCAGCTCGCTCACCCGCAGGCCACTGGCGTACATCAGCTCCAGCATGGTGCGGTCGCGCTGGCCCAGCGGCGTGGTGGTGTCGGGCGCGTTCAGCAACGCCTCCACCTGCGCTTCGCTCAGCGTCTTGGGCACCCGGGGCGGCTGGCGCGCTGCGATCAGGCGCAGCGTCGGGTCGGCCGCCACCAGACGCTCGCGCAAAGCCCAGCGGAAGAAGCGCTTGAACACGGTGAGGCGGCGGTTGGCGGTGGTGGCGCGGGTTTGGTCGTGACGCACAACGAAGTAAGCGTTCAGATCGCTCTCGGTGGTCTGCAACAGGCTGCGACCCTGGGTTGACAGCCACTGTCCAAACAGCGTGAGGTCGCGCCGGTAGGCATCGAGCGTGTTGCGCGATAAGCCCTCTTCGAGCCACAGTGCATCGACAAAATTGCCAGCGCGTTCATCGCTGGCCAACACCAGCGCTGGGTCAATCACTCCAGTTTCAGCTTCTGTTTCGCAACCACATCTTTGTACGCCTCGAACTCGGCCTTGATCTGCGCCGTGAACTGAGCAGGCGTGTTGCCGACGATCAGCGAACCT
>Ga0335395_10000627_pt1 | contig 22202 bp, 15 predicted proteins | sample MAT02_FD_205744 | JGI IMG/M metagenome (GOLD analysis project Ga0335395, IMG submission 205744) | Freshwater microbial communities from Lake Fryxell liftoff mats and glacier meltwater in Antarctica - MAT-02 (spades assembly) (version 2) ...
CAAGGCCCGCGCCTCAACAAGAGGCAGGTAGGGTCGAGTTGAAGAAGAGTTGAGAATCGGTTCGGTCATGCGGCCAGCGTACGCATGGGATCGATGGCGTGCAAAGTACGCTCACCGAACGGTTACAGACCGACGGCGAGCGCAGGTGCCGTGGTGCTACAATTTACTGGCGGCCCGGGTGGTTGCTGTTCGGCAGAGGTGCGACTGAGCGGCGCGCCATCGGCGTCGTTGGTGGCGCAGGTCCTGCGCGAAGTCCTGCGATGATCAGCCTGTCCCACATTCAGCGTCTGTTCTTTGCGCGGTCGCCCGCCGATATGCGCAAGAAAGCGCATGGGCTGGCGGCGCTGGTGACGTCGCATCTGGAGAAAGATCCCATGAGTGGGGATGTGTTTATTTTCGTGAATCAGGGTGCGTCGATCGTGAAAATTCTGATGTGGGATGTATCCGGGTATTGGGTGGCCTGCAAACGGCTCGAACGGGGGCGCTTTGCGGTGCGCGGGAAATGCGGAGCCGTCGGCGTGAAGGGCTGTCATCTGCTGTCGGTAGCCGAAGTCATGAATATGTTGGAGGGCATTGATGTGCGCCAGGCGCGGTACCTGAATAATTACGAATCTATTCCGGAACGGTTAAAAAACTCTGGTTGAAATGGGGACATTATTGATTAAAACTTTGTCGTGAGCGCAGCACGGGATAAAAAATATGCGACGATATCGGCGTTTGAATCCGTGGTGCGTCAGCTGCGCGCTGAGAGAGACGGGCTCAAGAACCAAGTCGACACCCTGACCCACGCCTTGGCAGCGATCCAAGAAGAACCGAAAGAAAAACTGAAAAATTGAAATGGTGTACAGGCACCGATTGAAATGATCGGAACGCGAGCGGCGACAGGCGAGAGTAATTGCGCCACCTGGGCCATGAGGTGCCGGTCCACGGGCGCCTCCACAACATGAGGTGCCTGTCCACGGCGCTCGCTTGCAACGGGGCGCTGCTCGGGGGGTACCGAACGGTTTCAGAGTATGAGTAGCACGGACGCGGAACGGGGTCACCGAACGGTTACTCTGTAATGCCCAACCCCTGATCTTGGCGGAGTGTGTGATGCCCAGCCCCTGGTCGGGGCGGTTTAGATATTCTTCTTGGGCCGATCGTTCTATAAAGCGACCATAATGAGAATCCTTTCCATGCGCTTTCATAAATTAACCCCATGTTTGCTGGTCATCATCCTGGCCGGTTGTACCGACAATGTAGACCGCACGGAAACAGTCGATCCGGCTCCGGCTCCCACTCATGCCGCGCCTGTTACCACCCCGGCTTCGGCGCCTGATCCGGCCGCGGTCGCTTCAGACTCGGTGCTCGCTCCAGACTCGGTGCCCGCTGCGACTAGTGGCCTGACCGCCGAGTTCTACGTCCTCGTTGATCCCGTGGATTTTCCGATCCTCGCCGCCGACGCCAAGCCGGATTTTACCAAGGTATCGCAGGGCGTGAACTACGACGCGGTCGATGATAACTTCGCCGACACCGGCCTGTGGACCGACTTCTACGTCCGCTGGACCGGCACCATTACGATCGCCAAGGAAGGTAAGTATACCTTCTTCACCGAATCCGATGACGGCTCGCGCCTGAGCATCGACGGCAAGCAGGTGGTCGACAACAGTGGCCTGCACGCCATGGAGGAGCAGTTTGGTGAGATCGAATTAAAGGCCGGCGAATATCCGATTAAACTAGAGTTGTTTCAGGCCGCCGGCGGCGTCGGCTGCAAGATGTCGTGGCAGGTCGAGGGCGCGGAAAAGGCGATCGTGCCAGCATCCGTCCTGAAGCCCAAATAAGCCTACCGGTCGGCCGATCGGAACCCAAGGCGTCAAGGCTTGGGACAGCTCCCGGAGGCTGAGCCGGGGGCTCTTGGTCGAGAGCGGAATGTGCTCCCAAGGCGGCCAGGAATTGACCTATCAATGCAGAAAGCCGGCCTCATCGGGCCGGCTTTCTGCATCTTTGTGGAAAACTCTTATGCGCTTGAATCGTAGTGATAAGCTCGTGTTTCACATGGGTTTACGGGCTAGCTAAACGTCATTGGGATCTCCGGTTCGGCTGTTCCCGGCCGGCAACTTTGTTGTGACGATCGCGGCTGTCGGTACCATAGGGGTGGAGATGGACACCGACTTCGATCAGTTGCTACGCGCATGCCAGTCGCCGCTGCGCGCCTACATCGCCGGCCGGGGCGTCCGTGCCGATCTGGTGGACGATCTTGCGCAGGAGGTATTCCTGGCCTTCCACCGCGAACAGGACCGCATGCCGGCAGGGGTCGCTCCGTTGGCGTGGCTCAAAGGCATTGCCCGCAACCTGTGTAACAACCACTTCCGGGTCGATGAACGCCGCCGCCAGCTGATTGTCAGCATCGCCGACCGCCTGGAGGATCTGCCGGAACCCGTCCCCGCCGGGGACGACGATCGCCCAGAGCGCCTGCGCGCCTGCCTGGAACGGCTGCAACCCAGGGTCCAGGCCCTGCTGCTGGGCTATTACGGTGGGGACGAGGACGCCGACCGCCTGGCGCAGCGCTATGAGTTGAGCCCCTCCGGCCTGCGCATGACCATCCTGCGCGCCCGCGAGCTCCTGCGCCGCTGCCTGGGTCTGACGGAGGCTTGATGGACGAGGACCTCTTCGCCCGCCTAGTCGATGATCCCGCGTCGCTGTCCGCCGACGAGTTGGCGGCGGCGGACGCGGCGTTGGCTGCCGACCTCGGCTTGCGCCGGCGGCTGCACGACCACCGCTGGCTGGGCGAGCGCTTGGCCCGGATCAGCGATCCGCACCGCGCGGATCTTGTCGGCCGCGTCCGCACCGCGATCTCCAGCGCCGGCAGCGCCCGCTTCATCCGTCGAGTCACTGCTGCGAGCCAGCTGCGCCCGCGCCGGAGCTGGTGGCCGCTGGCGCTGGCCGCCGGATTGTTGATCGCGGTGGGACTCGCGCTGCTGACCGTAGGGGATCAGGCCGACCGGTTGCTGGTGGCGTCGGGCAGAGTGGCGCTGGAGCGCGCAGGCGAACGACGTGAGATCAGCGCCGATACACGGCTGTCCGTCGGCGATGCGCTGACCGCGATCACGGCGGCGACCTTGGAATTTTCTGATGGGACGCGACTGGAGCTGTCGCCGCAGGCGCGCTTGCTGGTGGACGGTATCGCACCCAAGCGCTTCCGTTTCGAGCGTGGCGTCCTCGACGCTACCGTGGCCGGGCAGCCAGCCGGTGCGCCGCTGGCGATCCGCACGCCCCAGGCGGTGGCGGAAGTGCTGGGTACCACCTTCCGGCTTGAATCCGGCACGGCCAGCGTGCTCGATGTCCATTCCGGCCGGGTACGCATGAGCGCCGCTGCCGGAGGTGGCGCGGTCGTGGTGGAGGCCGGCCAGCGCGCCATCGCGCTCTCCGAAACCGGCACACCGGTGCTTGAAGCGGCGGCGCAGCGCGTCGTGGCCACGGCGGCGATGCACGCCGATTGGTATGCCGATGGTGCCGTCGGCAGCGCCGCGCAGTGTTCGTTCGCCGCCGACCACGGCTGGCGTGGTGGCGAGGTAGTACGCCTCGACCACCGTTGCTCTGCACAGGCGCCTTGGGCCAATCTCTATTTCGACCCCCACGCCTGCCGCGACTGGCGCGGCTTCGACGCGCTGGCGCTGTGGGTTCGCGGCCCTGGTTCCGGTGCGACCGTGATGGTGGAGGTCGTCGGCTCTGGCGGCCAGCGCTTCATCCATCGCTTCCCCGACGACCGCGCCGGCTGGCGCCGCATCAACATCCCTTTCGCTGATCTCATCCGGCGGCCGGATTGGCAGCCCGAGGGAGCGCCCGAGACGGCGTTCGACCCGGCGGATATCCGCGGACTCAATATCTGTTTGTGGGCCGGGGACTCCGGCTGGTTCGAAGTGGATGAGATTAATCTGACCAATACGCGCTAGCCCCCATCGCTGTTTCTCATCGCTCACCGCCCGGACCACGTCCGGACGACCAGGAGGATTCCATGTCTCTCTCGTGCTTCCCCATTCTCGTTCTGATCCTGTGCGCCGCCGCGCTGCCTGCCGCCATATTCGAGGTAGACCAGCTCCGTGGCAACGACCCGGGAATCTAGCGGGAATATAGGGAGCGGGAATCTAGGACAGGCACCTATAATTGCCCGTCATATTGGCTCAGATGTGTGCGTCGACTAGTCACTATGACCACTTCCAACCGATGCCTGTCCACGATCGGTCTCATGGCCGGGCTTCTTGTGTTCTGTATTGCCGGAATGCAGTCAGCCAGAATCGTTGCAGATGAGTCAAAACAAGCAATCGAGCGGGTGCATGTCCACGGTCCGTCCACGGTCCGTCGACGGTCCGTCGTCTACTTTCTTTCCACTAGAACCCAGCGAAAAGTCTATCCGACTCGTGGGCCGCCTGAGCAGTTACGTCCTCCCTACCCTTTCCCGGTACGCCCTTGCTCTGACTGCATCCCCCGTACCGTGCGCGCCTGGCCATGCTGCGCACGATTCCAGGATTGTTGTTCGTACTGCTCGCCTGCACCTGCCTGACCAGGGCAGCGGCGGCCGAGGGCAACGACCAGGCCCGCGATCGCGACCTGGTCGCGGTCGCGCTGCTCGACGCGGATCTGGGGGAACGCGCGCTCGATTCGGGCGACATCGATCGTCTCGGGAAGTGGATGCGTTCAGGGGATCCGCGTTTGGTGTCGCGGGCGCGCACGGTGCTCGCCGGCGTACTGCGTCTCCAACAAGAGCACCCCCTGGGCGCCCTGGTGCTGCTCGCCGATGTGCTCGGCGATCCGGCAGATCCGGTTTGGCGCAGGTTCCGTGCGCTGGCCGCGCCCATCCGTCCACCGTACGGCGACGGGGATAAGGCAGCCCCAGCGGTGGCTGCCTTGCCGGGCCCGGCGACGTGGCTTGGTGGCGAAGCCGGCGTCGTGGCGGCGATCGAAGCCGCGCGCTGCCTGCGCGCTCTCGGTAGCTACGATGCTGCGGTCGTCGCTACACGCGCCGGCGTCACGCACCCCGAGCCGGGAATCCGCATGCGCGCGCTCGAAGCCACCGGCGACCTGCTGGTGGTGCGGCACGTCGACCTTGCTCTCGACGCGTACGAGGCCGCGCGTGCGGCGCTCGTGGGGACGCTGGTAACCTCCAGCAGCGGCGACCAACGTGCTCCGACGCCGGTCGAAGCCGCATGGTTGGCACGGCTCGACCGCCGCATCCGGGCGACGCGCGAGTCGCGCGACCAAGCGCGCTATGGCGAGGCCTTCGTCGTCTACCGCGCCAGCGAAACCGCCCGTCAGGGGGGTGAGCGCTGGGAAGACGCCATCGCCGGCTACCGCCGATTGGCCACGCTGAGTCCCGAGACGGTGTTCGCCGCCGCCGCCGGAGCCTACGAGATCCGCTGCCTGCTGGCGTTGGCCGATCCCGCCGCCGAGCAGGCGTTGCGTCGGCGCTGCGATGCGGCCCAGGTCGAGGTCAAGGTTATGCGCGAACGTCACCTGCGCTGCGCCGCGACCTCCGGAAGCTTCATGGCGCGGGCGAGCGCCGAAGCGCTGGATGTGGCGCAGCGCCGGCTCGCGGCGATGCGCGCCCTGCCGGCCGGCGCGGCGGCGGCGACGGCGGCCCAAGTCTTGGCCAAGGCCATTCTCGCCACGCCCGGCCACCTCTACCAGGGCGAGGTGATGCTCGACCTCGCGGACTGGCAGCTCGATCAGCGGGCGGATCCCGCCGCCGCCCTGGCCTGGTATCGCCAGGCCGACGATTGGCTGGTCGCCGCCGCGGCGACGCCCTCGACCGTGGTGCCGATCATCCCGCCTCAAGCCAGGACGGTGTCGGCCCCGCGCCCTGACCGCCGCGCCTTCGACGTCTTCGGCACCTCCGCGCTTGTGATCAATGCGCCCGGCGCCGTCGTCAACCAGGTCACCGCGGAGTGGTATCTGGGGGCCCTGCTCGAGCGCTGCCTGCTGCGGAGAGGCCTTGCCGAGTTCGTCGCCGGCAAGCGCGAGGTGGCGGTCGCTACCTGGACCCGGCTTTATGACATCGATCCGTTCTACCGCGAGCGAGAACGCCGCGGCTTCGGATCGGTGGTCGAACGGCTGCGCTATGACGCGGTCCACCAGAACGGCGGACTGTACGCCAAGGACGACGAGATGGCCGCGTTCACCGATCAGCGTCGGCGGCTGCGGGTGCTGAGCGCCGACCTCGCCTTCGAGGCCGGCGACCACGCCGCAGCGTCCATTAAATATCGTGAACTGCTCGCGGAGACCCACGGGAGTCTCAACCCGGACGAACGCGGATACTGCGTCTTCGCCTTGGCGGTCTGCTGCGCCTACCTCGGCCACACCGATGAGGTCAACACTCTGCTCGCACGGTTCGATGACGAACTCGCGGAGACTCCATCTCGGCCCCGCGCCCTCTTCTTTCGCGCCAAAACCCTGCTGAGCCCACTGCGACCCGCCGCCGCTGCCGAGGAGCGCGCCTTCGCTGACTGCGCCCTGCTGCTCAAGCGGCACCCCCGCACCGAGGAGGCCGATGCCGCGCTTTACATGGTGTCGTGGTTCCTCGCCCGCACCGGCCGCCATGACGCGGCACGCGCCAGCTACCGCCGCTACCTGACCAGCTACCCCAACGGCGGCTTCGCCGACGCCGCGCGCAGCGAACTCGCCGACCTTCCTGCCGTCCCTGCCAAAGGATCCAAGCCGTGACCACGTTCCGCGTTCTCACCACCCTTATTGCCCGCTGCGCCCTGACCTGCGCGTTGACCGTGTCCATGGGCTGGACTGCCGATCCCGCGCTACCGGCAACGGCCACCGTTTCGATTCCGCAGCCGACCGCTGCCGCCAATTGGGAAAAACTCGACACCAAGAAGCCGTGGGAACTGAGCCTCACCGTGAATGCCGGTTCGCCATTCAAGGCCGGGACCGCGGCGTCCACCAGCGCCGGCATCGAGGTCTGGCAGACCACCGCGGATACCGAGTCGCTCGCCAGTTTCACCGGCAAGGTCCCCAGCAACAAACCGCGCAAGAACTACGAACCGAAGTTCACTGGCCAGTTCAAGGTGCCAGACGGCAGCGCCGCTGGCGGGCCGTTGCCGTTGCCGGTCTGGCTGGTGAACGGGCGATTCACCATCACCTGCGATTATGAGAAGGGGCTGCAAAAGCCGGGCGAGGGTGATGGCGTGGTCAGCCTCGAGGAAAAGCGCGAAGCCGATGAGACCATCACCGTCACTTGCCCGGTCATGCTGCCTGACAACATCCCGAATACTTCGGACGCCCTCTTTGCCGCCGTGCCGACTCCGAGTGGCGCGTTCAAGGACCGGGACGTCAAGCTGAGCACGATCGACCCGCGCCTAAGCCCGGCGTCATCAAACGCAGCCCAGCCGGTGGCGTGTCCACAGTGTAAAGGGAATACCCTGATCCGCGTGACCGTGGTGGCCGACCTGACGGGAACGTTCCCCTGGAATTACGCCTTGCCGACGTGGACGCAGCGCGCCCAGGCCGGACCGAAATCGGGAAAGATGTGGGACACGTTCGAGGATGCGATCGGCGCGCACGAGGCCGGTCATCTCGCCATTTTCCGCAGCGACTATGTCACGCCAGTAACCTCCGCGAGCACCACCTTCGCCAAAACCGCCTGCATCGGCGAGGTCTGCTTCGACCCTGATGCCAGCAATGGCAAGGCCCAGGCCTACGTAAAGGCCCGCCAACTTGCCATGGCCCAATTCGTCTTGGCCAGAACAACCTGGGCGGAGGCCCTTCCCCCGGTCTGGACTGCGTACGAGGCCAAGCAAGCTACCTACGAAACCACCACCGACCGCGGTGCCAACCAGTCTGCTGTTGGCGGCGTGGATGCCGTGATCATCGGCGGGATGAATCTCAATGAATAGTCAACGTAGTCAGCCTTGCCTCACGATGAAATGTCTGCGTCTCGCGGCCTGCTGGGCGGTGCTGCTCGCCTGCGCATGCCGCGCCCCATCAGCCGAGCCAGCTCCGAGTGAGGCCGTTGGCGTCGCCGTCTACCTGATCCTGGACGAGGCGACCGGCCAACTCGCCTGCATGGTGCGCTGTGAGGGACCCGCGGTTGTACGCCTGCATGCCATCACCCTCGCCAGCATCGAATCTACCGTCGAGTTTCTGCCCCTGGCCAACGGCAAGCCGGCGGGCGAGGTGATCTATCCGAGGAATCAGGCCGCAGTCGATGACCCAACTATCTCAACTTCCACCCCGCGTCGCCGTGCAACCGATCGCGTCATCGACCTGGGCTACCGCGAAAGCATAGGTAAGCTGGTCCAGGTGTGGGACATCGGCTGGTGGAACAATCTCGACGAGGTGTTCGCCAAGCACCCGGCTGTGCTGATCTTCCCCCGGACCCTCATCATCGGAGCGGATGATAGCGGCGCCACCATCATACTCGGCTTCATGCCCGGTCACGAGGGACCGGCTGAGCGCGGTTTCGTGCTCGATCGCCAGGTGTTCGCGAAGCTGAAGAAGCTGCGCAGCGCCCAGGCGGAGGGGGCGAAGGGGAAATAGGCAGCGCATCGTCGCCTTGCCGGGGCCCGAGGGCAGTGCTGACCTTGACGGTGATCGCTGTGCTCAGCGGATTACTGTCCAAGGGCATGTGGAATGACTTCCACGTCGCACTCAGTGCGCATGAGGCTAGCCACCTGGCCATCTTCCGCAGCGACTATGTGACGCCGGTGACCGCCCTGAGCACCACCTTCGCCAAGACCGCCTGCATCGGCGAGGTCTGCTTCGACCCAGACGCCAGTGATGGAAAGACCCAGGCCTACACCAGGGCGCTCACTCTGGCCAATCAGCAGTTCACTCTGGCGCGGGCCACGTGGACGGCGGCCCTTTCCGCGGCCTGGACCGCGCATGAAACCAAGCAGGCGGCTTACGACACCACCACCGACCACGGAGCCAACCAGTCTGCTGTCGGTGGCACCGATGCCGTCATCATCACCGGGATAAACCTCAATGAGTAAGAACACTCGGATGATCACTTTCCTGCGCTTCGCATTCTGCCTCGCAGTCCTGCCGGCGCACGGATGCCGTGCCCCTGCGGCAGAACCGGCCGCGCATGAAGCCACCGGCATTGCCGTCCATCTGATCCTGGACCACGCGAGCGGCCAACTCGCGTGCCTGGTGCGCTGCGAGGGACCCGCTGCGGCACGGTTGCATGCGAACACCCTCGCCAGTATCGAGACCGCCGTCGAGTTCGTGCCCCTGGCCAACGGTAAACCGGCTGCCGAGCCATTCATGCCGTCAGATCAAAGCCCGTTCAATGATCCGACCGTCTATTCCACGGGTACACCCCGTCGTGTAGCCACCGATCGCGTCATCGACCTCGGCTATGCCGAAAGCATCGCCAAGATGGTACCTATTTGGGACATCGGCTGGTGGAAGAACCTCGATGAGGTCCTCGCGAAGCACCCGGCTGTGCTGATCGTCCCCCGCTCGCTCATCGTCGGCGCGGACGATAGCGGCGCCCCGGTCACCCTCGGCTTCATGCCCGGTCACGAGGGACCGGCTGAGCGCGGTTTCGTGCTCGATCGCCAGGTGTTCGCCAAGTTGAACAAGCTGCGCAGCGCCCAGGCGGAGGGGGCGAAGGGGAAATAGGCAGCGCATCGTCGCCATGCCGGGGCCCGAGGGCAGTGCTGACCGTGACGGTGATCGCTGCGCTCAGCGGATTTCGGCCGCCCCCGGGAATATAGGACAGGCACCTATAATTAACTGTCATATTGGCTCAGATATGTGCGTCGAATAGTCACTATGACCACTTCCAACCGATACCTGTCCACTGACGTCCCCACTGACGTCCCCACTACTGACGTCGACGTCCACCGGGAGGGCGCATCAGACGCATGTCCACGATCGGTCTCATGGCCGGGCTTCTTGTGTCCTGTATTGCCGGAATGCAGTCAGTCCAGAATCGTTGCAGATGAGTCAAAACAAGCAATCGAGCGGGTGCATGTCCACGGTCCGTCGTCCACGGTCCGTCGTCCAGGGTGTCAACCAAACGGGGGGAAGGTCAGTTGGCTGTGGCGTTATCGGAGGGTTACTCTGTTCCTGCCCGTTGCGCGACCTGTGCTCGCAACTGTTTGCGAGCTAGAAACTAGACAAACAAGTGTGTCTACAATCTACTTACAAGAAACTAGACAAACAAGTGTGTCTACAATCTACTTAATCTATTTAAACAAGTGTGACTACAATCTACTTATGATATCCGCTCTCGTGGACTCTGGAATCAATCCCTGGACGCACTTAGACGTGCCTACGCGGTTCCGATCCGATGAATTCACGGACACCGATGCTTTATGTTATTCTGCGTGTTCTTGAGCGGGTGATGCAGGTTTCGCTATGATCTAGATAATCTACGGGAAATAATTGGAAGATCAGATAAATTTTTTCGTAAAGACCACTCTCTGAGTAGGGTCTACTCTCTGTTGACTAACTGTACCCTACACGCCGAGGAAAATCCATGAGCGCTATGTTCTCGCCCATTCGTGCCGCTAAAGGACCTTCCATGCTACATCATTGGTTTCGCAGTATATTATTAGTTATTATTGTCTTCTGCTCCTTGCAAGCTGCCGACTTTGCCGTGCGAGGAACTAAAATATATGACCCAAATGGCAATGAATTCATCATGCGCGGAACCAACGTCCAAGGCATGCGTTATGGTTGGTCTGGCAATATTGTCAATGACGTAAACGCCATTGTTGATGTGTGGGGCATGAATACCATTCGGGTCAATTGTGCAATTGGCACCATGTATTGGCAGGGCACAGATGTCTCGGTTTTTTCTTACTATCAAACCATCCCTGAAATGGATGCAATAGTCAATGCTTTTACGGCCCGCGGTGTCGTGGTAATGTTTGAATGGCATGACAAAACTGGTGATTACTTCGAGGGCCAAGACCTTGTCAATCTCAAGAATAGTTTTACTCAGCTTGCTAATCGGCATAAAAATAATCCATTTGTGTGGTACAATGTTATGAACGAACCAGGGAGCATCAATTATGAGCCGCAGCGTTGGCTTAATGTTCATCAGGCCATTATCAGTTTATTACGCAATGACCTAGGCGTCACTGCTCCTATAGTTATTGACGGTGGCGCATGGGGCCAAGACAATTACAATTGGTCCAGCGAGTTGGTAAGCGCGTCGATGATTTTAGACCGTGGCAATGACATCATCAGTTTTAACAATAGGACTTACGGCAATATTATCTTTAGTTTTCATACTTATGGATTGTGGAACTACGGCGACCTTAGCCAAGCCACCACTAAAATGCGCGATTATGTAGAACGGGCCCAAGCGAAAAATCTCTGTCTGATTGTTGGTGAATGGGGGGTGGGCGAAGGCAACTATAACTTTCAGCAGGCTATGCATGCCACCATGCAAGTCTGTAAAACGTATAAAATTGGACGCCTATCCTGGGCCTGGGGCGGACAAGATGACTTTAATTTAACCACCAGTGGTAACGGTGGCGGAGCCACTGTCCAACTTGATAGTCAAGGAAAGCCTAGCAATCTTACCAAATTTGGTCAATTAGCATGGGACGACCTACGACACCCAACCAATCTTCCTGCCGGCCCAAACATTATCTTACAGACCAGTTATCAGGGCATGCTCACAGGGCTACCAAGCATTACCGCGTATGCACAAGTAGCGGCAAGGAACCCCGGCGTAAATGACACCATTAACTGGTCTGCACTTGTCAAGCCCGCAGCGGCGACAATTACCTTTGGCAACCCCAGTTCCCTCAGTCCCGGATTTTCCACTACCATGGCGGGGGAATATTTACTACGTATCACCATCACCGACAGATACGGGCAAAGTGCCAGCGCAGAAACGGCGGTTATTATTAGCGCCGCGAACAACAACGAAATCGTCAGTAATGGCAGCTTTGAATTAGGCCTGACGGCTTGGAGCACAATCGGAGGCACCAATACCGTGGTCAGCACCGTCAGCTATACTGGTCAACAAAGCCTGCATTTGGGCAGCGATTGGTCATGGGTTCAACAAAGTGTCCCCCCCCTCAAGGCCAACACCCGCTACCGCCTGCGTGCTGCAGCAAAACTTATCAGCGGCAATAGTATGGTCGGCGTTAAGTCTGGCACCTTTAATGAAGTACTTAACTTCTCGGACAACAGCCAATGGAACCAACAGGAAATTATTTTTACTACCCCCGCCAATCCAGACACTTGGGCTGAAGTATATCTGGCAATGAACGGCGCCGGATCAACCCATCTCGACGGCATCAGCCTGCAAGAACTTCCTGCAGCGTCGCCGGACAATCAGGCCCCGACCGTTCATGCCGGTACTGACGCGGCGGTGACCTTGCCCGCTCTGGCGATTCTCGACGGCACGGTCAGTGATGACAGCCTGCCGATCGGATCCACGGTTACGACCACATGGATGAAAGTCTCGGGAGTGGGCACGGTGATGTTTGGCAACGCAGCGGCGGTGGATACCACCGCGAGCTTCTCGGCCGCCGGTACTTATGTGCTGCGTCTGACCGCCAGCGACAGCCTGCTCTCGGCCAGCGATGACATGCAGGTGGTGGTGAACGCCGCAACGGCCAATCAGCCGCCGATCCTGAGTTTCAGCACTCCGCTCAACGGGGCGAGCTTGGTTGCGCCGGCCAACCTGGCAGTGGTGGTGGCGGCGAGCGACGCTGGCGGCTCGGTGGCGAACATCACGCTGTACCTCAATGGCGCACTGGTGCGGCAGGATAATGTCACGCCGTACGAATGGGGCGCTGGCGATGCGGCCCTCAATGGTCTGGCGGTAGGCAGCCATGTGCTGCGGGCGGTGGCCACCGACAACCTCGGTGCGCAGAGCGAAACCAGTATCACGATCACGGTGTCTGTCGCCAACGTCGCCCCGAGCGTCAGCGCTGGCCCCGACCGCACCATCACCCTGCCGGCCACTGCGTCCCTCGACGGGACGGTGACCAATGATGGCCTGCCCGTCGGCGCGGCGGTGACCAGCACCTGGAGCAAGGTCAGCGGTCCCGGCACGGTGACCTTCGGCAATACGGCGGCGGTGGACACCACGGCCGCCTTCTCGGTGGCGGGCACCTATGTGCTGCGCCTGAGCGGGAGCGACAGCCTGCTCTCGGCCAGCGATGATATGCAGGTGGTGGTGAACGCCGCAACGGGGATACCCGCCGGCTGGAGCAGCCAGGATTTGGGCACGACGATGCCAGCCGGTTCGGCCCTCGGCGACGGTGCCGACTGGACCATCCGTGGCGGCGGTCCAGACATCTGGAACACGGCCGACGGCGCCCGCTTCGCCTGGCAGAGCCTCACCGGCGATGGTGACCTAGTGGTCAGGGTGGTCTCGCAGACCAACACCAACGCTTGGGCCAAGGCCGGCCTGATGATTCGCGAGAGCAGCGCCGCTGGCTCACGCCACATCTCGCTCTTCGTGACGCCTGGCAATGGCGTGTCACTGCAACACCGCGCCAACACCAACGGCAGCAGTTCGAGTCTGGCCGGGCCCAAGAGGGTCGCGGCCCCCACCTGGCTCAAGCTGACCCGTCGTGGCAGCGTGTTCACCGGCTGGCAGTCTGCCAACGGTACCACCTGGACCCTGGTCGGCTCGCGTACGGTCGCTATCCCCGCCAGCGCCCTGGTGGGGATGGCGGTCACCAGTCGCACCACCACCACCCTCTCCACCGCAGTCTTCGCCGGCTTCTCGGCGCTGCCCATGGCCAACAACTGAGGAGCCGCCTCATGCGCCTCACTATCATCGTCATCGTCGTCCTCCTCTGCACCGGTTGCGGCAGCGGAGGGGGCAATGCCAATCCCAATGCCAATCCCAATCCCCCTGCCAACACTGGATCCGCCAACGAGCTGGGCAGTCGGGCCCTTCCAGGCTACACTGCCCGGGTCCTCTCCATCGCCCCCTTCACTCCCGGCGGCAGTTTGGCGGTGGAGATCCAGATGACCCCCGACAGCGGCCAGACGGCGCCAACGCTGGTCGAATCAGCGATGGGTGGAGAAGAGCCGGTGGTCTGGGTCGCCGCCCTGCCCAAGCCGGGAGCGGTCAACGCCTGGACCTGGAGCGGTACCTTGCCTGCCGACCTCACTGGCCAGCGTGTCTGGGTACGGGTCAGCGATGCCGAGGGCAACATCAGCCAGAGCGGCGGGCAGGATTTCGCTCTCGGACAGAAGACGAACTAAGGAAACACGCATGCTTGCTTGTCCTATCAAGCCAAAAAATACTGGAATTAATGCCTTTCCGGTGCAGAGCCAGAAACTAGACAAACAAGTGTGTCTACAATTTATTGTTGAACGCATTCGCAAAGTCCCCTATTTTCGGCAAGACTCATATTCTCGGTCGACAGCCTGACTTCGGAAGCGTTTCGTGACCATGCGGAGCAGTCGTAGTTGCCGTAAAACTCGGAATGAGAATTGTTCTTAGCGCTTTTTGCTCGGCTCGGCGGACTTCAACGGCACCCCGAAGGCGATGCTCGCCGACCCATCCAGGGCAACTTCGGCCTGCCAAAGGATGGCTTCGCACGAGGCCCGTGGCAGGGCATTCAGCGCGTCGCGCACTTTTCCCGCCGGAAGGGTGATCTTCACCGTGCTGGTCCAGTCCACGATCAGGGGGCTGTTGGTGGCGAAAACCGTGCGCAAGGTCAGGCCTGGCACCTGGTTGCCGAGGTGTTCAACCAACGCACCCGGCGAACCGATAAAGGCCAGGGGCTCAACCAGTGCGTCCATCGCCGTGTTCCGCTCCACCAGGGTCCGTTCACGAATCAGCAACAACGGCAGGCTCCCAGGGATTTCCGTCAGTTCGGCGCCGGGGACCGCACGGCGCAGCGCGGCAACCACCTCGTGCCAGGTTCCCCCGCTGGGAGTAACCCGCACCGCCAGCAGCGGATGCTCGGCTCCCGCCGCGACCTCAAGTGCAAACCGCGCCTGATACTTCGCTGCGAGCCGAAGCAGATATGGCTGCAACGCCACCGCCTTATCAGCATCATCCGCCGCACGCCCATCCCCTACGACACACCCGGCCAAAATGACCATAACGCACATGCCGCTCAGAATTCGCATGAAGTATCCTTTCATAGCTAGGTGATTTCGATCTCATCCGGCGGAAAGCCTTTGACGGCTCGATCGGCAATGCCGGGATCCAGAGTAAACCCGTCCACTGCAACGTCGAGATTCTGCACGTCATGGAATGGAATCGATTGTAGGATAAGCGATTCTAGCAGCGATTCTAGGACCAGCGATTCTAGTACAGCGATTCTAGTACAGCGATTCTAGGACAGGCACCTATTGTTGCCTGTCAGATTGGCTAAGATGCCTGCGCCGCCTAGTCACTATGACCACTTCCAATCGATGCCTGTCCACGGACGTCCCCACGTCCACCGACGTCCCCACCTGCTGACGCATCACTCGCGGTCATCGTAGTTCGGTACTCCTTGCGATGTGGGGGAACTTGCACCTCTTGTTTCACGCCGGTTTTTACGGGCGCACGGTGTCTAGTTTCACAGTCGACCACCAAGCGGATGTGTCGCATGTGTTTACGGGATACCTATACGCCATTGGGATCTCCGGTTCGGCTGTTCCCGGCCGGCAACTTTGTTGTGACGATCGCGGCTGTCGGTACCATAGGGGTGGAGATGGACACCGACTTCGATCAGTTGCTACGCGCATGCCAGTCGCCGCTGCGCGCCTACATCGCCGGCCGGGGCGTCCGTGCCGATCTGGTGGACGATCTTGCGCAGGAGGTATTCCTGGCCTTCCACCGCGAACAGGACCGCATGCCGGCAGGGGTCGCTCCGTTGGCGTGGCTCAAAGGCATTGCCCGCAACCTGTGTAACAACCACTTCCGGGTCGATGAACGCCGCCGCCAGCTGATTGTCAGCATCGCCGACCGCCTGGAGGATCTGCCGGAACCCGTCCCCGCCGGGGACGACGATCGCCCAGAGCGCCTGCGCGCCTGCCTGGAACGGCTGCAACCCAGGGTCCAGGCCCTGCTGCTGGGCTATTACGGTGGGGACGAGGACGCCGACCGCCTGGCGCAGCGCTATGAGTTGAGCCCCTCCGGCCTGCGCATGACCATCCTGCGCGCCCGCGAGCTCCTGCGCCGCTGCCTGGGTCTGACGGAGGCTTGATGGACGAGGACCTCTTCGCCCGCCTAGTCGATGATCCCGCGTCGCTGTCCGCCGACGAGTTGGCGGCGGCGGACGCGGCGTTGGCTGCCGACCTCGGCTTGCGCCGGCGGCTGCACGACCACCGCTGGCTGGGCGAGCGCTTGGCCCGGATCAGCGATCCGCACCGCGCGGATCTTGTCGGCCGCGTCCGCACCGCGATCTCCAGCGCCGGCAGCGCCCGCTTCATCCGTCGAGTCACTGCTGCGAGCCAGCTGCGCCCGCGCCGGAGCTGGTGGCCGCTGGCGCTGGCCGCCGGATTGTTGATCGCGGTGGGACTCGCGCTGCTGACCGTAGGGGATCAGGCCGACCGGTTGCTGGTGGCGTCGGGCAGAGTGGCGCTGGAGCGCGCAGGCGAACGACGTGAGATCAGCGCCGATACACGGCTGTCCGTCGGCGATGCGCTGACCGCGATCACGGCGGCGACCTTGGAATTTTCTGATGGGACGCGACTGGAGCTGTCGCCGCAGGCGCGCTTGCTGGTGGACGGTATCGCACCCAAGCGCTTCCGTTTCGAGCGTGGCGTCCTCGACGCTACCGTGGCCGGGCAGCCAGCCGGTGCGCCGCTGGCGATCCGCACGCCCCAGGCGGTGGCGGAAGTGCTGGGTACCACCTTCCGGCTTGAATCCGGCACGGCCAGCGTGCTCGATGTCCATTCCGGCCGGGTACGCATGAGCGCCGCTGCCGGAGGTGGCGCGGTCGTGGTGGAGGCCGGCCAGCGCGCCATCGCGCTCTCCGAAACCGGCACACCGGTGCTTGAAGCGGCGGCGCAGCGCGTCGTGGCCACGGCGGCGATGCACGCCGATTGGTATGCCGATGGTGCCGTCGGCAGCGCCGCGCAGTGTTCGTTCGCCGCCGACCACGGCTGGCGTGGTGGCGAGGTAGTACGCCTCGACCACCGTTGCTCTGCACAGGCGCCTTGGGCCAATCTCTATTTCGACCCCCACGCCTGCCGCGACTGGCGCGGCTTCGACGCGCTGGCGCTGTGGGTTCGCGGCCCTGGTTCCGGTGCGACCGTGATGGTGGAGGTCGTCGGCTCTGGCGGCCAGCGCTTCATCCATCGCTTCCCCGACGACCGCGCCGGCTGGCGCCGCATCAACATCCCTTTCGCTGATCTCATCCGGCGGCCGGATTGGCAGCCCGAGGGAGCGCCCGAGACGGCGTTCGACCCGGCGGATATCCGCGGACTCAATATCTGTTTGTGGGCCGGGGACTCCGGCTGGTTCGAAGTGGATGAGATTAATCTGACCAATACGCGCTAGCCCCCATCGCTGTTTCTCATCGCTCACCGCCCGGACCACGTCCGGACGACCAGGAGGATTCCATGTCTCTCTCGTGCTTCCCCATTCTCGTTCTGATCCTGTGCGCCGCCGCGCTGCCTGCCGCCATATTCGAGGTAGACCAGCTCCGTGGCAACGACGGCAATCCCGGCAGCAGCGCGCAGCCCCTCGCCACCATCGCCGCTGCGCAGGCGAAGCTGGCGAATCCCGGCGATGTGGTGCTCATCCGCGCGGGCCGCTACTTCGTCCACGCCTGGAAGGTTAACGTCGCTGGCGCGGCTGGAAATCCGATCACCTACCGTGCCGCGCCGGGAGAGACCGTAATCATCGATTTTGGCCTGCAGGTCTCTGGCGCCTGGCGCGCTGACGGCGGCGGCCTGTGGTCGGCCCCGTTCAGCGGCGACTCAGGCCGGGTGGTCATCGACGGGCGCGCGCTCGTCCTCGCTGCCGCGGGCACGACGCCCAGCGCGGGAAGCTTCCAGGTGGCGAATGGGCGCCTGGCGCTGTTCCCGCCCGCCGGCGTCCGCGCCCCGGACTCCGCCGAGGTGGTGATCCTGAATCCGACCTACCCGGCCAGCTCGGCAGACTGCTCGCTGCATGTCACGGCCAACCACATCGCACTGGAGCGCCTGATCCTTCAGGGCGGAAGCTGGGGCATCTACGGCGGCAATTGGGGTGCGGCCAAGAGCCAGTACCGCGACCTAACTATCGCTGACTGCGAAATCCGCTTCATGACCACTTACGCCCTGTGCCTGTGGGGCTGGGAGAACTGCACCATGTCCCGTTGTTCGGTCCATGGCGTCAATCAACTCAACTGGCCGCGGGGCTCATCCTCCACCTGGGGCCACGCAATCATTGGTTGGAATTCCAGCAATGTCACCATCGAGGACTGCCAAGTCTTTGCCAACCATGGCGAAGGTATCGGCCCCTTCCTTGGCTGCCGCGACTGGCGCATCCGCCGCAACACGGTCTACGACAACTATTCGGTGAACATCTACATCGACACCGACGAGGACGACGCGGCCATGGTGGTGGACCGCAATCTGATCTACGTCACCGGCACCATCGGCAATCCCGCGGACATCCGAAATTTTCCCGATGGCATCCGGGTAACCAACGAGGGTGCATGCGATTACTACCTGCCCTACCAGGACCAGACGCCGGTGGTGTCCAACGTCACCATCACCAACAACCTCGTGATCAATTGCGGCAGCAACGGCGGCATCACCTCCTTCCAGTACCAGGACATCGGCTACGTCCTCGACCGCTCGCTGATCGCGGGCAACACCGTGGTGCGCAGCCACGGCAACACTGCCGGCATCTCGATCCAGGCTGCCACGAACACCACGCTGGCGAACAACCTCGTCTATCCGGCGCTGACCTATCTGCCCGGCAGCGGACTCGCCAGCAGCGGCAACCTGTTCACCGATAGCGCCCCGTTCACCGTCGGCACTGGCATCGATCCGGCCAACTATCGTCCAGTGGCCGGATCTCCTGCCATCGGCGGTGGCACCACGCTGGCGGCGCTGAGCACGGATTTCTTTGGCGCAGCACGCAGTTCGCCGCCGGACATCGGCGCCTGTCAGCATCTGGCCCTGAACGCCGCGCCGAGCGTCAGCGCCGGCCCCGACCGCAGCATCACCCTGCCGGCCACCGCGTCCCTCGACGGGACGGTGACTAATGACGGCCTGCCCGTCGGCGCGGCGGTGACCAGCACCTGGGGCAAAATTAGCGGTCCCGGCACGGTGACCTTCGGCAATACGGCGGCGGTGGACACCACGGCGGCTTTCTCGGTGGCGGGAACCTATGTGCTGCGTCTGACCTCCAGCGACAGCCTGCTCTCGGCCAGCGATGACATGCAGGTGGTGGTGGTGAACGCCGCCCCGGCGCCAGTGGTGGTGGCGATCATCAGTCCGGTCGACGGGGTTGATCTGGTGCCCGGTGTCAGCGTGGGCATCCAGGCCAGCGCCAGCGGCGGGGCGGGGATCAGCAGCGTCTCCTTCCTGGTGAACGGTGGCGTCATCGGCAGCGACAGCACGCCAGGCGATGGCTGGAGCCAGACCTGGGCTGCTCCGATCCAGGGTACGCATGTGCTCGCCGCACGGGCGACGGACGCCAATGGCCTGGTCGGCAGCGCCCTTCCGGTGATCGTGCCGCTGGGTCAGACTGGGAATCTGATCGGCGACCCCGGCTTCGAGCGCGGCGGCAGTGGCTGGTCGATCTATGGCGCCGCCAGCGTCAGCAGCAGCGCAAGATCCGGTATCCTCAGCGCCGGCACCAGTGCCGTCTCGTCTGGGGTCTACCGCAGCATCACCGGGCTGCAGGCCGGCAGAACCTACCGCCTCAGTGGCTGGGGCCGCATCAGCGCGAGTGGGGTGACCGCCTACCTCTATGTGAAGAACTTCGGCGGCAACGAGATCGCCGCCGCCATCACCAGTACCTCCTCCTGGCAGGGGCTGTCCTCCACCTTCACCGTGGCGGCAGGATACTCGGGCTGTGAAATCGGACTTTGGCAGAGCGCCGGCAGCGGAACGGCCACCCTGGACGATGTCATGCTGGTGCCGGAAGTCGCCACCCCGGTCAACGTTGCCCCGAGCGTCAGCGCCGGCCCCGACCGCACGATCACCCTGCCCGCCACCGCGTCCCTCGACGGGACGGTGACTAATGACGGCCTGCCCGTCGGCGCGGCGGTGACCAGCACCTGGAGCAAGGTCAGCGGTCCCGGCACGGTGACCTTCGGCAATACGGCGGCGGTGGACACCACGGCGGCTTTCTCGGTGACGGGAACCTTCGTGCTGCGCTTGACCGCCAGCGACACCCTGCTCTCAGCCAGCGATGAGGTGCAGGTGGTGGTGAACGCCGCCCCGGCGATACCAGCCGGCTGGAGCAGCCAGGATCTCGGCACAGCGACCCCAGCCGGTTCGGCCCTCGGCGACGGTGTCGACTGGACCATCCGTGGCGGCGGTCCGGATATCTGGAACCAGGCCGACGGCGCCCGCTTCGCCTGGCAGATCGTCACCGGCGACGGTGACCTGGTGGTCAGGGTGGTGTCGCAGACCAACACCAACGCTTGGGCCAGGGCCGGCCTGATGATTCGCGAGAGCAGCGCCGCTGGCTCACGCCACATCTCGCTCTTGGTAACGCCGGGCAATGGCGTGTCACTGCAGCACCGCGCCAAAATCAACGGCAGTAGTTCGAGTCTGGCCGGGCCCAAGGTCGCGGCGCCCACCTGGCTCAAGCTGACCCGTCGTGGCAGCGTGTTCACCGGCTGGCAGTCCACCAACGGTACCACCTGGACCCTGGTCGGCTCGCGTACGGTCGCCATCCCCGCCAGCGCCCTGGTGGGGATGGCGGTCAGCAGCCGCACCACCACCACCCTCTCCACCGCAGTCTTCGCCGGCTTCTCGGCGCTGCCCATGGCCAACAATTGAGGAGCCGCCTTATGCGCCTCGCCATCATCGTCATCGCCGTCCTCCTCTGCGCCGGTTGCGGCAGCGGAGGCGGCAGTGCCAATCCCCCTGCCGACACCGGATCCGCCAACGAACTGGGCAGCCGGGCCCTTCCAGGCTACACTGCCCGGGTCCTCTCCATCGCCCCCATCACTCCCGGCGGCAGGCTGTCTGTGGAGATCCAGATGACCTCCGACAGCGGCCAGTCGGCGCCAACGCTGGTCGAATCTGCGATGGGTGGAGAAGAACCGGTGGCCTGGGTCGCCGCCCTGCCCAAGCCAAGAGCGGTCAACGCCTGGACCTGGAGCGGTACCCTGCCTGCCGACCTCACTGGCCAGCGTGTCTGGGTACGGGTCAGCGATGCCGAGGGCAACATCAGCCAGAGCGGCGGGCAGGATTTCGCTCTCGGACAGAAGACGAACTAAAGACACCCGCATTCTTGCTTGTCCTATCAAGCAAGAAAATACTGGCACTAATGCCTTTCCGGTGAGCCTGATTTCACTGCTTCACCCGCAATATTTGTGGGTGAACACGAAGTGTAAAGGCCGGAACAAATTCGGGCCAGAGGGCGGATCTAATGTAGCGGTTCACCGCGGTTGCTTGACAGCATTTTCGGCTTCTTTTCGGGCCGCGTAGCGGGCGGGGGTCAGTTCGCTGGGGGTGCGGCGCCGGAAATGCAGGTCGTCGATGATGTCGGCGAGGTAGCGTTCGGGATTGAGGCCGTGCAGGCAGGCGGATTGAATGACCGTCGAGAGCGTGGCGTAGGCTTCGGCGCCGTCGACCGAGGCGCTGAAAAGACTATTTTTGCGATGCAGGGCGTTGGGACGCACGGCGCGTTCGGTGCGATTATTATCGGAGGACTCGTGTACATGCACCGATCACACCGGGCACCGTGCACCCGCGCGACTCCCGCGCGACTCGTGGACATGCATCGATCACACCGGGTCCAATATTGCATGGGTGCTGTCGATCCCAGGCCATATTGACACGATCCAATGAGTGCATGTCCACGGTTCCCGCGCGTCAGTGTCCACGGTTCCCGCGCGTCAGCTGGCGGTGCGGAAGGTTTTCTGGCAGCGGTTTACGTCCGCCGGTCTTTGGCGGGCGTTTGCGCGTCGATGGGCGCTCGGCGCCATCGATCGCTGCATCCGGCGTGGCCGTCGTGTTGGTTGCCGCCGCGATCGTATCTCCTCCCAAACAGCCTATCGCCTGATCGCGCGCAGCCTGCAAGGCCCGCTGCGCTTCCTGCGCATCCGGATCAAGCGCATCGAGGCATTCGACCATGAAGGATTGTTGCCCGACCAAGCGTTCGC